>JACCDT011373239.1_pt1 | contig 15583 bp, 18 predicted proteins | sample 7446291 | NCBI WGS metagenome assembly JACCDT01 (sample SAMN15323446, study PRJNA562643) | freshwater metagenome | isolation source: river surface water | place: USA:Blue River Watershed | collected 2017-08-17 | reverse complement strand
CAACTTCTTCTTTTACTTCTCTTATTAATGCGTCTTCTATACTTTCTCCATCTTCAACTCCACCACCAATCATAAAATACCCACCATTGGTTGAATAATAATGAAGAGCAACATTGTTGTGTTCATCAAACAACGCAACTCTTGATGTTTTTCTTAATGGTCCATACGACTCTTTAGGGGTTGACTCCCTTTCTTTATGCACATCAGATTCTGTTATTGTTGCAATAATTTCCATATTTATTTCTTAAGCACATTATTATAGATAGAAAAACTAGGTGTATCTTCTTTCTTTTCATTTCTTTCGGTCTTTAATTTTAATATTTCATATCTAGATTCGTCAGTAAGATTTGCTTTGACAAATTCCATATAATCATCTTTTTCTTTATCAACTTCACTAACAAACCATACATCAAATTTCCAAAATTCTCCATTGTGTATCGTGTTAAGTCCAATATAATAACCACTAGGAAAACCATCCTTTGGATTCTTAATATAATCACCATAATAAAACCCTCTAAAATAATCTTGCATTATAAGTTTATTTAAAACTTCATAAACTTTATTTTTATCAAAAGGAGAAAGCACTACATATAGATCGATATCACCATGAGCCATCAAATTAACTGAATAAGCACCTGTAATATGTACTTCTCCATATTCAGTTAGTAATTCAAGTAATTTAGATTCTTGTAGTAGAAAATCACCTTCAACTTTTAGTGATTCTGCTTTTTGAAATAACACTTTTTTATCATTCATTTTTAAAGTATAACAAAATACACTTAAAAATACTTACCCTAATAGAGCTAGCACGAGATGTGTTGTAACAACACATCTCGTGCTAGCTGTCAATGGCGGGCCCACGAGGAATCGAACCTCGACCAACGGATTTGGAGGCCGTTGTTCTGCCACTAAACTATAGGCCCATGCTTGAGCTATTCTAACACATTATTTGCTAATTATAAAAAAGAAAACCGACCTTAAATTCAGGTCGGTTGTTGTGCGTGTCTACACTAAAACACGCACATTGGCACCGTTACTCCGGCGACTTCTTATCGTTACGCCGACGGGTGAAGAACACGCCGGCACAGGCCAAGGAGGCAAGCGCAAGACTTGCGGGCTCCGGCACCGAGCTGGATGCGACCAGATTGTCGAACACGATCGTGCGCGAATCGAAGTCATCACCCACCTGGAACTTGTTGATGCCTTGCAGCATCGCGTTACCGAGGTATTCACCGCCGAAGGCATTCACCGAGCCGAGCAATTCACCGTTCAGCAGGTAGTCCACCATGCCGTCGTTCAGAGCGAACCCGAGCGTGTACATGGTGTCGTAGGAAAAACCAGACGGCAAGCCGTAGTTCTTCCAGCCGGTTGCAGCATCCCATCCTTGGAAACGCGCAACGCCGCCGTCACTCGCGAACTCGAGGATCGGGTAGACACCAGCGATCATGTCGGAAGCGGTGAAAGCCGTCCCCCACAAGCCGCCGATACGCTGGTTCGCCGACGCGAACTCTTGCGCGATGTACATGTCGACGGAAACCGCGGTCACCTCGGGTTGCAAGTCGTACTTGCGACCCTGGGTGTCGTAGAACGTTGAGGAATAGGCCCCGCCGCGATTCGCTGCAGCGCCGGTCTCGTCGACGGTCAGGTGAAGCTGGCTGCCAGAAACCTGGAAGCCGGCCGGCGCATAGCGATCGGTGTACCAGACGTTCGGAGCTTGCGACGAACCGGTAGCAACCGGCCCGCTGAAGTCCATCGTCTGAATCACCCCCGCCTGCGCGACACCCGTGGCGAGCATCAGTACTGCAGCAAAGATACCAAAGAACTTTTTCATCTGAAACCCTTTCACCTCATTTTTGAGGCATGTGTGTTGAAGAAAAAAGCCAGACCAGAAATGCAGGTCCGACTATTTATAATTATACCACAAAATACAAAAATTACAAGATCTCTCAATAAAAAGCAGCCTTTCGGCTGCTTTTTACTTTTTTACTATCTTTAAAAAATTACTTCTTACTTTCCTTAAAAGTAATATGCTTACGAAGCTTCTTTGAATACTTCTTAAGTTCAATCTTACGAGTAACAAGCTTTCTGTTCTTAGAAGTCCAGTAGACTTCACCTGTTTCCTTGTTCTTGAGCTGAATGAGATTATCTTGTGCCTTTGCCATAATTTATCTATTATACCCTATTTTCTCTTATGTTGCAAGCGTATTATTTTCTTAAAATTACTTAAATACCTAGTTTTTCCAGTCGTGTTTTCGCTAATCTTGACTTCCCATCAATAATCTTATTTTTCATAATAAGAAATGCTGCAAGGTAATTGTAGTATTTTTCTCTATAAGATCTCGCCTCCTCCCCTTCCATAACATATTGATCACCTTTAATTTTAGCTAAAATAGCTTCTTGGTTTTTATTAAAACTCATAGAAACACCATCCTTAAAACGAAGGACAATGAAGTGATCATCTCCAATATTCATTTCTCGAATATCTTCCATTTTTTCATTTGGAAGATCTAAGCCTTCTTCTTTAAGAGCTTCACACACAATAAAGAACAACTTGTCATGTTCGTCATCTTTTGTTTTAAGTCCTTCTAAATGTTCTTGGATTTGATTAAGACTAGTGTTAAGACTTTTTGCCCCATCACTTTCTATTTTATTTTCAAGATTAATTTCAGACATACGTATATACAAATACCCAATCTACTTCTCAAGCTTTTCTACGAGATATTGAGTGAGGTTAGTAAGAGGAACCCTCTCCTGAGTCATGGTATCTCTATCACGCACAGTAACAGCATTATCAGTAAGCGTATCAAAATCTACCGTCACACAGTATGGCGTACCAATTTCATCCTGACGACGATAACGCTTTCCAATAGATTGTGTATCATCGTATTCAACAAAGAATTTTTTAGAGAGCGTTTTCCAAAGCTCTTTAGCAGGAGTAGTAAGCTCTTCTTTTTTAGAAAGAGGTAAAATAGCAACCTTAACTGGAGCAAGGCGCTTATCTAGCTTAAGCACAGCACGAATATCTTTTGTACCATCTTCGCGCGCTTCTCCAACTTCTTCTTCAGTATATGCGTTATCCAAGAAAGCAAGTGCCATACGAGCTACACCCGCAGAAGTTTCTACAATATGTGGAGTAAATCGCTCTTTTGTGGCTTCATCAAAATAACTTAAATCTTGCCCTGAAAACTTTGAGTGCTGTGAGAGGTCCCAATCCCCTCGCGCATGAATTCCTTCAAGCTCTTTAAAACCTCCAAGCATCGCGTAGTTGTACTCAATGTCATATGCATCTGAGGCATAATGCGCAAGCTTCTCATGTTTATACCAATTAAGTTTTTCATGAGGGATACCATAATCAAGATAAAAATTCCAGCGGTATGCATGCCATTCATCAAAAATAGCTTTTGTGTCTTTTGGATGATGGAAGTACTGCATTTCCATCTGTTCAAACTCACGTGTTCTGAACACAAATTGCTTTGCAACAATTTCATTACGAAATGCCTTACCAACTTGTGCAATACCAAAAGGAAGTTTTGGGTGTAGTGAGTCTACGGTATTCTTGTATTCAAGATAAATTCCTCCACAAGTTTCTGGACGAAGGTACACCACATTTTCTTCTGAGAGTGCGTCTACCGGGGAACCGAGATTTGATTTCACCATAAGTGAAAATACTTTTGCGGAGGTCAAGTCAGCACTTTTACAGTTACCACAGACAAGCTTTTTCTCTGCGCGGAGTTTATCTAATTCTCCATTAATGAACTCAAGGGTCTGCTTATCTGCTTGTACACCAAACGCTTCAAGCATATGATCTGCACGAAAACGACTTTTACATTTACGGCAGTCTACTTGTGGATCATTAAATCCATCCACGTGACCAGAAGCTTTCCATGTCGTTGGGTGCATAAAAATAGCACTATCCAAAAGAAAAATATCGAGACGTTCCTGAGCAACACTTTTTTTCCACGCTTCTTTTACATTATTAAAAAGAAGTGTTCCGTAATGACCATAGTCATAGACTCCTGAAAATCCCCCATAAATTTCTGATGAAGGAAAAATAAATCCCCTACGTTTACAGAGGGAGACAATTTTTTCCATACGCTCTTGGTGTGTCTCGTTCATATTTTTTTATTCTAGCACACTCAGTATTCTAGGCAATTTTACATAGGCCTTGCCTTTTAAAATTAGGAAAAGGTGACTTAATTCTAGAAGACAAACATTCCGCCAAGCATGTCATTAAAGAGACGAACTATAGCTCCTGCCGAAAAGATAATAAAAAGTCCAATAAGTCCCCAAAGAAGATGACGCTGACCTTTCACCTTTTTTTCAGGATCATTCATGTTAACAATAAACATAAAAGCTCCATAAAGGAAATAACAAAAGGCAAGACCAAGTGCAAGCTGGTAGAGTGGCCAAAATACTTCAACTAAAATCTTTTCAAGAATTCTATCGTCAGTCATAGCTATTCACCTGGAAGCCTAAAGCCTGGCATTCCTCCACCTTGATTTATACCAAGCACTCCTCCAATAAATCCAATAATTCCCCAAATAGACACCATCACAAAGAGAGCTACAATAGACCAAAACATTCCGGTCTTTGCCTTTCCATAATACTCAGGATTATCTCGTCCTTTCCAAATAAACTCAATAAGGAAGAAGAAGAAAGCGAGAAGAGCTACTCCAACAAGAAGTGGCACAGAAAGCGTCACAACACACTGCGCAAGTGCAAAGAGTCGAACAAGTCCGGTAAAGCTATTAACTACAGCACACACCTGACTCCCGTATGCGAGACCACTTCCTCCTCCAGCACCGCCTCCTCCAATTCCAAAACCAAAACGATTCCCATTAATACTTCCTGACCCTCCAATCTGTCCAGTGTTTGTATTTCCTCCAATCATGTTTCCTCCACCTGTTTCTTGCTGCCACTGTCCAGTAGAAGGATTACGACATCCACGCTTTCCATCAATAGTCCAACAGGTCTGCCCAACGTTTACACGAACATCTCCAAGTTGGATTTGAGCATGTGCAAAAAAAGCGCCGAGAGCAACAACACATAATGCAAGCAGCGCTTTTTTCATATTGTATATATACCTAAGTTAAGATATTTAGTTTGCTGGAACTGGAACACCAGGAATTGGAACACTTCCTCCCTGATTAACTCCGAAGATACTTCCAATAAGACCAATGATTCCCCAGATAGACACCATAAGGAAAAGCGCGAGAATAGACCATCCCATACCAGCTTTTGCATCTGACTGCTTCTGTGGATCCTGAGAACCTTTTACAATAAACTGAATAAGGAACCAGAAGAATGCAAGCACCGCAACTCCTACCGCAAATGGAACAAGACGAGTAATGATAGTCTGAGCAAGCGCAAGGAGTCCGAGGATCGCCCCTCCGTTAACCTGCCCCTGCTGAGCTCCTTGCCCAATAGTGATAGTTGCCTGAGCAGAAGCTACTGCAAACTGTCCTGCAATAATTGATAGTGTTGTAAAGATTTTTTTCATACTATTAGTTAGTTATTCTTTAAGTATATAAAGGAATAGCTGCTTTGCAAGGAAAAATGTGGAAAAATAAAGTATTTTTATTATAAAAGATACTTTATCGTTGCCAGAAAAAACAAAAAACCCACTTTTGCATGGATAGACCATACAAAAGTGGGTAAAGTAACCGAAACAAGCCTAGAGAAGCGAATACAGCCATTTTACAAGCTTTTCCAAAAGCTCAGGAATTTGATCGATACTACCGAGCATCCCTTTTTCTATGGCAGCGGTTGCAAAAATAGCAACAGCAATAAGCATGAGCACCTGGAAAAGTGAGAGTCCAAAGATGAAGGTATCTTGACCTTCCTCTTCAGTTTCTTTTGAAGTTTCAGGCTGATGATGGGGCTTTATTTCCCCACCTTTCATTCTTTCAACCCCTCTTGCTATTTCTGCTGCCCTTCTACGTGTTTCGACACGATAAGGATGATTTATTGGAAGTGGATGCTTCCCCGTAACCACCTGAGGCTCAACCTTTATAGGCTCAGGTTTTGCTTCAAGAGCATCAGGTGATGGTTTTGGAGATTGCAAAAGCTGAGCTTCAGCTTGTGCTTTAGCGCGCGCATGGACTTCTTTTTGTGAAATCTCACTTATTGGAGTCACGTTAAGCTTCGCAAAGAGAGCATTCATGACGTCAATAGGTGACAGACCATCCAAATCATCATCACCTTTATCTTTATCGTCTAACATATAGAGTCACCTCTTTTCTTTTTGATAATGTACTGTTTGGGAATTATTCCCATTTAATTAGTATAATACATAGTATTTTATAATATGTCAATATTTTACTTTTATAAAATGAAAAAGAGAGGTTTACCCATCGCATACTGCGACTGGGCAATATGCGAGAGGAAAACCTCTCTCTGCGAGTAATACCCGCAGTGTTTGTTAACCGTGTTGTCTCACGAAAGGCATAAAGCCTTAAGGGTGACCGCCGCCGTGATGATCATCCTTCTTGAATAAAGGAACAATCATCTCTTTGATGATCAGGAAGAGGATTAGAGCGCCCAGAGCATAGGTTGCAAGAACCTTGAGAGGTTCGTTTACCATACCCCGAAGAAACTCCCTCATCCCAGCAGCAAAGTGTCGTCCACCTTGCCCAGCCTGAAAGCCAGCAGTTCCAGTTTCACGAGCCAATGACCCGCTACCTCGAACAATTTCCGGCAAAACAGCAGCAAGGAAGTACACGAAGACGAGAACAGCAAGAAGCAGTCCAGCGAATCCGAGAAGCTTCTTTACGGGTGATTTTTTGTCATCACCGTGACCATGGTCATCTTTTTTGTCTGACATCAGAAACCCCTTTCTTTATCGAACAGTAACAGAACCACCAGGATGAATGGTGATACGGAAAGATCCGCCTTCTCGCTGATAGCGAGCAAACATGCGGAGACATTCATGTTGAGACCTGCAGTTCTCCTGATACCAGTTGTATTTTTCTGGATCGCGTCCATATGAAATGGTATACCCATCACCTTGAACGTTCTTGACTTTGAAACTTGGCCGAACCAAAGCACAGCCAATACTCAAAGAGAAAGCTTTCTCAAAATACTGAACCTGTGGCGGATTATTTAGAAATTCCGCAAGCGACGTTTCGTCTCCACAGGCACTTGGAACAGCTTCATCAGGAACCTCTTCTTGTGCAGGTTTTGGTTGAACAGAAGCAAGCAGGCGAGCTTCGCGCTCTTTTACTGCAATCTCTCGCTCAGCAAGATCTGCACGCCTCACTTGGCTTTTGTGATAAGCCTCATCTTGGCGATCAAGGAAATATCCCATAAGCTCCATGAAGAGAATGTACACAGCCAGCAGGAGAGCAATTCGTGCAAGCCAAGGAAGCTTCTTCCAGAAAGAGACCCCTTCCGAAGACAAAGCAGTAGACATATGATACCTCACTAAAAGTCTAAGAACAAAAAGCCTGTTTTCTTTGTCAAAAAGTACAATCAGGCCTACCTTATCTTATTATATAAGGTTTTTATAAATTGTCAATACTTCTCATTTTAGAGTTCGTATGGCCCGCAAGTGAAATCATCATCACAGGTACCCATGCCATTTTCTCCACACCTTTCTCCTGGTGTGCAAGAACTTGAGCCTGATCATGGATTTCCGGATGAAGATGGGACACAACGATTAGTTACAGCGTCACACGTTCCTTCCGAACAAATACCATCTCTCCCACAACTTCCTCCTATCATGTTTTCTGCTGGACCAGAAGGTAACCCTGACCCTGTACCAGGACTACCCACAGAACCACCGGGGTTACTTCCCGTACCAGGACTACCAGAGCTTCCACCCATAATAAGCTGAGGGATAACAATACGACTAACGTCAGCATCTCCGAAAACTATTCTTTGTCCAAAACGAATGATGCCATATACCGAGAACATCACAAAGAGCGCCACGAGACTCCACTTGAGAAATTCATTCCCTCTTTTTACTCTATCACCATCACCTTGACGCGCTCCCCAGATATATTCCACAACACCGTAAAAGAAGGTAATCATGGCAAGCGCCATAAAGAGTCCTCCTGTTGCACGCACCACATTTCCAGTAAACCCTTCAATAAGTCCAGCGATCGTCTCTATACCTCCTGTTAAAGTAGCAACAGATTGAGCAGAAGCAGTAGTAACAGTGAGTGTAAATAGTGCGGTAAGGAGTAGTGCTTTCATAAAAAATAAGTTATATGGATAAGTGTAGCAATGTAAACAGAGAAGGTGCAAGGAAGTTGTTCCCTGTTTTTATAGATGTCTTTCTATGATTTCTGTCTTTTCTGAAAGAACTTTTTGCACCGTACCCCTGACCGCTGTCATAAATGCCTGAATCATAAAGATGATAAAAGTACTTATTGTTGCCCAAAGAAGAAGCTTCTTTGCCTTTGCGAGCGCTTCTGGTGCACCTTGTGCTAGTACAAAAGAAAATCCAGTCCATACCCAAATAGCAATAAGAGCTGGAAACACAAAGAAACGCATCACAAGTCTAAGAATATTAAGGATGAAGTCGTAAAGCGTTGTAACATTAGTTGGATTAAGTGAACCGGTAACATTTGCAGCTTGTTGTTGAGATGTTCCTTGTGCTGACGCTCCTCTAACACACGTATTGCTTGCACCATCACAAACCCCTTCAGAACAAATACCGTCTCTTCCACAGCTTCCACCTATCATATTTTCTCTTGGAGCCTGTGCGCCCTGAGATGCTTCTTCAAACGTTGGGTTAGTGCTTGGGGTTTTCTCACAAAACATTTGAGCATTACACTCAAAACCAGACCTGCACGTGTAATTTGATCCACAAGGCTGACCCTGGGTACCACTTTGTAACGTACAATTAGTACCAAAAATACGCTGATCTTCAAAACTACAACTTGCCATCATGGCACCTCCATCAATAACATCAATTGCATATGCGCGCTCCACCAAACTCGTGACCAAGATATTTTTAAAGATATCAAGATACTCTGTCTTTACTCCTGCCATTCTAAGGATAGCAAAGAAAATACCACCCATAAGAGCAACGATTATCATAAACCCTAAGATAGCATTACCAGCTTTTTGAGCTGCTTCACGGTAAGCATTTGCATTACCCTGATTAAGCTGAAACCAAGCGATAATAAAGCGATAACAAACAAACACTACAAGAAGAGGAAGTCCGAGGCTGATAATAACTTTAAATATATTACCTGTAATTTCTTTTACGTGAGTTATGTTGCAAGCCTTATCAGCTGACGCCCCACATACATCATCTCCAGAAACAACACCTTGTGCAAAAACAGGCAGAGAAATAGAAATAAAGAGTGAGCAAGCGACGAAGAGAAGCGGAAGTTTTCTTAAAAATGTCATAGTAGTTATGGTCGTGTATAAAGATCACGTAAACGATTTACAAAAAGAGCTGAAGCGTCTGCTACTCCGTAGCGCTGATTGATAATATCTGAAATCATTGCCTGAGCATAGGTATTTGTCTCATTTGGATACTTATCGTACCAACCACGAGCAACCAACATACTACGAGCAATTACAGGATCAAGTCCTTGCGTCCCCGCATATGAACGAAGTGCGGGAACTGCACCTACCTGAGAAGCAAGCGCAGGAGAAACCCCTGCCCCAGCAAATTGAGACTGAACTGTAAAGGAAGCAAACACATTTTTTGATGACTTAAGTGTTGCAATACTATACATTCTCATACCAGTTGAAAACGTATTGTATCCTCTTGTTTGCGGAAGTGTAGTCATCTCAAACTCCCCACGAGGGTTACGTGCACGGAGCGTTGCATACTCCCCTGAATATCCGATATACATTGCAAGCTTTTCGGCAACAAAAGCTTCTACAGGATTTCCGAGACCCTCTTTCCATGAGTACGTCTTTTGTCCTGGATCAGCAAATTGTGTAAAGAAACGATTTACTGTTGTAAGAGGAAGCACTTCACCTCCTTCTTGCACAGGAGTATTAGCAGTTACATCAATGTAAAATTGACCATTAGCTGCAGGAACACGTGTTATAGGAGTCTGACCAAGCTGACTAATAACCGCCATAGTAATGTCTTTCATGTAGCTAACATCAGGCGTACCAAGAGCAATTCCTGCTTCTACGATACTGCTTCCGTTCATAAGCGTAAGAGCTGGTACCATTTCTGTCACTTCATCCCAATAATTTGGAGGGTTTGGAAGTCCGTGTTTTGAAAAAAGAGTTCTATTATAAAAAAGCACCATAGGCTCAATTGAGACAGGGAGTGCAAGAGCACCCGCCTGAGTAAAGAGCACACCCGCTCCGTCAACGTAGGTATCTTTAAAAAGTTTTTCTGGGAATGATGCAGCAGGGTACGGCTGTATACGACTTTCATTTGAAAGTATCGTCTTATAGTCTGCCATAATCATGTCAGGACCAGTGCCATTTGCCAAAGCCTCAAGGAGACGCTGGTTAAAGTTTGCTTCTGGAACATAGGTGTACCTCACAGCATAGTCTTTTGCTTTAGGATTAAACTCTTGAATCACCGCATTCATTTGTACCTCTGGAAACGTTCCCCAGAGCTGCACCTCCCCACGAGCTTTTTGTGCCTGATTTCCTATTGGAAGTTTTCCAGAAAAAATGAGAACAGAAAGAAGGAAAGCAAAAAGTCCGACACCGAGTAAGATATTTCTAAGCATAGAAATAGTATATAGGTAATAGCTTACCGCTCAAAGCCTTGTACTCACAGCACCCCATAAGAGAGGCTAGGAATTAATAGCAATAAATGCGTAATGAAACTTTCCTGCAGGAAGACGTTTCTGAAGATGAAAGCCATGCGACTGTACAAGTTTGATCGCCTCTTCTTCAGTCACAACATGATTTCCGTGAGGTCCGATACCTCCGTAAGAATCTTTCCAATCTACAACTAGCAGCTGTCCTCCTGGTTTTACAAGCTTTGAAACAAGCGATAAAACTTTCTCTTTATCTTTAAACTGAAAAAGTGCATTTGAAAGAATGAGAGCGTCCATGCTATACGCATCGATTGGGATAGCAACCTCAGCATCAGCCCATATCATTTCAACATTAATAATACCACGCTTATCTAAAGTTCCTGCAAGCGTATGAAGCGCTTCTCTGTGAACATCAACTGCATATACCTGCCCCATAGCACCAACTTCATTTGCAATGGCGATTGTATACACGCCTGTTCCACACCCAATATCTGCTACACGGTCACCTGGACGAATGTATAACTCTTTTACAAGATGATCTGGTGTGAGAAACATATGTAAGTAGTATATAGTTAATGATTGATAGTTAATAGTGGATACAGTAAAAGTAAAAGCGCGGCCTACGGCCGCGTTTACTTTTACTATCTTCTGTATACATTCTACTTAGAGCAAATTGAAACTAGCCAAAGAGTCTCCGTCACGCAACTTCATCACTCTCACTCCTTGCGTATCACGACCAAGGGTTGGAATAGAGGTCACTTCTGTTTTAATTACTTGAGAATCTTTTGACACCGCAAGAAGTTCTTCATTTGCTTCAGTCACCACGCGAGCAACGATAAGTTTACCTGTTTTCTCAGTCACTTTAACTGTTTTAATACCACTTCCTCCACGCTTTTGTATCTTGTACTCAGAAAGCTTTGTCTTCTTACCGTAGCCATTTGCAGTCATAATAAGAAGCTCTTGCCCCTTAACGCTGTGAAGCACTTTATCTGCAGCAACAATACTGTCACCCTTATCAAGCTTCATACCAATCACACCCGCTGCAGTACGCCCCATCTCACGAACATCGTCGTGACTAAAGCGGATTGACTGACCATTTTGAGTAGTGAGAATAACACTGTCTTCATCAGACACAAAAAGCGCAGCAAGAAGTTCATCGTTATCATCAAGCTTAATAGCGATAAGACCATTTCGACGCACATCTTTAAAGCTCTCTGCAGCAGATTTCTTTGTGGTACCGTTTTTGGTAACCATCATAAGTGACACACCTTTAAGCTCCTTCATGTCTTTTGGCATTGGAAGAATTGAAGTAACTTTTTCTCCGTCTGCAAGCTGAAGGAAGTTCATAATACTCTTACCTCGTGTTGCACGCTTCCCTTCTGGAAGATCGTACATCTTAATCTGATATGCCTTACCTTTGTCGGTAAAGAAGAGAAGATCTGAGTGAGTTGACGTAGTGAGCGACATCGTTACAAAGTCTTCTTCTTTTGTACTTAAATCTACCACACCTACTCCTCCACGCTTTTGTGTGCGGAACTCTGAAGGATCAGTACGTTTTACGTATCCACCTGAAGTATATACAAGCACCTGCTCAGTGTCTGCAATCAAATCTTCAGGGTTAAATTCCTTTGCTTTATGTTTAACAATCTTTGTACGACGATCATCTCCGTAACGCTCCTTAATATCAATAAGTTCTCCTTTGATAATTGAGAGCATTTTCTTTTCTGACTTAAGAATAGCTTCAAGTTCTGCAATAAGAGCCTGTACTGCTTTAAGTTCATCTTCGATTTTCTTTCGTTCAAGAGACGCAAGACGCTGAAGTTTCATTTCAAGAATTGCTGTTGCTTGAATTGGAGAAAACTTCCACTTCTTCATAAGTTGAGCGTGAGCATCAGGCGTATCTTTTGATGCGCGAATAGTCTTAATGATTTCATCAATATGATCAAGTGCCTTCTTAAGACCAAGTAAAATATGCTCCTTTTCAAGTGCACGCTTAAGATCAAATTCAGTGCGACGACGCACCACTTCTTTACGATGCCCCACAAACGACTCAAGCGCACCCTTAAGAGAAAGGGTCTGCGGAATACCGTCAACAATTGCTACAAGGTTATAGTGGAATGTACTTTCAAGCTCAGTATGTTTGTAGAGATAGTTAAGCACCTTCTGTGGCTGTGTACCGTTCTTAAGATCAATTACCACACGAATATCTTTTGTTGATTCATCACGAAGACCCTTGATATCTTCAATTTTTTTATCACGAACGAGATCGGCAATATTTTCAATGAGGTTACTCTTAAGTACACGAAAAGGAATAGAGGTGATAATAATTTGGAATGATCCGTTTTTTGTTTCAAAAATTTCAGCTTCACCTCGTACCACCACTCCACCACGCCCTGTTGCGTATGCCTGACGAATATCTGACTGGCCAAAAGCAATTCCTCCCATCGGAAAATCTGGTCCTTTCACATGCTCGCAAAGCTCTTCTGTTGTTGCATGAGGATTATCAAGGAGATGCACCGTAGCATCCACTACTTCGTTTAAGTTATGAGGAGGAATATTTGTAGCCATTCCCACTGCAATACCAAGTGTTCCATTTAAAAGAAGATTTGGTACAGCTGTTGGAAGTACGCGAGGTTCTTTCTTTGTACCATCGTAGTTAGCTTCCATTTGTACTGTATCTTTCTCGATATCACGAAGCATTTCCATTGAAATCTTAGACATCTTCGCTTCGGTATAACGGTATGCCGCAGCACCATCACCATCAATTGAACCAAAGTTTCCCTGTCCAAGTACGAGAGGGTAACGATATGAGAAGTCTTGAGCACTTTTTACCATCGCATCATATACCGACGCATCACCATGTGGATGGTAGTTACCAAGCACATCTCCCACAATTGTCGCAGACTTGCGAAACTTTGCTCCAGGAGTAAGCCCCATATTATTCATCGAGAAAAGAATTCTGCGGTGCACAGGCTTAAGCCCATCACGAGCGTCAGGGAGCGCTCGAGAAGTGATCACACTCATCGCATAGTCAAGATACGCTGTACGCATCTCGTCCACAATATTTACAGGCGCAAGTCCTACTCTTTCTACAACCGGTTCGTTACTTTCTTCTTGTGGTGATGTCTTTTTAGCCATAAGTATTCCTTAACAATAATGCTTACAAGTATAGCATAAATGAGCCTTACTTCATACTAGAAAAGATATTACTACTCTTCTTTTTTATATACCTCACTGCTCTCAAAAAACCCATTTGTTACTTTTGGAATCGACCGAAAACGGTCTTGTGCCTCTCTAAAAAAAGTCCCAAACATTGATGTTGGCGATTCTGTTGTGCTTTTACGTATTGCTGTATCGCCAATATCTTCTTTCCTTGAATAGCTATCATTAAAAAAACCGTAATCAAAATACAAGATAAGGAGCGCAAAAATAGCAGTAAAAAACCCTGCCACCGTTAGAGCTGCAACATGTTGAATATGGGCAGGTTTGCGTTTTAACACTGAAATATAGCGACGAACACTAAAGTAATGTTTCATTTTCTAATAAAGTATACCAGAAATGGATATTTTTATCATAAAATAAAACCACTAAAAATAGCTGCTCGTTACTTGACATAAGTACATAAATTTGGTATTATAAATATATGTTCTTTTACTAAGGAGGCTTTGCTATGCTTCGTATTCTACTTACTTTTGCGCTCATCCTTCTCTTTGGTTGCAGCGAAAAGCAACAACCAACGGAAGCAGCGCAACCTCAAAAAAAACCTGCTTTTGTTTCAGCGACAGTCGACAAAGACCGTGCCGCAACACAACGCAAAGCAGAGATTGATGAGACTGCTCAGAAAAGCACACCAGTTCAAGTGAACGCAACCGCAATCAAAGGTCGCAAGCTTGGAGGTCTTTATGCAGAAATTACCGGAATTTCTGGTGAAGTCACAAAAGACTCTTATCAGATCAATTACGGTGAGATTCTTGCAGGTCTTTGGAAGAGAAAAGTTGATAGGCAGGCTGCAACCGAAGCAACTATCGACAACGCTCACAAACCTCTCAAGGTGTATCTGGAAGATCAACGTCGCATGTCACTTGGTGACTTTGTGGGCGAGGCAGGTAAACACGTTGAGCAGGTTAAGAAAAACCTTGACTGGAGCGGCGTCTGCAAAAAATACAACCTCAACAAAGCAGAATGCGACATGTTTCAGAAGCTTGGCAAAAAGGTAACAGGTGGACATCTTGTTGCGTACGGCATGACTGAGATCATGCCAAGCGCCGAAGGTGAACTTAACCTGAACATCCTTGAGATGTTGCTGAAACACGCTGGATCAAACTACATGTTCACGATTCCTGCGCTTTACGACGGCATGCTCTCCTTGGGCTTTTACCAGTTCACATCATATGCGCTGCGACATGACTCTGGAGGGGTTATCGGGGCCTCCACGGTGAACATGTTCTTGTCAAAAGCTGACCAAATCCCCGGCTCAGTCATTCGGCTTGAAAACGGACAACATCACCGAGCAGCGTATCTCTTTGCTCTTCATAACTTTGCTCAGCTAGCAAAGAGAACAAGTGTCAAAGAGTTTCGCGTGCTTGAAAAAGCTTTCACCAGAAAGCCCAGTGAACTCGTTACCTTTATGGCAACTTCACATCACGCTCCAACGCTTGCGCTTCGACACACTCGAGCATGGCTAAAGAGTGGCGCAAAAGATGAACTCAATCGTTATCTTCGTGGTCGCCTCATCCCTTACGGGAAAAAGAGTGACAACAATTTCGCTGCACTTAAAAAAAGAAAACTTGTGCAGTGAAAAGGTCGGTTAGCGTAAGCTGACCGACCTTTTTCTTTTTACCTAATTACATCTCGTGGAACAACACCACCTCACCAAGCTTGCCGTCAAT
>JACCDT010738587.1_pt1 | contig 15583 bp, 14 predicted proteins | sample 7446291 | NCBI WGS metagenome assembly JACCDT01 (sample SAMN15323446, study PRJNA562643) | freshwater metagenome | isolation source: river surface water | place: USA:Blue River Watershed | collected 2017-08-17 | reverse complement strand
CCATGCGACGACCAGAGTCTGAGACCTTTACGGTTCCCTCGAATTCACGCTTCTCTTTGCACTTAACGCAGTAAGCGTCACCTTTGTATGTCTCTGCTGTCATGCTCTTCCTCCTATCGACGCTTGCAATCCCATTGGGATGCTCCCCGTATGGGGCAGGCGTTCGAGTATGAGATTACTCGCCAACACGCTCAAATGAGCCTAACTACACCCCTTTATTTAGGAGTTTTTTTAGAGCCTCAGGGGCGGTCAGGGCGTTCTCGGCCGCCTCATACCCGCTCAAATACGCCTCAGCCCGCTCCTCTAGGGGGAATCTGGCTAGCAGCGCCTTGAACTCGGGGCCATGGTCAAAGAATTGCAGGTGGATCGCCTCATGGAAGAGGACATAGTCCAGGACGTAATCCGGCGCCCCCTTGAGTCGGTCAGAGATCCTGATGGTTCGGTCTGTGCTGGTGCAGGAGCCCCAGCGCTCGCGCATACCGCGCCAATTAATAGAGGAGGGTCGCAGGGTGATCTCAGGGGCAAGCTCGCTGAGCAGCTCATCAACCCTGGTTGCAAGGGCTTCCTCGCTCATAGTGGCGGCAGCCTCTTGTGCACGGATCTTGGCCACCATCTCAGGGACCATCGCCCGCTCATCAGCCTTGCTCATTCTGGCAGGGATGGAGACAACGATCCTTCCACCTTGGCGATAAGCCGAGATATTTTTCTTTCGACGGGTAGATCTAATGACGATGATCTCGCCCTCTGAGATTCCAGGCAGGGTTTGGCCATCCAAGGTTGGTTCAACAAGTGAACCTTCATCGTGAATGGTCATTGAAAAAGAGTAGGTCATCTCTCAACTAATCCTTGAGAGATTGCACAATCGCAGCGTCGATTGCTTTTTGTCTCAGTGTAAAACTCTTGTCGCAGTTTTAGTGGCGGAGACCGTGGGCGATTTTTTGATGATTATTGGGCTCCAAAAAATCTCCACTATCGGAGAAAAATACCCTTTGTCAACGTCGTGCTCATTTGATAATCAGCCTAGAAAGACTTACTTTACGACCACGAACTCCTCGGATAACAGTTCTACGTCAGCAAGGGGAAGGCTGACTTAGAGCAAGTGACCGGGGAGTTCGCTTTTCTATTTCCAGTCAGCTTTTAACACCATTTCAAAGCTGATTTAAATTATTGACTCATTACCGAAAAAAGTATTAACCAGATTAAGGCGCTGCATCTCACCGAGCCGTGATTGCGTACAAATAGTGATTAGTTATTAAGAATTAGAGCAGCCCCGATAGGTCATCTGGTACTTCAAGACTCTTCAAGTAACTCTCAGGAACCAATAAATCATCTGCTGTTGGAAGAATTCCACTCCACAAACGATCACGTGCTTCAACATCCTTTAACTCTCGAACCTGCTTCCAAAAAGTGGTCGCTTCACGTGCAAGTCGTGGTGAAACCTGCAAGCCTAATAGCGAAGAAAAGAGTTGCTGCGCAGGTGCAGATGTTGCACGACGACGACGCAATGTTTCTTGGAGTGCTGCAATATTTGGAAGACGATCTCCAGCAGCAAGGGCTACGACCTCTTCGCTCCAGCCATCAATTAATGCAAGAACTGTTTCTAGTTTTGTTAAAGCTGCACGCTGTGCTGGTGACTCCTGAGGTGTGAAAATTCCATCATTGAGCGCAATAGAAACACTTTCAGGGTTTGATGGATCAAAGCCATCACCTGTTTCAAAGGCGCGTTGTGCTTGCTCCTGAATCGCATCCATATCGATGTTTACGCCCTTGCCATAATCTGTAATTGCGGTGCGAATATATGAAACTAACCAAGGGTTATGTGCAAACAAACGTGCAACTGCAGCTTCACGTAATGCATGGAAGATTCGAACCTCATCCATAGGAATATCAAGATCTGTTGCCCATTCCTTAATGTTCTGCGGGACAAGGGTTGGATAGGCGGCATCAATCAATGGCAATCCGACATCATGAGCGCCGGTTACCTTGCCTGAAAGCCCGCCAATTGCCTGACCAAGCTGTGTTGCAATCAAAGATCCAATAAATGAGTTGAGCAGGGCAGAGATCATGCCGATGGGAAGCTGCATACGCTCCTGGCTCGTTGGATCATCTCCACCAAGAGCGGTTCCATCACCGGCAGATGCTTGATTGAGCAAATCACCAATTGCAGAGGACAAACCAATTGCTAATGGTTCAACAGTTGTTTGCCATCCAGCTAAAGTTGAATCAACCCAATCGGTGCGAGCTAGCGCAACATTTCCGGTGTTGGGTGATTGTGGGAAAAAAGTTGCATCATTGAGCCACAGCTCAGCGATTGAAAATGCTTGCTCGACATCAGAGACATCATTTGCACCAATCGGTGCTGAGCCTTGAGCTGTAGCAAATTTCTTGGCGGTGTCTCGGACAATATTTTTTGGCAAAGCTTCAGCTGATCCACCAAATCCTGTGGAGTTGATTCCTAGCTTTGAGAACTGCTCCTGAATCTGTTGCTGCATCTGTTGCATCATGGCAGCAAAATCAATTGGCTCCTCAGAGCCATCTGAGTTTCCTGGTGTGAAGCCAAAAGGTGTCATAGATCAATCCTCCCAGTCTTGAAACAACTTTGCACTCTCTTTCATTCCCAGACACCGGTCAGCGATTGGCACTGGTAACTAGTAGGCTGGCCCCATGTCTAACGCATTTGCAGCTTTGATCTGGTGGGTAGTTCCCGCAGCTGGACTCATTGGTGCCTTCGGGTACGTGCTGTGGGTTACCAAATTTGAAGGAAAGTTCCAGCAAGAAACTCAGCGTTCAGTCGGACAGTTCCAACGTTTTCAGGATTCTCTCCGTGATTCCCAAGCACGGGATGCTGCAGGTGGCGCGGTAATAATTACCTCAGCAACCGGGGCTGATTCAAAGGGCGATAGTTCAGATGATGCTGGCTCAATAGATTCATCAGCCTTTGATGCTGGCTTTGATGCCGGGTCTTCTAACTAGGTTTACAACCATTCAAGGCGAGATTAGATAACTTTCAGATGATGAGATTCTCGCGGCTTCCTCGATTAGTAACAGCAACTTTAGGAATCTTCTTTTTACTTGCAACCCTTGCACCACTTCCCTATGCAATTGTTTTGCCGGGTGAGGCGCAAAATATTTTTAAAGGTGTAATTACATTTAAAGGGCTTACAAACTATCCACCATCTGGACGTATCGATTTAATGTCGATCAGAGTTACAAACCCTGATACATGGATCTTTGGTCCCGAGGTTATTTACTCATGGATTGATGCAGATCGCGCCGTCTATCCAAAATCTGCGATCTATCCACCAGGAACAACGACTGAGGAAGAGAGCAAGCAGGCCAAAGCAGATATGGTGAAGTCCCAAGACAAAGCCATTGTTGCTGCAGTTAATTATCTGCAATCACACCCTGAGATTATGGGCGAGACAAAAGCTATTGGTGCACAACGTGCTAGCCAGTTAGATACCAAGAAGATTGCATTCAAGGTTGGCGAAACCGGTGGCCCCAGTGGTGGACTTGTTTTCTCCATTGGATTAGTTGAGCTTTTAACTGAGCGAGATCTTCTTGAGGGTCGCCATATTGCAGGAACTGGAACAATTACAGAGCGGGGAATCGTCGGCCCCATCGGTGGCATCAATGAAAAAATCCACTCCGCCAAAAAAGTCGGGGCGACCATCTTCTTTGCACCCGTCGATAACGCCGAAGAGATCAGCAATGTTCCAGATGGCATAAAGGTAGTAACTGTCGCCACATTGGCCCAAGCAATCAACTATTTGGGCGGTTCTGAGAAGTAGTTTGAACCTTAGAGGCTGCTTAGAAGCCTTGAATTGGTGGGGCAATTGCCCGTGCGATAACTTTGCCCCATGACGAATAACCCACAGTTTCAACGCCCAGCCTTCCAATTCAACGCTCGCAAGAGTCCTCTGGCAATCACAGTAGGAATTCTTGTAATCACAGCTGCGCTCTTTACAGCGCTCAGTGGTTTCTATGCTGATTGGTTGTGGTTCAAATCTGTTGACTTCACTAGTACCTGGTCAACAATTTTGATCACCAAAGCAACACTCTTTGTTGTTGCTGGTTTAGTCACATCGCTCATCGTGATGTTCAATGTTTTATTGGCATACAAGCGTCGTCCGCTCTATGTTCCAATGACAGTTGAGGCTGACAATCTAGAACGTTACCGTTCACAAGTTGAGCCAATTCGTCGTCCGCTCTTTATTGGTTTGAGCATTGCACTCTTCTACTTTGCGGGATCTGCTGGATCTCAAATGTGGAGCACATGGTTACAGTTCAAGAACTCCACGCCATTTGGTGTAAATGATCCACAGTTCAATATGGATATCTCATTTTTCGCATTCCGTCTTCCTTTTTGGCAGACCTTGATCTCATGGGGTACTTCAACTGCGATCCTTGCGATCCTTGCCTCAGTTGCAGTCCACTATCTATATGGCGGAATCCGCTTACAGGTACAGGAAGATCGCACAACTGTTGCCGCACGTGTTCAGCTATCGGTCCTTCTCGGTTTAGTAGTACTGCTTAAGGCGGTTGCTTACTGGTTTGATCGATACGCACTTGCGCTCAAGGAAAGCCGTTTGATTACAGGCCTTACCTACACAGATGTAAATGCGGTTTTGCCAGCCAAGGCGATCCTTGCCGGAATTGCAATTGTCTGTGCACTTTTATTCTTTGCAAATATTGTTCGTCGCTCATGGGTGCTTCCTGCAGCAGGAACAGCGCTGCTAGTTATCTCATCTGTTTTGATCGCTGGCCTGTATCCAGGTGCGATTCAGCAGTTCCAGGTAAAGCCAAGCGAGTCTTCAAAAGAGGCTCCATTTATTCAGCGCAATATTGATGCAACCCGCGCTGCGTATGGCCTAGAAGATGTAACGATCAGCGATTATCAGGCAACGGTGGCTACAAACACCGGCCAGCTTGCAGATGATGCAGCGACAATCGCCAACATTCGTTTAATGGATCCAAATGTTTTGTCTGCAACATTTAGACAACTTCAGCAGATTCGTCCTTACTACAGCTTCCCTGAGTCTCTTGATATCGATCGCTACACCGTCAATGGTGTAAAACGCGATGTTGTTGTGGCGGTCCGTGAATTAAATATCGCTGGAAACCCTTCTCGTAACTGGATCAACGACCACCTTGTATACACACATGGTTTTGGTTTTGTTGCAGCCTACGGAAATGAGCGCGATGCCGATGGAAAGCCTTCCTTTACAGTCGGAAACCTTCCACCAACTGGTGCTCTTGGTGAGTTTGAGCCACGTGTGTACTTCGGTGAGAATGTTCCGGATTACTCAATCATTGGTGGTGTAAAGACCGATACTCCAGTTGAGTTTGACTATCCAGATGATGCTTCACCAAATGGTCAACGTAACTACACATACACCGGTACTGGTGGAGTTCCAGTTGGATCATTACTAAACAAGGTTGTCTTTGCACTGAAGTATCAGGAGCAGAGAATTCTTCTCTCTAACTTGATCAACAAGGATTCAAAGATTCTCTTTGAACGTAACCCTCGTGAACGTGTTGCAAAGGTTGCCCCATGGTTAACCCTTGATGGAGATCCATACCCAGCTTTGGTTGATGGAAAGATCATTTGGATTATTGATGGGTACACAACAAGTGCTGGTTATCCATATGCTCGTCAGACAGTGCTTTCAAATGCAACAGCTGATGCTTTGACAACTAACTCTGCTTCAATAGTTTCACAGCGTAATCAGAGCGTTAACTACATCCGTAACTCTGTTAAAGCAACTGTTGATGCTTACAACGGAACTGTGACCTTGTACGAGTGGGATGAGAAGGATCCAGTCCTAAAGACATGGGCAAAGGCATTCCCAAACACAATCAAGAAGAAGAGTGAGATCTCAGCTCAGCTTCTAGAGCACATCCGCTACCCAGAGGATCTCTTCCGTGTTCAGCGTGAAATCCTTAGCTCGTACCATGTAAAGAGCGCTGAAGCCTTTTACGGTGGTCAGGATTTCTGGCGCGTACCTCGTGATCCTTCAACATTTGGAGCTAACGCATCTGCGCAACCTCCTTACTACTTAACTCTTCAAATGCCAGGTTCAAAGAAGCCTGCCTTCTCATTGACTACTCCATTTGTTCCACGTGGTGGTCGTGAAAACCTTTCAGCATTTGCTGTAGTTAACTCAGATCCAGGTCCTGATTACGGAAAGATGACTGTTCTTCAGTTGCCTCGTAATACAAATATTGCAGGTCCTTCACAGGTAGCTTCTAACTTCGAAGCAAAGCCTGAAGTTGCAAACTCATTGTCACTACTTCGTCGTGGTGGCTCTGATGTTGTACTTGGTAACCTGCTGACTCTTCCTGTTGGTGGAGGTCTCTTGTATGTACAACCTGTATATGTAAAGGCGACATCAAACACCGCTGCATATCCATTGCTTCAGAAGGTGCTTGTCTCCTTCGGAGATCAAATTGGATATGACGACACATTAAAGGGTGCACTTGATCAGGTATTCGGTGGAAACTCCGGAACCGCTGCAGGTGGAACTACTGGTGGTTCAACTTCTGCAGGTGCAACCACAAACTCTTCACTTGCAAACTCTTTAGCTAGTGCAAAGCAGGCATATGCCGATGGTCTTGCAGCGCTTGCAAAGGGAGATTTTGCAGCCTATGACAGAGCACAGAAGCGTTTGAAGTCTGCACTTGATGCAGCGATCAATGCGCAGAATAAGAAGTAAAGAGAACCAGTAATTAAATCTTCGTAGTAATTATGAAGATTGGGTTATTGATAGCTTGAGATAGAGGCCAGATTCATGCGAGCAATTGCATGGATTTGGTCTTTATCTATATCTGCACATAAGATTGCGCATACCGACGCGGGGTGGAGCAGCTCGGTAGCTCGCTGGGCTCATAACCCAGAGGTCGTAGGTTCAAATCCTGCCCCCGCTACTAGTTACAACAGCACAAAAGGGTCCTCATAGAGGACCCTTTTGTGCTGTATTAATCCTCCCAGCGGAATGGTTGTTATCTGCTCTTTTGGATAAATAAAAAGTTTGAAAAACGAAGCGCAGAGAGGTTGATGCGGCTCTCTAGCGAGTGATCAAACTTTTTATTTGATTCTCAACGAGTTAGTAACAACCAGAACGCTGCTCGCCGCCATGGCAGCTGCTGCATACATCGGTGACATCAAACCTGCAGCAGCAATTGGCAAGCCAATTACGTTATAGATCAACGCCCAGCCCATATTCAAGCGAATGATCTTTAGCGTTTTCTTTGAAAGCTTTAGCGCAGAGATTACAGAGCCAAGACCTGCATTCATCAAGGTGATATCAGCGCTATTGATCGCTGTATCTGTTCCTGTTCCCATCGCCATTGAAAGATTTGCAGCAGAAAGTGCAGCTGCATCATTAATGCCATCACCAACCATCAATACTGTGTGGCCTTCACTCTTCATTCGTTCAACGATCTCTAATTTAGTTTCAGGCAAAGCATGAGAAACAACATGTGCTGCATCGATTCCAACTGTTTGTGCAACTGATGCTGCAACTTCAGAGCTATCTCCGGTGACAAGCCAAGGGGTAATGCCCATCTTTTGAAGTTCTAAGACGGTTTGTGCCGCATCGCTTTTCAGCTGATCTCCAACTGCAAAGACGGCAAGGGCAACGCCATCCCAGGCAAGAACAGCAAGGGTTAACCCTGCAGCTTGGCCACGATCGATTGCAGCTTTAATCTCAGGGTGGAACTCTGTCGAGCTATGCGCAACCGCGGCAGGTGAACCAATAAGAACTACTGGTGATTGCGAAAGAATTGAGACTCGGCCTGCAGCACCTGAACCTGGAGTTACAGAGAAATCAGAGACTGCAAAGGTCGGAAGAGCAGCGCTAGGAATTGAAGATTGTGATGCGCTCTGGCTAAGTGCGTAGCGGGTAATTGACTGCGCCACTGGATGGTTATTGAGTGATTCAATCGCTTGGGCAGAGGCGACAATGTTTTGTGCGGTCACAATCTCTGCAAATGAACGACCTAGAACCGCGCCAGCTGCAGTTGAAATAGTTGCATCTTGAACAAGCATCACGCCTTCTGTAAGGGTGCCTGTCTTATCAAATACAACAACATCTACCTTGCGTGCGACCTCTAGAACTCGTGGTTCACGCAAAACAATTCCACGAGCTGCTCCTCGGCCCGATGCAACAAGCAGGGCGACAGGGGTAGCCAAACCAAGTGCACATGGGCAGGCGATTACTAAGACCGCAATTGCATGAGAAATTGAGATTGTCAGAGTTGAACCTGTTGCATACCAAACCGCAAAGGTTGCGATCGCACCTGCAGTAACAATAGGAACAAATACCGCGCTAATTCGATCTGCAAGACGTTGAATCGGAGCCTTAGTTCCTTGAGCGCTAATTACCATGGCGGTGATTCGAGCAAGCTCGGTATCGCTGCCGACGCGAGTAGCGCGAACAATTAAACGACCATTGTGGTTTACCGATGCTCCAATAACAGAGGAACCTGGACCAACATCGACAGGCTTTGTTTCACCGGTAAGCATGGAATTATCAACGGCGCTTTCGCCCTTAACCACAATTCCATCTGTTGCGATGCGATCTCCTGGGCGAACCTCAAACTCATCACCGATCTGCAACTGTTCAATCGGAACAATAAGTGGGAATCCCCCACGAACAATTGTTACCTCTTTGCTACCTAATGCAAGCAACGATGACAGCGCGCTGCTGGCCTTAGCCTTAGCGCGAGTTTCTAAGTAACGACCAAGAATCACAAAGAAGATAACTCCTGCAGCTACTTCGGTGTAGACATCTCCGGCGCCAGTTGAGTTGGCGTAAATCGACCAACCAAAGGCTGCAAGTGAGCCCATTGAAATTAAGTTATCCATAGTTGGATGCTTAAGATTTCTGATCGCTGCTTTATGAATTGGATAAGCGATGATTAAAACAACTGGGGCACTTAGAGCGATTACAACCCAAGCAGTTGGTGAGTACAAAGGATGTGGCAAGCCTGCAGCATCCAAAGCATCATGAACCCACATATCTACTTGGTGATGCCAGCTCATAACCATGGAAAGAGCAACGGCGGGCACTGCAAAGATAAAAGCGAAGATGAAGGCACGAGCAGATTTCTTGCTGTGCAAAGCTATTGATTGACCATCGGCCAAAACCGATGCTGAATAACCAGCCTTTTCGACAATCTTTATCAACTCTTTTGCACTGATTTCAGCAGGAGCCAAAATATGTGCGGTTTCAGTTGCAAAGTTAATTGTTGCGCTGACCCCTTCAACGCTATTGAGCGCCTTTTCAACTGAGTTCACACATGAAGAACAGGTCATTCCCTGAACCGACAAGGTTGTTGGTTCCAAGGGTGTATTAGTTGCCTGTGTACTCATCGTCGCTCTCCTCGTTTATCGTCTTGCTGATTTAAAGCTCTTCTAGCTTCCAGTCTTTAATTCTTCTTACGGATTAAGTCCATTAATTACAGCGTTGTGCAGCGCTCCGTTAGTTGAAACCCCGCTGCCACCAAAAGGTCCACTTTGCCCTGCGGTATTTGTAAAACTTCCACCAGCTTCGCGAACAATGATGTCCAGTGCTGCCATATCCCACAGAGCAAGTGATGGCTCAATCGCGACATCAACCGCGCCTTCTGCAACCAACATGTGTGACCAGAAATCACCGATTCCGCGTGTTCTCCATGCAGATGCAAGCATCTTTTGGAAAGGCTCTAGACGATCTCCCCACCCAACAAAATCTGAGTATGAAATCGAAGCATCGCTTAACGATGAAACCTTAGAGACGAAGATTCGTTTTTCATTGGGAGCCAACGAAAGCTGCGAGGTAGAAGTTCCGTGGTTGACGAGATCATTATCAGAGTTTGAATATACAAAATCATCACCGGATGTATCGCCTAACGCAAAATCACTTTCACCAGAGTTAAAGCGAACCGTTGCACCATGTCCCTTGGCAGCCGCCCAACGACGAGCAAGAGCTGGTGCAGAAGCGATTCCAACAACAACCTCCTCATTACCTGATGCATCTACTTCAACAAGTGCGATCAAAGTTGCCCAGGTAGGAACACCGCGCATAAAGTTTTTAGTTCCATCAATTGGATCGATTACCCAGTAGCGACCTGAACTTCCCTTGTCACTTCCAAACTCTTCGCCAACTAATCCATCTGATTCACGGTGGGTTGCTAACGCCTCGCGGATTGCGGTTTCAACTGCACGATCTGCGTCGGTGACGGGGGTGTTATCGGGCTTTGTTGTGATTACTAAATCCTGAGCTTGGTATCGATCTAGGGTAATTACATCTGCAAGATCAGCTAAAGCGTGGGCAAGGGCCAGATCATCAAGAATCTGTTCTGAACCATTTGCTGTGCTCATCATGTAGTAAGTCTATTGGCTTTAGGAAACATCTTCCCATTCAGCAATTATTGAACAGATCACCTCTCAGGCAGAATGCAGATGGTGCAACTTGCTCGCAAAAGAGTGGGGTGATTAATCCTCAATAACTGCTGCTGGTGAATCCTTAACCGCCAACAGTGAGCGAAGGCTAGCCAGACGGGCTGTTCTATGAGGGTTTGGGACACCATCTGGTGCCGCCCATGCATCAAGTTTGCAAGAGCTTTCTGCATGAGAGCAGTTAGATAGGCAGTTGGCTGCAACCTCAGATAAATCGCTAAATGCATCAACAATGCGCTGATTATCAATATGAGAAAGGCCGAAGGCGCGAATGCCTGGTGTGTCGATAATCCAGCCATCGCTATCAACCAATGGCAAGGCGATCGCACTTGATGAGGTGTGGCGACCACGACCTGTTGCCACATTCACATCACCAGTAGCTCGATTACTTTCAGGAACCAAAGCGTTGATTAATGTTGATTTTCCAACACCAGAGTGACCAACAAGCACTGAGATCTTCCCCTCAAGTACTTGATGCAGTTTTTCTAAATCTTTTTCACGTGATTGGCTCTTGATCGCTGTATGAATGATCTCGACATCTAACTCTGCATACTCGGCAAGAAATGGTGGAACCTGACTGATGTCAGTCTTTGTGACAACAATCTTGGGAACAATTCCTTCTGTAAAAGCTGATACTAGAAAGCGATCAATCAAACCGCGGCGAGGCTCTGGATTTGCCGCTGCTACAACAATTACTAGCTGATCAATATTTGCAACGATGGTGCGTTCTACTTGAGCGGCATCATCAACTGTTCGACTTAAAGAGTTGCGACGCTCTTGAACCGCAACGATGCGAGCAAGGGTTCCTTCAACACCTGAAACATCTCCGACTAAGGAAACATTGTCACCTGTTACAACTGATTTAGGGCCAAGTTCACGGGCGCGCATTGCGGTAACGATGGTGCCATCTTCAGTAATGCAGGTCTGTCGACCACGATCTACTGTTGTGACTAAAGCTGAAATTGCATCGCTATGTGATGGACGATCCTTACTTCGCGGACGGGTGCTGCGTGATGGGCGAATCCGCACATCTGATTCATCGTATTCGCGTGGACTCATACTAAAAGCGAGCTCCAAAGCCCTGGAAAATCCGGAAGGGTTTTGCGGGTGGTCGCAATGTTTTCTACTTCAATCCCTGGAACAACAAGGCCCAAAACAGCACCGGCTGTAGCTAATCGGTGATCCTCATAGGTATGGAAAACACCAGCATGGAGCGGAGCGGGGGTAATGTGCAAAGCGGTTTCCTCTTCAACAACATTGCCGCCTAGTGCGTTGATTTCGCGAGTAAGTGCGGCAAGACGATCTGTTTCATGCAGGCGAAGATGGCCGATTCCCCGTAAATGCGATGGTGAATCGGCAAGAGCAGCCAATGCTGCAATCGAAGGGGTTAACTCGCCGACATCATGGAGATCAATATCAATTCCATGAATGGTTCCGGTGCCCTTTAACGTTAATCCAGCATCACTCATTGAAACCGTTGCACCCATAGCTGTAAGAATTGAACGCAGTTGATCGCCAGGTTGTGTCGTCGCCCTTGGCCAATCAGCGATTGTCACGTTGCCGCCACACACCATTGCCAGTGAAAGAAATGGTGCAGCGTTTGATAGATCTGGTTCGATTACTAAATCTTTTCCATGCAAAGAACCCGACTTTACACTCCAACTTTGATTTGCTGAATCAACATCAACTGTTGCACCAAAGTCACGCAGCATCTCAACGGTCATTTCAATATGTGGCGTTGATGGAAGTGAACCGCCTTGATGCTTTGCGACGATTCCCTTTTCAAAACTTGGTGCAACTAAGAGCAATGCTGATAAGAACTGGCTGGATGCGCTTGCATCAATAGTTAGTTCGCCACCAGGAATTGAACCTGTGCCATGCAACTTCAGCGGCAAGCTGTACCGGTTTTCATGATCTACTGAAACACCAAGCTCTTCTAACGCCTTAATAACTGGGCCGAGCGGTCTTTCATAGGAACGCGGATCGCCATCAAATGCGACCTTACCCGTTGCTAGTGCAGCAAGTGGAGGAAGAAATCGCATAACAGTTCCGGCATTACCAACATCAATCTTTACCCCACCACGTAACTGCGCTGGTGTCACAATCCATTGCAACTCTTCAAGACCATTGACACTTAATGTCTTTTCTTCAATTCCAACACCTAGAGCCTTTAATCCCGCCATCATTAATTCGCTATCGCGCGAAACTAATGGGCGACGCAATACCGATTGACTCTTTGCTTGCGCTGCCAAGATCAAGGCACGGTTAGTCACAGATTTTGATCCGGGAATGACAACGCTGATATCAACTGGTGTTGCGCCGCGGAAAATCGCGGGCCAGTGGGCGTTGTTTGTCATCGCCTAAGTCTAACCGCTGCGCCCACCTGCGATACCCTTGAATTATGTGTGGACGTTATGCGCAAACCGCCGACATGCGCGAGCTGATGGAGCAGTTTTCAGTAACTGGAACCTCTCCTGAAAGTTCACTGCCACTGAATTGGAATATCGCACCGACAAATCCCATTTACATCGTCAGGGCCAATGACCAATCTGGAAATGATGCATCCAGGGAAAAAGCGTTAGCGGTAGTTTCATGGGGATTGATCGGTCCGTGGCTGACGGATTTTCAAGAAGCCCGCGCTTCTCAATCACGTGCGATCAATGCACGCAGCGAATCAATTCATGAAAAACCAACCTTTAGAAATGCATTCAGAGCGACGAGGTGTTTGATTCCTGCATCGGGGTATTACGAATGGGCTACCGCTTTGGGCAAGTACTCGCCAAAACAACCTTTCTACATCTCATCGCGAGATGACAAACAACTTCCTATCGCTGGAATCTGGAGCAGCTGGCGAGCACCAGGTGGAGAGGTAATTGAAACCGCATCCATCATCACTCAGGAAGCTCAAGGCGAGTTAGCGACGATTCACAGCCGGATGCCGGTCTTTATGCCGCAGGATCGTTGGGATACCTGGCTCAACCCTCGCAACACCGATGTCAATGAATTGAAATCCTTAATGGTTGTTGAGCACCCTGAGTCAATCGTTAAGGCCCATCCGGTATCCAGCGCGGTAAATACTGTGGCCAATAATGGAAAAGGTTTAATCGTCGAACTGCCTTTGGGAGAGCCAGAAACCCTCTTTTAGCGATAGTGTTTTAGGCGATGTCAACGGATCTAGTTAAAGAGAGCTCGGCGGACCGTGCTGTCCGCTTCGAGCGAGATGCCCTTGCCTTCACCGATCAGTTGTACGCAGCTGCGTTGCGTTATACAAAGAATCCACATGATGCCAAAGATTTAGTTCAAGATACTTATTTGAAAGCCTTTGCTTCATTTCATCAATTTGAACCAGGAACAAATCTGCGTGCTTGGTTGTATCGAGTTTTAACAACAACTTTTATCAATACATATCGCAAAGATCAGCGCCGACCACAATTAAGTGCAGGCGAAATCGAAGATTGGCAGTTAGCCGATGCAGCCTCACACACAAGTGATCAGGGAAAATCAGCAGAGGTTGAAGCTTTAGAAAATCTGCCGGACAGCGATATCAAACGTGCTTTGCAGGAGATTCCAGAAGAGTTCCGCATCGCTGTCTACCTGGCTGATGTTGAAGGTTTTTCATACAAAGAGATCGCCGAAATCGTCGGAGTCCCCGCAGGAACTGTGATGTCACGCCTGCACCGGGGAAGAAAGCAGCTGCGTGAGCGGTTAACAGAGTATGCAAAGGAACTGGGTTACTCCACTGAGAAGAGTTCGGGGGTTAAACCATGAGTTTCAGTATTTTTGGTTCCAACGGATTTAATCTCAATGGAAATGATTTAGCCTGTAATGAAGTTCTCAACTCCTTTGTGTTGTTAATTGATGGACAGATGGAGCAGCCAGAGATCGCTTTGGTAGAGATTCATATCTCCGCATGTCCTGCATGTGAAGCAGAGTTGGCGCATGAACAAGCGATGCGTCAGCTAATGCAAGATGCGCTGCGCCGCAGCTGTAATGAGAAAGCACCAGAGGATTTACATGATGCGATTTACCGTCAGATTCATGGGCAAATGACCGGTGCATTTACCGAAGTTGTAACTCAGTACAGCATGACTGAAATTTCAATTGAAATTGATGAGTTTGGCCAGATTGAGCATCGTGAAGTAACTATTGAGCACACCGAAGAGATTAGATTCCTCAATGATTCTTCCGATCCCAACGATCCATCAAATGGTGGAAGCAATGGTCGGGGTTAATCATGTTGCCTGAGGATGAGGTTTTAGGAGCTGTAGGCATCACTGAAATGGTGGTTCGTCCAGGTGATACCTCGGTTGCGATTGGTATCGGTGATCTTCCAATCATTGCGCCATCTCTGTTGATTAACTTAATGGAGCATGCAGCGATTCTTTCTTTAGATCTTTATCTAGAGCCTGGTGAAACGACTATTCCAATTAGTGTTGAATTCATTTCACTTTCGCCTGCAGGAATTGGTGCTTCGCTGCGCGGAACTTCACGCGTTATTGAGATTTCAGGAAAAGAGTTGACCTTTGAGTGTGAGGTCTATGAAAATGAGCGCCAGATTGCGGCGGCCTTGATAAAAAGATCAGCGGTGGAGCGAGTATCTTTCCTCGCCCGCACCGCTGCTCTTCACTTAATTCAAAACGATAAGCTGTAAGTCTTAAAACAAACTAATTGCTTGCAATTAGCTCTGTGTTAATCAAAGTTGTTGTTATTACGCCTTCTTGGTGGCCCAGAAGATCTCTGCAATCTCATCGATCTTTGCGATCAATGAATCTGCAACTGCAACATCCTGAGTTCCCTTTGTTCCTGCAGCACCTGCAAGCTTTGTTGCCTCATTGAACAATGAGTGCAGCTGTGGGTATGCCTCGAAGTGTGGAGCCTTGAAGTAATCAGTCCACAGCACCCATAGGTGCTCCTTAACCTGATGTGAACGCTCTTCCTTGATCGCCACTGAACGTGAGCGGAAATCTGGATCTGGGTTAGCTGCGTACTTCTCCATGCAAGCCTTTACAGATAGCGCTTCGATCTTTGCCTGTGCTGGATCGTAAACACCACATGGAAGATCGCAGTGTGCGTAAACAGTTGTCTTTGGTGAAAACATTTTCTTCTCCCCTAATGCCAATAAATTGCTCGGTTATGGTG
>JACCDT011862266.1_pt1 | contig 15586 bp, 14 predicted proteins | sample 7446291 | NCBI WGS metagenome assembly JACCDT01 (sample SAMN15323446, study PRJNA562643) | freshwater metagenome | isolation source: river surface water | place: USA:Blue River Watershed | collected 2017-08-17 | reverse complement strand
TGCGCAAGTCGTACGGCTCGCGCACGGTCGTCGACGGGGTCCGGCTCGCGGTCAAGAGCGGCGAGGTGGTCGGCCTGCTCGGCCCCAATGGCGCCGGCAAGACCACCTGCTTCAATGTGATCACCGGCCTGTACCAGCCGGATGACGGCGACTTCGCGCTCGACGGCCGCGCCTATTCACCCTCGGCGCCGCACCGGGTCGCGCAGGCCGGCATCGCCCGCACCTTCCAGAACATTCGCCTGTTCGGCGACATGAGCGCGCTGGAAAACGTGATGGTCGGCCGCCATGTGCGTACCCGCCAGGGTGTGCTGGGCGCGATCTTGCGCCATCGCGCCGCGCGCGACGAAGAAAGCCAGATCCGGGAAAAGGCGATGCAGCTGCTGGACTTCGTCGGCATCGGATCGCTGGCCCATCGCACCGCGCGCACGCTGTCCTACGGCGACCAGCGCCGGCTGGAGATTGCGCGCGCGCTGGCCACCGAGCCCTTGCTGCTGGCCCTCGATGAACCGGCGGCCGGCATGAACGCGACCGAGAAAGAAGCGCTGCGCGAATTGCTGGGCCGGATACGTGCCACCGGCACCACCATCTTGCTGATCGAGCATGACGTGAAGCTGGTGATGGGCCTGTGCGACCGCATCACCGTGCTTGATTATGGCAAGGTCATCGCCGACGGCACGGCCAGCGAAGTGAAAAATGATCCGGCCGTGATTGCCGCTTACCTTGGCACGGAGGCGGCATGAGCAGCCAGCGGAACGCAGGCTTGAACGAAGGCTTGAACGAAGGCTTGAACGAAGGCTTGAGGGCCGATCCGGGCACGGCGCAGCCGTTGCTGGAAGTGCGCGGGCTGTCCGTGGCCTTCGGCGGCATCGAGGCCGTGCGCGGCATCGACCTCGATGTGCGGGCCGGTGAAGTCGTCACCCTGATCGGTGCCAATGGCGCCGGCAAGACCACCGCCCTGAAAGCCATCACCGGCACGCTGCCCAAGGCGCGCCGCGCAGGGCAGGTGAGGTTCGACGGCCACCTGATCGATGCCGTGCCAGCCTTTGCGCTGCCCGAGCGCGGGCTGGCGATGGTGCCCGAGGGGCGCGGCGTGTTTGCACGCATGTCCATCCGCGAAAACCTGCTGATGGGCGCGTATGTGCGCGATGATCGCGAGCGCGTGCCTGAGGACATCGAGCGCTGGTACGAGATCTTCCCGCGCCTGAGGGAGCGCGACGCGCAGCTGGCCGGCACCTTGTCCGGCGGCGAGCAGCAGATGCTGGCGATGGCGCGCGCGCTGATGAGCAAGCCGCGCTTGCTGCTGCTCGACGAACCCTCGATGGGGCTGTCGCCCATCATGGTCGAGCGCATCTTTGGCGTGATCCGCGATATCGCGGCCCAGGGCGTGACGATCCTGCTGGTCGAGCAGAACGTGCGCCAGGCCCTGGCCGTGGCCGATCGCGGCTATGTGATGGAAAGCGGCCGCATCGTGCTGGCCGATGTCGCCGACCAGCTGCTGCAGGACCAGCGCGTGGTCGCCGCCTACCTCGGAGGCTGAATGAAGCTCTATACCTATTTCCGCAGCTCGGCATCCTATCGGGTGCGGATTGCGCTGAACCTGAAGGGCTTGCCCTGCGAGCTGGTGCCGGTGCACCTGCTGCGCGACGGCGGCGAGCAGTTCAAAGCCGGATACCGCCAGCTCAATGCGGATGCGCTTGTGCCCTCGCTGGCGCTGGATGGCGGGCAGGTGGTCACGCAATCGCTGGCCATCATCGAGTACCTGGAAGAGGTGCATCCGCAGCCGGCCCTCTTGCCTGCCAAGGCGCTCGATCGCGCCTGGCTGCGCAGCCTGGCACTGTCGATTGCCTGCGATATCCATCCGATCAACAACCTGCGCATCCTGCGCTACCTGACCGGCGAGATGAAGCTCTCGGAAGAGGACAAGAACCGCTGGTACCGCCACTGGTGCGAGCAGGGCCTGGCCAGTGTCGAGCAGGTCTTGGCCAGCGACCCGCGTGTCGGTCGTTATTGCTATGGAGACCAGCCGTCGCTGGCCGACTGCTTCCTGGTGCCGCAGGTCGCCAATGCGCAGCGGATGAACTGCGACCTGTCGGCGATGCCGACCCTGCTGCGCCTCAATGAAGCCTGCCTGCAGCTGCCGGCCTTTGCAGCGGCCTCGCCGGCACAGCAGCCGGACGCGGAATAAAAAAACCGGCAGCCGTCCGAGCGGACCACTGCCGGTGCCTTGCCTTGCTGCTGCTGTTGCCGCTGCCTCTGTCTTGCCGTATGCCGGCGCGCTGCCCGGCTCAGGACTTCCGGAACTTTACCACCGTCTGGCGCTGTTCACCGAGGCCGTCTATGCCGAGGTGCATTTGATCGCCGGGCGCCAGGAAGCGCTGCGGCTTCATCCCCATGCCCACACCCGGCGGCGTGCCGGTGGCGATGATATCGCCGGGCATCAGCGTGATGAAGCGCGAGACATAGCTGACGATCTTGGCGCATGAAAAAATCATCGTGCGCGTATTGCCGGTCTGGCGGCGCTCGCCGTTAATGTCCAGCCACATGCCCAGGCGCTGCGGATTCGGCACCTCGTCCCGCGTGACCAGCCACGGGCCGACCGGGCCGAAGCCATCGCAGCCCTTGCCCTTGTCCCAGCTGCCGCCGCGCTCGAGCTGGAATGCGCGCTCGGACACATCATTGACCAGGCAGTAGCCGGCCACGTGCGCCAGCGCCTGGCGCTCGCTCACATGGTGGGCGCGGGTGCCGATCACGATGCCCAGCTCGACTTCCCAGTCCATCTTGGTCGAGTCTTTCGGCTGCATCACGTCGTCATTTGGTCCCGACAGCGAGCTGATCGCCTTGGTAAACAGGATGGGCTCTTTCGGTATCGGCATGTTGGATTCGGCCGCGTGGTCCGAGTAGTTCAGGCCGATGGCGAGGAACTTGCCCACCCCCGTCAGCGGCACGCCGTAGCGCGGCTTGCCGCGCACCAGCGGCAGGCTGGCCGGCTTGATGCGCGCCAGCTTCGCCAGCGCCTTGTCCGACAGCTGCTCGGGGCCGATGTCAGCGATGACGCCCGACAGGTCGCGCAGCTTGCCGTCGGCATCGATCATTCCCGGTTTTTCGCGGCCTGGCCGGCCGTAGCGTACGAGCTTCATGGTTCATCCCCCAATCATGTTCATGGACTGCCGGCCGCATGGCATGCGCACCATGGCCGGAATTATCTGTGATAATTCAGCAATCCATCCTTGTCATCTTCTTGATTTTCAAAAGCCCCCCTTATGAAAACCAGATTCCGTTTCGTCGCCGCTGCCGCGGCCATCGCCTCCGTGCTGGCCATGTCGCCCAGCTTTTCCGCCAACAGCGACAAGGACTTCATCGTCGTCCCGCCCGAGAAAATCGTCTGGAAGGACGCCGGCGCCGGCGCCAGGGTCGCCGTAATCTATGGCGATCCGTCGCAGCCGGGCATGTATGTGATCCGCGCCTACTTCCCGGCCGGCGTGATGAGCGCGCCGCATTTCCATGGCGAAGACCGGCATGTGATCGTGGTCGAGGGTACCTGGAACGCCGGTACCGACGACAGCTGGGATCCGCAGTCGACCACGCCACTGAAGACCGGCAGCTACATGTTCCACCCGGCCGGCGCCGTGCACTTCGACGGCTCGGTCACGGACCAGCCGGCGATGGTGCAAATCGTCGGCATGGGACCGAGCAAGACCACCTTCCTGTTCCCGAAGGAAGGCAACTTCGGCAAGCCGCGCAAGCTCAACTGAGGCCGTCCATCGTGAAAGCTGCTTGCCTGAAGCGCCTGCCGGCGCTGGTCGCTGCTGCGGCCCTGTCATTGCTGACCGTGGTCCCCGCCCAGGCTGGCTGGGTGTCCTACCAACAGCGCGCCGGTGTCGACGAACTGTACGACGATGCTTTCCTGTCGAGCGAGCAGGGGCGCATCCGGCTCTGGACGCTGACCAATCACGCCCAGGCGCTGACCAGCCTCGAGGGCAGGGAATACTCATCCGAAAAGACCCTGACGACCATCGACTGCGCCAGCCGCAAGTCAGGCGCCGAGCAGGTGATCCGCTACGCCCGCAAGGCGGCAGGCGGCGAGGTGGTTGGCGACATGCAGACCCCGCTGCGACTGGCTTCGGTCAGGGCGGGCAGCACGGATGACGAACTGATCCGCAAGATCTGCAAATAAGCGCCAGGGCTGGAGCCGGCAAGGCGCGGCGCAACGATGGGTCGCTTACTTCAGGATCTTGAACAAGTCATTGGTGTCGTCCGTCCATGCCTGCAGACCGGGGATGGCCGCCGGCACGCTGGCCACCTCGGCAATCGCCCGCTGGCTGAGTATTTTTTCATTGGCCGACACCAGTACCCAGTCCGTCTTCAGTAGCGGCGCCTTTGGCACATCCGAGACCAGCGTCGCTCGCAGCCCCTGGTCTTCGGCCAGCTTCTGCACCACAGGCGCCAGAGCAAGGTAGCGATTCGACACATGGAAGGCGATCACGCCATCCGGCTTCATGTGCCGGCGATATACGCGCAGCGCCTCGCGCGTGATCAGGTGCACCGGTATGGCGTCGCCCGAGAAGGCATCGACCACCAGCACATCGAATTGATTGCTCGCTTCCCGCTCCAGGTTCAGCCGCGCATCGCCCAGCACGACATCGACTCTGGCCGGGGTCGAGCGCAGGAAGCTGAACTCAGTTCTGGCGACACCGATCACGGCCGGATCCAGTTCATAGAAACGGAAGCGATCGCCGGCTTCGCCATAAGCGGCCAGCGTGCCCGTGCCCAGGCCGATGACGCCGACGTGGCGCGCCTCTTGCATGGCCGTGGCCAGCATCAATCGCCCGACACCCGAGCTGATCCCGTAGTAGGTGGTGGGCTTGTGGCGGTTGCTGCCGTCCAGGTATTCCTCGCCATGCAGGATGGCGCCATGCGTGAGCCTGCGCACATGGATGCTGCCGTCACCGAGGTCGCGCGTGAGCAGCCGGCCATAGAAATTGCGCTCGAGGATGCGCGCGGATTTGAGGTCCATCGCGATCTGCTGCCACAAGAAAATCCCGCAGCACACACACAGCAGCCAGGCCGAGGCCAGCAACAGCCGGGACTGGCGCAGCAGTAGCGCTGCCAACAGCGCGATGATCACGAAGCCTATGCCCAATTCGTAATAGGCCGGCAGTACCTTGGGCGCCACCAGACCGACCAGGATGCCGCCCAGTGCGCCGCCGAAAGACAGCGCAAGATAGAAACGCGTCAGGTGCTGTGGCGCAGGCTTCAGTGCGGCCAGCTCGCCGTGCAGGAACATGCAGCTGGCAAACAGGCCGGCCGAGTACAGCGGCAGCGCCAGCTTCAGATCCAGCCCGATCCGGCTGTCGTAGAGCCCATAAGCACCGGCGAACACCAGCACGAACAGCGATGCCAGGTACAGCGAGCGTCGGTACCAGCGATCGCTCTCGAAGCACAGCACGAAGCTGAACAGGTAGATCACCAGCGGCAGCAGCCAGAGGAAAGGAATCGACGCGATGTTCTGTGTCAGGTGATTGGTCACGGCCAGTAACTGCCATGAGCCCATCGCCGCCAGCGCGACCCACAACAACTGGGTGGCAGTGGTCGGTGCGGGCACGGCGCGGGCTGGCTCTTGCGACACATCGGTGGCAGGTAAAGCTGCAGCGCCATCAGCGCCATCAGCGCGGCCAGCGCTGCCAGCGGTGCCAGAGGCGGCCGTGTTGGCCGTGGCGTCAGCGGAGCGGTCTGCCGCGCGTGAGCGCGCGCTGCGCAGCAGTCGCAGGCCGGACAGTATGCACAGCACGACAAAGGCCAGATAGATCGCTGACCACACCGACGACTGGCCTTGCAGCGGCAGCCGTGGCTCGATCAGGAAGGGATAGCTGATCAGGGCCGCCAGCGAGGCAAGGTTCGACAGCGAGAACAGACGGTAGACGCGCGCGCTGTCGCCGCTGCGTGCAGCCCACGACTGGATCAGCGGACCCGTGGTGGACAGCATCAGGTAAGGCAGGCCGACCGTGGCCGCCAGCAGCAACAGGATATGGCGGCTCGGGTCTTCGTCACCGGCAGGCTTCCATGCGTCGCCGGCCAGCACCGGCAAACTGGCCAGGCTGGCCAGCAGCAGCAGCGCATGCAGGGCGACTTGCGTCGAGGGCTTTAGCCGGCGACTGACGGTGTCCGAATACGCATAGCCGAGCAGCAGCAGCGTCTGGAAGAACACCAGGCAGGTTGCCCATACCGCGGCCGAACCGCCGAACCAGGGCAGGATGTGTTTGGAGACGATGGGCTGGACCAGGAACAGCAGAAAGGCACTCGAAAAGATGGTGCCGGCATACAAGGCGCGATTCACGGAGGCCTTTCTTCGCTGGTGAGTAGTCGGTGGCCGGGGCAGTCGGCTTTACGCCGTCGGAACGCGGGCGCTGCTGCCTCTGTGCTGATTTGACGAAATGATATACCGAGCGACGGCACCGGCACCGGCATCGCCTGCGCCACGGTGGTCGCCGTCCCGGCAGGGGGCGGCGCAGTCGTGCCCTCTGGGTCAGGGCTGGGACAGGGTCACTGGACCTCGACCTGAACCAGCAGGAAGGTGGCGGGTATCGATGTGAAATCATCCCGTCCGCTGCGGTTCTGCGCCGTGAACAGCGCCTCGAGTTCCGTGGCCAGTGAATCGCTGCGCGCATTCTTGTCGGCCGCCTCGAAGGCATTCATGGTCGGACCGTAATAATGGCGGAACGCATCGAGGAATGCCGAGGGTGAGCCGTCGAAATTGAATGTGTAGGTGGCCGGCGTGCAGCGGATGGCCGACGCCGGGATGCCGGCTGCACCGAACCGCTCCTCGACATTGGCGGGAACGCCCCAGGTCATCGGACTGATGAAGCCCTCGGGTGGCGGCGGCGAGTAGGCCGAACAGATCTTCAGGATTTGCGCAACGAGGGTGGGGTCGTTCGGTATCCAGTTGCCCATCGCGATGCGTCCGCCCGAGCGCGTGACGCGCACCATTTCTTTGGCGACGTCAAAGGGCTTGGGTGCAAACATCGCACCGAAAATGCTGATGACGCGATCAAAGCGCTTGTCTTCCAGCCCGGAGAGATTGGACGCGTCCCCCTGCTCGAAACGGCAATGGGCCAGGCCTGCTTCGGCAGCCCGCCGATTGCCTGCCGCCACCAGGTTGCGGGAGATATCGACGCCAAGGACATCGGCGCCTGCGCTGGCCGCAGGGAGGGCCGTCGTACCGTCGCCGCAGCCAAGGTCCAGCACCTTCTCGCCTCGCTGCACGCCGAGCGATTTGACCAGTGCCTCGCCGCTGTCACGCATCGCCGCTGCAATGCGAGTGAAGTCGCCTTTTTCCCAGAGTGCCTGGTTAGGATTGGAAGCCGCGGGGATTTGCGTTGTCATGGGGAGCTCCTGGAGGTGACCGGAAGTGGGCGCTCGGGCAGCGGCCAGCTGACGGCGCGGTGGCGGGAAGGTGGCCGGCGGGCAGGCAGGCTAGGATGCAGTCCGTTCAACAGTGAAGCATGATTTTCGTCATCCGCTTTGCACTAACGCAAGCCTCGCGTCGCTGGCAGCGCGCGTCTTGCGGCTTGGCCAGGGGGCGGGTGTTTTTCCAGCGCAATCCAGCGCAATCCAGCGCAATCCAACGCAATCCAGCCCGGCTCGCGCTGTCGCCGCAGGGACTTCATCGACAGGCAATAAAAAACCCGCCACAAAGGGCGGGTTTCGATCAGTTCGCACTCAGGACCCCTGCTATCTGCGGGGTGCCCCTCACGCCTGCCACAGCCCTGGCTATCTGCCAGGTGACATGACATGCGCTGCTCGCCAGGCCGTTGCCGGCCGGCGCTGAATCGTCAGATAGCCTGCACGTTGGAAGCTTTCTCGCCTTTCGGGCCCATGCCCTTGACGAAGCTCACGCGCTGGTTTTCGGCCAGGCTCTTGAAGCCTTCGCCGGTGATGTCCTGGAAGTGGACGAACAGGTCAGCACCGCCTGCGTCAGGGGTAATGAAGCCGAAGCCCTTGGAGTCGTTGAACCATTTGACGATACCGGTTTGATTGCTCATGTAGTTTTCCTTCAGTTTGGAATGGTGATAAATAGCCACGCAAGGCAACGCCAGGCGCATGCGGCACGCAGATCAAGCAAGGAAAAAAACGGGGGGAGTCAGACGGGAATCGCTCTGCGGGAGAGCCAGACAGGAAAGAGACCTACGGTGATCAACTTGGTGAACTGCTGGCGCATCCTACCCCAGTTCTGACCGATCACCTAATCTTTTCTTTTGAAAGAGAAAAATCGCTGACTGGTCCCGCCGACAGGAATCGAACCTGTATCTAGCGCTTAGGAGGCACTCGTTCTATCCATTGAACTACGGCGAGACGCGCGGGCCGCAGTTTGCACAGCAGCACGCTGCGGATTATAGCCCAGCGCCACCGGCGGCCCACAGCGGCGGGCGGATCCTGTCGCACCGGCGCAGCAAAGCAGCGTGCTGCGTCCGCGGTCGGTAGAATAGCGGCCTTCTCGTCCCATACCGGCGCTCCGCGCGCCCTCATCTCCCGCCATGGCAGTCCTTTCCCTTTCTGATGCACAGCTCGCGTTTGGCCATGTGGCCTTGCTCGACCACGCCGAACTCTCGCTGGAGGCAGGCGAGCGCGTCGGCCTCATCGGCCGCAATGGCACCGGCAAATCCTCGCTGCTGAAAGTGATCGCCGGGCAGGGCAAGCTCGATGACGGGCAGATGGTGCAGCAGCAAGGCTTGCGCATTGCCTATGTCGAGCAAGAGCCGCAATTCGATCTCAGTTCGACCATCTTTGATGCGGTCGCCGCTGGCGTGTCGGATATCCAGGCCTTGCTGGCCGAATACGACCAGCTGGTGTCCAACATGGGCGAGGGCGACGACGCCGCACTGATGGATCGCATGCACCATGTGCAGGGACAACTGGACGTGGTCGATGGCTGGAACCTCTCCAATCGTGTCGAAACGACACTGCAGCGCTTGAATCTCGATGGGCAGCGCGTGATTTCCACGCTGTCGGGCGGCATGAAAAAGCGCGTCGCGCTGGCGCGTGCGCTGGTGGCCTCGCCGGATGTGCTGGTGCTGGACGAGCCGACCAACCATCTCGATTTTTCATCCATCGCATGGCTGGAAGGCTTGCTGCGCGAGTTTCGCGGCAGCCTGCTGTTCATCACGCACGACCGCAGCTTCCTCGACAATATCGCGACGCGCATCGTCGAGCTCGACCGCGGCCGCATCCTGTCTTATCCGGGCAACTTCAGCGCCTACCAGGTGCGCAAGGCTGACCAGCTGGCCGTCGAGGCGATCGAGAACGCCAAGTTCGACAAGGTGCTCGCGCAGGAGGAGGTCTGGATCCGCAAGGGCGTCGAGGCGCGCCGCACCCGCAATGAAGGCCGCGTGCGCCGGCTCGAAGCGCTGCGCGCGGAGCGCTCCAGCCGCCGTGACCAGCAAGGCCAGGTCAAGATGGAAGTGGCCGCCGGCGAGCGGTCCGGCAAGATCGTCGCCGAACTCACGGACGTCGACAAGGCCTATGAAGGGCGCGACATTGTCAGCGACTTCAGCGCGACCATCATGCGCGGCGACAAGGTGGGCCTGATCGGCGTCAACGGCGCCGGCAAGACCACGCTGCTCAAGCTGATCCTGGGCGAAATCCTGCCCGACAGCGGCACCGTGCGCCAGGGCAGCAAGCTGCAGATCGCCTACTTCGACCAGATGCGCGAGCAATTGAATGAAGAAGCGACGCTGTCGGACACGATCTCGCCCGGCAGCGACTGGGTCGAAGTCAATGGCCAGCGCAAGCATGTGATGACGTATCTGGGCGACTTCCTGTTTGCGCCCGAGCGCGCGCGCTCGCCGGTGAAGTCCCTCTCTGGCGGTGAGCGTAACCGGCTATTGTTGGCGCGCCTGTTCGCCAAGCCGGCCAACGTGCTGGTGCTCGACGAGCCGACCAATGACCTCGATATCGATACGCTGGAACTGCTCGAGCAATTGCTGGAGGATTACCAGGGCACCGTGTTCCTGGTCAGCCATGACCGCACCTTCCTCGACAACGTGGTCACGCAAGTGATCGTCGCCGAAGGCGGCGGCTTGTGGCGCGAATATGTCGGCGGCTACAGCGACTGGGAGCGCGTGCGCCGTCGTGCGCCGGAAGCACTGGCAGAGCGAACCCAGTCCAGGGCTGACAAGGCCGACAAGGCAGTCAAGGCCGATGCGGCGGCAACCACAGCCGCCTCAGCGACAGTCGCCAGCGCCGCTGCGCCGGCGGCCAGGCCGAAGAAGCTCGGCTTCAAGGAGCAGCGCGAGCTGGAACAACTGCCACAGCAGATCGCGGACCTGGAAGCCGAGCAAGCGACGATTTCGGCAAAGCTGGCCGATCCCGAGTTGTATCGCAGGGAGCCGGCCGAGGCGCAGCGCCTCAACCAGCGCTTTGCCGAGATTGACGAGGCGATGATGGCAGCATTGCAGCGCTGGGAAGAGATCGAGGCGCGCGCCAAAGGCGCCTGACAGTTCGCGGCAACGCTTGCCGGACGCCGCTTAGTTCAGCTTGCGTGAGGCGGCCCGCAATTCAGGCAGCTTCGCCCGCAAACCCTCGGCATCGGTCGCGCGCGGGCATTGCGCGAGATAGGCCTCGAGGTCTTGCAGCGCCGCCTGCGGACAATCGAGATTGGCATAGGCCAGCCCGCGGTCGCGCCGCTCGCCTATGTCTTCCGGCAGCAAGATCACCAGTCGCTGCTGCACGTTCAGGTAGTGCCGCCAGTGCGGATGCTCGGCAAACAGCGCCTTCAGGTTGCGCAGCATGCGTACCAGGATGTGGCGCGGTGCGGCGTCGGCCAGATAGCTGGCCAGCGGCGGATCGCCCGGGTTGCGGCCGTTGATGAAATAGGGCTCCAGCCGTTCTTCGATGTCTTCGCGCGACAGGCTCGCGCCATTGAAAGGGTCGAGGATGATCTCGCCGCTCTTGACCGACATCTTCATCAGGAAATGTCCGGGGAAGGAAATGCCCCTCACATCCAGCCCGACCTGCTGTGCCAGCTCCATGTAGATCACCGCCAGCGAGATCGGTATCCCGCGCCGGGTGGCCAACACCTTGTGCAAGTAGCTGTTGTCGGGGTTGTAGTAATCGTTCAGGTTGCCGGCGAAGCCCAGCTCCTGATAAAAATAATTATTTAGCAGTCGCAGCTTGGGAATCTGCGCGATGTCGGCCGGCATGCGCCGCCGCAGGCGGGCCGCGAACTTGTCGATCTCGAGCTGGCAGGCCGTCAGGTCGAGCGCCGGATCGTCGTCCTGCGCAATGCTGAGTGCGGCCTCGAACAGCGGAAGGTGTTCGTCGTCCTGCACCAGCGAAGCGAAGTAGTCGAGGGCCTTGATCATCGTTGTGTCACTGTCCCTGCCGCCATCCGTGCTGCGTTCCCGTGTCAGTTGGACATTCGCCGATAGTCACTGAAGCGAAAGCCCATGGCCCAAAGTGCGCCGAAGTAGACGATGCCGCAGGCCGTGATCACGCCGCCCAGCGCAGCGATCCGCAGCCAGGGCGAAGCGTGCAGCGCGATCCAGTCGAACTGGGCGGCTGCCCACAAGCCCGTGCCTGCCAACAGCATCAGCGCGCCAATCAGCTGCACGAAGAAAGGTGTCCATCCCTGTGTCGGCTGATAAATCCCTTTCCTTCGCAGCATAACGTAAAGGAAGCCGGCGTTCGCCGTGGCCCCCAGCCCGATCGACAAGGCCAGTCCGGCATGCGCGATCCAGGGGACGAACGCGAGGTTCATCAGCTGGGTCGCCACCAGCACGCCGATGCCGATCTTGACCGGCGTGCGTATGTCCTGTTTTGCATAGAAGCCCGGTGCCAGGATCTTGACCAGGATCAGCCCCATCAGCCCGACGCCATAGGCCACCAGCGCGCGCGCCGTCATCGTCACCGAAAGCGGATCGAACTTCCCGTAATGGAATAGCGTTGTCGTGATGGGCTCCGACAGCACCATCAGTGCGACGGCAGCCGGCGCCGCCAGCAGGAAGGTCAGTTTCAGCCCCCAATCCAGCAAAGACGAGTATTCGACTGTGTCGCCCGTGGCATGTGCTTTTGACAGGCTAGGCAGGAGAATAGTGCCGAGCGCGACGCCCAGCAGGCCGGTGGGCAATTCCATCAACCGGTCTGCATAGGACAGCCAGGACACGCTGCCGTCGGCCAGGTGCGAGGCAATATTGGTGTTGATGATCAGGCTGATCTGCGCAGCGGACACGGCAAAGGTGGCCGGCAGCATTTGCTTGAGCACGCGGCGCACGCCCTCGTCGGACAGCGCCCTGAACGGGTTGAGCGAGAGCCGCGGCAGCATGCCGATCTTGCGCAAGGCCGGTATCTGCAGCGAAAGTTGCAACAGGCCGCCGACGATCACGGCGATGGCCAGCGCAAAGACCGGCTCCGACATCCACGGCGCCAGCAACAGGGCAGCGGCGATGAAGGCCAGGTTCAGCAGCACCGGCGTGAAGGCCGGTACCTTGAACTCGCGCCAGGTATTGAGGATGCCGCCGGCAAGTGCCACCAGCGACATGAACAGGATGTAGGGAAACATGATGCGGGTCATCGAGACCGACAAGGACATCGCCAGCGGGTCGGCCGCAAATCCGCTTGCCATCAGCAGCACGATGGCCGGGGCAAACACGATGCCGGCCACCGAGGTCGCCAGCAGCGCCCAGAACAGGATGGTTGCGACATGATCGGCCAGCAGCCGGGTAGCGCGGTTGCCGCGTTTGTTCTTGTACTCGGCAAGAATCGGAACGAAGGCTTGCGAGAATGCGCCTTCGGCAAACAGCCGGCGCAACAGGTTCGGAATGCGGAAGGCAACGAAAAAAGCGTCGGTATAGACCGAGGCACCGAAGGTGCGGGCGATGAGGAACTCGCGGATCAAGCCGGTGATGCGGGAAAGCATCGTCATGCCAGAAACGGTGGCCAGCGTTTTATGCAAGTTCATAGGCAAGGATTATAGCCGCTGGGACTGGGTCGGCCGCCGGTTTGGTTGCCTTAATGGAAATATGCCCGGCCAACGAACGGCTGCCGGGCGCATGAAACCAGCGCAATCCGGTTCTTGCTTTCCCATATGCAGGGGATTTGCTGCCTCGACAAAAACCGGCTATAATCGCTGTCTTTCGAATTCCGCCCGGGGCATGGCCTCGTGCCCCACTGTCAGGAAACAAGTCATGGCAAATACCGCACAGGCGCGCAAGCGCGCTCGTCAAGCAGTCAAGCTGAACGCTCAAAACTCGAGCCAGCGTTCGACCCTGCGTACCGCAATCAAGGCCATCCGCAAGGCAATCGATGCCGGCGACAAGGCAGCGGCAGCAGCAGCATTCCAGGTTCAGGTTTCGGTCATCGACCGCATCGCTGACAAGAAAATCATCCACAAGAACAAGGCCGCTCGCCACAAGAGCCGCCTGTCGGCAGCGATCAAGGCCCTGGCCTGAGCTGAGCCTGCCGGCGTCAGCCGGCATGCAGGATAAGCATTCGGCAAGCCCGCCCGACCTTCCGGTCCGGCGGGCTTTGTCATTCGCGCGGCAAGCCCTCGACGGCGGCGCCAGGCTTGATGTTCTTCTTCCTGAACCAGCCCTGGTTCATTTCCAGCGCATAACGCGCCGTGCGCTTTGCGCAGTGTGCGACCTCGGTCTGGGGCTGCATGTCCTCGATGTTGATGATCCGGCCCGCCTCATCGAGGAAAGCCACCGACAGCGGCAGCAGCGTGTTCTTCATCCACATGCAGACCTGCTTGGGGTTCGGGAAACGGAACACCATGCCCTCGTTCGGGCCCATCGTCTGGCGGAACATCAAGCCCACCGAGCGTTGCTGGTCGTCCAGTGCCAGTTCAGCCTTCACCAGATGCATGCCGATGGTCAGCGTCGTCACCGGCAGCTTTTGCTGGGCGGCGGTCGGCTCGGCGGCGGCCGGCCGGGCAGCCAGCAAGGAAGTCAGCAGCGCAGCAGTCAGCACCGAGGCAGTCAGCAGCGATGCGGCGAGCAGGGCAGTGGGGCGGCGAAGAGTCTTCATGGAAGCCGGAGCAAGAGTGGACGATGGGTCGGGCAGCCCGGCCGCAGGGCAGCAGGCTGCGCTGCAGCATTGTAATGCCTGCACTGCGCCCCCTTCAGTCATCTGGCGCTGCCTGCCAGGCCGTCGCGGGCACTTCGCGCCATTCGCCGGGCAGCAGCGGATGCGAGGCCAGCGAGAACGGGCCCATCGCGCTGCGCACCAGACGCAGCGTGGGCAGGCCGACGGCGGCCGTCATCCGTCGTACCTGCCGGTTTTTGCCTTCCGTGAGCGTGATGGCCAGCCAGCTGGTCGGTATCTCGCGCCGCTGACGCACCGGCGGGTCGCGCGGCCACAGCCAGTCCGGTGCGGCGATTCGAAGGGCCTCACTGCCGCGCGTGGTGAAATCCCCCAGCGCCAGCGGTTCGCGCAGCCGCATCAGCTGGCTACGCTCGATTTCCCCCTCCACCTGAACCAGGTAGGCTTTCTTTTTCCGGCTGTCCGGATGACTGATGTCGTGCTGCAGCGCGCCATCATCGGTCAGCAGCATCAGGCCTTCGCTATCGGCGTCCAGCCGCCCGGCCGGGTAAATGCCGGGGATGCGGAGGTAAGCCGCCAGCGTCGCGCGGCTTTCGTGCGCCGAGAACTGGCTCATGACGCCAAAGGGTTTGTTGAAAAGAATCAATGACATGGGGCGAGGGTAACGTATCAGGCCGGGCTGGCGATGGCACTTTGTAAAATTTTAGTGCATAATGCGAAATACGGTCTTATGTCTTATATAAGACATCCGCAGACCAACCGGTGTGCAAAGCGCATGCTCGCTTGCGCAACCGGGCTCATGTTGCAGCAGTACTTTGCCGTTCACGAGACGCAATTTACAATTCCCTTTTTCCGCCATTCTTCGGAGACTAGACGATGTACCAACATATCAAGGTGCCCACCGAGGGTAAGAAAATCACGGTCAACGCCGATTTTTCCCTCAACGTGCCGGACAATCCCATCATCCCTTTCATCGAGGGTGACGGTACGGGTGTGGATATCAGCCCTGTGATGATCAAGGTCATCGACGCTGCCGTTGCGAAAGCCTACGGCGGCCAGCGCAAGATCAGCTGGATGGAAATCTATGCCGGCGAGAAGTCGACCAAGGTCTATGGCCCGGATGTCTGGCTGCCGGAAGAGACGCTGAAAGTGCTGAAGGATTATGTGGTCTCGATCAAGGGCCCGCTGACGACGCCGGTCGGCGGCGGCATCCGCTCGCTGAACGTGGCACTGCGCCAGGAACTTGACCTTTACGTCTGCCTGCGCCCGGTGCGCTACTTCAAAGGCGTGCCCTCGCCGCTGCGCGAGCCGGAAAAGACCGACATGGTCATCTTCCGCGAGAACTCGGAAGACATCTACGCCGGCATCGAATGGCAGGAAGGCACCGAAGGCGCGAAGAAGATCATCGATTTCCTGATCAAGGAAATGGGCGTCAAGAAGATCCGCTTCCCGAACACCTCGGGCATCGGCATCAAGCCCGTCAGCCGCGAAGGCACCGAGCGCCTGGTGCGCAAGGCCATCCAGTACGCGATCGACAACGACAAGCCCTCGG
>JACCDT010577095.1_pt1 | contig 15592 bp, 23 predicted proteins | sample 7446291 | NCBI WGS metagenome assembly JACCDT01 (sample SAMN15323446, study PRJNA562643) | freshwater metagenome | isolation source: river surface water | place: USA:Blue River Watershed | collected 2017-08-17 | reverse complement strand
TTGGTGTTCTGCGCGTCCTGCACCAGCACATGGCTGGCCTGGCTGATGCCGGCCAGCAGCTTGTGGATGGACTGGGTGGCATAGACCACCGTGTCCTTGGGCCGTGCCCGCTTTTTGCCCATCGCGTGGTAAGGGCCATAGAAGGGATGGAAAGCCGCGTGCGGCAACCATGCCTCGTCAAAGTGCAGGTTTTCCACATAGCCGTCGAGCATGCCCTTGATGGCTTCGGTGTTGTAGAGCACGCCGTCGTAGGTGGACTGCGTGAGCGTCAGGATGCGCGGCTTGACCTTTTTGGCATCCACGCCCTTGAGCAGCGGGTTCTTCTTGATCTTGGCCTGAATCGCCGCCGGCTCGAACTCGCTCTTGGGGATCGGGCCAATGATGCCGAAGTGATTGCGCGTGGGCTTGAGGAAGACCGGAATCGCGCCCGTCATGATGATCGAGTGCAGGATGGACTTGTGGCAGTTGCGATCCACCACCACCACATCGCCCGGCGCCACGGCGTGGTGCCAGACCATCTTGTTGGAGGTGCTGGTGCCGTTGGTCACGAAGAAGCAATGGTCGGCATTGAAGATGCGCGCGGCGTTGCGCTCGCTCTCGCCAATGGCGCCGTTGTGGTCCAGCAACTGTCCCAGCTCTTCCACCGCATTGCACACATCGGCGCGCAGCATGTTCTCGCCGTAGAACTGGTGGTACATCTGACCTACCGGGCTTTTGAGGAAAGCCACGCCGCCCGAGTGTCCCGGGCAGTGCCATGAGTAGGAGCCGTCTTCGGCGTAATCCAGCAGGGCCTTGAAGAACGGTGGCTGCAGGCCCTCCAGATAGCTCTTGGCCTCGCGGATGATGTGACGCGCCATGAACTCGGGCGTGTCCTCGTACATGTGGATGAAGCCGTGCAGCTCGCGCAGGATGTCATTGGGCAGGTGCTGGCTGGTCTTGGTTTCGCCGTAGATGTAGATCGGCACATCGGCGTTCTTGCGGCGCACTTCCTCAATGAAGGCGCGCAGGTTGACCACGGCGGGGTCCAGATCGGGACCCGGCGTGAATTCCTCGTCGTCGATCGACAGGATGAAGGCGCTGGCGCGGCTTTGCTGCTGGGCAAACTGCGACAGGTCGCCGTAGCTGGTCACGCCCAGCACTTCAAAGCCTTCCGCTTCAATCGCCTGGGCCAGGGCGCGGATGCCCAGACCGGAGGTGTTCTCGGAGCGGTAGTCTTCGTCAATGATGACGATAGGGAAACGGAATTTCATGGGCGAAGGCGCAAGATGGCCCCAGAGCTGACGGACAAGGGGCGAAGTTTAAGGAAAAAACGGCCTGCTCTCGGGCAGGTGCATGACAACTTTCCGCTTTTTGTGTGTCGGGCGTGTGTCCGGTGAACCGAAAAAGGCGCTTCGGCCTGCTACAATCAAAGGCTCTGGAGCGGTGGATGAGTGGTTTAAGTCGCACGCCTGGAAAGCGTGTGTGGGTTAATAGCCCACCGCGGGTTCGAATCCCGCCTGCTCCGCCAGTAACCTAATGGAATCAACAGCTTAGCGAGTCGATTCTGTTTATCCCCCCAAACAACCCGCCATCACGTCAAGTGGTTGCGGGTTTTTTGTTGCCCGTGCTTTCTCGGCTGCATTGCGTTGCTCTGGTGTGCGTTTGATGCTCTATATATATAGCGTCACCCCCTATCAAGGGGGAAGCTGACCAGTCTTGAGCGAAATACACTCAGGCAAACGGGAGCGAAGAATGAACAACACTGAAGATGCACCAGGCGACGACCTGCGCCAGCAAGCCGCAAAAGAAACGGCCAATGCCATCGCCCGCATGAAGAATGGCGCAGCGTCTGTGGATGGGTCGGACATAAGCAGCGCCATCAAGCACATTGCCGCTGCCACACAGAAGCCAGTGAACTTGCCACGGTTGCCGACCATGGATGTGACGCAGCCAGATGGCAGCGTTCGGACAATCCCGATGCCTGCCACTTGGCACAACCCCCGGTTCCGTGGCCAGACTGAAGTCGGACGGCTGCCCCACTACCTTGATCCGAACTTTCGCACCTATGCCCAATCCATAAGGGAATTTTTGGGCCGTCTGCTGCGCAGGGTGCTGGGGTGGTTTGGGCGCTGACCGCCAGGGATGGATTCGGACTCAGGCCGGCCCTGAAAAAGCAAAGGCCGCAATGACTTGATGGCATACCCCGGTCCAATTCCGGGAGCGATCAAGCCAAAGCGGCCCATGCACGAATCCCCGATTGGTACATCTGGGAGCACTACTGAATCGGTTTCTTCAGCGTTGGGTCTCCAGCCTTCTGCAGGGGCATGGCGATTTTATGGTCTGCGCCAGCGGCGTACACCCCCGCCCGAGATATGCAGGACAATACGCAGATCCCCGGTATCGCTTCGGGCGTTGGTCGGCAGGGTGCTGCGCTTGATGGCATCGAAATCCGACGTACCGGGGTACCTTCTCATGCCCCTCATTGCCAGCGCCAGCAGTGTGCGCCTCAAACCCCTGCATTGCGAGGGTTCCCTCCCATTCACTCGAAAGCGTACCCCTCAAGGTCAGACAGCACCCGCTTGCAGGCCTCCAGCAAATTAGCGCGGTGGCTGGTATTGGCCAGCAGTTTGGCGGCATCACCAATCAGGAAGGCGATCTCACTTCCGCGCTCTTCAGCAACACCGTCCATGGCCAGGTAACTGGTAGCCCCATGGATGGCTCCAGAAAACAGCTGCCCAGGCGTCAAGTCTTCATAGACCTTCTTGCTCTGGATATACGCCTGAAACTCGGCTTGAAGTTCAATGCTGCCCGATAGCTCTACCTTGGAAGTGCTGAACCCGTGCATGGCGTTCAGCTCCTTGACGGCGCTCACCTTCTCATTGCCTCGGGCCTCATGGTCGGTGGCAATGTCCTTGAGCACGGTGATGCTGTCCACCCGACTCCAAAGCTCCTTTTCCACGGTCTTGGCAGCGATTTCGGCTTTCAGGGATTCGATCCTTTCCGAGACCTTTCCGTTTGCAGCCAATTCAGACGACTTTTCCCAAATCTGCTTGTCGGTCATCCCCTTAGCGTCATAGGCTCCACGATACGCATTCGCCTGGGTCATCCCCTCAAGCGCCACCAACTCACAGAACCGCTCCTGCTTGGCTGTCAGTTTCGGTTTGCCAGTCGTCACAGCTTCGCCCCTTCAACCTGCGCCAGCGCCCCACTGAAGAACAGCCTCAGCCGGTCCTTGCCTTCAGGCCCGAGCACTCGCATGGGTTTGGCGTGCAGCCAGTCCTTGCCTGCAGTTTTGACCAGGTGGTCAATGTCTGCACCGGGCTGGATGGGCAGGTATCGCTTTGCAGTCTCCAGCAAGGTGGATGCCTTCTCCTGCTTGCGAGTCACAGGGGCCGGGGTCTCTGGGGGCTTGGTTGGTGTGGTTTCCATGGATCAATCCTTGGGGATGTGCTGTCTTGAAAATGGAAAAGCCAGCCCATCCGGCCTGTCTCTGGCCGAATGAATGAGCTGGCTGTGTTGAGATGCGGGAGCCTTACGCTATGCCTTCCAGGCTCGCGGGTCCATATGCGCCAAGAGCGGTAGGCCCGAAGGCCTGAAGTGCCTGGCTCGGGTCATACTGGGCAGGGTCGAAGGGTTTGCCCGCCAGTCGCTCGTCCATGAATGGGGCTGTTGGCTGGCTGTATTCCTCAATGGCTTTGTGAAAGTCGCCGGGGCCAATGCCGTCTGCCGCCATTTTCATAGGCCTCGATGGGCGATATGTATTGCTTTCATCGGCCTGCGCCAGCTGCAGTCCCGGCGTCATCCCTCCCAGAATCTTCTGGATGTAGTCGCGAGTTTCAGCAGGTGCGTTCTGCAGTCCCTGCTTGGTCAGGTTTCCAATACCCCAGTTGTAGGCCGCCAGAACGTGAGCCGGGTTGCCACCCGTCTGCTTGTGCAAGTCGGCCATCATCCGGCCCCATGCATCAATGGATGCGCTGGGGTCGTTCGGGTTTTGCAGGCCGTAGGCTTGGGCAGTCTTGGGCATGAATTGCATCAGGCCCTGGGCGCCCTTGGGGCTGACAGCATCAGCCTTGCCAGCAGACTCGGCCATCATCTGGCGATAGCCGATGTCGGCGTATTCAGGGGGAAGGCCGTACTTTTGAACAGCCTGGGAAATCAGTTGCTTGTAGTCCATGGCGGTCACTCCTGGGGGGCGTAGGTCTGGGCGATTCGGCGGGCATTGGCCTGCTGGGCTTGCTGCATTGCATTGCCCGGCGTATAGGCAGCGTTGCCACGATCCTTGTCAAAGGCACGGCGGGCACTCCAGTAATCGGCCTTGCGCTGGGCGTGCTCGGCTTCGGCTTTGTCCAGTGCGGCCTTGATGGCCAGACGCTGCTGGTCGGTGAAACTGCCACGGTTGGCCAGACTGGAGGCTGTAGCCCAATCGGACCTGACCCGATTCAGTGCAGAGTCTGCAGCGTCCAGCTTGGCACGCAGTCCGTCCACCAGATTGCCGGTAGCCTCACCCGGCTGGTAAATGGGGGCTTGATAGGCTGGCGCCGTCTGTTGTGCCTGCGGGGGTACGTATGGGCCAGATTGCACGGGGGCCGGTGCCTGACTGGTTTGCTGAATCGGCTGGCCTTGGCCACTCTGGGTTGCTTGTTGGCCCGCTTGTGGCTGCTGGGGCGCAGTCGGTGCCTTGCCTGTGATCAGGGCATCCAAGCTCACGGTCGGTGCCGGGCGCGGCTGATTGCGGTAGCGGGTAATCTGGTCAAGTCGATCCGCAATGGCCACAGCTGCCGGGCTCGAAGCTCCCGACTCCTTCACCACAGCTTGGTACTGGGTCATCAGCTGGCGCCGTTCATCGTCCAAGCGGTCGTCTTCCAGTTTCTGAGCCGCACGCCTCTGGTCCAGTGCCAGCTTTCGCTCAGTGGCAAATGCCGTCTGCGCTTGGCCGGGCTTCTGGCCGGTTCGGTCTTGCACGTAGCGGGCAGCTGCATCCTGATCCATTTCCACGGTCGTGGTTCCGTCTCCGTGGCGGATGACCACTGTGCCCGGTACCTTGCCTGGAAGAATGGCCATGCCCAAACCTGCCTGCTCCAGCTGCTTGTTTGCGCCCTCGAAGTTGCCAGTAGCGATGTCTGCCCCGATGTTGAAACTGCCGGTGTCCGTGGTCTGTCGGCCAAAGGTGGCCTGTGCTCCCAGCGCACCAGGGCGGTACGTGGCAGTCAGGGCGGCGACCTGGTTTGCCTGCTCTCTGTCTGCAATCCCTGCGGCAGCGGCTGCCCCCTCAAGGCTGGCAGCAGCGGTTTGCCATTTGTTGTCCACCAAAACCTTGCGAGCATCGCTGTTCTCGGGCGTCTGGCTCCAGTCATAAAGCTGCTTCTCCATCATGGCCGAGGATGCATCGCGGCCATAGACTGCGTGTTGCTTGTCGTAGCGGTCAGGCTCCAGCATGGTGTCGTACACCGCCTTGGTGCCCTTGAAGGCATTTTCGGCATTCGTCTTGAACAGGTCCGACGAGTACGTTTGCATCAGGCGGTCATTTTTGAAGCCATTGTCAAAAACTTGCTGATCCAGTTCAACACGCTTTTTGGCGTTGTTCAGAGTGTTGGACCACCAATCGCCAGAATCCTTTTCGGCGCGTGACAAAACTTCCAACGGGTCATATTTAAAGGTCTGACTCATGTTTACTCCTGATCGGCTGCAGCGAGCCGGTGAATTTCGTGGATTGCGTGCTCTCGCGTTTCGTCGGGCAGCATGTATTGCAGGCCCTCGGGACCGTGCTGTGCAACAACGCACCAGCCGATGGACCTCAGGGTCAGGATGGCGGCATTGAAGGCGATGACTCGATCAGCTGGTGCGTTGGCGGGAATCCAGACGCTGTAGCCTTCGAGCATGTCCTTGAGCAGGCTTGCGGCCAGGGATGCGCGGGCGGGCCAGTACGCAGGGGATCCTGGCTCATTCATGGCAGTGCTCCCCGCAGAAATGGGCGTCCACCTCTGACAACTTCCAGCGAAGCGAATCGCCAACCCGGTATGCCTTTGGGAATTGGCCCAGCATCAGCAGGCGGCGCACGTTCTGTACGCTCATGCCGACATGCGCAGCCACCTCGTTGATGTCGGATAGCGGCTCAAGCCTGACCTGTGCCGATACTTTCCCCAGTGCTGGGGCGCTTGTAACTTGCATGTGAATCTCCAATGCAAAAACCCCCAGACCTTTCGGCGTGAGGGCATAAAAAAACCCGACGTGCTTTGGACACGCCGGGGGCTTCAGGTTGACATCTTAATACAAATTAGCGATATTTCATTGAAATAATGTCATTTAATATCCAAATCACTGTACCATTAGGCAAAAACTTTTCTATCGGGGAGGACCTATGAAAAAAATCATCATCACTTTTGTCATCATGTCTGCTGCCATGTCCGCTTTTGCTGGCATCTATTACCTCAAGGAAAGCCGGCCACTCAATGGCGGCACCTACGAGTGCGTCTATGACGTTGATGGTCGCGAGCTAATCCAGTACCAAAAATGGTCCTGCAAGCCATACATCGAAATGTAATCACCTCGGCCACCCCTGCACCAGTGCGTCCCGATCAATCAGGATCCGGTCGCACTGTTCTGCCTTGACTCAAAAATCCAGCGGCTGCCCGGCATCAATGAAGTCATCATCCCCGCCCTGCCCGGCTGGCGCAGGCGCACGGCCAGTGTCGGGCTGGGCCTTGTCTGTCATGGCCGCACGCCGTTTGCTGATGTGGTACGGGGTCAGCAGGCCAGACGCCACCAGGTCAAGAGAAGGCTTTGCTTCCCCATCCCGTGTAGTCCACACGCTCACCGTCAGGGCACCAGTTAGGCTCACTGGATCACCGTCACCCAGCGCCAGCAGGCCCCGAACAACATGGTCAGCAAACGCCACCACACTGCAGAACACCGCCTGGCCATCACCCGTGGGGACTTTGACTTTGGCAACGGCGAATGACTTGCCTGCCTTGGTGGTCTTTTGCTGCGGCTGGCCATGGACCTTGCCGCCTATCAATGCATCAATCATGGTTTTCTCGATTCTGTGAATTTGGTTGTTGGTGGTTTTGGGGTCAGTGTTTGACCAGTGCGAAGCCCAAGCCTCGGCCTTGATCACGGATGATTCCGTTGGTGTGCAGCTGGTGGACAAGCTCCTGAGCGGTGGAATTTCCGCACCCCTCAAACTGGCGGATGTGCCGGACCGATGGTCGAACTTTGCCGCTGATGACTGCAGCCTGAACACGCTGGTATCGGGTGGTTTTGGTGGTGCCGGTGGCAGTGGTGTCACTGGCCTGCATCCCTGAAACCGTGCGGGCTTGAGGCTCTTTTGTTGCTTCACACTCAAGGGGTGTAACGGTGGTAACGGTAACGGGTGAACCCTGACGGGCCAGACCCCAAAGAACACCGGACAAATTCAGCATCAGCAGCCCAATGCCGCTTACCAAAACCGCCCGGATGCCTGCCATCACCACGGCGCCGACCTCCCCAAAGACCGTGGTTTGGGTAGCCACTTTGGCAGCCTCCAGCCGGGCCAATTCCTCGGCCATCGCCAGCGATTGAGTCTCAAGCTGGGCAGCTTTCTCCAATGCCTGCACCGCAGCCTGCCGACTCGATGCCACCACCGACTGGCCGCCAATCGTTCCGGTCTTGGTCAGGGCCTCGGCTGTGGCTCGTTGCCGTTCGATGGTCTGGCGTAGCTCGTTGGCCTGGACTTCGCGGGCTTGTGCCCTTGCATCCTGCCCACTGGCGATGACCACTTGAGCCCCGAAAATTGACGCCACCTCAAAAGCAAGCAGCACGCATCCAGCCAGGACCAGACGGGCGCGCAAAGTGCGGTGCTCCTTGAGATGCCCGGCCAGCCAGAACAGCACGGCTTCGGTGATGATGAAAAGCCCAGCCACCAGCCCCAAAGTCCAGCGGGTTATGCTGTCGGTTTCCTGCTCAGCGATGGCCACCACGAAGAATTGCATGGCCACGCCACTGGCAGCAATCCCAATCAGGGCGGCCACGGTAGCGGTCCATTTGTACAGGGTAGTTTTGGGGTCAGTCACGGAGGCCTCCCTTCCGTGCAAGTGCCGCAGGCGGGGTCAGGCTTTCAGTGGACTCGGCCCAGTGCTGGTACGCGCCATCAAAGTGCAATGCCACATCCCCGGTCCGGCCAACCCGGTTTTTGGCGATGGTCAGGCCGATCAGCTTGGAACCGCCTTCAAATTCACGCACTGGCCAGAGCATGGCCACACAGTCGGCATCCTGCTCGATGGCACCGGACTCCCGAAGGTCAGACAGGTTCGGGCGCTTGTCGGTGCGCTGCTCCACCATGCGGTTCAGCTGGCTCAGTGCGATTACGGCCACGCCCATTTCGAGTGCGATGGCTTTCAGACCTCGGCTGATTTGGGCAATCTCGTTTTCACGGTTCTGGCTGCGAGTCGGTGAATCACTGGACCCGCTCATAAGCTGCAGGTAGTCCACCACCAGGAGCTTCAATCCCTTGACGCTGCGGGCCTTGGCTCGCACATCGGATAGTTTGAGTGCGGGGCTGTCGTCCACGAAGGTTTCGGCCATGGCCCGGTCATCAATGGCGGTGGTGACGTTGTGCCAGTCGTCAGTGGTCAGCTTGCCGGTTTGCAAAGCATTGAACGGTACGCGCCCACGGTTTGCAAAGCCACGGTCTGCCAGGTCTTCGACCGCCATTTCCTGCGACAAGAACAACGCACGGCGTCCGTCTGCGGCCAGGGTGTGAGCGATGAACTGCGCCAGCGAGCTTTTGCCGACTGCCGGACGTGCGGCGACTACGTACATTCGGCCAGGGCGCAGGCCACCGGACAACAGTTGATCCAGGCCCCCAATGCCGGTACGCCAGCCAGGCTCTACCTTGCCATCGGCCAGCGCTTCCAGGTGGTCAGTCCGGGCGATTGCGACTTCACGAAGACTGCGAGGGGCCTTGCGGATTTGCGCTGCAGCCACAGGGGCAATCAGGTCCTGCACCCGGCCAATCTTGCTGGCCATGTCGCCATCACCCATGGCCACATCATGCGCTTCGGCCAATGCCTGCAGCAGTCTGCGGGTTGCGGCCATGTCGCGGATCATCCCTGCCCAGCGCTTCATCTTGCTTGAGGACGGCCAGTAGCTTGCCAATGCTTGGATGAACTCAAAGCCGCCAATGGAGGCTATCTCGTCATCACCCAAGGCCTCAGCAACATCAAACACCGTACCGGCCTTGCCGTCCTGATACGCCTTCAGGAAGCCACGGAAAACGGCCATGCAGCGCGGATCGTGAAAGTCCTGGGGGGTCAGTGGCATGACGTGCTCAAAGTGCTCAGAGCCCGCCAAAAGCAATCCGCCCAGCAAGAGCATTTCGGCATCGATGTTGAACACGGTGGATGCTTGCGGGGTGAAGTCGTCGGTTTGTGTGAAGTCGGTCATGTTGTTGTCTCTGTGCGTTTGTCGATGGCGTCCTGCTTGAGTTGGGCTGCAGTGCCAGTGGTGGTCAGTTGGTACTGGTTGTCACCGTCGATGAACCACAGGCGAAACCAGTTGCCCTCGATGGCGTTCAGAAATGCTCTTCTCCAGTCCACGTAGACCGTGTGCGTGTAGTTGGGGTCGCTGGTGTAGCGGTCTTTGAAACGCGCCCACGCAAGGTTGACCATCGAGACAGGTAGGCCGGTGTCGTCCATGTAGCGCTGCAACGGCTCCCAGCCACTGAGCAGCTTCCTGCCCGCTGCAAGCTCAGCCTTAGCCCAAACGGTGAAAGTGGTCTTGCTTCCACGCTTGCGACCAGAGGGACTAGCGGGCGAAGCCTGCGCCTCTCTTGACGGGTCATTGATGGTTACTGATGGTTTGGGTGCAGTGGGCTGCACCCCTTCCATACGCTGTACTTCACCCCTTGATACGCTGTACTGCACGGGTGCAGTGGGCTGCACGGGTGCAGTGGGCTTCACCCCTAACGCTCCCAGATTGACCTGAAACAGGTTCGGGAACTTGGGTGGTGGCCCTTGGTTTTTGAAGATGGACAGCTCACCAGATTCGGCCAGCTCGCGCAGTCGATCCTGGGCGTTGCGCTTGGACATGCGGCACTTGACTGCAAGCCTTTGGACGGACGGAAACGCCACCCCATCGTCATCAGCAAAGTCTGCAACCGACAGCAGCATCAGCAGATTGGTGCCGCTGTGCTGGCTTTTCTTCCAGACTTCGGCCATTACTTCAATGCTCATACCGTCCTCCTTGCCAGAGTGAACCGGCTCAGCAGCGCAATAACCGCCGTATTGGCAGGACGCTGGCGCAGGGCCACGCGCTCACCGATGAAGCTGAATTGCAGACATGCCCGGCAGACCGGGGCCATGCCAGGACGGCCACCTGGGCCGCCGCAGGTGCAGGTTTGGGCAGTTGTACTCATACCAAGCCCTCCAGCATCGCAGTCGGATTGGCGTGCAGGAGGACACAGCCACGGCGCTGCAGGTCGGCCAGCAGTTGCAAGGCATACAGACGGACCTTGCCCTTGCGGACGGCATAGCTCTCCCCCATGGCGATCAGCTCGGCGTTCAGTTGCTCGACCTTGGCCAGAACACGCAATTCCTCGCGGCCCATGCAGTCCCGACAGAGGTGATCCTGTGTCGTGCCCAGCATGGCATTGGCTACCAAGCGGCTCTCATTTGAGTAGTGATGTGGCTTGATCTCCTTGCCAGCCAGCAGCCGGGTTGTCTTGACAGCAAAGCCGATCAAGTGGTGCCCACGTTTGGTATCAATACGGGCATCCCTCCACCCGGGTTCTGCTTGATGGCTCAGGCGGTCGGCTGAAGCTTTGCGGGCTTGGCTGAAGGCTTTGACCAGTGCCACCTTCAATCGTCGGGTCTGCTCAGTGTTGCGGGTGTGGGTCAGCAGCAAATAGCTCTGATCCTCGTTCAACAAGGCAAAGCGCTCAGGCTGGCCGCGACCGTCGATTTCTGCGATTTCAAATCGCAGTATTCCGAAGTTCTCGTAGTCCTCCTGATGGTCTGCAATCAGACGGTAGATGCTGCGATGCTTCTTGCCCAGCAGCTGCGCGATCAGACGGGAGTCCACGCGGGGCTCGGCCTTCTGCTGCACCAGCTCAATACCATCGACATGGATGGGGCTGGGCGCCAGCTTGGATGGTTTGGCCGTGGTCGGGTCGGGAAGGATTCGGACAGATTTACGCATGGTGCTGCATCTCCGCCAGGAAGTCCTTCACCTGCAGCCAGTCGGTCAGATCAACCTGCTGGCCGTGCCTGGTCAAGGTGTAGCCGGGCTGAGCGCCCTGCTCCATGCCGTTGGCCTGCGCCAGCGCGAAGCCTGCCAGTGCGGCCTGAGCCTGCGCGGTGCTGAATTCTTTTGTGGTCGGACTGGTCATTTGGCACCGCCTTTCTTGGCCTTGGCGAGCTTGGTCATCAAGGTGTAGAGACCGATCCGATGTGTTGTCCCGGCTTCGCTCTGGCCTTGCCACCAGCACGTTTCGATGTCGTGGCCATCACGGTGGCGCAGCTGGTGGACCCTTGCCGGTGGGTCGTAAATTCCCATGAAACGCTGGGCCTCTGCTGTGGAAATTGGATAACGCTGGAGCCCAGCAAGCATCCGCTGCAGCTGTGCCGCATTGCTCGAACCGGGAATGTCTCGCACAAGGGCACGCAAGAACTGGCGCTTTTCAGCCGAAGTTTTGTAAACCTCACGCATACCCGCCTCCCAGGACTCGGAAAACAAGGGATCCGGCAAACAGAACGGCAGCAGCGCCATTGATAACCCAGCAGGCTGCCGTGTGTGCCGCGCTCAGGACGGTGCGGACCTTGACGGCAAACGTGGATTTGGCAAAATCAGTAGCGCTGATCGATGCGATCAGTGCTGTCTGGAAACCCGCCTCGACCTCCCCAGGACCGGCGGGTTTTCTCTTTTTCGAAGGTGATTTCATGGCCACCCCCTTCACGCTGCAAGCAATTCGGCCAGTCGCTTAGAACGCTGGGCCATCAGGCGCTTGACCAGTGCCTTGATTTGTTCGGCTGTCGCACCAGCAGCGCGAGCCTCCATGACCTGATCAACCTCATGGGCAGGGAAACCAACCGCACGGGCGCCCAGCTTGACCGGCTCAGGCAACAGCCCCTCTGCACGGTCCATGTAAACGGTGGAGCGGGCTCGGGCTTGGCCACCGTACTTATTGCAAATGTCTTGAACTCTGTAGAACTGCATCACTCACTCCTTGTTTGCACCGCAACATCTGCGGATGGAGTGAATGGTTCTGATGGCACCATGGTGCCAGCAATACCCCGCCAGAGACCAGTAACCATGCGGGTTCCAGCGAGGGGGTGGCACCTTCTGCATAAAGGTGCCATTCAGGTGCCACCTACCTGATCAGGCCCGAAAATGGTGTCGCAGGCATCTTGGATGGCTTGGCTTTGGATTCTGGAGCGTCCTCTTTCAGGCCCAGCTTTTCGAGTCGCTTTTTCAGTGCGCTCCGTGCAATACCCACCAGATTGGCCGTCTGCAGGATGTTCCCCCCAGTCTTGGCCCATGCCGTCCGAATGTCGTAATCAGATGCCTTTTTGCGGGAGTCGGTCGTGGCTGGCGCTGGCTGTGGACTGGTCTGCGCTGGGGGCTCGCCGTCAATCATGCGCACCAGATCATCGGCACTGCACCACTGCGCCAGCGCCTTGAGCACATCTAGCCGGATGCCTCGCAAACGCTTGAGCAGGGGAACTCCATCACCATCACTCAGAAGAAAACCAGCTTCTTCAAGTGGGTCGCCGTCATCATCGGTGTGCTGGAGCAACACTCCGTTTGGCCGTATCCGCTCATTGAGAAAGTGAGGAATTAGCAGATTGGAAAATCCGCTGTATTGGTCCCCAAATAGGAGCCCGAGCTTTTGGCTCATTTCCTCGGCGTCCGGCGCCATCAGCCATCCGCATCCGAGAAGATGTGCTTCCTGCAGCAGCAGCTTTGCACTGGCATGTTCTGTTTGCATGTCGCGCTCCCAAATGCGCAACCCTTATAAAGATCCCAAGGCAGGCGGTAAGGGGGCCGCTTTTCGGATGGCCGTCCTAGCCCCGGGAATTCAACCCATGCGGTATCCGCTCAGTCTTTCCTCGACTCCGCAACCATGCTTTCGGACTCGCTCAGAAGTCCCTCAATTTCATCGGCAAGGTCAGCGCATTGCCACATATAGGCGTCCTGCAGGTGGTCGGCCATGGATCGGAAGGATTCGCCGCTGTTGCCGTAGGTGTTTTGCAAAAGAGCCTGCAGCTTGGTGCAAATCTCGCTGGCTTTTTCCAGATTTTGGGCAAGTGCTTTGCTGTCCAGAACTCGGTAAGTCGCTGGGACTTCTTCGCGTGCGGTAAGTGAGACAATCTTTTTAGCCATTTTCAAACTCCAGTTTTGATGGTGGTCAGGGGCTGGTCGGTGTTGCTGCACCTTCCGGCCCCGCTTTTTTGCCCTGCTCAGTCCGGCGCAGGGCTTGCCGGTATCAGTTGGCCATCGCTGGCGCAGGTTGCACCCGCAAGGGTTTTTTCTTCAGAGCTGCACCAGCTTGCCAAAGGTCATAGGCAGTCTGCTGACCCAGCCATGCACGCGCATCCCCGCCACGTTCCTTGCCCAACCACTTCTCCAGACGCAGCGCCATTTCAGGTGAAATTGCGGCATGGCCATTGAGCATCCGGCTCAGGGTCGGGCGGGCAACACCCAGCTGTTCGGCTGCATCGGTCACGGTCAGCCCCAGAGCGGGCAGCACATCATCCCGAAGCGTCAGGCCGGGGTGTGGGGGGTTAAACATTTCACTCATGGCTTGTCCTCAGTGGTAGTCCTGGTAATCCACCAGCACAGCATGGACACCCTCAAACGTGAAGGTCATCCGCCAATTGCCATTCACCGACACAGAGAAATGCCCGCTCAGGTCGCCCTTGAGTGGGTGCAGGCCCCAGCCCGGCAGGTTCATGTCCTGAGGGGCAGTCGCCTCATGCAAACGTGCCAGTTGCCTGGCCAGCTTGGGAGCGTGTGCGGCTTGGATACCTGCCTTGCTGCCCTGCTCAAAGAAAGCCTGCAGTCCTTTGTGTCTGAATGACTTAATCACGGCTTATTGTACTCTGTAACGTTACGCATTTCAATTAGCCTGCCCGATGCTGCCCAATCTGGATGACATCTGCAGACAAGGCGGGCGTATGAACAAACGTGGCCCATAACTGCAAGAGCGCCCGACGCTTCTCGAACAGATCGCTTCGCAGGTATGCGGCCTCAACCTTGTCGGCATTGGTGTGAGCCAGCGCAGCCTCAGCAACCTCTCGTGGGAAAGCGGTTCGCTCTGCTGCCCAGTCACGGAAGGAGGACCGGAATCCATGAACCGTGTAATCCAACCCCATGCGCCGCATGACTGCCGTCAGGGTCATGTCGCTCAGCTCTGTACCCTTCATGCCCCAGAAAACAAAGTCCGAACCTTTCAGCCGGGGCAAAGACTCCAGCAGGGCTACTGCCTGATCTGACAGTGGAACCCGGTGCTCACGCTTGGCCTTCATCCGCTCGGCGGGAACAGTCCAGAGCCTGGCCTTCAGGTCAAACTCTGACCACTGGGCACCACGGACTTCGCCAGATCGAGCAGCTGTCAGGATGGTGAACTGGACGGCACGGGCGCCCATACCCTCCACCTCCAGCAGCTTGGGCAGGAACACGGGCAGATCCTGATATGGCATGGCCGCATGGTGTTCGACCTTGGCCACCTTTGAAGGTTTGGGCAGCAGCTTGTCCAGATGCCCTTTCCATCTTGCCGGGTTCTCACCCTCGCGCATCTTCTGAACGGTAGCCCAGTCCAGTACCTGCTCAATGCGCCCTCGCAGCCGGGTGGCGGTTTCGGTCTTCGTAGTCCAGATTGGCTGAAGGACGGCCATCACAGCGGCGGTGTCCACCTGGCCGACAGGCAGCTCGCCGATAACCGGACCACAGTATTGCGCCAGGGTGTTCTCCCATTGCTGGCGATGCTTGGGGTTGGTCCATGTTGGCGCGTGCGCAAGAACATATGCAGTCGCGCACTCGTTGAAGGTTTTGCCCTTGAACCGTTCGGCCATCAGTAGGCGTGCGGCCTCCTTCTTCTCGGCAATAGGGTCAATGCCTTGGCGAATCTTTTCCTTGAAGTCGCGGGCCTTCTGGTGCGCCATGGCCAGCGTGACTTCTGGATATGGACCCAATCCAAATTCTCGGCGCTTGCCTGCCACCATGGTGCGCAAGAGCCATGACCGCCCTGCCCCGGATGGTGTGACATTCAATGCCAAACCAGCCACGGTACCGACCAGATGCGTGCCCGGGTCCTTGATTCGCCCGACTTCCAAGGCGGTTAGAACCTTCGTATTCTTTGGCATGTTTCCATCCCCCCATAAATCCCGCCAACGATAGGAGGATTGTAGCGGTCATTACCGGACATCCCAAAACACTCATTAGGAATATCTTCAGAGGGGACAACGACTTACGCGAGCGTCAGAAAACACAGAAAAACAATAAGGAGGCGGACGCCTGCTCCGCCAGAAACCCAGCAAAAAAGCGCCTTCGGGCGCTTTTTTGTTGCCCGCGGTGCTGGCCGGCGCATGAAAAAACCGCCCGAAGGCGGTTTTTTTCGGACCAAGGCCAGCTCAGCGCA
>JACCDT010898568.1_pt1 | contig 15594 bp, 15 predicted proteins | sample 7446291 | NCBI WGS metagenome assembly JACCDT01 (sample SAMN15323446, study PRJNA562643) | freshwater metagenome | isolation source: river surface water | place: USA:Blue River Watershed | collected 2017-08-17 | reverse complement strand
TTTCAGCGGGCAAATGCGTTGCAATCTAGTTCCACGCACGGAAATTCCTTAATTCCCCAAACTGAAACCACCATACAAATTTCGGGAAGCTTTCACTTAGGCGAACGCTTGTTAGCCGCGAATTTGGGTTCCACGTTGCATGTTTTTGACCTCAAATTAGCGCAGCAACATATATTGTATCACCAGTTCATGGAGCAGCTGGAAAAATCCAAAGCGCTCACTCAACAACTGCTGTTTCCGCGAACCATTGAACTCAATCCGTCGAAGATTGCCGTTTTGCTTGAAATTATGGATTCGGTGAAGAGTTTGGGTTTTGACTTGGGACATTTTGGAGGAAATTCATTAATAATCAACGGTGTACCTGCGCAGTTATCGAATATCGATGAACAAAAATCTATCGAAAAGCTGATTGAAGACTACCTAAATACGCAAGGAAACATCAAATTGGAGAAAAATCAGTCGCTGGCATTGAGCATGGCGCGACAAAGCACTTCTTCGCAATCCGCCCTCAAAACGCAAGAAGAAATTCAGTATTTGGTTCAGGAATTGTTCAAAACAACGAATCCGCAGTTCACATTTGATGGAAAACAAATATTTATCACATTGGGTCCAGATGCTATATTTGACCTGTTTCAAAAATCAAAAAAATCATGATTAGTAATTTACCACCCGCACTCAAAAATATCCTGATAATCATGATATTAGGCGCAATGGCTCAAACGGCATTGCCCAATATTGGCATCGATCCATATCAATGGTACCTGTATTATCCCGATAGCTCCAACTTCAGAATTTGGCAGCTGGTAACCCATATTTTTTGTCACGGGGGATTCTCGCACATCCTTTTCAACGCCATTGCCTTGTTCTCCTTCGGAATGGTGGTGGAATACCGTTTGGGAACCGCTCGTTTCTTGAAATTGTTCTTTATCAGCGGATTGGGTGCTGTTTTATTGCATTTTTCATGGATTGGATATCAGGTTTATTCTCTAACTGGTACGTTTTTTCCACAGCTTCCAGATGTCCAATATCTTGGTGCAGTACCTTATGAAGTTCAAGAGTTATTCGTGCTCATAAACACACCCATGCTCGGCGCCAGCGGTGCTCTGTACGGAGTCATGACGGCTTTCGCAGTGTTGTATCCGGAAGAACGCATGATTTTCCTGTTCATCCCCTATCCCATCAAGGCTAAATTCCTGGTTCCCGGCATCATTGCCATCGACGTAATCTTTGGATTTTTGGATCTAGAATCCGATAATATTGCGCACTTTGCACACATTGGCGGCGCCTTATTGGGATTCATCATTGTGAAGTTTTGGCAACGTAAGAATACCCATGTTTAATAGCAGTCGAGGCCGTTTCTGGAACGGTGGCAATTCGTTTTTCCGTTTTCGTTCACAACCCTTTGGACCTTATCCAACAGCGGTTACGCATCTGATTTGGTTGAATGTTTTGATTTTTCTGGGGATATTTATTCTGAAAATCATTCCTGCTTGGGGCTTGTGGAGATCGATGAGCGATGTGCTGGTGCATTACTTGGCCTATCGTCCCACAGATTCCCTATTGTTAAATCTACATGCCTTTTTGACCTCCATCTTTGTCCATGAACAGTTTTTTCATCTGTTCGGAAACATGCTTTGGTTGTATTTTATCGGAATCATCCTGGAGGATTTAATTGGCAAAAAACACATTTATAAATTGTTCATTGGCGGGGGAATTTTGGGAGTGGCACTTTACGCATTCGTGAGTTTATTCAGCGGCAGCGTGTACCCATTAATCGGTGCATCGGCGGGCATTTCAGCCATTCTCATCGCTACGGCCATCTTCACTCCGCATTATCGTTTAATGCTGTTTGGCGTTATCGAAGTGGAATTGCGCTGGATTGTTATTGCCAAAATTGTTTTTGATGTTTTGGGGATGTTCGGCGCGATGAATTCCGGAGGTGCACAAGCTCATGTGGGTGGTTATTTATTTGGTTTGGCCTACATTACTGAATTAAAGGGATTTTGGGATTTTCCCGACATTCAACTCATCCCCAAGAAAAAACCAAAACGTTCGGCGAATGTATCCATCAATAATCCCAAATCAAACGGTAGTCCGAACCAGGATGAAATTGATCGAATTTTAGATAAAATTAGCGCAGGCGGCTACGATAGCTTGTCCAAAAAAGAAAAGGAAACCCTATTTTCAGCAAGTAAAAAGAAATGAGCGTTTTGGTGAAGCTGTTCAACATGATCATATTTCCGGTAACATTGGTTATTGGAGTTCTGTTGTTAGTCAGCGGTCAAACACCCAATGTATCGCCTCTTATTAGCGCCGATTTACCCTTGCTGGGATTGGCATTTCCCATACTGTTTCTGATCAACTTTCTGCTGTTACTGTATTGGCTGATTCAGTTGAATTGGAAAACCTTGTTTCCCGCGGCATTTCTGTTCCTGAATATGGGACAAGCCAGCTTGTATCTTCAATGGAATTCAAAGTTGGATTTTCCAGCTGCCGACGATGATATTCAAAAAGTCAAAGTGGTGAATTACAACGCCGGGTTGTTTGGTCATTTTTCCGGGTCGTGGGCCTTTGATTCTGTTTGCGAAATAATTAATCAGCAAGAAGCGAATGTTATTTGTTTGCAGGAAGTGTATGCCAAAACAGGATCGTTAGAAGCGCAGATGCTGCGACTAAAAAAAGCCACCAATAAAAAATACGCTGCCGTTTATAAATTGAATAAGAAACGCCAATACGGAATGGTGATTTTATCGGATTTCAAAATCGACCGATGGAAACGAATCAAATTCAAAGATCAGTCGGGAAACATGGCCATGTATGCCGATTTGATTGTAAATCCGCGAGAATTTAAAGAAGATTCAAAAACCGGTAAAATCCGAATTTATAATGTGCATTTACAATCATTCCGATTTAACAAAGGCGATTATAAAACCATTGAAAAAGTAAAAAATGATTCGAATTTACTGGATTCCGAAACGGAAGGTTTGATTCAACGAATGAAAATGGCCTACATCAAACGTGCCAACCAAGTTGAAATTTTACACAAACACATTCGAGATTGTGAACTCCATAAGATTGTGGTAGGCGACTTCAACGATGTGCCCGTAAGTTATTCATACAGAACCTTATCGCAGGGATTAAAAGACGCGTTTATTGAGCGCGGAAATGGATTAGAAACTACCTACAAAGGCCCGTTCCCCAGTTTTAGAATCGATTATATTTTGTTTTCAGATCCGCTAATCTGCGAAGAATACAAAAGTTTCAAGGAGGTTCCCGGCGATCACAAAATGATTACCGCCAAGTTCAATTCGGGTATAGAATTGAATCCATTGCCGTAAAGCGTTCAAGCTATAATCCTGAAATGTACAGAAGAATTGTAGGCTTTGAAAACTCGCAGTCTCCAGGAATCCGATGATTACTGCTGTCCGCTGCTCATACGCTGCAATTCCATGATGGTTCTGCGAGCCGCATAGAATTCAGGTTCTGCATCCAACGCTTTTTTCAAGGATTCGGCAGCACCTAACACATTGCGATTTGAGTTTTGAATTAACGCATCCAAGTAGTAAAAAGCTGCAGCAGCATTTACATTCTCAGTGATTTGCGCTTGAATGTGTTCCATTTTCACTTTCTTCTTGGAAATATCTGCCAATTTCAATGAACTCTGAACCATGGAATCGGCAACTGAAATCTTGTTTCGAGCAATTTCGATGAAGGTCATATCCCAGAAATAGGTCAAATCACCGGTCTCTTTCCACATTTGCGCAAACATGTCGAATGAAGCGGTGTCTTTTCCTTCTTCCAACAGTAATTTGGCTTTAATATCCCTCAAAAACAAATTATTGGGATTCAATTTCAATCCTTCTTCAGCGTAATATTTAGGCGTTGCGGGATTTCTCACTGCTCCCGGAGTAACGCGATAGAAATAATGGTAATAAGCTAGGGTATCGTATGCCCATTTTCCAATGGTAGAATCGTTTGCCAACCACAATGTCAATGAAGAAATTACGGTTTCACGGTCTTTACTTTTCGAAGCCATGGTATAGGCTTTTTCCATGGAATTGGAGCTGTTTTTCGAAGAGTCACAAGAGCTCATTGCAAATGAGAATGCAACAGCTGCCAACAAGAAATAGTTCGATTTTTTCATTAACATAAAAACAAAAGTACGGATTTTCAGATGATTACAAATGAGATTCTACGCTTAGAGCATTAGGCAGCGTGAACACGCTTGAGGTTAAATTCGTCCTTCAATACATGATACGCCATTTCAGCATAGTAAGCCAACGCATCGATAATGGATTTCAAACTTTCCGAATTGAACTGCGCACCAGAAATACGATACGATATCACCACAATATTGTCTTTGGGATTGTACGAGAATTTCCCCGATAGTAGATTCAAATTCACCACCAATAATTCCTCCAAAAACTCCGCTCGCTTTACAGTTGGAGCATAACAGAATGGAATGGTCACTTGAAAAATACTTTGATCTTCTTTGAAAATAAAGTAGTTCCAAGGCGTGGATTGTTCGTCTTTCCAAGCATCAATGTACACAGGCATTTCATCTTTCAACAAAACCCATTGGCCTTGATCGTCGGATTGTGCATCCTCTTCGCTTAGACCCATTGACTTTATTCCCAAAACAACCTTATCTATCAATTCCGTTAATTCCATTTTACAAAGTTACGAATTACTTCGAGAAGGTTTTTCAACTTTGATTTCGCCGGGGGATGTTTATGAAAGTAACAATTGGGATTTACTCTATTTCGAGTTTCTAGTTATTCTATGGGATGTTTCAGCGTATTATATTTGTTTGAATCATATTTCGTTGTAAATTGCAGAACTTAGTGTACAAATGACACGAAGAACTAATTTTTATTTAACGCCATACAATTAAGAATTAAAACTGCATACAGCAATCCACTATAAATTTTAAAAATCACATTAAACCCAATATTATGAAATTCCAACGCACTTTCTTCGCAATAACACTGGCGGCTGGCTTTTTTGCTTGTCAATCCCCAAAAAAAACAGAAGATCTAAAAAAGGAATATTACGCTCCTGAATGGACGAAAAACGCGGTTATTTATGAAGTAAACGTACGTCAACATTCGCAAGATGGGAGTTTCAACTCGGTTACAAAAGACATCCCCCGAATAAAACAATTGGGAGCCGATGTTTTGTGGATCATGCCCATCCATCCCATCGGAAAAAAGAATCGTAAAGGCGGTTTGGGAAGTTATTACAGCGTCCAAGATTATAAAGGAATCAATCCCGAATACGGAAATTTAGAGGATTTCAAGAAATTGGTAAAAACGGCTCATGACAACGGCATGAAGGTGATTATTGACTGGGTTGCGAATCATACAGCTTGGGACAATCAGTGGATTGTGGATCATCCAGAATGGTATGCTAAAGATTCAGCGGGAAATATTGTCACTCCTTGGGATTGGACCGACGTTGCAAAATTGAATTTCAACAACAAAGAATTGAGAAAAGCCATGATCGAATCGATGCAATATTGGATCAACGAGGCGGATATTGATGGATTCAGATGCGATGTAGCGTTTATGGTGCCTGCTGATTTCTGGCAAGAGGCAAGAGCGGAATTGGAAAAAACCAAACCCATTTTCATGCTTGCCGAAATGGAAGCTCAAACTGAAATCAGTAAAGATTACAAAGCATATTATAAAAATGCCTTCAACGCCAACTACGGTTGGGCATTTCATGGCACGTCGCACGAGGTGGCTACTGGAAAGAAAACCGGTGCGGACTTCATGAAATTCGTGAAGGAAAACTACGAACAAATCCCATCCGATGTGTTAAAAATGCACTTCATTACCAATCACGATGAAAATACATGGAATGGAACCATCGAAGAAAAATTCGGAAAACAGTGGAAGAAATGGTCCATGTTGTGCTACACCATGCCACAGAGTTTTCCGTTGATTTATAGTGGACAAGAGGCGAACAACACCAAACGTTTGCAGTTTTTTGAAAAGGATCCGATTGTTTGGGGAGATACTTCGCAATATGCTTGGTACCGCCAAATGAATCACATCAAGCACAATTATTCTGCATTAGACAATGGAACCTGGGGCGCGAAAGCCAACTGGTTGAAATTACCTGCTGAACTAGAAAATAAAGTAATCGCTTTTGAACGAATCAATAACGACGGTCAAGGGGTTTTGGTTTTGGCCAATTTGACCAATGAAAAAATCGATTGCACCAATTTAATTGCGCCTTTTAGCAGTCAATTAAATCAACTTCTGGTTAGTGAAAACGCAGATTTCGCGAAGACACAAAATGTACCAGTTATTTTAAAAGATGCCACTTCATTTTTGGTAATTGAGGTGCAAAAGTAACCAAGCAACTGAATCCCCTAATATAAAAACAACCATGCAAAGCTCCATCTCCAAACCCAGACTTTCCATTACCCAAATCATCAACATGAGCATTGGATTCATGGGAATCCAATTTGGTTGGGCACTCCAAATGGCCAACATGAGTTCCATATACGAGTATTTAGGTGCGGAACCGGATAAATTGCCTTTTTTATGGTTGGCAGCGCCGCTTACAGGTCTAATTGTGCAGCCGATAATTGGTTATTGGAGCGATCGGACTTGGCATCCCAAATTGGGCAGAAGAAGACCATTCTTCTTAGTTGGTGCCATTCTCAGTTCCATTGCATTGATTTTTATGCCCAATAGCTCCTCACTTTGGATGGCAGCTGGTCTTTTGTGGATTTTGGATTCTTCCATCAATATTTCGATGGAACCTTTCCGCGCGTTTGTGGCGGATAAACTTCCCGAAGAACAACGAACTTTAGGATTCTCCATGCAAAGTTTGTTCATTGGTTTGGGTTCCATTGTAGCCAGTTCACTTCCATGGATTCTTTCTCATTGGTTCGGAATCACCAATAAAGCTGAATCGGGAACCATTCCGTTTAACGTAAAAATAAGCTTTTACATAGGCGCCGCGGCGTTTCTGACTTTCGTTTTGTACACGGTATTTACCACGAACGAATATCCCCCATCGGAAATAAATAACCGTGATAAGGTCAATGAATCCAAAAAAGGTTTTGGTGCTGGTTTAGTAGAAATCGCTCATGCTATCACCCACATGCCCAAACGCATGCGCCAATTGGCATTGGTTCAATTTTTAACGTGGCCGGGATTGTTTCTCATGTGGTTTTATTACACTCCTGCGGTAGGTCGCTTCATCTATGGCGGCGATCCCAATGGAAGCTCAGATTTAAAAGAATTATACACTCGTGGAACCGAATTTGCGGGTCTTACCTACTCGTTCCAAAACATTATTACGTTCCTGTTCGCCTTTGCCATTCCCTTTATTGCCGCTAAAATTAAAAACAAATACACCCACATGTTGTGTTTGTTCATTGGTGGTGCGGGATTGCTAAGTATCCAATTTGTATCGCACGACAACGTTCTCATGCTATACGCGGTTATGGGTGCTGTGGGAATCGCTTGGAGCAGTATTCTATCCATGCCATACAGCATGCTCAGCGGCTGTTTACCTGAGCAAAAAATTGGTATTTACATGGGAATTTTCAACTTTTTCATCGTTTTACCCGAAATCATTGCCGCGTTATTCTTTGGCCCTATCATGGAAAACGTCCTTCACAACAACCAAATTCACGCCGTAATGGTTGGCGGTGGTTTACTAATTGTTGCTGGAATTCTGACCGTACGAATTAAGGAGTAATTTAAAATATTCCCAATATAATACATTAATACTTTTGTATTGAAGTTGGTTTTTTTCAAGCGGCTTTAATAAAATTGAAGCTTAATTTAAATTGATTATTTCTAAGCAAGCCAGTTCGTCATTTATGATAAAGTCTTTGATAGATTCAAGATGTTTTCTTAACAAAACCTCAATGTTCGGGGAAGTTTGATTTTGCGTTCTAATCCATACTATTTTAGGAGGATGTCCCCAAATCAAAGAAAAATCATAGAAATCCGCATCAAAAGTAACTATTGTAAAAGCGTTTTCTTTTGCGTAATTCCAAATCTGCGCATCTGTGAAATTCTCGATACCTAAATTTCTAACTTGTTTAGACTCTGGCAAAACATCTCTAACTAACGCAACTAACCTGTGCGAAATATTTTGATCGAATAATAGTTTCATGAAGCAATTCCCAAATGATCCTCACGATTAGCCGCATAGAATAAACAGGCGTTAATTTGTTCATCGTTTAGTTCAGGAAAATCAAAAATTATTTGTTCACGAGTTAAACCATTTGCAAGCCAATTTAAAACATCTGCAACGGAGATTCGAGTACCCTTGATAATTGGCCTTCCAAATCGTTTGTTCGAGTTTATTTCAATGTATTGCTTAATGTCCATGTCTATACGAATTTCGAAAATAATTTTCAGTTAAGCAAGTCGAATGAGAATGTCTAACTAATTATTAATGTTGGATGTTGAACTCTTGGAAAATCTCCACATCAACAACCCAAATAACGCTGTTCCTAATCCCATGAGCGACTCGGTTGTCTTATCTTTCATGAAAAACCAAGCAACCGTGCTGGTCATCACGATGAAAATTATCGGGGTAATTGGATAAGCAAATGCTCTATAAGTAGTTGGTTTACCATGAGTAAATCGCATCTTAATCATCCCCAAAACCGTTAACAAAGTAAAGATGCTCAAGGTAAATGCCACATAATAAATTAACGATTCGAAGTCCATCGTAAACAACATCACCAAGCTCATTACTCCTTGGAAAACAATGGCATTTTGAGGCGAACCTTGATTGTTTTCAACCGCCAATTTTTGACCAATGCTCATGCGTTCAAACATTGACTTCAACACCCGTGGACCCGTAAAAATCATGCTGCTAATCGTAGAAACCAGCAGAATACTGATTATTCCACCCATTAAACTGCCAATAGCTGTTCCAAATAACGCTTGAGCCGCAACCAATCCCACTTCTTTCTTTCCAACTAAATTGCCCCAATCCGTCGAAAACATAAAAACGTAATTCAATAATAGGTACAAAACCATCACCACTAAGGTTCCTAATACGATACTTCGAGTTAGGTTTTTGTGGGGATCCTTAACGCTTCCTGCAATATAAGCCGTGGCATTCCAACCACTATAGGCAAATGAAACCCAGACCAATCCCACTGAAAATGCAGGCATAAACCATGTCCCACTCCAAATTTCCTTCCAAGATTCAACCGAAGGCAAAAAAGAAACCATTTGATTTCCGCAAGTCAAAATTTTGGAAGAATCGCGAAAAATAAATCCGAAAATTACAAACGTTATAATAATGATCACCTTTGCCAATGTAGAAATGCGTTGGAAGAACAACCCCCATTTTACACTTTTAATATGGATCAGTGTAATTCCAACAATAACCAAAGCACCCATCCATTTCCCCCACAGACTTCCATCCCCCGTAAGGCCCAAAATCCCTTCTAAATAAGCGCCCAATGCCAAAGCGGCCCCCGCAACCGGGGCAGCAAACCCTACAGTGGTACTTACAAATCCTGCCATAAATCCGATCGATGGATGAAATAATTCCGACAAAAAATAGAATTCGCCACCGTCTTTCGGCATTCGATTGGCCAATTCGGCATAACAAAATGCGCCCGTCAAGGCAATCAATCCCCCGAAAACCCACAGCATGAGCAGGGTAAATCCGTGTTGAATGCTAAATAATTGATATCCCAAACTGGTAAAAACCCCGGTTCCCACCATGTTTGCCACTACAATACTGGTAGCCGACCAAAAATCAATTGTGCGCTTTGAATCTGAGCTCATTTAAACCTCAATATTACGAAGGAATTCGTGAAATTCGGTGCAATTAGCGATCCACACTTTGCTGCTTTGCCCCGAATCCACTTATTTTGCCGTATGATTTCAAACGATCCACGATTTCTAACCATCGATATTCATACCCATATTTTGCCTTCAGATTTACCAAAATGGAAGGAAAAATTCGGCTATGGTGAATTCATCACACTGGAACATCACAAACCCTGTTGTGCTAAAATGATGATGGATGGTGACTTCTTCAGAGAGATTGAAAACAACTGTTGGGATGCGGATCAGCGTATCCATGAATGCAATAATTTTCACGTGGATGTGCAAGTTTTAAGCACCGTTCCTGTGATGTTCAGCTACTGGGCTGAACCCAAGCATACCCTAGAAATTGCTAAATATTTGAACGATCATATCGCTGATATTGTTCAACGTTATCCCAAGCGTTTTGTAGGTTTGGGGACGCTACCCATGCAGCATACCGAATTAGCGATTCAAGAACTTCGTCGCTGCAAAGAAATCGGATTAAAAGGCATTCAAATCGGTTCACATATCAACGATTGGAACTTGAATGAACCCGCATTATTCCCCATTTTCGAAGCCATGCAGGATTTAGATATGGCGTTATTTGTTCATCCGTGGTGGTATTCCGCAAAGGTGAAAATGCCGCATTATTGGCTGCCTTGGTTGGTAGGAATGCCTGCTGAAACTTCATTGGCCATTTGTTCTATGATTTTCGGGGGAATTTTTGAGCGTTTGCCCAAACTACGAGTTGCTTTTGCCCATGGCGGAGGTGCTTTTCCCGCAACATTGGGAAGAATCGAACACGGCTGGCAAGCTCGTCCCGATTTAGTTGCGGTCGACAACGTTCACAATCCCAAAAAATACATGGGTCAATTCTGGTTCGACAGTCTAGTACACGATCCGAAAATGTTGCAAATGATTGTGGATTTGGCAGGGAAAGAGCGTGTGTGCTTAGGAACCGACTATCCGTTCCCGTTGGGAGAAGACATTCCAGGTGAACTTATTAAAAACAGCGGCTTGGATTTAAACACACAAGAATGGTTATTGGGGAAATCGGCCTTGGAATGGTTGAATATGAAACCCACTGATTTTTAAAAAAACAGTGATTTAAACCCCGAAATCGCTCACATTTCGTCACATTTACCGAAATAAACGACGTAATTAGGTGGCCCTTTATTTTTCAAATGAGGTTTTCATTATATTCGAAGAAATGAAAATTATTACCCATTCACCTAAATTATTATTGGCTTTAAGTTCTGCATTTATAGTGAATCTTTCAGCTTTTGGTCAAATAAATCCTCAAAGTGGTTTTTTCAAACCGGGAGTATTTGAAAAATCATCATCACAGCAAATTAATACATCCATGTTGATGATGGGTCAAAACATGGACATGAAGATGAACATGGCTTATGAAATGGACATGGCAGTTAAACCAGCTAAAGGCGACGATCAATTGGTAGAAACAACATTCAAAAAGGCTTCTGGTAAAATGGAGATGGCCGGGAATTCACAAGATCTTCCGATGGATGTAAAATCATTCGGTACATTTAAGATTACCGTAGATAAAAACGGAGTTGTAAACAATGTTGATGGCAATACTGAAATTCTTCAATCGTTGCAACAAACAGGTATGGGTGGATTTGTGAAAGACAAACCTTTCAGTCAGTACATTTTTGTAAAAAACACCAAGAATATTGGTGATTCTTGGACGGATTCAACCTATGCTGAAAAAATGATGGTTAATCATTATAAATACGTTTCAAATAATGGTGATAATGCGGTATTGGAATTGGTTTCCGACATCCACATGATTAACGACATGGAACAACAAGGAATGAGTATTCATCAAGATTTAAAAGGAACTTTAAAAGGACAAGTTTTAGTAAATCGTAAAAATAACATGGTGGTTAAAACAGAAGGCAAAATGCACCTGGAAGGTACCATGGAAGCGATGGGGCAAATGATTCCGTTAACCATGGATGCTGACATGTTCGAAACCGTTAAATAGGCTTATTTTTATTGCAAACTTCATCCTATTGAATACATCTTATTTACTAAACAACAAATAAATATTTTGTAATCGTCTTAATTTCCAATTTCAACTGAATTTCTACAATTCAAATAAATCCCCCGAAACATGAAAAATTCCTTAATTACAACTTCCCTCCTCTTGGTAGTAGGTTCAATTCAGGCACAAATTATACCTGCTTTAGCAAATGGCTATCCTACCGGAGAGTACAAGCGCGAACAACGAATTATCACAAAATTTACGAGTGCAACAGCTACTCCAAAATCCTTGCAATACAATATGCGAAGTGTGGGCAAATCGTATGCTTTTAATGATCCAAAAACTAAGCATACCCGTGTTGAATACACCTATACTGAAATTTCTGGAATCAAAAGAACTGACGGTGTTGTAACCGATTTAGGTAATCCCATCGAAGATAAAACAGAATATGCTTACAGAATTATATACGATGAAAATGGGCAAGCTGAGAGCGTACAAGGTCGTGACGTTTATGTGGATGCTGTAATCAACGGAAACGTTCACGATATTACTCAAGGTTCATATTACATGTATTTCATGCATACCATGAAACCACGTAAATTGGGCGATACTTGGACGGATTCCATCTTTTCATTTCCATTACTAGAACACATTCCGATGACGTTTACGTTTGAAAAAATGGAAACAACAGAAGAGGGAAAAACCGCTGCTCGAATCAATATTACGGGCGACCTAAAATACATGGATCACTACGGTATGATGGGCGATACTCCTCGCGAGATGAATCTGGCTGGGAATGTTACAGGTTACATGCATGTTGACGTTAAAACCAATCGTATTTATCGTATTAAAGCTACCGTAAATCTAAAAGGTACCATTAATATGGACGGTAAAAACGAACCCTACGACGTGGAATTAAAAATCCATGAGTGGGAAATGAACGTGAAGCATCTGTAAGGTGTTATCACAGAATTTGGCAACTACCCGTTAATAGGCGTTAGCAAATGCCAATCCCAGATTTTAACGGGTTGTAATCCCCCATTACCTGAATTTTATTTTCAATGGGCATGATTTAAATGGGCAACTGCTGAATATCGTCAATAGAAAACCCTTTACCCATAAGGAATCTCCAAAGTTTTGCTTTTGTTGGATAGTCCAATTGGGTTTCTCGATTGAAAATAGCTTCCACTTTTTCTTCGTCTTTCAGCATAAGAATCAATTTCTTTTTTGCTGTTTTCTGAAGGGTGTTTTGTGAAGATTCGTCGGTAATTTGCAACAAGGCCAATTCAATGAGTTTTTCTGAAACACCTTGGCGTTTCAATCCCTGTCTGATTTTGGTTTTACCCCATCCTTTTATCTTGAACTTACCAGAGGCAAAGGCCATTGCGAACCGCTGTTCGTTAATGAAATTACTTTGAATCATTTCAATCAGTAAGTCTTCCGATTCAGCTTTGGTCAATCCGTAATCCCTGCATTTTTCGATGACTTGCTTTTGACTTCTTTCCTGGTAAGCACAGAACTTTTCTAATTTTTTACGAGCTGTTGGAATATCCAGTCTTTTGGGGATGTCCTTGTCTTCGGGATTTCTTTGCCAGCTCATTTACTGCAAATTTACGATTTCTGTGATTTACACAGTGGTGATTTCCGCAACTGAAGAAGATTGCAACATTAAATTTCTGCAATTTCTGCAACTTGTGATCTCAACTGTAGCGATTTCTGCAACAGAAGAAGAATGCAACATTAAACTAAACCTTCTCCTGAACAAACTACATTTACGACCAGATTTTCTTGATGAAACAACTGACAGATTTTCATCAAAATTCTGCCAATTTCCATGATAAAATAGTAAAATCCATACTATTGGCTGACAGATTTTCACCATCTCTAGATTGGAACACTCTTTGATTCAAGCAAAAGCATGAAACAAGGACAAATTTCAGTACAATCTGAGAATATTTTCCCCATAATTAAAAAGTTCCTTTACACGGATCAGGAAATATTCTTGCGCGAGCTGGTAAGTAACGCTGTCGATGCTACAAAGAAAATTCAAACACTTTCTCGTATCGGTGAATATTCCGAAGAATTGGGCGACTTAAAAGTGGTTGTTAGCATTGATGAAAAAGAAAAAACAATTACCATATCTGATTCAGGTGTTGGTATGACGGAAGATGAAATTGAAAAATACATTACCCAATTGGCATTTTCTGGAGCAACTGAATTCGTTGAAAAATGGAAAGACAAAGACCCAGAGCAAATGATTGGTCATTTCGGTTTGGGATTCTACTCGGCTTTCATGGTTGCAAAAAATGTAACTATCGTTTCAAAATCGTTTCAAAAAGATAGCCAGGCTGCTGAGTGGAACTGCGATGGTACCACTTCATATACCTTACAAAAAGGAAAACGCAAAAATCGTGGAACGGACATTATTCTTCACCTAACAGATGAAGATGCCGAAACCTATTTGAGCAAATGGAAAATCCGCGAATTGTTGAGAAAATACTGCCGTTTCCTACCAATTACTATTGAATTTGACGGTGAAACCATCAATAATACGCACCCAATTTGGACGAAAAAGCCTTCAGAATTGCAGGATGAAGACTACAAAAAATTCTTCGAAGAATTGTATCCAATGCAGGAAGCTCCTTTATTCCACATTCACATCAATACGGATTATCCTTTTAATTTAACCGGAGTATTGTTCTTCCCAAAAATCAATCACGCCATAGATAATCGCAAAGATCGTGTTCAACTTTATAGCAATCAGGTTTTTGTTACGGAGGATGTAAAAGATGTTTTACCTGAATTCTTGGTGTTGTTACAAGGTGTAGTAGATTCACCAGATATTCCATTGAACGTGTCGAGAAGTGCATTGCAAAGCGATAGCAATGTGAAAAAAATCACAGCGCATATTTCCAAGAAAGTAAGTGATAAACTCCAAGAGCTATTCAATGCAAACCGCGAAGATTTTGAAAGCAAATGGGAGTATTTGGATCTAATTGTGAAGTATGGAATGTTATCCGACGATAAATTTGCCGAAAGAACCAAAGATTTCTGCCTTGTAAAAACCACAGAAGACAAATTACATACCATTCAAGAATGGATTGATATTTGCAAAGTAAATCAAACCGATAAAAACGGTGAAACCGTTGTTCTTTACACTACAGATGTTCAAGCTCAGCACATGAGCATTAAATCTGTAAAAGATGCGGGTTATCAAGTAATTCAATTAAACGGACCTTTGGATGTTCATTTTGCTGGTTTTGCTGAGTCCAAATTTGAAAAAGTAAAATTCAAATGCGTAGATAGTGCACCGGTAAATCAGCTTATTGAAAAAGATGAAACCTTTGAATCAACATTGAGCAAAGAAGAACAAGAAGCGGTTGAAAAAGCAGTTAAAGGATTGGTAAATGAGGTGGCTTTCGAAGTCAAATTGGAATCCCTTCCCCCGCAACAAGAATTCATTAGTGTTCACAAGAATGAATGGGAGCGCAGAATGGAGGAATACGCAAAGATGGGTCAAGGTATGCCTTTTGGCGATTTAGGATTGAAAAAACATACTTTGATTATCAATTCCAATCACCCATTAGCAACAAAGGTATTAGCTCAAAATGAAGAGGAGCAAAAAGATACGGTTCAATACTGCATCGATTTGGCTTTACTTGAAAAACACATGTTAAGTGGCGCTGCTTTGGAACGTTTCATCAACAAAGCCAAGAATTTGATTAAGTAAACCTCGTTTTATATTCTATTTAACTGAAAGCGGCTGTGATTCTTACG
>JACCDT010245362.1_pt1 | contig 15597 bp, 19 predicted proteins | sample 7446291 | NCBI WGS metagenome assembly JACCDT01 (sample SAMN15323446, study PRJNA562643) | freshwater metagenome | isolation source: river surface water | place: USA:Blue River Watershed | collected 2017-08-17 | reverse complement strand
TCTGGGCCTTGCTGGCGAAGTGGCGGTAGAGCGCCGCCTCCGACACTTCCAGCTTCGCGGCCAGCGCGGCGGTGGTGATGCGGTCGCCCTTGGGGTTTTCCAGCATCTCGGCCAGCGCCTGGAGGATCTGCAGCTTGCGTTCACCCGGTTTCATGTTTGGCATGTTCGTTATTTGTCCGGCAAAACTTGTCGCGGCTTGTGGCCGATGGTCCCTCCGTGCAGCCAGCGGTCCCCGTCGCTGCCCGCATGTTCGGACTGTAACACTACGGCAGCACAGATTTGCAAAAACCAGTCACTGCGCGAAGCGCGATGAGGCCGAGGCCTTGATCGCACTGGCCACCCCGTCGCACAGCTGCGCTGGCTCGGCATGAAACGCCAATTTGCCGGCACCTTCCTAGCGCAGTCGACTGAGGCGTCCGGGGAGTTGTCGCAGTGATTTTACTTGGACATCGGCAAACGGCGAACGCCGTTGCGAGCGCGGCAGGAAGCCGGTGAACCAGACCGTCTTCAGTCCCAGCGCGCGCGCCGACTTCAGGTTGGCCAGCGTGTCTTCGACCAGCACGCACTGCGACGGCAGCAGGCGCTGGCGTCGCAACAGGCGCAGCAGCATCAGCTTCGAGGGCTTGGGCCGCCACTGGCCATGTACCCGCATCGCCTCGATCGGCACATGCTCGGCGAAATGCCGATGCAAGCCGATGTGGCGCACCACCTCGCGCGCATAGTCGCGCGGCGCATTCGTGAGCAAGATCTTCCTGCCCGGCAGGCGCGACAGCAGCCGCTGTATGCCGCGCTCGGCGCGGATCATGCCCGGCAGGTCATCGAACTGGTGCGCATCGCGCAGGAAGTCGTCGGCCCGCACGCCGTGGTGGCGGATCATGCCCAGCAGCGTTGCGCCATAGCGCTGCCAGTAGGCGACACGCACGGCGTTGACGGCTTCGGTATGGGAAGGAAGGGATTGGTCGGCCAGCACGCGCGTGATCAGCGCGTTCATGTTGGCGTTAATGGCCGGGAAGATCGCGTGCGACGCGTTGTGCAGCGTGTTGTCGAGATCGAACAGCCAGACCCGGCTGCGGGGCGAGCGGGCCGAGGCGGTGTGACGCAACGCTGCGGCCCGGATCAGGATTTAGTGGGAACGGATCATCGTGCCGAATGCTTGCTCGGTGAGCACCTCCAGCAGCAGCGAATGCTCGATACGGCCGTCAATGATGTGCACGGTGTTCACGCCCGACTTGGCCGCATCCAGTGCCGACGAAATCTTCGGCAGCATGCCGCCGGAGATGGTGCCGTCCTCGAACATCTCGTCGATCTCGCGCGCCGACAGGTCGGTCAGCAGGTTGCCCTGCTTGTCCATCACGCCGGGGATGTTGGTCATCATGATCAGCTTCTCGGCATGCAGGATCTCGGCGATCTTGCCAGCGACGACATCGGCGTTGATGTTGTAGGCCTGGCCGTCTTCACCGAAGCCGATCGGCGAGATGATGGGAATGAAAGCATCGTCCTGCAACGCCTTGACCACCGCCGGGTTGATCGCCTCGATCTCGCCGACGAAGCCGATGTCGAGGAACTCGCCCGGCTTTTCCTTGTCCGGCATCTGCATCTTGCGCGCGCGGATCAGGCCGCCATCCTTGCCGGTCAGGCCGACAGCCTGGCCGCCGTAGTGGTTGATCAGCATGACGATGTCCTGCTGCACCTCGCCGCCCAGCACCCATTCGACGACTTCCATCGTCTCTTCGTCGGTGATGCGCATGCCCTGCACGAAGCTGCCCTGCTTGCCGATCTTCTTCAGCGCATTGTCGATCTGCGGACCGCCGCCATGCACCACCACCGGGTTCATGCCGACCAGCTTCAACAGGATGACGTCGCGCGCGAAGCCGTGCTTCAGGCGGTACTCGGTCATCGCATTGCCACCGTACTTGACGACGATCGTCTTGCCGTGGAACTTGCGGATATAGGGCAGTGCCTCGGCAAGGATCTCGGCCTTGATCTCGGGGGCGATAGAGGAAGTCGGCATTGCGGTGACCATCGATGAGAAAAAAACTTTCGCGGATTTTAAGCCAAAACCCGGTGCTGCTTGCGACCAGATTTGCGTTTTTCGGTCATGACCCTTAGCCTGAGGCCCGATCAGGGAGAGACAAATGAGTGCATGCGTGGCTTGCGGGACTGAATTTCAATGCGGGATGGTTGATGCCGGCGCCCCCGAACCCTGCTGGTGTACCCGGCTGCCGCCGCTGCCGGCGGAACAGCTGAAAGCGGCGGCCAAGAGCGGAAAGGCCGGCTGCTACTGCCAGGATTGCCTGCGCGCGATGCTGGCGCGCAGCCCGCAACCCGAGGACCGGGCCTGAAGCGTCAGGGGCAGTCGCGCAAGCTGACGTCGGCAAATGCAGACACCAGCTGCTTCACGCCGTCAGCGGCCTCACCCTCCAACCCCGCCAGCTGGTAAGCCAGCCGGCTTGCGTTCAACGGATGCTCTTCAATGCGCGCATCGGTGACGCCAGCCTGCTTCAAGGCCGCCAGTTGTGCCTCGGCCAGCTCGGGCTTGCTGAACACGCCGAGCGAAATGCCCCAATGCCGTGGCCCCGCATCGCGGATCACCGACACATCCTTGAAGCCCTGCTCGCGCAGCTGCGCGACACGCCGGCTGGCTGCGGCTTCACTGGCCTGCGGCGGCAGCATCACGATCTGCGACGGCGCGGCCTGCAGCACGCGCCTGACCGGCGGTACCGGCAGCGACAGTTGCGCCAGCGCCGCTTCAAACTTCTCCGCAGTGCTTGCATGGAAGTCGCCGACTTCGATGCATTTGCCCTGCGCGCGCGGCGGCAGCGGTGGCAAGGGCTTGCCCGGCTCCTGTACGGTGACGCGTTCCGCATGCTGCTGCAGCGCGAGCCGCTCGGGTTCCAGCCCGGACGGACGATAGGATTGCAGCACCAGCAGCAGCACCACATTGGCCATCAGCAGCGCCAGCAACAGCAATCGCATCAGCGGTCCTCCCGTGCGGCCACGTGCAGGCCGAGCAGTACCAGGTTGTCGATGCGCTCCAAGCGCTCGCTGCGCCCGCCAGCAGGCCCGCGCGCCGACAGCAAAGGTATCAGCCAGGGTTCGATATAAGTGGCCGCGCCACCGGACAGCAGGCAGCGCGCGGATGGCTCGCCCGCCTGCAGCGAGCGCAGCGCCTGCTCGATCGCTGCAGCCTGCGCGGTCATGCAGCCGCTGACGATCGCATCGCGGGTGTTGTCGGCGAACTGACGGGCGACCTGCAGCTCATTCACTTCCGGCAGTTGCGCGGTGTTGACGGCCAGCGACTTGGCCATTGTCAGCAGGCCGGGGAGGATCATGCCGCCGATGAAGCGGCCATGGCTGTCGAGCGCATCGATGGTGGTCGCCGTGCCGCAGGTGACGACCAGCAGTGCCTGCGCCGGAAAGCGATGCTGTGCAGCCAGCAAGGTCGCAAAGCGGTCGCTGCCCAGTTGGGTCGGGTCGCGGTAGCCATTAGTCACCCCGGCACAGGCAGCGCGCGAACGGAAGCGCTGCGCCTGTGCGACGCCGGCGGCCGCCAGCGCTTGCTGCAGCGTCTGCTCGACCACGTCGCCCGCCACATTCGAATACAGCGCCTGTACCTGCCCCTGCCATACGGCAGGTGGCTGGCCCAGTTCGTCATAGCCCAGTGCGCCGGATGCGCGCCAGTCGCCGGGCGCCGCAGCGTCGTCGGCCACGGCCCACTTCAGGCGGGTATTGCCGGCATCAACGAACAGCATGCGGCACCTCGCTGGCAGAAGCTGGCGCGGCGCGCAGCGACACATCGCCGGCCGCCACTTTGAGCATCCCGGCACCGGTGTCGAGCTGCAGGCAGCCGCTGCCATCGATGCCGAGCGCCCGGCCCTGGTGTAGCGTGCGGCCCTGCTCGACGATGGAGACCGTTTGGCCGGCATGCGCATGCAGCGCGTCCCAGCGCGCAACGAAGGGTGCCAGGCCTTCGCGGTCGAAGCGCTCGAGGGCGCGCGCCAGTGATGCCGCCAGTTGCGCAAGCAGGGCATTGCGGTCGATGGCGCTGCCGGCGGGAGCAAGCGCCGCGACCGGTTGGTCGATGCTGGCATCGCGTTCCGCGTTCGCGCGTACATTGAGCCCCACGCCGATCACGGCCCACGCGCCGTGCAGCGCGCTGGCACCTGTCGTTTCGATAAGAATGCCACCCAGCTTTGCGCCATCGACCAGCAAGTCGTTCGGCCACTTCAGCATCACCGGCGTGCCCGGCTGGCCATCGATGCGCGGCGCGCGCAGGCATTCGGCCAGTGCGACACCGACTGCCAGCGACAGCCCCGTCAAACGGTGCAGCGGGCCGGCGAAGCGCCACGCGAGCGAGAAGCACAGGCTGTCGCCGGCCTCGGCCAGCCAGCGGCGCCCGGCGCGGCCGCGGCCCGCGGTCTGCGATTCGGCCGCCAGCAGCAGCGGCCCGGCCAGGTGCTCGGCGCGTGCGCGCAGGTCGGCATTGGTGGAACCCGTGCTGGCCACCACCTCGATGGCCAGCGGCTGGCCGGCGGCCACCGGCCGGCTGGCCGTCAGGCTCGCCAACAGGGCAGCCACGCGCGCGGCATCCAGGGAATCTGTCATGTCGCGCATTGTATCGGCAGCAGGCATCCAATACACTGGCTCGCATGTCCGATTCACTGATACAGGCCAGCCCGGCCCGGCCGGCGCAGCGACGCGCCCGCGCTTCGTCCTCGGCCCGCATCGCCCTCGGCTTCTATGCGCTGCTGATCGTTTATGCGAGCTGCTACCCGTTCGGCGGCTGGCGCGACACCGGGCTCTTGCCCTGGACCTGGCTGACCGAGCCGATGCCGCGCTACTGGACCGGGTTCGACCTGGTCGTCAATGTGCTCGGCTATGTGCCGCTGGGCGCGCTGCTGGTGCTGGCGCTGCATCCGCGCCCGCGCGGGTCGGGCGCGATGGGGCTGGCGGTACTGGTCGGGGTGCTGCTGGCGGCGCTGCTGGAATCGCTGCAAAGCTACCTGCCCTCGCGCGTGCCGAGCAATCTCGACCTGATCACCAATGCCAGCGGCGCGGCGATAGGTGCCGTGATCGGCGAGCTGCTGCGCGAGCCGCTGCTGGAAAAAAGCTGGCTGCGCTCGCTGCGCGAGCACTGGTTCTCGGACCAGGCCAGCCGCGGCCTGATCATCGTCGCGCTGTGGCCGCTGGCCCAGATCTATCCGCAGCCTTATCTGTTTGGCCACGGCCAGCTGTTGCCAACTTTGTCAGGCTGGCTGTCGTCCTGGTCGGACCAGCCGATCGACCTGGTGCATGTGTTCTGGCAGGACATCAGCATCAGCATCGACCAGTACCTGCTGGCCGAAGTGATCATCACCGCCGTGGGCATGACCGGGGCGGTGCTGACGCTGCTGTGCCAGGCGCGCCATCATGCGCCGCGCACCGCGCTGGCCATTGGCCTGATGATGGCGGCCATCGCCGTCAAGGCGCTGGCGCACGCGGTGCTGTTCGCCCCCGACGATGCCTTCAGCTGGCTGACGCCATCAGCCGCCAGCGGGCTGCTGGTCGGCGCGGTGATGCTGGGCGGCCTGTCGTACGCGCCGCCGGTGGCCCAGCGGCGCGCGGCCGTGTTCGCGCTGGTGCTGTGCCTGCTGCTGCTGAACCTGCTGCCGTCCAATCCTTATTTCCTGTCGACGCTGCAGGAGTGGGTGCAGGGGAAATTCCTCAATTTCAATGGCGCCGCGCAATTCCTGTCGCTGGCCTGGCCGGCCTTTGCGCTCTGGTTCCTGCTGCACCCGGCGCACCGCGCGCCGCCGGCCGCCGGTGTATGATGCGTCGCCCGTTTCACCCGAGGCGCGCGGGGCCCTGCCGCGCCGCATGACACCTCACTACGCCGGGGTCGCCCCCGGCACGCCACGATGAGCGCTCCCTACTATCAGCACCACGTCTTCTTCTGCACCAATGCCCGTGACGACGGCCGTCCCTGCTGCGCCGAGCGCGGCGCCGCCGACGCGCAGGCGCATGCCAAGCAGCGCATGAAGGCGCTGAACCTGAATGGCCAGGGCAAGGTGCGCATCAACAAGGCCGGTTGCCTCGACCGCTGCGAAGAAGGCCCGGTGCTGGTCATCTATCCCGAAGGCAGCTGGTATACCTATGTGGACAAGGAAGACATCGACGAGATCGTCGATGTCCACATCCTCGGCGGCAAGGTCGTCGAGCGGCTGAAGATCTGAAGGCCGAAGGTCGGCACCGCATGAATGCATTGACCCAGGAATTCACGCTGCAGGGCGCCGCCGGCGCGCTGGAGTGCCGGCTCGACCCGCCGGCCGAGACGGCAGCCGGCACGGCCGGGCCGCGCGGCATTGCGCTGGTCGCGCATCCGCATCCGCTGTACGGCGGCACGATGGACAACAAGGTGGCGCAGACGCTGGCGCGCGCCTTCGTCGCGCTCGGCTATGTGAGCGTGCGCATGAATTTTCGCGGCGTCGGCGCGTCCGAAGGCGTGCACGATGCCGGCCTGGGCGAAACCGACGACATGCTGCAACTGCATGATCACCTGCTCGAGCGCTATCCGGGGCTGCCGGTGGCGCTGTCGGGTTTCTCGTTTGGCACCTTCGTCCAGGCCCGGCTGCAGCAGCGGCTGGTCGAGCGCGGCACACCGGCCGAGCGATTGGCCCTGATCGGCTCGGCTGCCGGCAAATGGGCGCTGCCGCCGGTGCCGGCCGACACCCTGCTCGTCCATGGCGAGCAGGACGACACGATTCCGCTGGCCGACGTGCTCGACTGGGCCCGCCCGCAAGACCTGGCCGTGGTCGTGATCCCGGGCGCGGATCATTTTTTCCATCGCAAGCTGCATCATGTCAAACAGCTGGTGATCGACAGCTGGAACGCACGCCGGCGCTGAGCACGCGCCGGGCCTGTCGGCCGGCGCTGCGGCCGGTCCGTCCGGTCAGTTAATTCTTCGTGTGAATGCCGGGCACGGGCCGCGCCAGCCGGTGATCGAGGGCTATAATCCGCACTGCATTCCCGCCCCGCATCCATTCTGTTTTTCAATGAAAAAGTTCCTGGCCGCCTGCGCCATCGCGTTCCCGCTGTGGGTTGTTTTCAGCACCGCCGTTTCCGCCCAATCCCTGCCGCCGCCGACCATTGCTGCGCGTTCCTGGCTGGTACTGGATGCAACCAGCGGCCAGGTGCTGGGATCGCAAGATCCGGACATGCGGGTCGAGCCCGCATCGCTGACCAAGATCATGACCGCCTATCTCGCGTTTTCGGCGGTGCGCGACAAGAAGCTGGACCTGAACCAGCTGGTGACGGTCTCGACCCGCGCCTGGAAAGTCGATGGCGACAGCTCGAAAATGTTCATCGAGCCCAGCATGCCGGTGCGCGTGCAGGACTTGCTGTATGGCCTGATCGTCCAGTCGGGCAATGATGCGGCAGTGGCGCTGGCCGAAGCGGTGGCCGGGACTGAAGAATCTTTCGTCGTCCTGATGAACCGCGAAGCCCAGCGCATCGGCCTCAAGAGCACCCGCTATGCGAACCCGCACGGGCTGCCGCACCCGGACAATTTCTCGACCGCGCGCGACCTGTCGGTGCTGGCCACGCGCCTGATCAATGATTTCCCCGAACTCTACAAAATCTATTCGACCAAGAGCTTCACTTACAACAAAATCACCCAGCCCAACCGCAACCGCCTGCTGTGGCTGGACGCGACCGTGGACGGCATGAAGACCGGCCATACGCAAGCAGCGGGCTATTGCCTGATCGCGACCGCCAAGCGCGCCAACGGCAGCAGCGGCGAGCGCCGGCTGGTGTCGGTGGTGCTGGGCACGGAATCCGATTCGATGCGCGCGCAGGAAAGCCAGAAGCTGCTGAACTGGGGCTTCATGAATTTCGACACCTACAAGGTCTATGCGAAGGGCCAGGCGATTGTCACGCCGTCGGTCTGGAAGGGCTCGTCGGGAGAAGTGAAGCTGGGCTTTTCGCGCGATATCTATGTGACGCTGCCGCGCGGCTCGGTCGCCCGCCTCAAGCCCGTGATCGAGCGCACCGACCCGCTGGTCGCGCCGATCGCCCAGTATGCGCGCGTCGGCACGCTGAAACTGATGGCCGACGACAAAGTGATCAACCAGGTGCCGCTGCTGGCGCTCGAAGCGGTCAATCAGGCCACCATCGTCGGCCGTGCGTTCGACTCGGTGCGCCTGATGCTGTACCGCTGATGCGCGGCAGCGCCCCTTGACCGATGCTGCGACGGACTGCAGGGAAGGACCCACGATGAGCACGCCACAAGAAAGCCTGATCGAATACCCGAGCGATTTCCCGATCAAGATCATGGGCGCGATGCAAGACCAGTTCGCCCAGACCATGGTGGCGCTGGTGCAAAAATATGATCCCGAATTCCACGCCGGGAAAATGGAAATGCGCCCCTCGGCCAAGGGCAATTACCTGTCGCTGACCGTGACGGTGCGCGCCACCAGCCGCGAGCAGCTCGACAACCTGTACCGCGAACTGTCGTCGCATGCGATGGTCAAGGTGGTGCTGTAAACCGCATGGGCGAGCCTGCAGCAGCGCTGATCGTCGGTCGCGGCATCGAGCCCTACGAGGCCAGCTTCGCGGCGATGCGCGCCTACACCGATGCGCGCAGCACTGACAGCCCGGATCAGCTGTGGCTGGTCGAACATCCTCCCGTCTTCACCCTGGGCCTGGCCGCTGATCGCAGCCATGTGCTCGATGCGCACGACATTCCGGTCATACAGACCGACCGTGGCGGCGAAGTCACGTATCACGGCCCCGGCCAGGCCCTTGTCTACCTGTTGTATGACCTGCGCAAGCCGGGCCGCAAGCTGCTGCCGCGCGAGTTCGTGCGACAAATCGAGCAGGCCGTGATCGATGTGTTGGCGGCGTATAATCTGACAGGTGAACGCAAGGCCGGTGCGCCTGGCATTTATGTGGCCGGCGCTGGCCTGCATGATGATCATCGCCACTGGTCAGGCGCGAAAATCGCGGCGCTGGGATTGAAAATACGCGCCAGCGGCTGCACTTACCACGGCGTGTCGCTGAACGTGGCGATGGACCTGCAGCCTTTCGGCTGGATCAACCCCTGCGGCTATCCGGGACTGGCGACCGTGGACCTGCGCAGCCTGGGGGTCGAGGCACCGCTGGCCGAAGTGCAACAGCGACTGGCCGACGCCCTGATCCACCGCCTGGCTGCCTGACAGCGATGACCGGCAGCCGACGGGCCTGACCGGCACCAGATCGGCACCAGATCGACACCAGTCGCCGCAACACGAACCTGTACCCGAGTTTCCTTCCGAGTCTATTCCCGATGGCATCCGACAAAACCGATACGCCGATCCAAGACAGTTACCGCGCCACCGACAAGCAAAAGGGCGCCGGCAAGACCGCGCGCATCCCGATCAAGATCGTGCCGGCCGAGCGCCTGCCCAAGCCGGACTGGATACGCGTGAAAGCGGCCTCGCCGACCACGCGCTTCTACGAGATCAAGGACATCCTGCGCGAGAACAAGCTGATGACCGTCTGCGAAGAAGCGTCATGCCCGAACATCGGCGAATGCTTTGGCAAAGGCACCGCGACCTTCATGATCATGGGCGACAAGTGCACCCGTCGCTGCCCGTTCTGCGATGTCGGCCACGGCCGCCCGGATCCGCTCGATGTGAACGAGCCGGAGAACCTGGCCAGGACCATTGCGGCGATGAAGCTCTCGTATGTGGTCATCACCTCGGTCGACCGCGATGATCTGCGCGACGGCGGCGCTGCCCATTTCGTCGACTGCATACGGCGCGTGCGCGAGCTGTCGCCGACGGCCCGCATCGAGATCCTGACGCCGGACTTCCGCGGCCGCATGGACCGCGCGCTGGACATCCTGAAAGCTGCGCCTCCGGATGTGATGAACCATAACCTCGAGACCGTGCCGCGCCTGTACAAGGAAGCGCGCCCGGGCTCGGACTACGACTACTCGCTGAACCTGCTGAAACGTTTCAAGGCGCTGCACCCGGCGGTGCCGACCAAGTCCGGCATCATGGTCGGCCTGGGCGAGACGGATGAAGAGATCTTGCAGGTGATGCGCGACCTGCGGGCGCATGATGTCGACATGCTGACCATCGGCCAGTACCTGATGCCCAGCGGCGATCACTTGCCGGTGCGGCGCTATGTGCATCCGGATGTCTTCAAGATGTTCGAGCAGGAGGCGCAGAAGATGGGCTTCTCGCATGCGGCCGTCGGCGCGATGGTGCGCAGCTCGTATCACGCCGACCAGCAGGCGCATGGGGCCGGCGTGAAGATGGCGGACTGAGGGTGGCGATGGTGGACTGACGGCGGGCTGATGGCGGACTGATGGCGGACTGCTCGCGCATGAGCCGCAGGCGCCGCTGCAGTCATACCGATGTGCTTCATGCTGGTGTGCTTCCTGCCGCCGTCAATGGATGCGATTGATGCCCCAGCAAAAAGCCCGCGATGTCGCGGGCTTTTTTGTGGCCGGCCCCGACATGGGCGGCGGATGCCGGCCAGCGATCAGGCGGCCAGCGACTGCTCCAGCAGCTTGTGCAGTGCCGGGAATTCCGGCGTGCCGACATAGCGCTTGACGATATTGCCTTCCTTGTCGATCAGGAAGGTGGTCGGGGTCAGCTTGACGTCGCCGAAGGCCTTGGCGTTGCTGCCGTCGGTATCGAGCGCGACCTTGAAGGGCAGCGCGCGCGTCTGCGCGTAATTGAGCACATAGTTGGGCGGGTCATAGTTCATCGCGACGGCGATCATCTCCAGGCCGCGGCCCTGGTACTTCTGGTAGGTCTCGACCAGTTCCGGCATCTCGGCGATACAGGTGCTGCAGCTGGTGGCCCAGAAATTCACGAGGACGACCTTGCCCTTGAGCGAAGCGGTGCTGATCTGCTCGCCATTGAGGGTCTTGAAGCTGACGGCAGGCGCCGCTTCTTTCTTGAACAGGGACAGCGCAAAGAACAGCGCAACGCCAAGCACGGCCAGCAAGGCCATGGTCTGGATGATGGTGAGGCCGCCGAATCGGCGCGGGACTTTCTGGGACATGGTGAGGCTTTGCCTATGCAACAGGGAAGCGCCCATTATAGGCCAGCCCCCGGGGCCGGGGCGGCAATGGCAAAGCGGCCTGCACGGGTATCCGGCAGGCCGCTGCGTGATATTTCAACAAGAAATGACGGTCATGCCGACACCGGCCGGCCGAGCCAGCCCGCCCCGGGACCGGCCCTGCCTTATTTTGCCGGCTGTTCGGCTTTTTGCTCCGGCGCCGGCTGGGTCGCCAGGTCTTTCAGCTCTTCTTCGCTGATGTAGTCGAACAGCTTGACCACTTTCTTGATGCCACTGGCCGCATTGCGCGCCACTTCGGCGCCCATCTTGCCTTCGCGCTGGGTCACACGCCCCATCAGGTAGACCACGCCGCGGTCGGTATGGACCTTGAACGCGCTGACATACAGGTCCTTGGTGTCGATGATGGCGGCCTTCACTTTGCCGGTGATCAGCGCATCGTTCGAACGCGCGCCCAGGCTGGACACGGGGGCGATCGCCAGGTCGTTCTCGATCGATTTCACGCCGTCGATGGTCGCGATCTGCTGCTCGACCTCGGCCTTCATTTTTTCATCCTTGACCTCGCCGGTCAGCAGCACTGCATGGTTGAAGCTGGTGACGGCCACGCGTCCCTGGTCACCGGTGACCTTGGCGGCCCGGCCCTCGCCCTTGAGCTGGATCGAGGTGTCATCGGCCTGTGCGCCCAGCGTGCGACGGTCGGTCGCGGCGACGGTACCGACGGCGGTGGCGCCGAGCAGCAGCGGGAAGCACGCCTGCAGGCTGGTGGCCAGCACGGTGCCCAGCGCCAGCGCGGCCAGCGGACGGCGTGCCTTGACGGCAATTTTCGCGGCAATAGTGATAGCAGCTTTCATTCGGCATCTCCTCCAAATAGCGCGACATCGATCCCGTCGCACAAACAGTGAACAATCAATAAATGGACTTCCTGTATGCGTGCCGTCCGATCGTGGGGCACGCAGATATGCACGTCGGCATCGGTGAGCATTTGCCCAACCTGGCCGCCGCCCTTGCCCGTCAACGCGACCACGCGCATGTCCCGCTCCAGCGCGGAATCGATGGCGGCGATCACATTGGCTGAATTGCCCGAGGTCGAGATCGCCAGCAGTACATCGCCTGCCTGGCCAAAGGCCTGTACCTGCTTGGCGAAGATGTCGGTGAAGCTGTAGTCATTGCCGACGGCCGTCAGGATCGAGGAATCGGTGCACAGCGACAGCGCCGGCAGCGGCAGGCGCTCGCGCTCGAAGCGACCGACCAGCTGGGCTGCGAAGTGCTGGCAATCGGCGGCCGAGCCGCCATTGCCGCAAGCGAGGATGCGATTGCCATTCGACAGGGCGCCAAACATCAGGTCCACCGCTTGTGCGATGGGCTGCGCGAGCTGGCTCGCCGCCTGGATCTTCAGCTCGGCGCTCTCGTTGAAATGGTCGATGATGAGTTGCCTGTTCATGATGCCTAATTATAAAGCTTCGCCCGCCTTGCGATGGCCTAACGCAGCAGCACATGTCTGAGCCAGTGCAATTGCTCGCCTTCGATGCAGACCGCATCGAAGCGGCAGGCCGCCGCGCAGCCCGGCCGCATCTGCAGGTAGCGCTGCGCCGCGCGCCACAGCCTGGCCTGCTTGGCCGCGCCGATACTGGCGGCCGCACCGCCAAAGGCAGTGCTGCGGCGCTGCCTGACCTCGACAAACACCAGGGTGGCGCCGTCGCGCATGACAAGGTCGATCTCGCCGCAACGGCTGCGCACATTGCGCTCGACCAGATGCAGGCCGCGGGCCAGCAAGTACGCCAGCGCACGGTCTTCTGCCAGCCGGCCCAGCGCGCTGGTGCTGTTGCCGCCGCGGCGGGCCCCTGCAGCACCGGCCGTCACGGCACCCTCATCCAAGCTTGTACAATGGGACGATGACTTGTCGGTGACCACCGACCTCCCTGCCACCTGCTTTCGCCGTGCTGCATGCCTGCCTCCTCTGCCGCTTCCGCTTCAACCCTCCATGACAGCCTGGCCGCACTGGCCGATGAACTGTCGCGACAACAGTTTCCGGCAGGGGCCTTGTATGTCGTGGCCACGCCCATCGGCAACCTGGCCGACATCACGGTGCGCGCCCTGAAGGTGCTGGCCGTGGTCGATGCGGTGGCTTGTGAAGATACGCGCAATACCGGGCAGCTGCTGTCGCGTTATGGCCTCAGCAAGTCCTTGTTCGCCGCGCATCAGCACAATGAAATGGAAGCCGCACAAAAGATCGTTGAGCGCTTACGCGCCGGCGAGCGGATCGCGCTGGTCTCGGATGCCGGCACGCCGGCCGTCTCTGATCCCGGCGCCCGCATCGTCGATGCCGTGATCGAGGCCGGCTTGGCGGTGATACCGATCGCCGGGCCATCGGCGGCCATTGCCGCGCTGTCGGCCTCGGGCCTGCAGGCCGAGCAATTCCGCTTCATCGGTTTCCTGCCCTCGAAAGACCGGCAGCGCGACACCCTGCTGGCGACGCTGGCCGCCGATACCGCCACCCTGGTGTTCTATGAAGCCCCGCATCGGATCGCCGATACGCTGGCTGCCTGCGCGCGCGCCTTTGGCGACGCACGCCGGGTGCTGATCGCGCGCGAAGTCTCGAAGCTGTTCGAGCAGCTGCATCGCTGCCGGCTGGGCGCGGCCGCCGACTGGATCGCGGCCGATGCCAATCATCAGCGCGGCGAATTCGTGCTGCTGGTCGAGGCGGCGCCGGCGCGCGAAGACGACGGCATGGACGAAGCGCGGCGCCTGCTGTCCATCCTGCTGGAAGAATGCCCGGTCAGCCAGGCGGCGGCACTGGCATCGAAAATCACCGGCCTGAAGAAAAACGCGCTGTATACGCTGGCGCTGCAGCTGTCGCAGGAGGCTGACGGCGCATAGCCGGCACTTGGGCACTCAGGCGCGCAGGGAAGTCGTTCGGCGGCGCAGGTGGAAAGCCGGGAAGCCGGAAAGCCGGAAACCGGGAAGCGAAAGTCAGGAACGTTGCCGGGCGCTGCTCAGCGCTGCACCAGCGTGGCCTGGATCTGGGCGGCAGACTTCAGCTGGCGCGCTGCCGTGCTGGCCAGTTCGCGGTTGTCGAACGGGCCGCTGTGCAGGCGATACAGGCCCTGGCTTTGTACCACCACGGGCGGCGGCAGGCCGGCAGGCCAGCCCGGCAACAGGCGCTCGCGCATCGCTTGCGCATTCTGCTCTTGGGCATAGGCGCCGAATTGCAGAAAATAGCCGCTGCTGCCGGCATTCACCGGTGGCTGGCTGCTGTTGCCCGCCAGTTTTCCTATCGCATCATTGTCAGTCTCGGCAGCGGCCGCCCCGCGGCTTTTTTTCGCTGCCTGCAGACGTGCGATCTCCTCCGGCAGCAGCCGCTCGACCTCGAGCTCCGAACTGCCGCCACGGATGTAGTCGAGCTTCAGCGCGGCGGTGTAGGAGAGGTCGATGATGCGCTGCGCATGGAAGGGGCCGCGATCATTGATGCGCACGATCACTTGTTTGCCATTGCGCAGATTGGTCACGCGCGCATAGGACGGAATCGGCAGCGTCGGGTGGGCGGCCGTCATCTTGAACATGTCGTAGCGCTCGCCCGAGGCCGTCTTCTGGCCGTGGAATTTCTTGCCGTACCAGCTGCCCACGCCGCGCTGCGTGAAGGGCCGGTTATCCGTGATCGGCACATAGGTCTGCTCGAAGACGGTGTAAGGCTTGCTGGGGCCTTTTGCGTAGGGCTCGACCTTGGGCTCGGCATCGGGCGTGTCCAGCAATCCTTCCGGGATGGCGTCAGCCGGGCCGTCATCCTGGTAGTAGGCGCCGGGCTTCTTGGGCGCGGCTTGGGAAGCCGATGGTGATGCTGCCTGGGGTGGCGTTTGCGCCGTTGACGATGCGGTCTTGGCGGCCGGGCCCGATGTGGCGGGCGCCGGGCGCGGCGCGGGTTCGTCGCGGCGCAAGTCCACCGACGTGCAGGCCGACAGCAGCGCGACCGCCGCCAGCGGCACTCCCTGCCACAGCAAGCGGATCATGGCGCCTGTCATGCGCTGCCCGGCCTCAGGTCTGCACCAGCTTGCGATGGCGCTGGATGCTCATCAGCGTGCCCACGCCCAGCGAGAGGGTGACAAAGGCGGTGCCGCCATAACTGATGAAGGGCAAAGGCACGCCGACGACCGGCAAGATGCCGCTGACCATGCCCATGTTGACGAACACATAGGTAAAGATCGCCAGCGTCAGCGCACCGGCCAGCAGCCGCGAGAACAGGGTCGGTGCGTTGGCGGCGATGATCAGGCCACGGCCGATCAGCAACAGGTACAGCACTAGCAGCAAGCCATTGCCGAGCAGGCCGAATTCTTCCGAGAACACCGCAAAGATGAAGTCCGTGGTGCGCTCGGGGATGAATTCCAGGTGCGCCTGGGATCCGTTCAGCCAGCCCTTGCCGATCAGGCCGCCGGAGCCGATGGCGATGGTGGACTGGATGATGTGGAAGCCCTTGCCCAGCGGGTCAGAGGTCGGATCGATCAGCGTCATGACGCGGTTGCGCTGATAGTCATGCAGCATTGACCACACCAGCGG
>JACCDT010580792.1_pt1 | contig 15612 bp, 18 predicted proteins | sample 7446291 | NCBI WGS metagenome assembly JACCDT01 (sample SAMN15323446, study PRJNA562643) | freshwater metagenome | isolation source: river surface water | place: USA:Blue River Watershed | collected 2017-08-17 | reverse complement strand
GCATGGCCCAGTTGATGCCCAGCTCCTGGGCCCGGTCGCTGTTGACGTCGATGATGAGCGCCTCGATCTCGATGAGGGGCGTCGGCACGTCGAGCTCTGCAATCAGGCGCTCGTAGATGGGCATGCGCTCCGGCGAGTCCTGGATGATCAGCGCATTCAGGCGCGGGTCTGTCTGTATGGAAGGGGGCCGCATCCGGCCGTCGCCGCCCACCTGCAGGGTCGAGGCCGTGACCGTGCCCTGCGACGCGACCGGAATCGGCGCCGGCGCTGGCGCCGACGCCCTGGCAGCGCGTCGGGCTGCGGCCGTCGCAGCCGCGGCCTGCGCAGGTGCACCGCCGGCCGACGTCGCCCCTCCCGCGTCGCCGCTGACTGCCGGGATGGCCGGCCGTATGTCACCCAGTGGCAAAACAGGCGGCAGCACCGGCAGCGCCCCGGGTCCGGTCGGCTTGTCGCCCACGGTCAATGGCCCCGAGAGTGCGCCATCCCCCAGCATGAGCTGCCGAAGCACGCGGGCCAAGCCCGGCTGCGCCAGCCTCTGGTCCCTGAAATTGATCACCCGGTCATCGGCCGAGGCATAGCGCAGGCGGTAGACATTGACCTGCTGGGTGACGTTGGCGGACGGCAGCTGGCGCAGGGCCTCCTCGAGGCGATCGATGTATCCCGCAGGCCCGGCGACCATCACCGTGGACTGCGACGGAATCTCGGTCCAGCCGAAGCGCGGATCGAGCACCCCCAAGTCGAGGAGCAGCGCCCGTACCGGGCCCACGCCCGCCGGAATGGGCAGGGACCGAACGACGTTGTCGCTGGCCTTGACCACATGGAGCACGTTGCCCTGAAGGTACCACTGGAAGCCGTGCATGCCCGCCAGCCGCGAGAGGAACTCGCCCGGCGAGGCCGTGCTGAACCGGCCACTGACCGTTCCCTCAACGCCCGGGGCGACCTGCAGCCCCAGCGCAAATCCGGACGCGAACTCACGCAGCACCGCGCCCAGCGCAGTCCCGTTGGCAAAGTAGGTGTAGGGGGTGTCAGGCCATCGGCTGGCCGAAGCCATCGCACGCGGGGGTGCGGGCCACGCGCAGGCCATGGCCAGGACGATCGGCAGGCAGCGGTGCCGCAGGCTGCGAGGGTGCCAGTTGAGAAGGCTCGACATCTGTTGCGCGCCCGGCTCAACGCCGCGCCGCCTCCGCTCGGGCGCTCGCCGACCAGAAGGCGAGCGTGTTGACGAAATCAGCCAGCGCCGCCTCGAACTGGTGGAGCGCGGCGTCGGCGGCAATCGTGGCATGCAGCAGCAGCCGTCCCGCCGCGGCGTCGAGCGCGAGCGCGCCATGGTGGTCACGGATCACCCCTGCAGCCAGGCCGCACAGGCGCAGCAGCAGGTCGTCGAGCAGGGGCTCGTCCAGCCGCGACACGTCCAGGATCGCCGCGGACACCTGGAAACGCCCATCGGCCAGGGGGCGGACCTGCACCCGCCATTTGGCATCGAAGGTGAGCACCAGCCGCCCGTCGGAACGCAGCGCGGCAGGATCGACACGATGGGCCACCATGTAGGACTTCAGGACGCTGGATCGCGTGGGCGACGGATGCGGGTTCATGGGTCCTCCTCAGGCCTCGCCCTGGGCCTGCCGCACAAGGCGCAGCACCTCGGCGACCGGCTCGATCAGTTCTTCGGGGATGTACTCGTCGACCTTGGCCGTCTCTAGCAACGACCAGGCCAGGGGAACGTTCTCCATGATCGGGACGCCCGCCTGGCGGGCCGCATGCACCATGCGCCGCGCCAGCGCCTCACGGCCCTTGGCGGTGACGACAGGCAGCGGCGTGGCGTCATTCTTGTAGACGATCGCCACCGCGACGTGCACGGGGTTGGTGACCACCACCGACGCCTCGCGGGAGCGATTGACGGAGGTCTCGTTGAGCATCTCGATGTGCCGCTGCTTGCGCTCGCCCTTGATTTCCGGGTCGCCCTCGGATTCCTTGTGTTCCTTCTCGACCTCGTGCTTGGTCATCTTGAGCCGCTTGATATGGCTGTGCTTCTGCCAGAACCAGTCGATGGCGGCGATGAGCCCGTAGCCGAGCGAGAACTTGATCAGCATCGACTGCAGCAGGGCCCCGATCGCCAGCCCGACGCCGACGAAGCCTGCGCGGGGTAGCGTCAGCAGCCCCACGAAGGCCGACGCCAGGACGAAGTAGAGGATCGTGGACAGCAGGATGATCTTGGCGCAGCTCTTCAGGAATTCGACCAGGTTCTGCACCGACACCATGTTCTTGGCGTTGGCGATCACATTGAGCTTCTTGCCGAACTGCGTCAGCGCCTTGGTCGCGAACAGCATCCCGGTCTGCGCCATCTCGACGAAGAGTCCCAGCAGGATGACGATGAGCAAAAATGGAATCATCAGCAGGATGGACTCCTGCAGGAGCTGCGACACCACGGCATTGACGGCCAGGTTGAACTCCATGGTGAGTACCCCGGCCGGCATCAGCATCATCTCGCCCATGCGGGTGAGGATGGCCTGGCCATCGGCCAGGGTGTAGGTGAACAGGGCGACGATCAGGACGGTCTGGGTCACGTCCTTGCTGCGCGCGACCTGGCCCTCCTCGCGGGCGTCGCGCAGCTTCTTGGGCGTCGGGAGCTCGGTCTTCTCGCTCATCGCGTCCCCCCTGGCGGCCCTTGCCACTGCTGCTGCAGGCGGGGCAGCACCTCCGCCAGGGCCTCCACATGCTCGCGCCCGTACTCGAAGAGCGTCATGCCATAGATCACGAGCACCAGCAGTGCGATGGCGCTCTTGATCGGCATCGCCAGGAAGAACACCTGGAGCTGGGGTACGGTCAGGCTGACCAGCCCGAGGCCGATTTCAGCCAGCAGCATCGCCACCACCGGGGGCGCGGCCAGCAGGACGCCCACGCCCACCAGCCTGAAGAGTTCAGAGATGAAGAAACGGATCGAGGCGGGGTCCAGGTGGGGGGACCAGTGCACGATGTGCCAGACCTCGAAGCTCCTGTAGAGCGCATCGAGCAGGATCAGCACACCGCCGCTGACCATGAAGAAGACGATGAAGGCCTGGTTGTAGAGCAAACCCAGGGGAGAGCTATCGTTGCCGGTGAGGGGGTTGAGCGTGGCCGAGATGCTGGCGCCGCGCTGGTTGTCCACCAGGAAACCGAGGGCCTCGAAGGCCCAGAACGGGAGGGCCAGCAGGCACCCCATCGCGAAGCCGACGAAGACCTCCTTGCCGATCATGAGCACCAGCCAGCCCGGCGACTTCGGCAGGCTGTCCACTGCGGGGACGAAGCGCGGAGCCAGAACCATGGCGAAGACCATCACCACGCCAAGGAACACCAGGCGGGGAATCTGCTCGCGGTGGAACACCGGGATCACGATGAAGATCGCCAGGATGCGCGGCATGGTCAGCAGCATCGCCATGCCCAGGTGCTCGACGTCCGAGAGGCTGCGCAACGACTGCATGGAACGCCCCGGGCCCTCAACGCCCCAGGCCTGGCACCGCCTCGAAGGCCTGCAGCGTGTAGTTGTACATCTCGCCGCCCATCCAGCGCGCGGTGAGCACCAGGGTGGCCATCACCGCGATCAGCTTGATGCCGAAGGACAGGGTCTGCTCCTGGATCTGCGTCAGCGCCTGGAACAGCGAGAACAGGGTGCCGACGATGGCCGCGACCGCAATGGGGGGCAGCGACAGCCACAGCGACAGGTACAGCGCGTGGGTGAGAAAGCCAACCAGGTCGGACGTATCCATGCGAGGCCTCAGACGTAGGTGAGCACGAGGCCCTGGACCAGGCGCGTCCAGCCGTCCACGGCCACGAAGAGAAAGAGCTTGAGCGGCAGCGAGATCGTGACCGGAGACATCATCATCATGCCCATGGCCAGCAGGATGTTCGAGACGATCAGGTCGATGACGATGAAGGGCAGATAGAGCAGGAAGCCGATCTGGAAGGCTGCCGTGAGCTCGCTCACGACGAAGGCCGGCATCAGGATCAGGAAGTCGCTGGAGGTGGCGCCGGCGGAGAGCTCGGCGCCCCACAGGCGCTTGGCCGTCCGCAGGAAGAACTCGCGGTGCTCGGCCTTGGCGTTCTTCTCCAGGAAGCCGCGCATCGGCTCCGCGCCCTTGCGCAAGGCCTGCACCAGGCCCTCGACCGAGCGTGTCGCCGCCGGCTGCTCGACGACGCTCTGGTAGATGCGGTTTCCCACGGGCGCCATCACGTAGACGGTCAGGATCAAGGCCAGGCCGTAGAGCACGATGTTGGGCGGTACCTGCTGGACGCCGAGGGCGTTGCGTATCAGGTTCATGACGACGGCGATCTTCAGGAAGCAGGTCGTGACGGACACGAGCAGGGGCACGGTGGCCAGGAGGCCGAAGGCCAGCAGCAGCGCGATCGGGTCGTAGGACTGCATCAGGCCTCCGGCGGTGGAAGATCGACCTCGAAATCCGCTGGCGTCGGGTACGCGTCAAGGGCCGTGGCGTCCGCAGCGGGCACGCTGCCGGCCGTCCCGTCGAGGTCCGGGATCTCGGCGTCGGCCTGCACCTCGCTCCAGGGAATACCGTCGAGGTCGCGGTCCACCAGGCTCCGGATCACCACGCCCAGCCGGCCGTCGATGTCGACCAGTTCGCCGTGCCCCACGCGGGCGCCGTTGATGCGGATCGACACGGCCTCGGACATGGGACGCCCCAGGTCCAGCGCGTGACCGACCTGCAGGCTCTCGAGGTCGCCCACCGAGAGCCGGAGCTCGCCGATGTCGAAGGCCACCCGGACCGGCAGGCTGCGAATGCCATTGAGGCGATCGAGCGCGTCATCATCATCAAGCAGGTCCATGGCCCAGCCCTCCTTCCTCCAGGCTTCGGCCACTATCCACTGGCCGTGATCGGGGCGGGCCTTCAGCCCCCAGGCGCCGGCCGCGAGCCACAGCTCGCCATCCGTTCCGAGGAGCGGGCGGTCCATCAGGATGGCGTCCCCGGGGGCCAGGGCCGCCCATTCGGCGAGCGACAGGCGCGAGAAGCCGACTTCCGCACGCAGCACCACGGGGATGGCCTGCAGGCCCAGGGGGCCGAGCGCCCGCGGCAACCCGTCCAGGCACCGGGCCAGCTGCGCCAACCCAGCCCCGGTGGTCGATAACGAGCCTGCCAGGGACACACCGCCGGTAGCCAACTGCAAATTCCATCGTTCCTCCGCGGAATGGGTAGCAGTTGCTGACGATTCGATCCCTTTGACCTGGAGGTCCCCCAGGCCGAGGTGGGACAGCGGTTCGGAGGCGGCGCGCAGCGCCGTCTCGATGACGGCCATGGCGACGGGGGCAGGCAGCGTGGGCAACTCGAGGCCCGGGAAGCTCGCCGCGACCCAGGCCTCAGGCGCTCCCGGGTCCAGCAGCAGGCGAAAGGGCATGCGTCCCCAGAGGAGGTCGACACACCAGCAGGGTTCGCCCGCGGCCCCCACCTGCGGCCCCTGGCTGCCCCAGGCCGGCGAGAGGCTCAGGCGCCATTCGCATCCGCCCCACTGCAGGGGGAAGTCCCGGAGGCACTGGACGATCTGGTTGGCCGCCCGGACCTGCCCCTCGGTCAGCCGGGCGGGACGCAGGGGAGTGAATGGGGACGACGCATCCTCATCGTGCGGCATGCAGGTGCTCCGCACTGGCGTGTGCGTCGTTCACATCGCTGGCGCGGATCGTCACATGCACGGTCCGCCCCAGGCGATCTGCCATCTGGTCCACGTCCTTGGCGGCGGCAGTCCGCAGGCGGCGGCGGGACGCTTCGTTGGCGCAGTAGAACTCGACCTGGATCTGGCCCGCCGCCATCTGGATCGCCACCTGCACGCCAGGCAGCAGCCGCGGGTCGATCTCCAGCCGGATCTGGTGCACGCCCGAGGGGCCGGCGCCGACCGCCATGCGCTCGGCCATCGCACGGACCTGCTCCCAGACGGCCACCGCCGGTGCGGGCGGGGCGGCAGGGGCGGCGCTTGACGGTGCCGCCGCCTGCTGCAGCGCGAGCTGCGGGCCCTGCCCGGGGGCGAGGGGATCCTCGGTGATTCGGTTGACGGGGGAGGTCGCTTCCAGGCCTGAGGCCACCACCGCCTGGCCGCCAGGGACCGCGGCCTCGGCCAGGACCTTGTCCAGGATGCCCGGCGGAAGCGGGACGCGAAGGGTCAGTGCCGCCTCGGACATCTCCAGGGACGGTGCGGTCGCGGTGGACAGCAGGGAGAGGTCGATGCGCTGGCCGGGCGTGGTCGGGCGCTGGTCGGGGCCGCCGGTCACCGGCAGAGGCAACTGCACTCCGGCCAGGCCCGGGGCCAGGCCCGGGGCCAGGCCGGGGGCCAGGCCATGGCGGTCCGGCGCGCCACCAGGCAGGCCTTGCAGCATCGCACCCTGCGGCACCCGGGCCACGGGGGTCACGGTCAGCTGGACTCCGGCGCCGTCGGGCGCCAGCTGCATGCGGACCAGGACCGGCCTGTCCACCCGCTCGACTCCTCCGCGTCTGCCGGCATCGGGCCCCTGACCGGGCAGGGTCATGACGACCGACACCTGGGGCGGGAACTGCCCGCCGGCCGACAGAGCCGCCGCCAGCATCTCGACCAGGTCGCGGATCGCGGCCTGCTGCAGGTCCTTGTCGACCGGGGTGCCATTGGCCTCGAGCGACGATAGACCGGACAAGGCGGCAAGCCTGGCAGCCGCCGCCTGGAGCGCCAGTAGCGCCGGATCGAGCGTGGCACCGGCCACGGCAGCGGCGCCAGCCTCGGCGCCGGCCAGGGCCCGCTCGAAACGCGAGACCGCCTCAGGCGTCGCACGCTCATCACCCAGCCCGCGCGGGTCGGAGCCGGGCCGGGTGTCGTCGGAGACCCTGGCGCGGCTGTCCTGGGTGGGGGACGGCTCCCGATAGGCGGGGTCGTCCGCAGGCGGACGGGTGCTGGTCGTGTCGGGGCGAACGGCCTGGGTCTCTGTACTCATTGCTGCTCCTGTTCTTCCTGCTGAAGCTTCTGCAGGCGGCCGCTGCGGGTCTCGGCCACCTCTTCGAGTTCCAGGGATTCCTTGAGGTCTTCCTCGATCGCAGCCTCTTCGGCGGCGATCCGGACGAGCTCCACGAACCGTTCCTTGATCTGCAAGGCCTGGGCATGCGCCGCGCGTGCCTGGCGCAAAAGTTCCGCCTGTTGGTGACAGTCAGCTTGCGCACGTTCCACGTCAGCCTGGTGGTTACGCTCCTCGGCCCGCATCGCGTCGACCGCCAGGTGGACATCCTGCAAGTTGGACAAGCGCACGACCCGGCTGAAGAGGTCGTCGTAGAGCGCCTTCTCCTTGCGCCTGGCCTCGTCGCGGAAGTCCTCCAGGGCCTGGCGCCTGGAATGCTCCAGGGCCTGGGCCCGGCTGAGCACCGAGCGCTGGCGGGACACCGCCAGTTCCGCCCGGTTCTCGCGGAACTGCTTGATCGCCAGGATCTGCTCGAACATGCCCGGCATGGCTCACATCCCCACGATGTCCCGCAGCCGGGCGAGGGTGTCATCGAAGTCGGCCACGTCGTCGGTGCGCTGGCGCAGGAACTGGTTGATGTAGTCCTGCTTGTCGATGGCCTCGTCGGTGACTGCGTCGTTGCCTCGCTGGTACTCGCCGATCTTGACCAGCAGTTCGACGTCCTTGAACTTGGCCATCAGCTCACGCAGCCGGCCCGCCGCCGCACGGTGCTCGGGCGTGACCACGTGGTGCATGACCCGGCTGGCCGAGGCGAGCACGTCGACGGCCGGGTAGTGGTTGGCGGCGCCGAGCTTGCGAGACAGCACGATGTGGCCGTCGAGGATGGAGCGCGTCTCGTCGGCGATCGGCTCGGTCATGTCGTCGCCTTCGACCAGCACGGTGTAGAGGGCGGTGATCGATCCCTTGTCGTTCATGCCGACCCGCTCCATGAGACGCGGCAGCGTGGCGAAGACACTGGGCGGGAAGCCCCGGCGGGTCGGCGGCTCGCCGGCGGCCAGGCCGATCTCGCGCAGGGCGCGCGCGAAGCGGGTCACGCTATCCATCAGGAACAGGACCCGCTTGCCCTGGTCGCGAAAGTACTCGGCAATTGCCGTGGCGACATAGGCCGCCTTGGCCCGCTCCATCGAGCTGCGGTCGGAGGTGGCGCAGACGATCACGCTGCGCTTGCGCCCTTCGGGGCCGAGCTCGTGCTCGAGGAACTCGCGGACCTCACGGCCGCGCTCGCCGATCAGGGCCACCACTGTCACGTCGACAGCAGCGCCCTTGACGAGCATGCCCATCAGGGTCGACTTGCCACCACCGGCCGCCGCGAAGATGCCCATGCGCTGGCCCTCGCCGCAGGTGAGCGTCGCGTCGAGCACGCGCACGCCCAGGGGCAGTGGCTTGTCGATGAGGCGCCGGGTGAGCGGATCGGGGGCAGGCGCCATCACCGGATAGAACTTGTCTGCCTTGAGCGGACCGAGCCGGTCGGCATCCATCGGCCGGCCCAGGCCGTCGAGCACCCGACCGAGCAGCCCCCAGCCGACGGGGACGATATGCGCCTGGCCGGTCGGGATCACCTCGGTCGAACCGCTGATGCCCTGCATGTCGCCCAGGGGGGTGAGGAGCGCCGAGTCCTTGGCCAGGCCGACGACCTCGGCGCGCATCTCGAAGCCGTCGCCAGGGTTGCGCAGGATGCAGACCTCGCCCACCTTGACGTTCGGAACCACGGCCTTGATCAGGGTGCCCACCACCTGCACCACCCGCCCCTTGATGCGCAGCGTGGACAAGTTCATCAGCGCCATGGACATCATGTCCAGCACATAGTCAAAGCGTCGCAGGGCGGGCGAGGTGGCGGTCTGCATGAAGGCGTCCTGTGTATCGGCCAGCGGCTCACTGACGGCTGCCCAGCACCCGCTCGAAGGCCTGGCGCAAGGCGGTGACCTGCGTCTCGAGGCTGGCCTCGACCACGCCCACTTCGGTCTCGAGGACGCAGGCATCGCCGCTCAGTTGCGCATCGGCGACCAGCTCGAGGACCTCCAGCCCGGGAAACTGCGACTTGAGCTGCTCGACCTCAGGCCGCAGAACGCTCATCTGGTCGGGCGGCAGGCGCAGGGTCACCTGCTTCTGGCTGCGGGCGGCTGCAAGGACGTTGCGGACCACGGCCAGCAGGCGCTCGCGGTCGTCGAAGCCGAACACGATGGTGCGCACCGCGTCCATGACCAGATCGACCATGCGGGACTCGACCCGGGAGAAGAACTCCACCTGCTGGGCGACGTTGTCGATCAGGCGCTCGGCGGCCTCGAGCCGCGCCGCCTCCAGGCCCTCCTCATAGCCACGGCGACGCTCCGCCTCCAGGGCGGCCTCAGCCTGTCCGGTGATGAGTTCCGCCTGCGCAGCCGCTGCGGCCAGGGTGGCCTGGGCGTCCGCGTGAACCCGGAGGTCTTCCGCCCGCAGCCAGCGCCGGGTGGGATCGACATGCACCATCAGGTGCCGCAGCGGCTTCAGCGGAGAGCGGGGAAGTGCGAAAACCATGGGGCATCCAGGAGTTGGAGAAGTTCACGGCAGAGCGCCAGCGCCTCGGGTGGTTCTGCCAGGCCGGCAGGCAGGACCGGGCGGTCGCTCGCCAAGGGCAGCCGCAGGGCGCCGCGCCGCGTCACGGGCGGTCCGCCGGCTTCCAGGGCGCAGCGAACAAGCTCTGCGCCAAAGCGATCAGCCTGGACATCGCACTCGGCGGGGATCGGACGGGGCGCATCCGGCCGGCCCGGCCACAGCCGGACACCGTGGTGGCGGACGAAGTCGAGGGCGGAAGCGCCCAGCTTCTCGCGCATCAGCGCCAGGTCGCTGCGCACGATCGTCTGCCGGATGCCGGGACCCAGGACCAGCAGGCCCGCATGGCGTTGCAGCTCGAGCCACAGGCCTTCGGGCGCCATGCACAGCGGCAGGGCCGGGTCGCTCCAGTTGTCGATCCATCCCAGTTGCAGGTCCTCGTCCCTCAGGAGCGCCGCCGACAGGTGCTTGTGGAGGATGGCTTGCGCCACGCCGTCCGGCGCGAGGCCAGCCGCCGGCTGCACCAGGCGCTCGACGAAGGCGCGCCAGGCGGCCTCCGGCCAGCCCGCCCACTGCGCCAGCCGGCTCGGGTGCCCGGACAGGGACGGCAGGCCATTGGCCTGCAGGAGCTGCGCCGCCAGCGGATGCCCGAGCCAGCCTGCCTCAAGGACTGCCTGCATGGCTAGCCCGCCGCGGCCTTGTCCTTGCCGCCGGCTGCGCCACGTAGCGGCCACCAGGCGGTGACCTTCTCCTTCATGGCGGTGACTGCGGGCAGCCACCCCTGCCGCCAGGCGAGCAGTCCGAGGCCGGTCGCGAGGCCCACCAGGGCCAGGGCGATCCACCAGGCCGGGAGCGAGCCCTTGCGCGCGCCCTCCCCGGCCGGGACGGCGGCGGGACGCGCCGCCGCGGCCGGGGGAGGCACCAGGTCGGCCGGAGACTGCGCCGCGCCAGGCGCCAGACCGCCGGCGCCGGCGCGGGTGCGCGTGGCCTGGCCAGGGACCATCACGATGGTCACCTTGTCGGGCGTGAGCCCGGGGATGCTGTTCGACACCAGCCGCCGGACCAGCGGCTGGATCGACGCCATGTCGTGGCCCTCCTGGTACTTGATGAAGACTGCGGCGGTCGAGGGCACCGAGGGCTCGCCGATCGCGCTTCTCTCGGGCAGGACCACATGGACCCGGGCCACGATGACGCCGTCGATCTGGTTGAGGGTGGCGCCCAGCTCCTGGGACAGCGCGAACAGGTAACGCGCGCGCTCCTCCAGCGGCGAGGAGATCAGGCCCTCCTTCTTGAACACCTGGCCCATGCCCGCGAATCGCTCGCGCGGAAGGCCCTGCTCGCGCAGCAGGTCCACCGCCATGCCGACCGAATCACCCGCGATGTGGATGCCCACCATGCCGTCCTTGCCGGGCACCTTCTGCGCGGCGATGCCGGCGTTCTGCAGGGCGCCAAGGATCTCGTTCGCCTCGGGTTCCGGAATGGCCGCCATGAGTTCGACCTGGCGGCTGCAGCCCGCCAGCGGCAGCGCCAGCGCCAGCAGCAGCGCCAGCCCCAAGGCCGCGAGCGGGGAGCGCAAGCCGATGGACCTCATGACTGCTTGACGATCTGATTGACGTGCTCGACGGCCTTGCCTGTCCCTTTGGAGGCGACCTCCAGGGTGAAGGAGGTCACGGCCAGCTCGACCTGGCGCGTGAACATCTCGGAAGCAAATGGGACTCCCCCCTCGCCCACGGGCATCGGGAGGCGGAGGCGGTTCCAGCCGCCGGTGATGTCCTTGCCGATCGCCGACAAGCCGCGCAGGATGGCGTCACCGATCGTGACGGGCCCACCCGCGGGCAGATTGGCGACTTCGTCGCTCAGGGCAGCGGGGACGCGGGCCTCGGGACCGTCATCGGGAGGGAGTACCGCCTCGCGCGGGCCCGGTGGGGCCTCGAGCCGCCTGGCGAAGTCCGTCGCCAGGTCGTTGACCGCGGCTGACGGCACCGGCAGCGGCATGCCCGCGCCCTGCCCGACTCCCGGATCGGGCACCGCCTGGGCCATCTGCCACGCCATTCCAGAGATTTCCATGGAGGGCCTCACTGCTTGAAACTAGGACACGGCGATCGGGTTCTCGCGGACCGCCTGAGCCAGGGGGAAGTCGCCGGCGCGGCGCAAGGCGGCCTCGCCCTCTGCGCGCCGGCCGGCAGCCAGGAGCACCACGCCCCTGAGCGTGTGCAAGGGCGGATGCTCTTCCTCCTTGGCAAAGCGCAGTCCGCGGTCCAGGGCGGCTAATGCATCGGGCAGCGCGCCGATGGAGAAATGCGCCAGGCCGAGTCCCAGGTAGGGCACGGCCCGATCGACATGGGTCAGCGCCAGGGCGCCAAAGATCACCTCGGCGGTGGAGACATCGCAGCGGCGCGCCGCCATGACGCCGATCTGCGCGAGCTCACGGAGTCGGTCAGTGCTGCAGAGACGTACATCCATACGACGTGGGCCCTTGCTTGCGAGACTCAGTGGACGACCAGCAACTGGGCCAGCGCCATCGCGCGGTCGGGCATGCGTCCCTGCGCACCCGATTCGCAGTAGGCCTCCAGCGCTGGCTTGAGCATGCCCAGGGCGAGCTGCCGCTCGCCGGCGCGCAGGTGGCAATCAGCCAGGTCGACCAGATGGTCGACGTTGTCGGGCTCCAGCAGCAGCGCCGTCCTGTACGACATCACCGCGCCATCGATGGCGCCGAGTTCGCGCTGCACATAGCCCAGCGCCTGCCAGTAGCTGGCCCGGCCTGGCCTCAGGCCGCAGGCTGCGGCCAGCAGTGCCTTGGCCTCCTGCAGCTTGCCGTTGAACAGGAAGGTCCCCGCCACGCGATAGATTCGATGAACCTCGGCGTCCGAGAACCGGTCTCCGGAAGAGCTTGCGCTCAAGGCGCCGCGCGCAGCCTCGAGCAACTTGCCGATGTCCGGGGCGGCAGTGTGAGGAGAGGGAATGGCGCTCATGGTCAAGCCACCACCGTCCTGGCAATGAGCTCGTTGACGGCGCTCACCGTGGTGTTGGCGCCCCTCAGCAGGTCGGAAATCGCCGAGACGACGCCGTCCAAGCCCTTGGATTCCAGGGCCTGCATATCGCTCTCGGCCTGACCCAGGGCCTGCGCCTCCCTGATGTCCGTCTCTTCCTCCGTGATCCCCACCTGGTCCTTGGATTGCTGCAGTGCCACGCCGGCCTGCGTGACGGCTTGCCCTGCCATCGCGCCGGTGCTGAGCAGGGAAGCCCGCGTGCCAACGCTTTCATTGGTCGCCAACCTGGTTTTGTGCTCTCCCTCAAGAGTCGGCAGCGGCATTTCGGCCGCTTTCTTCGGATCGATCCCCATATGGTTACCGGCAGCCGCCTTATCGCCCGCATCCAGAAGCTTGTCGACCTTGCCCAGTTTCGCCTTGGTCGCATCAAACTTGGACTGCAGCTTCGCGCCGCCGAAACTCATCGTGCCCATCACTGATGCAGCGACGAGGGAAATGACCAGGCTGTTTTCCGCAGACGTGACGCTCTTGTCGATCTTCTCCTTCATGCTTGTCACCTCGGCAAGGACCTGCTTCATCCTGTCCTGTGCCGATTGCGCGGAGGCTTGGGCCAGCAACCGGCTGTTCTTGATGTTCGCCTCCATGCCCATCACCAGCAGCAGGGCGATCAGGTCATAGATGGACATGTTCTCCAGGTCGATGCCCAGCTTGGCGGCTGTTTCGGCGGCAAGGCGGCCCACCTCTTCTCCCGTCTCGGGGAGCAAGGGGGAGACGGCCTTCCACACGTCCACGAGGACCTTCTTTTGCACATTGACGTCTGCGGTGCCGATATCGCCGAAGGCATCGAGCAGCGCCGTCTGCTCGGCGTCCAGCTCGGAGGCGTCCTGTTCATCTGGATTGAGCCAGTCCGCCCAGTCATAGCCTGCATCTTCCAGATGCACCCTGGCGTGGGCAGTCGACCGTGCAGCCGCCACACCCGCAGGGACCGACGAGGTCTTGCCGTCCACAGAGCCCGGGCTCACCACGGAGTTTCCGTCCTGGGTGGATGGCGCGGCCGGGGGCACGCTGGGGGTCTCATAGGTTCCGCCTGAGGAGACGGGATCGGAATTCACTTTCATGGCACGCTCCGGAAGCAAGGTCAGTTGAAAAGATGGTGCAGACGCCGGGCCTCAGGCGTGCCGCGGCGTCGACGCGGTGGCGTTCAAGCCCTCGACATAGGCGGTCAGCAGTTGAGAGAGGGAGGACATCAACTCGGTCAGCTGCTGGATCAGATCGCTGCCCAGCTCAACGCCCTCCTTGTACCGTTCGCTGGCTTGTTCTGCGTGGCCGTTGAGGCGTGTGGATTCCGCCTGCTGCCCACTGACCGAAGCCTGGACCAGGTCTGCTTCGTACTTCTCTGCGCCCTCGACGCCGGTGAAGAGTGCCCCCTTCAAGCCGGACACGACCTGCGTCTTGACGATGACGGAGCTGTAGCGGGCCAGTTTCTCTCCCAGCTCGGTACTGGCCTTCGCAGCCTCGTCCAGGTACTTGGTGGCGCCTTTGGCGGCAACGCAGAGGGCGAGAATTCCCGCGCCCAGCGCGAGCCAGGAGGCCCAGGCCTCGTCGTCTGCGTCCCCGAGTTCGATGGCACCGGTTGCGAACTCGGCAACATCCATCTTGAGAGCGCCCATGCCCATGCGCCCGCCACCCTTCTCCCAGGCGTCCGGGAGACCGTCCTTTCCCTGGATGTCGTAGGTCATCGTGGCGATCAACTCCGCGACCTGGGTCGCGGCCGCCGCACAGGCCCAGATGGCCACTGGAACTGCCGCGCCGCCGGTGAGCATGGCCACCTTGACCGCCGCAACGGCGACGGCCACCGCGATGACGACGCCGACGACCATGGACGCCCACTTGCCGACCTTGCGGAGCAGGTCGCTGGCGTACCTGATCATGCGGACCGCTGCAGCCTTTGCCTCCTCGGCGGCCTTGAGCGCCAGGTCACGCATGGTGCCGGCTGTGTCGTCATTGAGTCCGGCCAGCGCGGCGCCGAACTGCATGATGAAGTCCTCCATGATCTTGGCCAGGTACTTGGCGGCCTCGGCCTGGCCCATCTCGTCAGCGTCTGGCCCTGGAGGATCCAGGGCCAGGTCGGGGTTCGGGGCGGGAGGCGGAACGTCTGCACTCCTGCCGCTGCCGACGGGAGGGAGCGGGCCGTCGGGAGAACCCAGCGCGCCCTGGGCGCCGGTGACCGCAGAGCCGGGCGCCGCGGGATCGTTGGGCAAGTGCGCCTGGCTGGCCGGATCGTACGGAGGCCGGGGCGTGTCAGTGCGTGTCGTGGCTACCCCTGTGTCCATGGATGCGCTCATGACCTTCCTCTCCTGATGTGTTTTCAGTGCTTGACCTGGGTGGTGCGTGCCCTGGGAAGGCGTGCGATCAATTCCTCTGCGCGGGCTACCACGGCCGCGTTGCCTGATGAGCGGCAGGACTCCAGGAGCTCCAGCAGCATGCCGCGGGCTGTTTCGGTGGCGCCCGTCGCTGCCAGGCACTGCGCCGAAAGCAGATGCGGCTGCGGATCGTCGGGCGCCAGGAGCATGGCAACGCCATAGCAGATGCCGGCCTCATTGAAGTGGCCCATCTGGTGCATCGACTTGCCGAAGGCCATGAGGAAGCGGACCTGCTTGCCATCGAGCATGGTCAGGGCTAGGAAGACCTTGCTCGCATCCTCATACCGACCCGACTGGTACAGCTGATACCCGAAGGCATAGAGCGCTTCGATCTGCCGGGGATCAGACGGCAGCGGCGTGCGCAGGAATTGCTCGGCAGCGGCGGCCTGAGCGGTTTTCCCGGCAGGAACCGGATGCGGGTGAGAGGGCATGGGTCGGGGCTCCATCGTTCAAGGCATGAGCTTGCGCAGCAGTTGCAGCGTGCTTTCCAGGACCTTGGTGATTGCATTCATGTAGCTGGCCTCCTTGCTGACCTGCTGCTGGAATTCCTGGACGGCCTTCTGGGTCTGCTGGGAGAGCACGTTGCTCTCGGTCGTAAGAAGACCGTTTGCATAGTTCATGTTGATGCCCGTCAGGCTGAGACTGGCGCCATAGTCCACGGGATGCCCCTTGGCCATCATTTCGGCGATGAAGCGCTTGAAAAGCGTTTCCT
>JACCDT010566699.1_pt1 | contig 15612 bp, 12 predicted proteins | sample 7446291 | NCBI WGS metagenome assembly JACCDT01 (sample SAMN15323446, study PRJNA562643) | freshwater metagenome | isolation source: river surface water | place: USA:Blue River Watershed | collected 2017-08-17 | reverse complement strand
GCTGGCTGGCGCTATCTTTATGCCCAAAATTATTTTCCAACATACATACAATAATATCATTTCACTCGATAATCTCCTCGAAGCGTGGAAAGAGTTCGTCTGCGGCAAGCGAGCTCGCAAAGACGTGCAGGAGTTCGAGCGCAATTTAATGACGAACATAATTTCGCTCCACAACGAGCTTGCCGCGAAAACATATTCGCATTCGAAATATCAGGCATTTAAAATCTCTGATCCGAAACCGCGAGACATTCATAAGGCGAGCGTACGCGATAGGCTGTTGCATCATGCGTTACATCGCACACTATCGCCATTCTTTGAAAAAACATTTATTTCTGATTCGAACTCGTGTCAGATCGGAAAGGGGACCCATAGAGCAATAAAGCGCTTCGGGCAGTTTCTAGATATCGTCTCTCAAAACAATACGTGCACAGCCTGGGTCCTGAAGTGCGACATCAGAAAGTTTTTCGCAAACATAGATCACGCTGTGTTGCTTCAGATCATCGATGGATATATTCCAGACAGAGATATCAGGAAGCTCTTATCCGTTATCGTCTTCAGCTTCAATTCGGGTACGGTAGGTGTCGGGCTTCCGCTTGGCAACCTCACATCACAACTGCTTGTGAATATTTACATGAATGAATTCGATCAATTCGTAAAGCACAAACTGAAAGCAAAATATTATATCCGCTATGCCGATGACTTTGCCGTTGTATCTCACGATCGCGCTGACCTCGAGCGCATCTTGCCACTAATGCAGGAATTCTTAAGCGACAAACTCAAACTCTCTATGCATCCTAATAAAATATCAATAAGCACTGTGGCATCAGGTGTAGATTTTCTTGGCTGGGTTCACTTTCCGGATCATCGTGTTTTACGCACCGCAACCAAGCGTAGGATGATGAATGGTATTAAGACAAAGCAGGGAAAAGAAGAAACGGTCCAGTCATATCTCGGGCTTTTGAGCCATGGCAACAGCTGGAAGTTGCAGCAACAAGTTAAAGCAAAAACGGCCGAAGTCCGGCAGACACCTCTTACTGACGAGCTTCTTACCCCGTAATTGCCACCTGTTCGCCCGCGTGTACGCTTTTCCGCGAAAAGTAAGGGTATTCAGCGATCCTGCTGCTCTTCACGACGTGTCGCCGAAATTCCGAAAAGTTCGAACTAGACTTCTTACGGGGTCTTCGGTATGTGTGTGGGTGTATGCAAAATCGCTTCGTAAAAGCAGAGCCACAGGACGTCAGGGGATCGAGCTTTGTCGGCTACATTGTCGGTCCGTATCAAGGACTCATAGATCAACTCGGCGAACCGAATAATCGGACCGTAGAGGGGAAATGGAAATCTGGCGACAGTAAGGTCCGGGCAGAGTGGTCCTTCAAGACCTTGCACAAGCGGCCGGCCGTAATCACTATTTACGATTACAAAGAAATTCAGCCGGTCGAGAGCGTGGTGCTCTGGCATGTCGGGCTCAAGGGAGATAAGAAATACCTCGAATTATTTTTCAAAGATAAAAAGCTAGCTTTCCCTCGGCGGTAGGGGTATGTTCGTGTCTGACGTGGAAGAAGATATCGAAGCGGTGAAAGATGCCGCCAAACACATCCGCACAAAGTACAGAAAAGGGATACTCAACCCGCTTTCATCTCTTCCAGAGCCTAAAATAAAAATGAGGAAGGCGATCAAGGAACGAATACGCATTCTCGCCGCATCGTACATATCACTCTCGAGCTTTATCGATGACGACGATCTCATGTTTGCCGAGAACAATCCGAAAAGCAAAAAGACGAGAGCGATTTATCTCAAGGTAATCAAGAACATGGACCGTGCTCAACGGGAGATGCAGCGATTCAAGATAATACCCTAAAGCGAAAAGTCGCAGCTCTTCGCCGCGACTTTTGCAGGGTGCATAAGCGGTTTTTGAATGAGCCACGTTAATTAGTTTTTGGTAATTACTTTAGTGACTAGAAGTGAACGCGATCCGGAAACATGATGCTCAGCTGTGCCATTACCTCGGACCAGTTACGCGTGCCGAGGACCCAGCTCTGCGTGATGTCCGCCTGGGCAAGCCAGAGGAGCTTCAGAAGCGAATCATCGTGCGGGAAGATTTGTGTTGTCTTCGTAACCTTCCTGAATTGACGGTTGAGATTCTCGATCGCATTCGTCGTGTAGACTGTCTTGCGAACGGACTGCGGATAGCTGAAGAATGGAGCGATATCGGCCCAGCGCGTCTCCCAGCTTTTAAGATACGCCTGGTATTGTGGCCATCGGTCCATCATTTCTTTGAGAGCATCGAGCCCAGCTTCCTCACTCGGAGCATTGTAGATCGACTTAAGCTCAGCACAGAACTGTTCCTTGTCTTTGGAAGCGATGAACATGACTGTATGCCTGATCTGATGCACGATGCAGACCTGCACGTCGGTGTGAGGGTACATCGCTTTGATTGCTTCGGGGAAGCCTTTCAATCCGTCAACGCAGGCGATAAGGATGTCATCGACTCCGCGATTCTTGAGATCGTTCAAGACATGCATCCAGAATTTAGCACCTTCCGTTTCGCTGACCCATATACCAAGCACCTCCTTCTGGCCAAACTGGTTAATGCCAAGTGCGATGTATGCAACCTTGGATGCGATCTTACCAGCTTCGCGCACTTTGAAGTGCATGCCGTCGAGGTACAATATCGGATAGCAGGACGAAAGCGCACGTGACTGCCATTCTTTCACCAGAGGGAATACCTTGTCGGTGATGTTCGATACGGTAGGCTGCGACATATCGATGCCATGACTTCGCTTGAGATGATTTACAATATCTCGAGTGGTAAGACCCTTTGCATACAGATCGATAACCATCGCTTCGGTGTCGTTTCCAGCGACATCGTGCCATGGACTGACTTGCTGGATGTTGTAAGGATTCCTGCGAGAATATTTTGCTCTGACTGGAGCGATCGTCACTTCGGTTGAAACCGCCGCATCATCGGCGGTTTCTTCTTGGATGACAACCGGCTCTTCTTTAACTGCGACCGCAGTTCCCATGAGGGGAGCGATGAGCTCCTGGGCGAATGCCGCTATGTCTTCAGGGGTCTTCAATTCTTTACTTCGTTTAAGGTACTGGCTGTAGGTTAATACTTTGTTGTTCATTTTGTGTGGTTATGCGGCCACTCAAAAAACCGTTTGCACCTCGAGCGGATTTTATATCGATCGCCAGAAAACATAAAAGCAGGGCTTAAAACCTTGAAAATAAGGGTGGATAAACTCTGGTTTTTCGTTTGTACGAACATTTTCTATTTGGTATAATTGTGCTAAGCAAAGTTTTCCAAAATGGCCAAAAAGAAGTCTAAAAATAAAGAGGTTTCGAAGATCGGTGAGAATGTAAAAAGGCTCTTAAAAGGAAAGGGTCTTTCTAAGAGCGACTTGGTTCGTAGAACTGATCTCGACTATCATACAATTGCTAAAATTGAGAACGGTATCACACCTGATCCGAGAATTAACACGTTGATGAAAATAGCCAACGCGGTTGAGGAGCCGATAACGAAATTGGTTGAATAAATTTATGCAAAGAGAAGCTCAAGCCCGAATAAAGATAAATAAGTTCCTGGAAGAGTCCGGATGGCGTTTCTTTGATTCGAACGAGGGCAAGGCGAATGTGCAGCTTGAGACAGGCGTCGATTTTTCTTCACTTGGTCCCGACTTCGAAAATGTACCAAAGGGTTTTATCGATTTTCTCCTTCTCGATGCTGATGGCAAGCCGCTTGTTGTGGTTGAGGCAAAGCGAGAGTCGATTGACCCACTCTCTGCAAAGGAACAGGCTCGGCTATATGCCCGAAATGTGAATGCGCGGTACATAATTCTTACAAACGGTAATCTTCATTATTTCTGGGATACCATTCACGGCAACCCGGAAACCATCTCACGTTTTCCGACTCAGGAGTCGGTGACTCAGTTTCAGACCTACACCCCGAACCCTTCAGCACTCGCTGACACTCAAGTCGATTTTGATTACATAATGCGCACGCAGATGGCGGCGTACGATGCTGATCCTGCGTACAAGGATGAAAGTACTCGGGGAGAATACATAAAGGCAAAAAGACTGAGGGCTCTCCGTAAGTACCAGGTCGAGGCTATTAAGGCTTTGCAAAATGCTACCCGACAGGGCAAGAATCGGTATCTGTTCGAAATGGCGACTGGAACAGGAAAGACACTCACATCTGCTGCGGTCATTAAGCTCTTTTTGAAATCAGGAAACGCTAAGAGGGTCCTATTTTTAGTAGATCGTTTGGAGCTCGAGAATCAGGCGTACAAAGCATTCGTAGAATATCTGCGAAATGATTACACGACTGTGATCTACAAGGATAATCAGGACACATGGCAGCGTGCAGAGATTGTAGTGTCCACGGTCCAGACGATGCTTGCTGGTGATCGATATCGTAAGGCATTCTCTCCAACAGATTTTGAATTGGTTATATCGGATGAGGCACATAGGTCAATTGGTGGAAATAGCCGCGCCGTATTCGAATACTTCGTAGGTTACAAGCTCGGACTCACCGCAACACCAAAAGATTATCTACGCGGTTTTGATGCAGAGGGCTCTAATTCTCAAAGAGAATTTGAACGCCGAGAATTATTGAGCACTTACCGAACATTTGGCTGCCAGCCCGGCGAGCCTACTTTTAGCTACTCATTGATTGATGGAGTTAAGGACGGCTTTCTTATCAATCCTTCAGTCGTTGACGCGCGTACTGAGATAACAACTGAGCTTCTCTCTGAAAAGGGTTACGCGGTCCACGCGGTTAATGATGACGGGGAAGCGGTAGATGATGTATTCCATGGCCGGGACTTTGAGAGAAATTTCTTCAATCAAGAAACGAATATTGCCATGTGTAAGGCGTTCATTGATAACGGTCTCGTAGACCCGATTGCAGATAAATACGGCAAGACGCTTTTCGGCAAATCGATTATCTTCTGTATCTCACAGAGGCATGCTGCAAAGATAACGAATATTCTTAACAAACTGGCACAGACCAAATGGCCTGGTGTATACGATCAATCAAATTTCGCCGTGCAGATCACTTCGCAAGTAAGGGATGCGCAGCAGATGACAAATCAATTCGCAAACAATGCTTTGCTCGGCCGCTCATCCGTCCTTGAAGGCTACGATACAAGTAAAGCGAGAGTTGCTGTTACGGTCGGAATGATGACGACGGGATATGATTGTCAAGATATCTTGAATCTTGCGCTTATGCGCCCCGTGTTTAGTCCTGCCGACTTTGTGCAGATGAAAGGACGAGGTACAAGAAAATTCCAGTTCGAATATGAGGACCCTGACACTCGGGAAAACAACACAGCTGAAAAGACCCTCTTCAAGTTCTTCGATTTTTTCGCTAACTGCGAGTATTTCGAAAATGATTTTGATTACAACGAGAAGATCAAGTTACCCAATATCAGCAAGAAATCGGATACGAAAGAATCAGTTGACTCTTCAACAGGCTCAGAGTATGTAGATGAGACGGGCCAGAAAGTATTTCGCGGTCCGGTGACTCTCAATGAGGACGATGATGTTAAATCGGTCAAAGAAACGGCGGTCGGCGTCACTGGCATGCGCATTGATCGCGAATCGTTCCGCAAGGCGATAGACGAGGATGTGCTCGGTAACGAAAAGCTAAAGGCCATGTGGGACAATGGCGACACGGAGGGCGCAGAGACTCTGGTCCGCACCGAGATATTTGATAAGCCGAAATACTTCCTTAACCTTGAGAAGATACGATCAGTTTTTAATGTCGACAGAAGACTCTCGGTCAAAGAATTTCTCGAATTCGTCTTCCAGAAGCGCGATCACTTTGCCATGAAAGACGAGCTGCTCGATTCGGAATGGGAAAAATTCGCAGAAACTCACGAAGTGGACCAAGAACATTACGTTGATGCCAAGCATTTCTTCAAGGCCTACATCACTGATCCAGAAATCCGCGAGATTATCGAAAACAAGCAATACGCGGATTTATACCACTCGCCAGTCTTATCGTTTGAAGAATTCGAACGGTTGAACGGATTCAAGACGATAATTCCACAGTATGTGAAAGACTACGTATCGCTTAATACATTTATGAATTAAAATCCCATGCTTACATCTGACACAAAACGCCATATTGATGCCGCACGACAAGTACTCGTGGGAATCGTCCCTGATCCGAAAGGGCAGGTCGATCAGATCACTAATGCTCTGATTTACAAATTCATGGATGACATGGACCAGTCTGCAATTAAGGCCGGCGGCAAAGCGTCTTTCTTTGTAAAAGATTTAGAAAGATATTCTTGGACCACACTCATGAGTCCAAAGCTGGGTAATCAGGAAAAAATGAACCTGTATGTTGAGGCGATCGCTAAGTTTGGCGATGCGAAACAGCTACCGGATTTGTTCCGCGATATTTTCAAGAGAGCTTTTCTACCTTACCGCGATCCGGAAACTCTAGCCTTATTCCTTAAAGAGATAGCATATTTTAGTTACTCGCACTCCGAGGAGCTTGGTAATGCGTATGAATACTTGCTCTCCATTATGGGAAGCCAAGGTGACGCTGGTCAGTTTAGAACCCCGCGCCACATTATTGATTTCATGGTTGATGTTGTTGATCCAGGGAAAGAAGATACGGTCCTTGATCCAGCTTGCGGCACAGCAGGTTTCCTTATCAGTGCCTACAAGCACATTCTCGCTAAGCATGATGGCAAAGATAACGCTACGGGTAAGAAAACAGGTGCTGAGAAACCACTCACTCCTGACGAAAGACGAAAGGTGACGGAACATTTCACTGGATACGATATCAGCCCTGACATGGTTCGCATGTCACAGGTCAACATGTACCTACATGCTTTCAAGAAGCCAAAGATATACGAATACAATACTCTCGCAAGCGATGATCGCTGGAATGAAAAATTTGATGTGATTTTGGCGAATCCGCCATTTATGAGCCCGCAGGGCGGAGTACGTCCGCATAACAAATTCAGCGTGGAGTCTAGCAGGGCAGAAGTGTTGTTTGTCGATTACATCATGACTCATCTAAAGTCGCGTGGCCGTGGAGGTATAATTGTTCCAGAAGGAGTAATTTTCCAATCCGGCAGTGCGTATAAGCAACTCAGAAAACTACTCATCGAAGATGGGTTATATGCTGTTGTTTCTTTGCCGTCTGGAGTATTCAATCCATACTCCGCCGTTAAGACAAGCATTCTATTTTTTGATAATCAGTGTGCTGAAAAATCGAAAACGATTTTGTTTGTAAAAATCAAAAATACTGGCGTTGATTTGGGGGCGTCTAAAAAAGAAATTGATGGCAGTGATTTGCCTGAAGCCACAAGAATTCTTAAAGCTCACCGTGAGGCCATTCTTCAAGAAAAGGCTACCCCTAAAAGTCCAGTTGCTTTTGCTGTAAAAAAGAGCCTTGTAGAGCAAAACGGGGAATATAATTTATCTGGCGACCGTTATCGCGTTGAAGAAAACTTTGCCGGTGCAAAATGGCCAATGGTAAGTCTCGAAGAGTTGGTTGAAGAAAGGAAAGATCGTGTCGGCAGCGATTCTATAGAAGTTTGGTCCGTATCAAACGAAAAAGGGTTTATCAAATCGACTGAATACTTTAGTAAACAAATTGCCTCTGCAGATATCAAAAATTATAAAAAAATCCAAAAAGACGATTTTGCTTATAATCCCTCACGCATAAACGTAGGCTCGATAGCATTAAATGATAGTGATGCAATCGGTGCGGTTAGTCCGATGTATGTGGTGTTTAATATTGTTGATCTGGCAAAACTTTCACCCAAATATCTAGCATTGCTTCTGAAGAGCGATCAATTAAAGGAATCGATCGTATCTCTTTCACAGGGTGCGGTCCGTCAACAGCTGCGATTCAAAGATCTTCAGCAGATTAAAATACCATTGCCGCCGGTTGTTGTGCAGAACCAGATTGTGAACGAGTTGGCAGGGCATCAGAAAATCGTTGATGGGGCCAATGAGGTGGTAGTCAATTATCGACCAAGTTTTAAGACAGACTCTTCGTGGAAAAAAAGTAAGCTAGGAGATATTTCTGAGATTGAATATGGCTTCGGTGCGTCAGCAGAAAAAACAGGAGATACTAGAATTGTAAGGATTACTGATATCGGTAGCGACGGTCAGCTTATTAAGGATGATGCGAAATACATTGATCTTAGTGAGGAGTCACGACCTTATCTCTTGAAGCAGGGCGACGTGTTGGTTGCCCGGACAGGAGCCACATATGGAAAAACTATGATCTTTGATGAAAAATATCAAGCAGTTTTTGCTTCATTTTTGATACGACTGAAATTTGATAAATCAAAAATACTTCCTGAATACTATTGGGTTTTCGCACAGACGGATGATTACTGGAATCAGGCTCGCTCTTTTGTAACAGGTGGAGCGCAACCTCAGTTCAACGGAAATGTGATTAAAGAAATACTTGTGCCGGTTCCACCTATAAAATCTCAGGGAGAGATTATTAATCAGGCAAAAGCTGAATTGGCTCATATCGAGTCTACAAAATCCGTGAGGAAAATATTCGAGCAGAAAATTACAGATCGTATTGCAGAGCTATTTACTCAGTAATGCAAAATGCTGTGGAGCCAGAAGACATTTTCCAATTTTTGCCACTGAACTATTCATCCTCAGCAGAAAGCGAGTACGTTTCCTTTTGGTGGGAAACATATAATACAAATATTGAACAGCAAAATTACCACGTTGCCTTTTTGGCGTTCCATATACTTTATATGACAGCTATTTACTTTATGCTGTATAGAATTAGTAGACTTCATCGGCTGCCGTACGAACACTCTTTATTTCAGATGGCATACGATGATGAGGTTTATTACTTGAGTATAAACTCAGCTTTTTCATTCTCGAAAATGAATGAGCGTGGCGTATTTCGATTTCTTAAAATAGCTGGAGCTGATCAGGATCTCATTAAGGATGTATCTAGATTTATTGAGGATCGAAATAATGCTGCCCATGCCAAAGGGGCGATCTTTTTCAAAAATAATCCCGGTGGTCTTAGCGAGAGGATTTCTGAATACGTGGTTGCACTTGATAAAGTTCAAAAAGTCTATGTTGCTGATTCAATCGCGGTCGCTCAATCGTGGAAGGTGTCCAACGTGGATAAATCGAATCTTAAACTCTATCTGCAATCGGAAATTCTTTCTAATAGCTTTACGCCTGCTGAACTCAAGACTCTGATCATAAAAGAGGGAACCGCTCGACCGCAAATAAGTATAATGCTCGATGAAATTTTGCAGGAAACAAATGGTTAGGTCTATCGACAAAAGCTATTTTTAGTAGTATTCTTTCGCCATCAACGCTTTTGATTGACCGCGCCACGCCGGCCGGTCCGTTCTCTTCGGTCCCGAAAATTACAATTAATATTTATGTCAGGTAACAACCTGGGAAAACTGAAAAAAGTAGAGCTACGCGAGGCTTGGAAACATGAAGCCGGTAATTTTACGCAGTGGTTGGCCGAGGCCGAAAATCTACGCCTTCTCGGTGACGAAATTGGATTTGATATCTCCCTGCTTCAAACCGAAGCAGCAGTTGGCGGCTATCATGTCGACATTCTCGCTGAGGAAGTAGGGACGGGCAAGAAAATAATCATCGAGAACCAGCTCGAGATAACCGACCATGACCACTTGGGTAAGCTCATCACTTACGCCTCGGGCTACGATGCCAAAGTAATCATCTGGGTCGTTAAGGATGTCCGTGATGAACACCGCCAGGCAATCGACTGGCTCAATGAACGCACAAATGAGGATACTGAATTCTATTTGGTTCAGATCGAGCTCTGGCAGATAGGGGATTCACCATTTGCGCCTAAGTTTGAGATCATCTCGAAGCCGAACGATTGGACCAAGGCGGTTCGTAGCGTCGATCCTTCAGAGCTCACCGATACCAAGGTGAAGCAGTTGGAATTTTGGACTCAATTCAAGGAGTACGCAAAAAAGAATGGAACTAAGCTCCGCATGCAAAAGGGCTATCCGCAGCACTGGCTCAATATCAGCATCGGTAACAGCTATGCTCACCTCAGCCTGACTGTAAATTCTCGTGACGGTTTGATCGGTAGCGAACTTTATATGCCGAACAACAAGGAGCTCTATAACAAGCTGTTGCAGTTCCGTACAGAGATCGAAACTAAGCTCGCTGAAAAGCCGGAGTGGATGGAATTGCCAGGCAAAAAGGCGAGCCGTATCCGCGTCCAGGTAAAAGCTAGCTTTGAAGACCAGAGCAAATGGGAGGAATACTTTGCGTGGCTACTCAAGGAAGCGGAAAAATTTGATGCGGTCTTCCGGCCCTACTTTCGAATGTAATCTCAATGACGAAACTTATTATTTTATTGATCGTAATAATTGCAGTTGCTGCGCTCATCGAGTTTTTGCGAAAGGGTGGTGCTGGTCCGGTCGGTCCCAAGGGTTACGCATATAAGCGAAAGCCGTTCTTTCTCTCTCGAGCTGAACATGAATGTCATGACGCTCTGGTTCAGGCTGTCAGTAAGGACTATTTGATTTTCGCCCAAGTTCATCTCCCAACAATCGTCGATCATAAGGTGACCGGCCAGAACTGGCGTGGCGCATTCAGCCACATCAACGGCAAGTCGGTAGATTTTGTCCTCTGCGACAAGGCATATATCGCCCCAAAGCTCGCAATCGAGCTCGATGACCAAACTCATGAACGGTCCGACAGGCAGGACAGGGACAAGGAAGTCGAACGCATTCTCAAAGCAGCTGGCGTGCCACTCTTGAGGTTGAGCAATCATGGACGCTTCGATCCGAGTGATCTCGCGCAGAAAATTAATGCTGCTCTGGGAAATAGTGTAGAGCAGGGTGGGGTGAAGTAAGCCGTAAGTCCGATTTGTGGCAAAATATTGCAGCCTGAAAACGCCTGATCATACCTGTTAACTCCTGACCGTTAATACGGTCGAAATACGGTGGTCAACCTGATAGAACAGGAAAATAACAGGCGGGTCGGTCCGTAAAGAATTTACGGTGATTACGGTTCTCGGTGAACAAAACGAAATAGTGAATGAGACTGTGGGGTAACCGCTACGAGGTTCCCGTAATAACGGGAAATTAACGGGAACCACTTTTTAAGCAAGATAGCGAGTGAGTGTGTAGGGTGACACCGTTTATAAACGGCGAAAAAACGGCGGTCAACCACCATTTAAAAAGGGTGGAAAATGGTGGACACCTGCATTTGCAGGTAAAATGCAGGAGTAAGAATTATTTATTCGATACAGTGAGCGCAGGTGTGGGGTAACAATGTTTGAAGCTCGGGATGTAAATCGTTGCATCGTCGATTTTCTCAAATATTGTCCTAACCTGTGCGACCACGCGACCCAAAAACGAGTAGTGAAACGATGAAGCTTTTGGGTGCCTAAGCAAGTGCTTAATGGCACTTGTTGACGGGATTCGAAAAGGTTGAGTATGTCGCACACAGCGAAGCGAGTACGACGCGAAGCCTGTACAGAAGCTGTAAGCCTCGAATCCCGTTAGGCACCCCAAGAAGTTTACATATTGTATTAATATTGACAATATCCAAATAGTATTCTACTCTCCAATTAGAAAGGAAATAAATGCATAGGGTAAATTATAGTGATATTGGAGCAACACTTCGAACCAACTGGCAGGCCGATCGAACTGAAGCGCCGTATCTATATGTCTGGATTGAACCAAATGGTCGGTTTATAAGTATGCTGGCATTAGAAGAGTACCAAGAATCTTCTCCAGAAAATACGCATACGACAGTAGTCGTGATCGTTGCCAAGTCTGAGATAAATAGTCAACGGTATACCCTGTATTGGGTAAGTGATTCGACGGATCAAGACATTTCGGGGATTCTTGCGCGATTGGTAGGTGGCCGTGATCTGACCAATATCCATAAGATCAGGGATCTCGTTGTCGGAGAGATGCCGTCCAACGACACGATCTGATCGCAGAACCGCGGTTCGGCCGCGGTTTTTTATTAATTAGATTTCAACTCCACAAAGAACGTACACCCCTTGTGAGCACCTTCTGACTCAGCCCAGATCTTGCCTTTGTGGCGAGCGATGATCTCTTTGGTTATGAATAGTCCTATACCCATTCCTTCGGTATTGGTGAGGGTGGCTTGCTTGCTTCGATGAAACTTGGAGAAGAGGAGAGGGAATTCGTCTTTATTCATACCGATGCCGTGGTCCGTGACTGCTATCGTCACTTTGTTATCTTCTTCAGTTACTTTTATTTCTACCTCGCCACCTGTATTGGAATAATGAATTGCATTTTCGAGTAGGGTCTGGATAGCAAATTTTATCCTGCGGTCATCACCGCTTATTGTGATAGTTTCCGGTAAAGTCTGCTTTAGTTCTATCTGTTTGATTTTTATCTGATTTGTAATTTCAATCAGAATTTCACCTATTATTCTTTTCAAATCTAATTCTTCTGTATTGTAACGATAACTAGCACTTTCGGTTTCGGAAATATTGACAAGTAGATTGGTCAATTCAACCAGATTGTTATTTGCTGTCTGAATGTAACCAATATCCAGAGACGCATCACTGGGTAGATCGAGTTTTGATAAATTTTCGCTTGCCCATTTTATGTGGGTAAGAGGTGTACGAAATTTGTGGGTAACTGTTGAGATAAATTCTGATTTCAAAATGTCATCTTGCTTGAGTTGATTCCAGATAATTATTCCAATAGTAACAACGATACTCGCGAGAAATAAAGGGAAGATCCAGATGGGGAAACTCGGGACTTTGGATATTATCAGATTGTTGAGGAGATTGAAGACGACAATAAATAGACCAACCACAATAACGGTTGAAGAGTAGATCAGAGCTTTTTTGGCAACTATTCTAATATCCAAAAGATCAAATTTGAGCACTGCATAAGTAAATAGAATAGAGAATGATGGAACCATGAGGGCACCCCAAGCAGGATCGATTGTTATATCGAAGACGAGCCAATATGCTTGCCAACCGAAAATGTATGCGAGGAGAAAAGCAGTGAAAAGATAGCGTAAGCGATTTTTTAGAATAATATCCGCTTTGCGATATTCTGTGAGCATCTGATAGAAGATGTAAAGTGCGACGATTATATTCCATGCCATCATCAGTGCATAGAGATCGCCAGAATCATAATAATTTATAAAATACATTTTGGGCACAGAAAGCGACAAGAAGTGGGCTGGATAAAATACCATAAAGAGAGTAAGTCCGATGGAGAATGTATATATGGAAATAAGTTGAGCTTTCTTTTCATGTACTTTATTCATGAGAGCCAAGACCGTATGTGCAATGAAAACGCCAATAAAGATCGTTGAGAGATTGAGGGTGAGGATTTGTCTCGAGAGGAAGTGGTCGGAGAGATTTACTGCAAAAAGGTGAGAGGTCGTATATATGGCGGTTGCTACGAAGCTAAATATCAGCATTTTGTTGACCAAAGGTTTGTGATCTTTGAAATAGACAAATAAAGTCAAAAAAATTAATAGAATTGTGGATAGAATATAGCCAATATTGTGAATAATTAGATGTAAATTTGATTCCATATATGTGAAATTATAGCACTTTAAATTATCAACCTATACTGTTCCTTGCGCATATACAAAAAATGAAAGATAATATATGACAAGCACCTAGCTTTTTATGCTTGCAAACATACATTCTTTTCGTTTTATAAGGAATGAAGAATCGAAACAGGGAACCAAACCCTATCGAGTTCAAAAACACGCTTCAGATGTAGATGGTAAAACTCCAATTTCCGATGATAACAAAAGGATCTTTCTTAAAGCTCTAGGACTAGTTGGTGTAGGTCTAGTTACTTCTCAATTTTTTCCAAAGAAATCTGAAGCTTTAGTAATGGGAAGTACCCCGACATCTGGAGTAGTTGGTTTGAAAAATTCTAGTAATGTCAGAATAAGTCCAGCTACAGAAGATACTCTATCTTCTTTGTTAACGGGTATGGGTGTGACAAAGCTTACTCTAAATCTGTCTGCATCAGGAAATGTAAGGACGCCAACAACTGGTAAAAAAATACGTGTTTATGCTTCCAGATTTTCTCTAACTGCAGACGCTACTTCAGTTTCTTTCAGATTTACTTCTGGTGGTACTGATCATGAGAAATATGTATCACCTAAGGCTGGGGGATTATATGGTTCAAATAATCACCCAAATTATATTGAAGGTGGAATTGATGAAGTGTTGTACTGTGTGATATCGGGAACGACTACGGTCCAAATTAACATTGATTATTTAGAAGTTTAATTATTTTTTTAAGTATTTATGTCACTAAGAGCCGTCGAACATATCTTTAATGGAGCAACGACACCCATTGCTTCCTATGATTCAACCAAGACAAACTTGGGTACTTTGATGATCCAAAAGAGTGGTACCAATCCTGAAGATAATTTCGTTGGTCCGATGCCTGTTGCTGTAGCGAGACCGATGGAAGAATCTATTGGTACTGCAATGATGTATCCTCATGCCATTACATATAGTAGTACTATTGATTGGGTTTTTTTGATAGAGAACAGTGCTGCTATAGCAAAAAAGATATATCTTTACGAATATAATAAAGTTATAGGAACATACAATTGGAAAGGATTTTTCACGGCTACCACACATAATGCCACCAACGTCTGTCGTGGATTTCGTGCTCTACGATATCTCCATACCACCGGTACTGTCTCAGTCGCAGCTCCTGCTAGCGTGTACGCCACAGGTACAGTCACCGTATCTGCTGCGGGACTTATGACTCATAGTGCTACAGGATTCTTACAAACCCATGTTGGCCTCATGGTAGGTATTGGTTCAACCGATCCAACCAAGATCAACTGTTGGCACCCCATCATCGCATATTTGACTACGAACACCATGACTCTTTCTGGTGTCTCTAGTGCATATGCTGCGGGTAGTGCCTTTGTTATTGCTTCATGTGTGGTGACGGGGAGTGGTACAAAATTTGTGGAAGAGGGTATAGCAGCTGGTGCCAGTGTAACCAATGCCACTGGTGGTCTCGGTCCACGTATCGGTTTTGGTTCACATGACCCAACCCAAATCACTCAATGGTTCCAGATTGGCCGTATAACCGACAATACAACTATAAATCTTGTAACATCACCAGGTGAAATCGCTGCTAACACTCAATATGTGATCGAGGAGTTGAGGTTTGTGTTGGCTATGACGAATACAACAGTTACGAGTGCTGGTTTGTATTTGGTTAAGGGTATAGGTTATATGGATTTTCAAACAAATACAGTTGCTGGTCCGCTCGTCGTTGCTTATACTGCAAATTCAGTCGATAACCAAAGATCCGTCTACTGGCTCTGCGATGCCGGCACCACCACAGGTACAAACGTAGTCACCAACCAAAACTCTTGTGGTTGTGCTATCCAACCAGAAATTAACAAAGGTCTACATTATGCATATGTACTAGACGCAGCATTGTCAGCCTCCGCATATGCAAAGGTATATCGTTACAACCTGCGTGCCACAGGTACTATCACCTCAGGTAAGATGCTCATGTCCATTGCATATTACACTACAGGCACTGTCGGTGTATCTGGTACAGCTGTTACAGGCTCGGGCACTACATTTACTACTGATATGATCGG
>JACCDT010776031.1_pt1 | contig 15613 bp, 13 predicted proteins | sample 7446291 | NCBI WGS metagenome assembly JACCDT01 (sample SAMN15323446, study PRJNA562643) | freshwater metagenome | isolation source: river surface water | place: USA:Blue River Watershed | collected 2017-08-17 | reverse complement strand
ACTGCACAAAGGGATGACCGAAGGCATCGAAAATTGAAAATCGCACGATCCAACTTGGCCAATTTAAATAAGGCGCCATAAACCCAATTGTCCAGGCGGCACCAACATAAATTGAGATTAAATGAGTTGCGTTCTTACCCCGCAGAATTACAGCTAACAACGCGCTAATTGAACTAAATGCAAAGACAAAGAGTGTGCACATGACTATTACTTGTTTTTTGGTTCATTTTTCCTCTTCCTCTGGGTGGAAGAGGTAAAACCTCATGGGCTACATAACGAAGGAGATGGATTCTTTATTCCCTATGCACGCAAACTCATTTTTTAACTCACAGACAAACTATGACCTTAAAGATTGAGCGCGCCCGAAGGGATTCGAACCCCTAACCTTCTGATCCGTAGTCAGATGCTCTATCCGTTGAGCTACGGGCGCAATTAGCCTGCGAAGCCTAGCATCTCCTTACGATCGGTAAATTTAATGCGAGGCTTACCGGATTGAGTTCCGGCCGAAACTTCTGCAGAATTTAAAGCTTCCCAATTACTTTGTGAAATATGAATTACTCCGCGATCTTTAAGAAGTTTAGTAATTCCTTCATTATTCTTTGGAGTTCTTAAATCTGCTTTTAAATGGTCCATCACTGATGCTGCATCGCTTTTATTTGTACCTATTACGCCGGATGGTCCGCGTTTTGCCCATCCAACGACATAAATATTGCTATTTGCTACGCGACCTTCGGAATTAACCACTTTTCCGTTTTCGTATGGCACACCTGGAATTGGTTCGGATTCATAACCAATCGCAGAAATGATGAGTCCAGCCTTGACTGAATAGCGGTCATCTGTTTGAAAAACTTTGCCATTTTCAATTTTATTTACGGCAAAGACAACTTCTTCGACCCGATCTTTTCCTTTTATTTCAATAGGAGAAGCAAGAAAGTGGAAATTTAAATTTCGCTCGTGTCCAGCTTTTGGCGTTTTAGCCACAGACATCATGGCATCAAGATTTGAACGAACATCTTTTGGAACTTCACCAAGTGCTTCAGCACGTTTGATGGCATCTTCAATATCGCATTCGCCAATTTCAACATCTGTATGTTCAAGTTTTGGCAACTCGCGAAGTTCTGGTGCAGTGAATGCTGCGTGTTCGGGTCCACGGCGACCGAAGAGATGAACGGTGCGAATCTTTGATTCGTGAAGTTTTTCTAGTGCATGAGTTGCAGTGTCGGTTGGATCAAGCACTTTTGGTTCAAGCGCCAACATTCGACCGACATCCATCGCCACATTTCCAGCGCCGATGACAATTGCAGTATCGGTATCAAGCGGCACATCGACATTTACATAATCAGGATGCGCGTTATACCAAGGAACGAATTCAGCTGCAGAGAGTGATCCGCGTAGATTTTCGCCTGGAATTCCTAATTTCTTTCCTTTATCACTGCCAGTTGCGATAACTACCGCGTCATAAATCTCAGTTAGCTCTTCAGTTTTGATGTCTTTTCCGAGCTCTACGTTGCAGAAAAGTTGGAAGCCTTCGCTGGTTGCGATTTTTTCAAAGACTTTAGAGACAGTCTTGATTTTCGGATGATCGGGAGCGACGCCACTTCTTACCAATCCCCATGGGGTAGGGAGTTTTTCGATCATATCGATCTGAAATTTGAGGTCATCAGTCTGCAGGTTCTGCAGAGCTTGCGCTGCAAAATATCCTGCAGGGCCCGCCCCTACGATCGCAATTGAATAATTCTTCATCGTTTTGCTTTTGCGGTAGCAATTTCAAGTATCAGAAGAGCAGCGAGCCGAATACTTCTTTGATCTAGAGAATCGATGGTTGCATCAAGCTCAGTAATATCGAAGTGGTTGACGCGCTTATCTTTTGCAATCCGGTAGACGACTTTCTTAATTTGATCGGCGCTGATTCCACCGGGCATTGCGGCAGGAGCGGCGGGGACTACTGAACGATCACAGACATCCATATCTATATCTAGATAGATATGTGTGCAATTGGATAACGTTTTAAGTGCCTTTGTGGCAATCGCTTCAGGTTTAGCGGAGCTAAATTCATTTCGATGAATTACCTTAATGCCAAGTTTTTTAGCACGTTCTGCGTAAAACTTAGAATTTGCAAAATCATTAATACCAATTTGAACTATGTTCTTACCCGGCAATCCGTTATCTACTAATTGCTTAATTGGAGAGCCGTTTGAGATTCCATCCCGCAAATCATGGTGGGCGTCTAGTGTTATTACACCAATTTTATTAGGCTTTACTTTACCGAAAAGTGCGGATACTCCGCTGTAAGTAATTGAATTGTCACCACCTAGTAATACTAAAGATTTGGCGTTGTTATAAAACTCAGAAAGCTGTGTGATTGCATATTCTTGATCGTCAGGCTTACGGACATCTCCTAAATCACCTGCTGCCAAAGATTTCGCAAGGTCGATATCTTGAGAAGCGTTATATGTACTGTATTTGAGTAGCGCTTCTCGAATCGCGTTTGGAGTTTTAAATGCACGATTAGGTGTAAGTGCACTCTTCGACGCACCAACGCCAACAATTGCAAAGTCGGCGTAATCTGTCTTAGTTATCCAATTGCCAGCGCGCAACCAATTTGGATCGTGTGATAAACCCATCTCTTGCTCTCGCTCCTGACGCTGATAGCCTTACGCAAGATAAATCTTAGTGGGGTGGGTAATGTCGGCAGAAATTCTCCTTGGTACTAAGGGGCTTACTGCAACTGATGTAATCGCAATCGCACGCGATGGAGCAAAAATCAAGATTAGCGATGAGGCAATTTCTGCAATTGAGCGCGCGCGGAAAATTGTCGACGATCTCGCTGCATCTAAACAAGCTGTTTATGGAGTTTCTACTGGCTTTGGTGCACTCGCTAGAAAATATATTGATGCTGATATGCGTGCCCAATTACAACGCTCTTTGATTCGCTCACACGCAGCTGGTTCTGGTTCTCCCGTTGAAGTAGAAGTAGTTCGAGCAATGATGGCGCTTCGCCTTGCGACAATTTGTCGCGGTCATTCCGGAGCACAAGTACAAACTGCAAAGGTTTATGCCGAAATTTTAAATGCAGATTTAACCCCAGTAGTTCGTGAATACGGTTCCCTCGGTTGTTCTGGAGATTTAGCACCACTATCGGCCTGCGCACTTGTTGCAATGGGCGAAGGTGAAGTAATAGATAAGAGCGGAAAGATTGTCCCGACTAAAGATGCGCTTGCTGCAGCTGGAATAAAGCCGGTAGAGCTTTCAACTAAAGAAGGTCTGGCGCTAATTAATGGAACCGATGGCATGTTGGGTCAATTAGTTATGGCGCTTTCTGATATTGAAAAATTATTGAAGACTCTGGATATTTCAGCAGCTTTAAGTGTTGAGGCATCACTTGGAACTGATCGAGTATTTCAAGCTGAACTACATGCGATTCGTCCACAATTAGGACAGATAAGTTCTGCGGCTAATTTAGTTTTGCTATTAAAAGATTCGCCGATGGTTAAATCTCATGCTGCAGATGATCATCGAGTTCAAGATCCATATTCACTTCGATGTGCTCCACAAGTAGCCGGCGCGGCTCGCGATACCTTAAATCACGCCAAAACAATTGCAGAACGTGAACTTTCTTCGATTATCGATAATCCGATAGTTCTTGGAAGTGGTGAAATTAGAAGTAATGGCAATTTCCATGGCGCACCAGTTGCACATGTTCTGGATTTCTTGGCAATCTCTATTGCTGATACAGCTTCGATGTCAGAACGTCGAACCGATGGCTTACTAGATGAACATAGATCCGCAGGGCTTAACGCCTTTCTTGCAGATGACCCAGGTGTTGATAGCGGAATGATGATCGCGCAGTACACACAAGCCGGGCTTGTCAGTGAAATGAAACGATTGGCAGTTCCCGCATCAGTTGATTCAATTCCATCTTCTGCAATGCAAGAAGATCATGTATCTATGGGTTGGCATGCAGCGAGAAAATTGCGTCGAGCTATCGATGCCTTTACTCGCGTCATCGCAATCGAATTAATGGTGGCAGCCCGCGCTGCCGAGATGCGCAAACCACTCACCAGCGGCCCAGCAACCGCAGCTGCCATTTCAACTATTCGCTCTAAAGTCGACGGAGTGGGCCCAGATCGTTGGTTAACACCAGAGATTGAGGATTGTGTTGAACTAGTTGAAAGTGGCAAGATTCTTGAATCAGTAGAGAAAGTAGTAGGTAACTTGGCATGACAATGACCCGAACAATTAAGTCTCCACACGGAAATAAGATTTCAGCGGTTGGTTGGCAACAAGAAGCTGCGCTACGAATGTTGCAGAATAATCTTGATCCTGAGGTTGCCGAACGTCCCGAAGATTTGGTTGTTTATGGTGGTACCGGAAAAGCGGCTCGCGATTGGAAATCTTTTGATGCGCTCGTTCGCACACTTACAACTTTGAAAAATGATGAAACCATGTTGGTGCAATCAGGACGTCCAGTTGGAGTATTTCAAACTCATGAATGGGCGCCACGAGTACTTATTGCCAATTCCAACTTAGTTGGCGATTGGGCAAATTGGCCAGAATTTAGAAGGCTCGAATCACTTGGTTTAACGATGTATGGCCAGATGACGGCTGGTTCTTGGATTTATATTGGTACACAAGGAATTTTGCAGGGTACATACGAAACCTTTGCTGCCGTTGCAAACCAAAGCTTTAATGGAACTCTTGCTGGAACGCTAACTCTGACTGGTGGCGTTGGTGGTATGGGTGGCGCACAACCACTCGCCATCACAATGAACGATGGCGCAGCAATTTGTATCGATGTTGATCCAACTCGTTTGCAACGTCGTGTTGATCATCGATATCTAGATTCTTGGACCGACAATGTTGATGAGGCAGTTGCGCTTGCGACAAAGGCAAAGAATGAACGTCGAGGTTACAGCGTTGGCTTACTTGGAAACGCTGCAACGTTATTTACTGATTTCCTAAAACGTGGCGTGCCGATTGATATTGTCACAGATCAGACTTCAGCTCACGATCCACTTTCATATCTTCCAGAGGGCGTCTCGGTTGAAGAATGGTCAGACTTAGCAAAACGCGATCCAGAAGATTTTACAAAACGCTCTCGCGAATCAATGGCTAAACAAGTTGAAGCGATGGTTGGTTTTATGGATGGCGGTGCAGTTGTCTTTGATTACGGAAATTCAATCCGAGGCGAAGCAATGCTTGCTGGTTACAACCGAGCCTTTGATTTTCCAGGTTTCGTTCCTGCTTATATTCGGCCACTTTTCTGCGAAGGAAAAGGTCCATTCCGTTGGGCAGCGCTAAGCGGAAATCCAAAAGATATTGCTGCAACCGATAAAGCAGTTCTCGAACTCTTTCCAGATAACGATCCATTACATCGCTGGATTAGAAAAGCTAGCGAGAAAGTTGCCTTCCAAGGATTGCCGGCACGAATTTGTTGGCTTGGTTACGGCGAACGTCATATTGCTGGCGAGCGCTTTAATGACATGGTGGCAAAAGGCGAAGTTGAAGCGCCAATTGTTATCGGTCGCGACCATTTGGATTGCGGTTCAGTTGCATCTCCATATCGTGAAACCGAAGCGATGCTCGATGGCTCAGATGCGATTGCTGATTGGCCATTACTTAACGCTCTTGTTAATACCGCATCTGGTGCATCTTGGGTTTCAATCCATCACGGTGGTGGCGTTGGAATTGGACGTTCAATTCACGCTGGCCAAGTTTCAGTTGCTGACGGAACAAAGTTAGCTAGCGAAAAACTTCGACGAGTTCTTACCAATGATCCTGGTATGGGAGTTATCCGCCATGTTGATTCTGGATACGAACATGCCGAAAAGATTGCATCTGAGCGTGGCGTTCGCATCCCGATGCAGGAGTTATGACCGCTACCTTAATCTCAAATATCGGAGAGCTCGTAACAAATTCCGATAAGGAGCTGGGCATCATCAAAGATGCTGCACTAGTTTTTGAAAATAATAAAGTTATTTGGGTTGGCGAAAATACAAAAGCGCCTGCTGCAGATAAAGTGATTGATGCTAAAAATGGAACTGTAACCCCAGGCTTTGTTGATTCTCATACCCATGCGATTTTTGCCGGGGACCGTTCTAAAGATTACGAAGCGCGAATGTCTGGTACTTCGTATTCAGCGGGCGGAATCAATACCACTGTTGCTGCAACCAGGAGCGCCAGCGATGAAGAACTGCGCGCAAATACTAAGCAAATCGTTGATCGAGCTCGTCAGTCAGGCACTACAACAATTGAAATCAAAAGTGGTTATGGACTTGATGTAGAAACTGAAGCCAAACTCCTTCGAATCGCTAATGAATTTACCGAAGAGACCACATTCCTTGGCGCACATGTTGTTCCCAAAGAAATGAGCGATGCGCGTGCTGATTACATAAATTTAGTAAAATCCAAAATGCTAGATGCTTGTGCCCCGCATGCAAAGTGGATTGACGTTTTCTGCGACAAGAGCGCATTTTCAGTCGATGAAGCTCGTGAAATTCTCAAAGCTGGAATCGCCAAAGGTTTGAAGGGGCGAATTCACGGTAACCAACTAGGCGATACCGGTGGCGCTGATTTGGCAGCCGAATTGAAACTGGCTTCCGTTGATCACTGCACTCACATATCCGATAAGACAATTGATTCACTGGCTGCAAGTAATGTGGTTGCTACTTTGCTTCCTGGAGCTGAATTTTTTACCAAATCACCTTATCCAGATGGAAAACGCTTCCTTGATGCAGGTGTGACAGTGGCACTGGCAAGTGATTGCAATCCAGGATCTTCATATATTTATTCAATGCCAGTTGTTTTATCGCTTGCTGTTCGTGAAATGAACTTAACTCCAGCGCAAGCTTTTTATGCGGCAACTATGGGTGGCGCAAAAGCGTTACAAAGAAGTGATATCGGACATTTGACCGTTGGCGCAAAAGCAGATTTAGTTATTTGGGATGCGCCAAGTTATTTACATATTTCATACCGTATGGGGGAAATCAACTCATTTACCCATAGTTAACTGTTACTTGCTTGTTAGAAATAGAACTTTCGTATGCCGCCATCGCAACCTGTAATGCTCGAAGTCCATCTTCTCCTGAAATTAATGGAGTGACTTGATCAATGAGAACATCTGCAAAATGTTCAATCTCGGCATACCATCCCCAGGTTCTTGCCTCTTCATGTGGAATCTTCAACCAACCTTTTTCGGTTTCAGCTTTTTCAGCCAATTGATCACTTCCAGCCAACGTAAATAGATCAAGAGTTTGTCCCCGTGCTAAATCGGCACGGACATACCCCTTTCTGCCAAGAACTTCTAATACATCATCCACGCCGCCCGGAGACACCCAAGACGCATCTACAGTTGCCAATATTCCATTATCGAATTCTAAAGTTAATAGGGAGTGATCATCCACTTCTGAGGTTTTATCTACCTTCAAAATTCTTGCAAAGACATTTTTGATTTTTGCCGGTTTCAGTAGATACGAAATAAGTCCAATTCCATGTATTGCCATATCCATGGTGACGCCACCGCCGCTTAATTTTGGATCTCTGAACCACTTTGCATGCGGTCCACCATGTCGTTCACGATGACTTATGTGGACAATTTCTCCAAAGCTTCCGCTGTCGATTAATTCCTTTACTTTCTTATAGCGCGGTGCGAAGATTATCTGTTCTGCATAAAGAAGTTTAATTCCCTTTTCTTTCGATATTCGAACCATCTCTGCAGCATCTTGAATATTTATTGCAAGTGGTTTTTCACAAACTACATTTACCCCTTTATTTGCCGCAAGAATCGTTAATTCTTTATGATAAATATTAGGTAATGTCAAAGAAACTACATCCAATTCCTCATTTTCAAGTAATTGTTTACCATCTTCATAAGAATTACCACCAAACTTACTTACAAAAGTCTCTCTAGTTGATTTTGATGGTGCCGCCATTGCGACAATTTCAGCGCGATTTGTAGCTAGCCAGCCCTCAGCATGAAGCGTTCCAGCAAAAGAACCGCCGATGATTCCAACTCGAAGTTTTTTAGTCATTTCTCACCATTCTGGCGCATCTAACTTTGATACTTCGTCTGCAGACTCGGCTACTTTTGCAATTGCATCTAGAACCGTTTTGGCATCATCTTTGCTTCCCATTAGTACTGATGTGGTGAACCAAAGCGTATTTGCTGCAAGTTTATCTGTTATCGGGAATTTTTGATCGTTGTATCTAATTTTTGTTACATCTCCACGCAATCTCGGAGCTAAACCGGAAGGATCTTTAAACAATTCAAGTCGGTGCAGCGGAGGATAAGAAGTTGTCAGCGGAATACCTTCGGCAATTAGTGCATGGCGAATCTGATCTCTAGAAGCGCCCTTTAGTTTCTCGCTCTCGACTTCAACCACATAACAATAATTTCCCTGATCCGTACAGTTTGGATAACGTCCTTGTGGTTTAAATCCATCTATTTTTGCAATTTCTGTGTTGAGCCAATTGGCATTACTTGCTCGGTTTTTCTGCTGATTTTCAAATCTTGCCAATTGCGTTCGCAAAATCGCACCTTGCCATTCGCTCAATCGATAATTCCCACCAAGTCTTAAGTGACGGTAATACCAAATACCTTCACCACGTCCACAATTGATGTAAGACTTGAAGAGCGGAATTAGATCCTCCCGAGATGTAGTTATCACGCCACCTTCACCCGCAGTCATAAGTTTGGAGGCTTGAAACGAAAATGAGCCGGCATCGCCGATTGTTCCGGCATGCTTACCATTCCATCTTGAGCCATGAGCATGTGCACTATCTTCAATCAATGCAATTCCATGTTTCTTACATAAAGCTTTTAAGGAATCCATATCAGACATGGATCCGGCAACATGTACACAAACAATTGCCTTCGTTTTTGAAGTTATTGCAGCTTCTGCCTGCTTCACATCAATTGTTCCTGTAAGCGGATCTACATCAACAATTTTTGGGATTGCATTTGCTGTCAAAATTGTGCTGATAGTTGCAAGAAATGACCAGTCTGCGACAATAACTTCGTCGCCTTCACCAATTCCCAAAGCAAGAAAAATTATCTCAAGAGTGTGCGTTCCATTTGTAACTGCAAATGAAGCCTTTGCATCCGTGAATGAAGTCCATTCTTTTTCAAAAGCCTTTACTTCAGTACCTTGATTCGCCCACCAATTTCGCGAATCTAAAACTCTATTGAGTGCTTCACGTTCCGTTTCATCATAAAAAGGCCATGCTGGGAAGGAAGAATTGCGAACCTTACTGCCTCCATTAATTGCTAACTTGCTCATTATTCTTCCTCTCTGTTGTCTCGACCATCATTCTTGTTCGAATCTTCTCAGCTGCAAATGCAGCCGCGCCAATTACTCCCGCTTTCGCGTCAAGGCTAGTTACTTCTATCTCAACCTCGAATGGAACCAACTTATTTGCCCACTTTTGAACTATCGGAAGAAGTATTGGATTGCTTCCAATTCCCCCTCCTAAAACCATTAATTGCGGGTCAGCAATCGCTTTTATAGAAACGGCAATATATGCAAGATGTTTTCCAATTTCTTCGACCACCTGATTTGCAACGCCGTCACCTTTTTGTGCAAGGGAAAATATTTCTTTTACAGTCAGATCCGTCTTGGCTCCTGACAATTCTTGATATCGCCTCAAGATTCCTTTAGTTCCGACAACTGATTCCGCTAATCCATTTTCGATAGCCCATGGATCTTCAATATTTCCAAAAAGTGGAAGGAATGAAACTTCTCCGGCAGCGCCGCGCGAACCGCGAACTAATTGGCCGTCAATAAATAGGCCTGCCCCGATGCCAGTTCCTAGTTGAATTAACGCAAAGTTCATCACTTCTTTCGCTGCCCCATGTAAAAATTCACCCACTGCCGCCAAGTTGAGATCATTTTCAACGTCAACTTCAACATCAAAAAGTTTCTTTAAGATATTTGCTAAATGCATTCCATCCAAATTGCCAATATTTGCACCAAGCGAGAGTTTCCCATCATCGCTTAAAATTCCCGGTGTTCCTATCGAAATCTGCTTAATTTTGTTTGCTGTAATCTCAACTTCTTTTGTTATCTTCTGAATCATCTCAATTATCTGTGCAATTATCTCTGTGCCACCTTTTGGATTTATTGGTTCATAGATATCCGCAAGAATTTTCCCACCTACATCAGCTATAGCACAGGCAATTTTTGATCCCCCCAGATCAACCCCAACACCAAATCCAGTATTGGGATCGAGTTCATAGAGTGCTGCTTTTCTTCCAGGACGACCATGTGTAAATCCTGATTCTCTTATCAGACCATTTTCAAGGAAAAGCTCGACAATTTGATCCACGGTAGGTCTAGATAAACCACTTAATTTAATTAATTGTGGGATACCTATGGGATTTTGCTCAGAGACAATCTTCATAATTCGTTGTTGATTAATTTTTCGCACTAAATCGTGGCGACCTCGAATACTGGAATTATTTTCTATCATTCTTTCACCGCTCCACCTGATAATCCAACAACTAACCATTTTTGGATTACAACTGTAAAAATGATGATTGGAATGAGAGCAAATGTTGCAGCTGCAGCCATCGGGCCCCAATCTAGGGTTCTATTTGAAATAAAACTCGAGACCAATATAGGTAAAGTCTTGCTATCTTCACCAGCCATGATGATGGGAATAAGAAACTCATTCCACGAAAGTAAGGCAACAAATACTCCCGTTGCAACCAAACCTGGGGCTACTAAAGGCAATAGCACGCGAACAAATAATTGCACATTATTAGCACCGTCAACTCTGGCAGCATCTTCAATTTCAATTGGAACTTGATCAAAGAAGTTTGTCATGAGCCAAATCGCAAACGGAATGTTAAAACCAGCATAAATCAAGATTAGAGCCCAAATTTTGTCATATAACCCCAGATATGAGCTGAGGTTATAAAGCGGGAGAATTATTACAATTCCAGGAAGTGCCCGAACAATAATCATTAAGATTTCAAGAGAATTTCTCCCGCGAAAGCGAGGTGTTCGAGCTAGTGCGTAAGCTGCAAGGCTTCCTACAATTAAACAAAGCACCGTCGTGCAAAAGGTAATTAAAATTGTGTTGAAGTAAATGCGCCAAAAGCCATCATACTGAAGTAAAGATTGATAATTTTTCAAGGTAGGTGAGAAATTAAAGAACTTTGGAGGTAAAGTAAAAGTATCTACTCTTGTTTTTATTGACGTTGACAAAGTCCAAAAAATTGGAAATAGCGAGACAAAAACGGCAGTCAAAAGGATGAGATAACTAAAGATTTTCCCCGGTTTAATCTTCATCGGACACTCTTTGATGCTCGGCGCCAGAGAAAATACACTGGAAGGGTAAGAGCAACAATGATTACACCGAGTGCTGCAGCACGTGACATCTCTAAAAAGATAAACCCAGTTTTATATGTCCAAAGTCCAAGAGTCGTAGTCTCATTGCCCGGGCCACCTCTAGTCAATATAAATAAGGTGTCAAATAGTTTCAAAAAATCCATAATTTTTATCATGGTCAAAACAAGTAAGGTTGGAACTATTAACGGCAGAGTAATACGAAAGAAAATCTGTAACTTATTTGCTCCATCTACAAGAGCTGCTTCGTAAATACTTGAAGGAATTCCGGCTAAAGCAGCAAGCATAAGCAACATTACGAATGGCACAGATTGCCATGAATCTACGATAACAACGGCTAGTAGAGCGGTATTTCGCGTTCCAAGCCAGTTAACTCCTTCAGAGCCAAATTGCGCGATCGCCCAATTAATGATTCCGATATCTGTATCGAACATGAATCTAAATATCAGCCCCACTGCCACTGGGGTGAGCAACATAGGTACGATTAAAACTGATCTAAAGAATCTACTTCCTTTAAGCGTCTGATGAAGAATTATCGCTAGAACTATTCCTAATGGAATTTGTATGCCAAGCCCCACAATCATCAACTGCAAAGTTGTCAGAAGAGTGGAATAGGTTTCAGAGGCTTTAAAGGCATGTCGATAGTTTTCAAGTCCAATAAATTGAGTAGGTAAAAATGAACCAAGATTTACATTTAAGAATGATAGATAAATTCCATAAATTAATGGGAAGACAATCGTTAACCCAAGTAATACCCAGGTTGGAATTGTGAAACTGGTACTAGGTCTGGCGGATGATGTTTTGATGCGTTTCTCACTCCGCAACTCAATCATCCGCCAACCTTTAGAGCTTTAACTTACCTTGGCTCTTTAGCCAATATTGGTTTTAGCTTTTCATTTAATGCATCCATGGCCGCTTTGCTGGTTGATTTGCCAGTTAGGACTTTTGTAACTGCATCAATAGCTGCAGCTTCAAATTCGGGCCATACGGCAATTTGTGGATATCTTTCAATTCGAGACGAAGATGGAATCTCTAATTGTGGAAGATATGGATTCTTTTCTTGCAGTGTTGAATCGGAAATAATTGACTTACGTCCAATCGCAGCTGCTCCAGATTCTAGATAACGCTTTGCATTGGTTTTTCCGAGAACGAATTCTAGAAATGCCCAAGCTGCATCTGGATTTTTTGCATCTGCAGGAATACCGATATTCCAACCAGCTAAGTGGGTGATATCCGACGCACCTTTTGGCATAGGAGCAGTTGCAAATTTGCCCGCATGCTTATTGATTGCTGGATCTAGAGCCATTCCGTAATAACCGGAATAGTTGAGCATTGCTCCGATTTCTTCACCGAGGAATTTGCTTGTTACCTCATCACCATTTGCTGTGATTGCACCCTTTGGTGAGACAGCTAGAAGCTTCTTCATGTAATCAACAGCAGCAATTGCTTCTGGAGAATTTACAGTCGGGTTGAGATTGTCGTCATAAAGCTTTCCGCCAAATGACCAAACAAGAGTCATCCACCACCAAGAAACATTTGGACCGAAACCAATTAGTTGTCCACCTGCACCTGAATCTTGAACGGCTTTAGCATTTGAATACCATTCATCCCAAGTTGTAGCAGGCTTTAATCCTAATTTCTCATAAATATCGGTTCGGTACCACTGAATCATTGGTTCAGTTGAAAGCGTTAGACCATATAGATCTCCGCTCGAGCATTTTCCGTAATCTTGTTGTCCTTTGCCGAAATCATTAATGTCATATTCGGCAGAGTCATTTACCCAATCATTCAATGGCAACATTGCTTGTGCTTGACAGAATGGCGCTAAGAATGAGTTATCGAACTGGGCTATGTCATAAGCCCCAGCTTTTTGTTTATAGGAAAGCAATTGCTTTTGATGTGCTTCGCCGTATGGCGTCTCTGAGACATTTACTTTGACGCCAGTCTTTTCCTCAAATTCAGGTATGAAGCTTTGTATTGAAGTCGATGATGGGCTCGGAATCAAGAATAAATTGAGCTCACCACTTAACTCTTTACCGGAATCACTACTTGACCCACCACATGCTGACAAGCCAAGAGCTAGGACGCAGACCAGAGCAATAACTTTTACGCGCTTAAGTTTTGCCACTTTCAGTTCCTTTCAAATTCGGAGCGGCCGCCCCGAGTAAATGGAAATCTACCTCTCCTATTCGGGGTTATGTGATTAGTAAAATAACAATAGTACTTAAACAACTTTTCGATAAGACCCTAGGTAATAGGCTTACAAGATGCTTAGCAGGCTGGTTCCACCAATAACCACTAATAAGAGAGCCCTAGTAAGTATTGCCCATGCCGATGATCTTCTACTTTTCGCAGGTGGGACGGTTTCATCCCTGATCAAAGCTGGATGGGAAATTGCAGTGGTTAGAGCTACCGATGATCGTTGGGATTCTTATAAGTTATCTGAGAAGGAAACTATCGCGGCAAACAAAAGGGAGTTTGATAGAGCGATGCAACTGATCGGAGTCTCCCAAATCTATGATTTAGGGATTCCCACGGATGTTTTGGGAGATTACTCCGAAGTTGAAATTCGAAAAGAATTTATCTCAATTATTCGAGAGTTTAGACCATATCTAACCGTCACATTCGACCCTGATTCCTATCTCTATGAAGACAATCAGGATCATCGACTTGTTGGCATCGCAATGGCGGAAGCGAACTGGGCCGCAGGATTTGATAAGCATCCTAATTCAGGACGTCGAAAACTAGAACCACATTTACCGATGGCTAATTGGTACTTTGGAAGAGTGGTCGCTAAAGCAACCCATTACTTTGATGTTTCGAAAGAATTTGAAAAAGTTGCACTAGCCGCCTCCATGCATAAAACCATGTTAATTAATATGGCGAGACAAATAGAATTAAAAGCTTTGACAAATAAGCTCTCGGTAAATATAACAAGTGAGGTTGAAAAATCACCCATTGGCTTTGTTAAAAAATTACTTTCAAAAAGTCGGCAGAATCAAGTAAAAGGCGTAAAGTATGCCGAGGTTTTTAGAGTAATCGACAACAGTAGCGATATCGCCAAATTAAGGAGCAAATAATGTTTAAAGCAAATGGTTTTAACGTTCAATATGGCTCAAATATCTGCGCAGATAGATTAAACGCTGTTGGCGATTATGTACTAATTACACATTTGGAACCTTGGCAATTTCTTAAAGATAAAGTGAAAAATCAACCCATTGAAGTCATAGAAGCAAAAGATCTTTCAAAGTCATACTTAGATGCGCTAGCAAAACGGGTACCTAATGTTCATATAGTTGGTCTCGGTGGTGGTTCTGCCATGGATACTGCCAAGTGGGTGCACTGGCGAAGACAATTACCTTTGACACAAATTCCTTCGATCCCATCAGTTGATGCTTGCTTCACCCGCATGAGTGCACTTCGCGAACAAGGTGGTGTTATTTATGAAGGCGATGCAGTTCCTGAACTAGTAATTGTTGATTATGAGTTGTTTAGGTCCGCTCCAAAGGCAATGATTACAAGCGGTATTGGTGACGTTCTATCGTGTCACACAGCTTGGTTTGACTGGAAATATGCGCACGAACAAGGAAAAGATGAATTTGGTTGGAAGCCTAGCGACCCTGCAATTTCAAAAGCTTACTTGGATGAACTTGCTGATTGTGCGCCGGGAATAAAAGAACAAACGGATGATGGTCTACGAAGATTAATGGAGTTACATCGTGACATTGGTTGGCGTTGTCATGAACTAAAACACGCTCGCTTTGAAGAGGGAAGCGAACATTTCTTCGCTTACACTTTTGAAGAAGTTACTGGTCGGACCATTGCGCACGGAGAACTTGTATCTATGGGCGTTTTAATCATGTCAAAATTCCAAGGAAACGATTTCGAGGGTGCTCAATCAATTATTGAAAAAGCTGGAACTCGACATCGATTAGCAGATCTGAAAGTTTCTGAGGATGAAGTTTTGAAATCGATTCGTAGAACCAGATCATTCTCAATTGAGCAGAATCATTGGTTCTCTTATGCCAAAACAATAGATTTCGATTCCATAAGCGATAAAGATATTTTGTCCTGCTTAAACTGGTAGTTGCGGAGACGAGAGGATTTGAACCTCCGAGACCATTTCTGGTCAACCTCATTAGCAGTAAGGGCTGCGAGGTCGCCCTAACTCCCATCTACGCTTGTTAACCGAGTTTACAGCGCTTTAAACGTACTTAGAATCATCTATCTAGACCTAATTTATGGGCGAAACATGGACAAATGGT
>JACCDT010948575.1_pt1 | contig 15615 bp, 12 predicted proteins | sample 7446291 | NCBI WGS metagenome assembly JACCDT01 (sample SAMN15323446, study PRJNA562643) | freshwater metagenome | isolation source: river surface water | place: USA:Blue River Watershed | collected 2017-08-17 | reverse complement strand
TTACAAGTTCGTTTTTCTACTCATGACCCAAAACAAAGAGAAAAATATTTAGGAAGTGATGAAACTTGGACAAAAGCCGAAGGTGCACTTGAATCTTTAATGAAACAAAAAGAAGTCACATGGCTAGACGGCGTAGGTGAGGCTGCTTTCTATGGACCAAAAATTGATTTCATTGCAAAAGACTCTATTGGCCGTGTATTACAAGTAGCTACTATTCAACTCGATTTCAATCAACCAAAAAACTTCGGCCTTGTGTGTACAAATGAAAAAGGAGAGAAAGAACAAATAGTAATGATACACGCTGCTATCATGGGATCTATTGAAAGATTTTCTTCTACTCTTATCGAACACACAGCAGGCAACTTCCCTCTCTGGCTCTCTCCTGTACAAATCGCCATCGTACCTGTAAGAGAAAATCATCAAGAATTGGCAAAACAAATTGCAGATATGTTAAAAGAAAAAGATATTCGTGTAGAACTATTTGAAGAAAATGATTCACTCGGTAAGCGTATAAATCACGCTAAAGCAAATAAAATACCTTATGTTATAGTTCTAGGCGACAAAGAACAAACAGCCGGAGTACTGACTATTGAAAAACGCGATGGCTCAAAAATAGAAAATATCTCTGTAGAAGATTTCTTGAAAGAGGTTCTAGAAAAAATAGCGAATAAATCTTTGGAGTTATAATTCCTCTCTAACTTGATATTTTATCTGGAAGTTGTATAGTCTTAAAAGAACTAAAAATAAATATTATAAACATGAAAGCAACACTTGTTTTCCCCAAAAAAGATACCACTGTGTTACTAGCAAAGAAAGTTAGGAAAATAGGTGCAGGTAAATGGAACGCTTTTGGTGGAAAACCCGAACTAAAGGATCTATCTATAAGACATACAGCATGTAGAGAACTTTTCCAAGAATCTGGAAAAGGAATATCTGCGTCACCGGAAGATCTGCAACCAAAAGCGCTTATCGATTTCTTTCTTTTTCAGAACACATCAAATGAACCTGATTGGTCGGTCGCTATATATGTGGTTGAAAATTTCAGTGGTAAAATAAAAGATACCGATGAAATGGTAGATGCCACTTGGTTTCCGATAGATTCTATTCCCTACGATAATATGCTCCCTGCTGATAGAGATTTTATACCAAAAATCTTCGAAGGAGATACGTTCAAAGGCAAAGTCAGATTCAATGAAGACATGACTGCAGTAATGGAATCTGAGTACACAAACACAGAAATTGATATCTAGCACAAAAAAATCCCCACATTGGGGATTTTTTATTTTATATATCAATCTCAGCTAATTTTGCATTTGATTGTATGAAAGATTTACGAGGTGGGACTTCAGAGCCCATGAGAATATCAAATACTTTATTTGCTTCTTCAGCATCATCGATATTTACTTTCTTAAGTACACGATTCTTTGGATCCATAGTAGTTTCCCAAAGTTCTTCCGCATTCATTTCTCCGAGACCTTTATATCTTTGAATATGTACTTTGTTTATTTTCTTTTTTGGATTCTCTTCTTCCTCTTCTTCAGAATTTTCAATAGTTTCTCCTTCAGCAATTTCTTCTATTTCCATATCTTGCTCCCCTGCTATTTTTATTCTTTCTTCGTCAGTATAAGCATAGAAAATCTCTCTTCCTTTTTTTATTTTATAAAGAGGTGGTTGAGCGATGTACACATAACCTGCTTCTAAAACATTTCTAAAGTATCTATAAAACAAAGTAAGCAAAAGTGTACGAATGTGAGCACCGTCGACGTCAGCATCTGTCGCAATAATGATTTTGTGGTAACGTATTTTTTCTAAATCAAATGTGTCACCAATAGATGTACCCATAGCAATAACAAGGTTTTTTATTTGTTCAGAACCAAGCATGCGATCAAGGCGTGCACGCTCGACATTGAGAATCTTTCCTCGAAGTGGAAGTATGGCTTGAGTCTTTCTATCACGCCCCATTTTTGCTGTACCTCCAGCAGAATCTCCCTCCACGATGAATATTTCAGATTCTGAAGCAGATTTACTTTGACAATCAGCAAGCTTACCAGGAAGAGTCATACCTTCAAGTGCACCCTTACGCAAAATAGAATCCTTTGCTGCTTTCGCTGCTTTACGAGCCTTGAGTGCAAGAATTGCTTTGTTTATAACTATTTTTGCTTCATCAGGATTCTCTTCAAGGAAGTTTACAAATGCTTCACCAAAAACTTTTGCTACAGCGCCTTGAGCTTCCATAGAACCAAGCTTTGCTTTTGTCTGTCCTTCGAATTGAATTTCAGGAAGCTTTACAGAAACAACAGCCACGAGTCCTTCGAGTACATCTTCACCAGTGAATCCTCCTTCGGATTCTTTCATCATTTCATTTTTCTTGCAGTAAGTATTGAGTGTACGAGTGAGTGCAGTTTTGAAACCAGCAATATGAGTACCGCCTTCTGGTGTATAAATATTGTTTGCGAATGGAATTATTTTGTCATTTATATCATCAACATATTTAAGTGCTATTTCAACACCAACATTGTCTTGTTCTTTTTCTACATAGAAAATTTTACTACTTAGAGATTTCTGTAATCGTGTTGTATATTTAACGAGAGAAACAAGCCCTCCTTCAAAATAAAATGTTGTAGAAGGAATTTCTAAATTAAGTTCTTTTAAGTAAACTACATCATCAACATTTATCTTACCTTCATATTTACGAGCATCCATTATACGGATACGGAGTTTTTTTACAAGATATGCTTGTTGGCGAAAACGATTTACGATCGTATCATAATCAAAAACAACTCCTTCTTTAAAAATTTCTGGATCTGGTTGGAAAGTTATAATAGTTCCGTGTGCTTTTGATGAGCCGACTTTTTTTACAGCATATTTTTTCTTACCTTGTTCGTACTCTTGTACAAATTTTGCACCATCATGATGAACTTCAGCTTTTGTGTGAGTAGAAAGAGCGTTTACAACAGAAGCACCCACACCGTGCAAACCTCCAGAAACTTTGTAACCAGAATTCTCACCACCGAATTTTCCTCCAGCGTGTAGAGTCGTCATAACAGTTTCTAAAGCAGAAACTTTTGTCTTTGGATGGATGTCAGTAGGAATACCACGGCCATTATCTGTAACACGTATAATGTCTCCTGGAAGAATCACAACTTCGATTTCATCACAAAATCCACCCATGGCTTCGTCACGAGAGTTGTCGAATATTTCCCATACAAGGTGGTGTAAACCATCGATACCAGTCGTACCAATGTACATACCAGGACGACGACGAACAGGCTCAAGACCCTCTAGTACAGAGATTTGATCAGCACCATATTTAGCCTTTTTTTCTTCCTTTTCTTTTGCCATATATGAGAGATATTATAGCAAATTTTTAACGTATTACAAAACCGTCTAAAACCAATTTCTCAGTTATTTTTGCCATAGGAATAGCAACTTCTTCATCAGTCAAAGTCTTTTCTTTTGATTGGAATACAAGACGAAAAGCATAAGAAACCTTACCCTCTTTTTTAAATGTATCGAAAAGTCTCGGTTCTTTTATTAATAACTCGCCTGCATTTTCTTTTATTGTTTTTTGTATTGATTCAGGAGAAACATTTTCATCTGCCCAAAGAGCTATGTCGCGTGCTATAAATGGATAAAGTGACCACATTTGAAAAGTTCGAGATTGAAAATTTGAAGCGTCGTGGGTTCCCTGTCCTATGTCTCCGAGGGCGAAGGCGCTATAATTTTCTATCAAGAACTCGTTACAATATTCATTTAAAGTTACTTCATTTATTTTTTTCTTATCTCCATAAGCAACATGTATTTCTTCTTTCTCACCCAAGAATACTGTACCTATTTCAAAAATCTTTACAGCATCTAAACCTAAAAATGGAGAATTTAAATTATTTAAATTTATACTATCTTTCAATCCGTCAGAAATATTATCTCTTAAATATTTTTTATCTGAAGCACTAGCAAGAACTTGGACTTTTCCTTTATTACAAAATGAGTAAGTCATAACTTCATTGTATCCTTCGCTAATTAATTTATTTCTTGCATATTGTATTTTTGCAAAATCTTCATTTATTTTTGGCGTAAATTCTATTTTTGGAGCTTGAGGAATAACTTTGTCGTATCCATAGACTCTACCTATTTCTTCTACAATATCTTCTGGAATATTTAAATCGAGACGCATTACAGGAGGAATTATCTCAAAATCCTCCCCTTTTCTTATGTATGTATAACTATATTGTTTCAAGATATTTTCGATCTCATCTGCAGAAATATTGCTTCCTAATTTTTGATTTACCAAATTTAAAGAAAAATTAATTCTTCTATCTTGTTGTTTGTTTTCATAAAGGTCTACAACATCTTCAAAATCTGTGAAACCATATTCTACGAGCAAACCTGAAAGTTCCACCATTGCGAAACTACAAAGTTCAGATGATAAATCATTCTCAAATCTCTTTGAAGAATCTGTAATAATTCCCATTTTACGTGAAGTTTTGCGAACAGATACAGGATCAAAATTTGCGACTTCAATTAAAATATTTTTTGTATTTTCATCTACTTCTGCAATTTTTCCACCTTTTACTCCGGCGATAGCAAGAACATTATTTTCATCAGCAATTACCATATCTGTTTCTTTTAAAACAACTTCTTTGTTGTCGAGTGTAGTTATTTTCTCTCCGGTTTTTGCATATCTGACTATCAATTTCTCATTTGCTAATTTATCTAAATCAAAAGCATGACAAGGTTGGCCACAATCATACATTGTGATATTTGTAGCATCTACTATATTATTTATACTTCTTTGGCCTATTGATTCTAGATGCATCTTTACCCAGTCAGGACTTGGGCCAACTTTTACATTACGGACGATTCTTCCAGAATATCTTCTACAATTTTCTGTTTGTAATTCTATTTTTAAATTTGTTGGTTTTGATTCAGGAATTTTATATTTTGGAGTTGGGTCATTAAAACTAATTCCCAATTGTCCTGCAAGTTCACGAGCAATACCATGATGTGAAAGTAAATCATGAGCTCTGTCTGGTAAAATTTTTAAATCAAAAATACTATCCCCGTCTTTTTTCTCTACGTCTTCGACTTCACACAAATGCATCGTAAAAACATCTGCAAGTTTTTCCGCTTCAGGAATTTCGGGAACATACCATTTAAGCCAGTTATAAGATATTTTCATAGATTAAATATTTTTTATAGTCCAATACTTGAAATTTTTTTCATAATAATCCTGGATTGATTTAAGATTTTTAGCATAAAAAACTTTCTCATCTTCATTCAATTCTACACCTTCGATTAGCTTTTCATCCAATCGCCACATTTCTTTCAATATTTTATTTAAATCTTGATCTAGTGGCATAATTAAAATTGATTAAGTCTCAAATCTCCCTGATAAAAAAGACGAATGTCTGGAATACCGAATTTCACAATAGTTAGACGGTCGAGTCCGAAACCAAATGCAAAACCTTGCCATTCTTTTGGATCAAGTCCACAATTTTTTATAACATTCGGGTGCACCATGCCAGCACCAAGAAGTTCCATCCATTTACCATTATGTTTCACATCGACTTCAAACCCAGGTTCGACGAATGGAAAGAAGGATGGACGCAAACGTATCTCTGCATCTTCACCGAGGAATTTTTTGAAAAATTCTGTAAGTACATATTTCAAATTTGCGACATTAATATCTTTACCAATCATCAGTCCTTCAAGTTGGAAAAATTGCATCTCATGTCCTGCATCAGTGGATTCATTTCGGAAAACTTTTCCTGGTACAACAATAGCAAATGGTGGCTTCTTCCCTTCTTTTACAAGTTGTTCCATGTAGCGAATCTGCACACCCGAAGTATGTGTACGCAAGACATGTTCTATTTTATCTTTTATAAAAAAAGTATCTTGCATATCACGAGCAGGATGATCTTTGGAGACATTGAGTGCATCGAAGTTATGCCACTCATCTTCTAGTTCTGGCCCTGTAGCTATTTCAAAACCCATATTTGAGAATATAGAAACAACCTCATTTATAATGAGTGAAATTGGATGTTTTGTTCCTTTCTTTATTTCTTCTGACATTTCTCAATTATACTAGATTTTTTACTTTCTTGTAATTTTTCTTGTATTGATTGTTATGTTTCTGACGAGACTTACCTATCAATAATTGATTCAACTTTTTTGGAAATTTATCACAAATCTGACAAATACGACTACAATATCCATCCAAATTTTTCTCACAATTTTTACAAGAAATAAAAAGAATGTGACAGGAAAGATTTTTACAATGAATATACTCATCTGATTTCTCTTTTTCACAAATCTGACAATATGAAATAACTTCATCCCCTACCTTTTCACCCATTCTTTCATCAAAAACGAAATTCTTACCTTTGAATTTATTTGGTAATCCTAATTCTTTTACTCGATGCGCATAATCAATTATTCCTCCTTTTATATGCTTCACTTTTTTGAAACCGTTATGTTTCATCCAAGCAGAAGCTTTTTCACATCTAATACCACCAGTACAGTAAAGCAAAACTTCTTCATCTTTTTTATCTTTAAACATATCTTGAACTTTTTGAAGCTGTTCTCGAAAAGTATCTACATCCATAATCTTCGCATTTTCAAAATGACCGATTGCTGCTTCATAAATATTTCTCATGTCTATGACTGTTGTTCCGCGATCTATCATTTCATTAACTTCTTCTGCGAGGGCATATTCACCAGTATTGCTTGGATCAAAACTTTTATCATCGAGACCATCAGCAACTATTTTTTCTCGTACTTTTATTATGAGCTTAAGAAAGCTACTACCTTTTTCTTCTACTGCAATTTTATAAGGTACGCCAGTGAATTCTTTAATACCTTGCAAGAATTTATCGAAAGCTTCCCAATTGTCTTCCGGCACATTCATTTGTGCATTGATACCTTCATTTGCGATATATATTCTACCTAGACATTTTAATTCTGAAAATTTATCAAAAAGGAAATCGCGCATCTCTTTTGGATTCTCTATTTTTACATATTTATAAAAAGAAAGAGTTTTTCGTTTGAAATTCTCTCGTGCCAAGTCCTCTATAAGTTCCTTTTTACTTTTTTGATTAGCTTTCTCTACCATACTTTTCATATTAACGGCAAAAAGCTTTATTTGCAAGATAATAGTATAATTAAGTTATGAAACGAAATATCATTATTTTGATTATTGTATTCCTAGCAATAGGCATAACTCTCGGCTGGTTAGACAATGGACCTAGTTTGTTTTAGTAATTCTACTAGCAAGTTTGCAATACTCACATTCATCCTTACTACTTCCCCAAGGTTTGTAATGACAAGTATTATCTACCCATTCTCCACTTTCAAGATTTTTTACGTAGTCACTGATATCTCTTTTCAATAAATCAATTTTTTCTGCATCTATATGTGTAGAGTACAAAGCATTTTTATCTCCTTCTTCTGCTTCGAGAAATAAAAGTCTGGAAGCATCCACACTCTTCCCTTTCTCAGCACCAGCAACAAGATATGAATACATAGCAAGCTGACGCATGTACGCAGAAAGTCTACCTTCTTCATCTATTTTTTCTATTTCACTTTTTGTTTTTGGTTTACCAGTTTTAAAATCTGTAATTACAATATTTCCATTTTCTCTTTCTGTTAAATCGAGTTTTCCATACATAAGTAAATCTGGAAATTTCGGATCAGTAAATTGTACAGACCTTTCAGACATATAATCTTTTGCTAAAGTAGTATAGTAATTTTCTATCCAATTTTTAACCGCATGCTCTGCATCTTTTGAAAGTCTTTTTATTTCTTTCTCGTCAGTAGTTCCTTCTTTTATTAAAGATTCATTTATCTTTTCTTTAATTTGTTTATCATTTGGTATTTCTTTATTTTTCAAAATAAATTCTATAGTAGAATGCACAGCAGAACCAAGTGCAAGTGAAACACCCTTGATTTCTGGAAGTTTCAAAAAGTTTCTAAAATACCATTTCCATGGACATTCGAAAAAATTATTTAATAAAGACACTGATACTTTACTCTCTGCATAATGCTCTTTTACAAATTTTTTAATTTCTTCTATTATATCCCCTTCTTTTTTATCAATAACATTTGTAAAAATCTTTGCACCTATATCATTGGCAAGTATTTCTTTTTCAGTTTCTTCTTTTGTTTTCTTAATAAAATGAGTATGAGGTAATTCACGAATTATTTGTGCGAGTTCTAATTCCCCTCCATTATAATTTTCATTTGCATATGAAATAACACAATTCTCCTTCGCACGAGTAATAGCAACATAGAGTTCTCTTTTAGCATTTTCAATATCACGCTCAGCAATATGTTCTTTTATCTTCTCTGGTAAAGTAAAACCATTTCTCTTTTCAGACATAAGTATTTCTTCGTTCATATGTGCGATCCAAACATTTTTATATTCCAAACCTTTTGATTTGTGTAGCGTCATCACTTGTATACCGGTGTCTGCACCAAAAGTAGCAAGACTAATATTATTTCCATATTCCTTAAGTCTTGAGAAATATTCTAAAAAGTCTTTCAAATTAGTATTTATATGTTTTACTTCAAACATCAATGCTATGTGAATAAAAGTCCTCACAACTTCTACATTTTTTAAAAGTTCACTATGGTTTTCAGATTTATCTATCAAAAGTTCTTTACCTATTTTACTGATAGCTATCGAGATTTTTTCATTTGCTAATTCTATCCAATTTTTTAAATTTCCTCCCCATTTTGAAATATTATTTTCTCCTGCAAAAAGCCCATCACTCTTACCATAATTTACAACATCTTCCAGTGTTATTTTTTCAGGTTTAATACTCTTTAAAAATTTATGTGCTTCAAAAACTCCCACCTTACTTGTATTGTCAAGCAATGATTCTGCAAGCAAAACAGGATTATATGGATCAACTATTATATTTAATATTCGTAAAAAACTATATGTTTCTTTTACATTAAAAAGTGACATACTTTTACCAGTAGAAACAGGAAGCCCTAAATCAGAAAGTATTTGCATTGCAGTGCGTACATGGAAATTCTTTGGTACAAGTATTGCACATTCTTCTGGTGCATCTCCTTGATCTATTTTATTTTTAAAATAAAGCCCAGCACTTATTATCTCATCTCTAGGATAACTATATTCATTTAGCAATATTTTTTCTTTACCTTTTATATTTGAATTTAATTTTTCTTTTGTAATAGAACTACAAAGTAAATTATCAGCCAATTCTAATATAGGTGCAGTAGACCGGTAATTTTCTGTAAGGATAATAAGTTTCGCTTTACCAAAGAAATGTGCGAATTCTTCAAAATATGAAAGCTTTGCACCAGAGAAAGCATATATAAGTTGTCTATCATCCCCTACGACGAAAATATTTGGTTTTTCAATATCTTTCCAAACATATTTCAAAAAATTGTTTTGTACTCCACTAGAATCTTGATGCTCATCCACTAAAACATAATTATAATTTTCATAAATATCTGCACGCACATCTTCATATTTCTCTACAAGACTTACGGCATATTCGAGTACATCATCATAATCCATCAAATTTTCTTCTTTCTTTTTGTCTTCATATATACGATAAAATTCTACAACTTCGCGAGTGCGCTCTAAAGATTCTATTTTCTTTTCTATTTCCTTTTTTAATTTTCCTTTACTTTCTCCACGAGATGAAATACTATCTGGATCATTTTTATAAAATTTAATATCATGTTCAACTTCTTTTAAAAATTCTTCTGGACTCAATCTTTCACGTTTAAGTATAGAAATAAGCTGTTTAAGATCATTAAAATACATTGTTGGATTTGTACGAGGACGAAGATATTCCCAAGTATTATTTTGCATTATTTCATCAGCTAAAAATACAGCCTCATCTTCTTCTAATAATTTCGGCATTCTTTTAAAATCCAAAAGTTCATAATTATTTTCAACTAAAGAAATAGCAAAAGAGTGAAAAGTAGAAATATGAACATTGTTTGCATCATTACCTATGTATTCTTCAAGTCTTTTCTTCATTGCTTTTACTCCAGAATTTGTAAAAGTAAGACAAAGTATACTATCTGCTTTATTGTCAGTCTTTTTTAAAATATTTCCAATACGAAGAGCAAGCACTTGCGTCTTCCCTGTTCCAGGCCCCGCGACAACCATAACTGGCCCATCAATAGCATCTACAGCTTCTAATTGTTTTTTATTTAATCGATTATATTCCTGTTCAAAAATATTAGTCATGATTTAAGTTAAGTTTTTCTTTAATTCTATTTTAGATTTCCAAAAGAAAAATCCAATAATAACAACAGTAAGAAGTGGCGATACATATTCAGGAATATGGAAGCTAAAACTATGAAGTATCATAACAACACCAAGTACAAGGATAGAATACATAGCGCCATTTTTAAGAAAAACATATTTTTTAATTCGCTCAATATTACTTATAGTAATTTTTCTTACTATAAGCGCACCAATACCATTACCGATAAGTATAAGCGGAATTGAAAGAGTGAAAGCGAAAGCACCAAGTACTCCATCTATCGAAAATGTAGTGTCTATAATTTCTAAAAAGAAAAGTTTTGAAAGATCTGATTGAGCACTACCAAGTAATTTCTTTTCTTGTTCTTCTGCATTTTGTTTAAAACCATGTGTAATGAAAAAAAGTGTCGAACCAATAACTGCACCAAAACCCATTAAAGTACTTTCTTTCAATGCAAACCAGGAAATAACAGCGAGTAAAATAGAAACACAAGCATAAAACCAAACACCTTTAGTCATGAAAAATTTTTCTGTACGTGGAAGTCCGAGTTTTTTATCTTCCAAAAACAACCAATGTAAAAATAAAAATAATAAAAATACTCCACCAGCAACTAGTAGAATAGGCGCAGAACGATGTATTGAATCTTGTACTATTGGATCAGAAGACCACGCTGCAGAAATAACTTGCATTGGTGAAAGAGAAGTATTAAAAGCCCAAATGATACAAAACGGCAAAAGTCCGCGCACTAAAAAAACCGCAATAAACATACCCCAAGTTAGAAACCATTTACGAGCCTTTTGGCCCATTGTAGAGAGAACTTCAGCATTAATAATAGCATTATCAACAGAAGAAACTGCCTCAAAAAGAGAAAGACCTAATATAGTAAAAATTGCTGAAAAAATCATAAGTAAATTATAACACTTTTTTAGAGTAGATTAAATCTACCGATTTTTGTGCGTTTTATTGAAAAAGCGAGTGCTGGAATACCTAATTTCTCACCCATTTCATTTGAAATAGAACGGACATACGTTCCAGAAGTGCATTTTGTTTTAAATGAAGCGACAAAAAATTGCTCTGGTAATTTTTTGTCGCTTAGTTTTTTATTCCAAATTTTTATAATTTCTTTTTGTCTAAAATCCCCTTGTACTTTATTAATCCTTTTTTCTATATTACAGAAAAGCTTTTCTTTGTTTATTTTTTTAATTTTTATTAGTTTTAAGTTTTTTATAATTACTTCTTTATTTGGTATTTCAACTTCTTTATTTGTCCTTGCATATTCAAACAATGGAACACCATCTACTGTTTTTGAAGAATATATAGGATATTTTTGATTTCTATTACCAATAAAACTCGGCAATATTTGAATTATATTTTTTCTTAATCCTATTTCTGAAATATTAAAATTTTTATTATCTATAACCTTACCCAAAATATCGTATGTATCAGTAGAAAAACCAAAAAGAACACTGAATTCATATTCTTTATCTAAAGATAAATATTTTTCTTTATTTTTAGTTTCTTCTCCTGCTAAAATCAACAAAACACCTGAGGCCATAGGATCGAGTCTACCAGCATAAGTCATAGAGATACTTTTATATTCTTTATTTTTTAAACGAAAATTCTCCAAAGCTTGGAGTGGTGTTTCGCCTTCTTTTTTATTTATTAAAATAACTTTTTTCAAAATAGCCTTGCAATTATTATATACTCTAGTATAATGCTTTTATCTTACGCGGGGTGGAGAAGTGGTATCTCATAAGGCTCATAACCTTAGGACTCAGGTTCAATTCCTGACCCCGCAACAATTAAATGTGTCCAAATTCTCTAAATACTTTTTCGTAGAGATAAATAACTCTTTGAGCTTCACGTTTTGTAATATCAAATTTCAAACCTTCATGAGCTATTTTATTGCGTACCAAGTGTGCTTCCCAAGCATCATCTAGACTTTTGAATCTATCTTTTCCGACTGATTTTAAACGTTCCCCTAGATTCTCTCCTTCAAATTCTAGTAAATCTGTCATATCTTCTAAAATAGAATCAGCTTCAATAATAGCGAGTTTCCAATCACTCATACTTTCAGATTCTAAATATTTTAAAACATTTTGCCATCTTGGATTTTTAAATTTCTTATTTTCTTTTTCTTGATGATGATGTTTGTATTCCGCTATCTCATGATGAAGATGTTCATGTTCTGCTTTTCTGATTTCTAAAATTCTTACGATAGAGTAACAGATAATTATAATAAAGAAAATTGAAAGAATAGACAAAGTTGTATAAAAAACAGAACTAAAACCAGCATCTGAAAGAAAAGAAAAAATATATTGAAAAAATTCTAATACTTTATTGAAAACAAATTCCAAATTTATAAATGTCGGAGTTATCGCATACATTTGATATTTTTTAATAGAAAATTGTTTTAAAATGTTCATATCTATATTATATATTTTTTTCTATATCTTTAGCTATCTCAAAAAGACTTTGGTCTTTATATAAAGGTGCCATTGCTTGTATTCCATATGGTAAACCCTTTTCAGAAAATCCAGTAGGTACAGAAATACCAGGAATACCAGCTATATTTGCTGGAACTGTAAAAATATCTGACAAATACATTTGCAAAGGGTCTTTCTTTTCTCCAAATTTGAACGCTGTTGTAGGAGCTGTTGGTGTCAAAACAAAATCAACTTCTTTAAAAATATTTTCATATTCTTTTTCAATAGCATGACGGACTTTCCATGCTTTATTGTAATATGCGTCATAATATCCATGAGAAAGAACATATGTACCCAAAATAATTCTACGACGAGTCTCAAGTCCAAAACCTATTGAGCGAGATTTCTTAAAACTATCAAACATAGTCTCACCTTCTTTACGTAAACCATATCTTACACCATCAAGACGAGAAAGGTTTGTACTTACTTCTGCCGGCATAAGAATATAGTAAACAGCGAGAGAATATTTTGAATAAGGTAAATCTATTTCTTTTATTTCGTAACCTAAATTTTTTAATTTTTCTATTTGTTCTTCAAAATTCTTCATTACATCTATATCAATTCCCTCTTTAAGCCAAGACCTTGGAATGCCTATAACTTTTTTAGACTCTATAGAATTAGGTAATTGTATTGAAGTAGAATCCATTTCATCATGTCCTGAAATACAATCAAAAATAATTTTTGCATCTTCAGCTGTTTTTGTCAGCGGACCTATTTGATCAAGAGATGAAGACATAGCCATAGTACCACTACGAGACACTCCACCATATGAAGGTTTCATTCCTACTATTCCACAGAAACTCGCAGGCTGACGAATTGAACCACCGGTATCAGTACCGAGTGAAGCAATACACATACCAGAAGCGACAGCGACAGCAGAACCACCAGAAGAACCTCCTGGTACTCGAGAAGTATCATAAGGATTTTTTGAAGGTCCATATGCGGAATTCTCAGTAGAAGATCCCATAGCAAATTCATCCATATTTGCACGACCTATAAATACCACTCCGGCATCACGCAATTTTTTAATAACAAATGCATCGTAACTTGCTACATAATTTTCAAGCATTTTTGAAGACGCACTAACTTTCCTGCCATTTATTAAAATATTATCTTTTATAACTATCGGGATACCAGTAAGCTTCCCTGCTCTACCAGATACAATCATTTCATCTGCTTTTTTTGCTTGTTCTAAAACATCACTGAAAACTTCAAGCAAAGCATTTAGATCACCATTTTTTTCTTTTATATTTTCGAGACATGCTGACACTAAATCAACAGAAGTAATTTCTTTATTCTGGAACATAACACTCGCCTTTTCTATTGTTAGATTTTTTATATCAATCATATTACAAAACTTTTTTTACTTTAACAAAATCATCCTGCGCATCTGGAAATTGTTCTTTTATAATTTCTTTACTATATTCTTTCATTACATTTTCATCTTCTCGCCAAATGTTTCGAACTGGATAATCCAAGGCTATATCTGGAACTTCAACACTTTCTATTTGCTTCACATAGCCCAAAATACCATCCATATCTCTAAGGACTTTTGTCTTTTCTTCTTCTGTTAGTTCAATCTTTGCCAATTCTGCCAAGTTTTCCACATCTTTAATATCCATAAGTGTAGTATAGCAAAAATGTGCTTTTTTTTAAAGCATCTTTAAAAATTCATCTTCTGTAAGTACTTTCACCCCAAGTTTTTGAGCATTAGTGAGTTTTGAACCAGCTTCTTCTCCTGCTACTACATACGTTGTATTTTTTGAGACAGAACCAGAAACCTTACCACTTAAATTCAATATTTTTTCTTTTGCTAATTCGCGAGACATAGTAGAAAGAGTCCCTGTTAAAACAAAAGTCATACCACTAAACTTCCCCATTTTCTTCTTATCTGCTTTTTCTATAAGCACTCCATTATTTTTCAATTTCTGTATAAAATCTAAATTATGTTTATCTTTAAAAAATTCATACAAACTTTTTGATACAGCAGGCCCTATATTTTCTATTTCATTCATTTCTTCCTCTTTCGCAGAAATAATTTTTTCTAAAGTTCCAAATTCACTAGCCAAATCCCTAGCGGTCTCTTCCCCAACATGTAGAATTCCAAGCGCCCACAGAAAACGAGAAAGTGGTATTTTTTTCTTTAAATTTATCTCAGCAACAATATTTTCTGCAGATTTTTCACCAAATCTTTCCAATGGTGCAATGTCTTCTTTTTGTAAAGTAAAAATATCTGATGCATCAGTGATCAATCCCTCGTCTTTAAATCTTCTTAATATCTTTGGACCAAGTTCATAAATACCAAATACAGAAACAAAGAAATCTAAATACCGTTCATTTTTTGCAGAACATTTTTTGTTTGGACAAAAAGAAGCAACAAGACCTTCTTTTATTTGAATCTTCTCTCCACAAGCAGGACAAAATTCTGGCATTTTAAATTTCTTTTCTTTGCCTGTACGCATACCGACTAATACTTCGACAACTTCAGGAATAACATCTCCAGCTTTTTGAATAACAACAGTATCACCTATTTTCAAACCAAGTCTTTCTATTTGGTCCATATTATGAAGTGTTGCTTTTGATACAGTAGATCCGGCGACAAGCGTCGGCTCAAATATAGCAAGTGGTGTAAGCACTCCTGTACGACCAACATTTACTTTTATATCTTTAACAACAGTCGTAGCTCTTTCTGCTGGATATTTAAATGCTGCCATGTAACGTGGTGCTTTACCGACGACACCTAAAGTTTCTTGCAATTTTAAATCATCAACAGAAATTACAATACCATCTGTGCCATATGGAAATTTCTCACGAATTTTTTCAAATTTTTTAATAAAATTTTCTACTTCATTTAAATTTTTACAAATTGCGTCATTTGT
>JACCDT010496110.1_pt1 | contig 15626 bp, 17 predicted proteins | sample 7446291 | NCBI WGS metagenome assembly JACCDT01 (sample SAMN15323446, study PRJNA562643) | freshwater metagenome | isolation source: river surface water | place: USA:Blue River Watershed | collected 2017-08-17 | reverse complement strand
TTCGCCGACCGCCTGCTCAGCAAGGCCAGCGTCGCCGTCGTCCCCGGCATCGCCTTCGGCGACGACCGCGTCGTCCGCCTCAGCTACGCGACCGGACTCGACGTGATAAAGCCGGGCCTCGACCGCTTCGAGGACTTCTGCAAGACACTCTAAGGAATCGGTTTCACGCGGCATCCCCGCATCAAGCCATGACTTCGCGAAAGGCCATCCGTCACCCGGATGGCCTTTCCTCTTATCTGGAGGAGCGCCGCAAGCTCGTCGAGCGGGCCCTTGCACGATCCGTTCCGGCCGCGTCGGTTTGTCCCGTCACCATCCACCGGGCTATGCGCCACAGTCTGCTGGCTGGAGGCAAGCGCCTGAGGCCCATCCTCACGCTCGCTGCGGCGGAGGCCTGCGGTGCCAAGGATCTGAAGAACATCCTTCCCGCCGCCTGTGCGGTGGAGCTGATCCACACCTACTCGCTCGTCCATGACGATCTCCCCTGTATGGACGACGATGATCTCCGTCGCGGAAGACCCACCTGCCACAAGGTCTTTGGTGAGGGTATCGCCGTCCTCGCGGGCGATGCCCTACTCACGCAGGCATTCGGCCTGCTCGCCACCATCAAGGCTCCTCAACGCCATCCCCTGTCGCGCCTGCTCGCGGAGACCGCGGAGACCGCAGGCAGCCTCCAACTCATCGCCGGACAGGTCGCCGACATCGAGGCCGAGGGGAGAAAGCTCTCGCTCGGCGACGTCCGATTCATCCACGAGCGCAAGACGGCGGCCATGATCGTCCTCTCCCTGCGGCTCGGGGCCATGATTGCAAACGCCACGCCGTCGCAGCTCAAGGCCCTCACCGACTTCGGCCGCTCGCTCGGGCTCGCCTTCCAGATCCTCGACGACATCCTCGATGTCACCGCAACCAGCGAGCAACTCGGCAAGAGCGCCGGCAAGGACTTGAAAGCCGCCAAGGCGACCTATCCCGCCGTGCTTGGGCTGGAAGCCGCCCGGAAAGAAGCCGAGAAGACCACACGCGCGGCGCTTCGTGCGCTTCAGCCGCTTGGTGCGCGAGGGGAACGGCTTAGCGAGATCGCGGAGTTTTTGCTCAAGCGACAAGGATAGGCGGGCGAATTTCCCGCAGAGGCGCTGAGACGCAGAGAAACGGGAAATTACTTCTGCTGGAGCAGGCGGGTCTTCACATCCCGTGGTAGGGAGGAACGGAATTGATGGAGACGGCCGGAGAGATCGTTCAGGAGCCTGCGGTCCGAGACCATCCAGCGGTGGACCAACGACGGGATGCACACCTCTTCGCCCCTGCTCCATCGGCAACTGCCGGCGGGGATGATCATCAGGTCGAAGGGCGTCCAGTAGCAGGTCACGGGGAGTGACTCCAGGCGATGGGTCGAGGCAGCAAGGCTCCGCAAAAAGGAACTTCCCGGACGCATCTGCCGCACACCCTCGCCGGGGTAGAGGTAAGCGGTCCAGGTGCCGTCATGCGGTCCGCTGATAGAGAAAAAAGCCTCCACTCGTCGGTGCCCGTCGAGTTCCTGCAGGTAGTAACGGGAGATCAGGGTTCCCATGCTGAATCCCACCAGGGCAAACCGCTCTCCCTCATCCAGCTTCCCATCGAGAAACTCCTGCAACTGCCGTGCCATCGCCGGCAGACCGGCCCGTCCGTCACTCGGCTTCAGCGAGGGAACGAGGCAGTGGTGACCATCCCCGTCAAGATGACGCGCAAGGGATCCCATGATCCGCCCGCTGTCGAGGAATCCATGAACGAGGACGACTTTCATTGGAAAGCGCAGATCAGCATCACAGCAATCAGCACCAGCAGGATAGGGAGGCGCGAGATCATGGCTTGTTCTCCTGTGGCTTCCCATAGGTCGCCTGGACCCCGTATTCAGTTACCTCGATGGTCGCCCCGGTGGCTTTCCCAAGTGCCTTGAGGATTTCATGAAAAGTTGTCTCCTTGAGTCTCAGTGAAATGCGTGAATCGGGAAGACCGAGGACCCCCTCGGGTCCCTTGATCGAAAAGCTGAATCCTTTTCCAAGGATGTCATGGGTTTTTTCGGAAAGTTGCTTCAGACATTCGGGAAGCGTCTGGTTGTCGAAGATCATCTCATCGAATCTCAGCGCTGAGACGAGTTCCACGCAGGTCTTGGGAGATAGGATGCTCCAATCAAAGCGCGGGCATGCAATCACATGGTCAACCGGAAGCTTTCCAGCCAACTGTGCGTTCCCACGATAGAGAACTCCTAAGGCGACCGACTCCACGGCAATCACTGTGAGCAAAACCAGCAGTAGGATCTTGAAGTTTTTGGTCACGGCTTCTGCTTCTCTCCAAGATGGTCCTTAATACTGAGCACCTTGGCCTTGGGTTGATCGTCGGAAAGATCGATCTCGATCTCCGCAGTGGCATCCAAACCCCGGCCCCTTTTGATGTAGGTCGCCCGGCACTTCGTTGGAGAGGACCACTTGATGGTTTTCCAATCGACATAACTCACGGGAGCAAAGCCGCCGCTCCAACGCTGACATGCCGCCAGAATTGCGCTCTCCACGGAGGAGAGATCAACGCCTTTCAGATCGAATGATTCTGCATCTCCGATGGATCCAAGGAACAGTGGCATTGTCCGGTCGTAGTTGGACTGGGCAAACAGGAAGTGCCGTGAATCCGGCGACCAGGAAAAGAGAAGTGCCTTGGTGATGGCTCCATAGTTCCAGATCTGGGTCTTGCCAGCTGTCAGGGTAGCCTTATACCTCCAGCAAGGGAGTCCGTTGTCGATCTGGTCGGAGACATGGATCGTGTAGCGACCATCCGGCGATGGCAGATCCTGACTTCCGTGCGTGCGCGATATCGGATTACTCTTCCCCAAGGCTGAGTTTTTGAGCTGAGCGATGCAGCGGTCAATGGCCTGAATGACCTCGGGTTTGACCTTGGACCCGTAAGTCCATTCGATCTCCAGCGAGGGAGCCGAGGGATCGTTCTTCACCGGAGAGAGGATCGATATCCTTCGGTGTGTCATTCCCTCCTTACTCTCCACGACATCCGAGCTCTTGGTCGTGTCTTCGCAGATGGCCACATTCAGATTCATACCCCACTCCGAAGGAGGTTGAGGGGGATTCGATTTTTGCGCCCGGTACCCGGGAGAGGAGTCGCCAATGGCAATAAAGCCACGATTCGTGGTCTCAATCGACGCCTTCTCAAAATTCAACATTCCACCGAAAGCCGAGGCGAATGGCTTCCTCGGATCATAGACATCCTCTTTCCAAGTAGCAGGAGTCGACCTGAGAGGAAGCGCGATGGCGAACAGTACCAGCAGGATGGGTAGGCGCGAAGTCATCGTGAAGCTCTCAGTGGGCAGTGAGCTTGGTGACATCAAACACCAGCCCGCAGGAAAAGCGACGCCCGTAAACTGAAGAGCTTTTCCGAAGCTCCAGTTTCTCGAAGGAAACCTTCTCAATCCTGAGCCCATAGGGAGCCAACTTGTTGTTGAATCCGATCACTGTCGGGGTCGTCATCACTACTTCTGCAAAGGGCTTCCACAATTCCGTCATCTTCGGATTGTGCATGTTCCCTGAAGATTCCAGTGCTTCGGTGAGTTGTCGGGGAGCATTCCGCTGCAGACCTTCAAACAACTCCTTTTGGAAGGTGTCATCGTCCACCAGAGCATGCGCAAAGATGTGATTGAGGCTTTGGATTCGTCCTGAATCCGAGAGTTCCTTCAACGCATCATCGAGAGACAGGAGCCTTTTTTCGCGATCGAAGCTGTAGCTGATCCTTGGGGCATCTTGATGCACAATCCATCCGCCCTCACAGGGAGACAATCCTGATGCCGGATCCTTCATCTGGTCGTGCAGGTCGGGTTTTGCTTGTGACTTGAAGTAGAAGTTAATCACAGGAGACATAGTGTAGCCCGCGTGGGGATCCTTCGAGATCTCCGACAACTTTGCCCCTATCTTAATGCGGCTGTGAAATTCCCAGATTTCTCCCTCGGTCGAGATATTACTCAAAGACCTTCCCAGTCTTGCCGCAATTCGATCTCCGAGAACACGAGCTTCTTGCGAATGTTGAAGGAGATTTCTCAAGATCAAACCCATTTCCTGATCAACGGCTTTGCCGTCATTATAGACTCCGGTCTTGTCCCGAAATGTTAAGCGTGCCTGATCCAGAAATGCCTCCCAAAGCTTAGGACATGATCTCAACTCGATCTTAACACAGTTCACCGACGCGTTTGGCACATCGGCCAGAAAGCGGTCCAGGCATTGAAAAAGCAGCCCTTTGCCACCAAGGATATCCTCTTCGGGAACGTCCAGGGGATCAATGGATGCCGGATGCATGTCAATGGCATCGGTGAAAAGACTGAGAGTCCATTCCCCATAATTCTTTGCCTCGAAAAAACCGGAGTATTGATGATTTCCCTTCCCGACAACCGTATCATAGATACGAACCGCCTTGAGGGCTCCTTGCTTATTCCCAAAATACTCTGTGGTTTGACTTAATGTCACACCTTCCGCCGAGGCCCCATGGCAGGAGGTCAGCCCCAGCATCGAGACGAACGCCAAGAGGGTGGTAAGGCGGTGCTTCATAGGCTGTATGGGTCTGAGAAAAACTTGCTCATCTTCGGATCCAGCCATCTTGCAATCTGGCGACGGAGATAGGTGGCTCTGCGCGGTGGATACTCCATCCAGCTGCAAAGGGCCTGCAGATCGGCTTCGGGGATCTTCTGCAGGCGCCGCGCCACCACGACGCGGTCGTTGCCCAGGAATGTTCCGAAGAGTTCTGCCTTCTCCCCGTCCAGCGGAAGACTCAGCCCCCAGAAGAGGGCCAGCAGACACTTGTCATCAACCGACAGGCGATCGATCTCACTCTGGGCAATCCTTCCCTTCTGCGGGTACTCGCCGAGATTTTTGCCCAGGGCCTTCTCGATGGCAGGAGAGCATCTGCTTGCCAGAACCTTGCAGTAGTGTTTTGCAAAGACTTCATCACTGCTCGATGAGGAAGCCCCCATGGAAAGAAACACCCGTGACGTCCGACTGGTAAACCATCCGCTCATTTTCGGATCCAGCCATTGGGCGATCTTACGACGCAACCAAGGAGCCCGGTTTTCCGGAAATCCCATGTAGCGGCATAGATGCTGCAGATCGGCTTCGGGGATCTTCTGCAGGCGTCGCGCCACCACAACACGGTCTTTGCCAAGAAAATCACCGAAGGTTTCAGCCTTCTCTCCGTCCCACGGAAGGCTCAGCCCCCAGAAGAGGGCCAGCAGACACTTGTCATCAACCGACAGGCGATCGATCTCGCTCCAGGGGATCTCACCCCCCGGGTATTGGTTGTTTTTTTGCCCCAGTGCCTTCTCGATGGCAGGAGAGCAGTCGTATGCCAGATACCTGCAGTAGAGCTTCCCAAAGATTGCATCGCTGCTCGGCGAGGAAGCCTCCGCTGCAGGGAGCGCGATGGTGAACAGTAGCAGCAGGATGAGGAGGCGCGGGATCATGGCTTCTTAGCAAGTGGAGGATGCTCTTGCGCCACATGGGATTCAGGGTCCTTGGAGAAGGCCACTTCCACGGGACCTCCTTTGAAGTTCGTGAAGGCGATCGTCACGGATTTTTTAATAGAGAGCGTCTCTCCATGGTGAACCTCATCGCCGGGATGGCCGAAGTCCAGATAGTCAGGGCTCTCCGGAAACCGGAGCGTTTCCCTCCATGACTGCGTGGAGGGATCGAGGATGTAACTCACGACGATCTGAGAGCCCATGTTCGTCATCTTGGAAGGAGCATCGAATCGGCAGATATGCCAGCCGGGCTTCCAAGATGTATGCCAGGCAGGTTCGGGGAGGGTTGATGAAGTCAGAGGCTCGAAAATCCGGATGGTGACCGGTTTGGTCTCACATTTACCTCTCCACTCGGGGAACGGGGGTGGGGCGGTTTTGATGCCGCGGTCGATCGTCGCATCAATCACGAACTTCACCGTGTAGCTTTTCCCTTCCTTGAGCGGTGCGTAGAGCGCGATCCCCCCGGTGCGATCCAGATACTCCAAGCACCAACCCCCGGCTTGTGCCGAGGTTTTCCACCCCTTGGTTGCCGAAGAATCGGGATCCCGCAATCTGGAATTTCCCGAAATCACATAGCGTCCATGAGCAGGGATCTTGACCGGCGCGGTGAAGCAGGTTGCATCCCTGCCTCCTGTCTTGTGGACGGGCTGGCCCTGATCATCGGTCACTTCGATGCGGGTGGTGTCCATCGTGGGAAAGAGCACTTCCTTTTCGCCCGTGTTGGCCACAAGTAAGTAGATGCTGACTGGCCCCTGATACCAAAGCGAGGTTGTCAGGGTGGTGAACTCCAACTCGCCGATCCGGACAGGCTCCGACTCAATGGCCGTTTCATAAAGATAGGGCCGAGGTTTGGCATGAAGCGGCAACGCCGCGATCAGGACCAGCGCGAGCAGGATGGGAATGCGAAGAGGCATCTGCATTATTTTAAGGATGTGGAACGGGAATTAATTTCAAACAGGCGTTTGATTGTTGCTTCTGGATCCGGGACTAAAACGGCCTTGGGATCAGGTTTCACCGCAGACGTCCACATCGTGCCGACGTAAAGCTCGGGATAGGTAAGGCGCCCTTCTTTCCGATGAACTGGCATGGCGAACATCTCCTGCCTGCCATCCTTGTCCGTGATCTTAATGCCAATGCTACCGCCATCCAAATAGTACTCTGTCTCCACCTTCTGATACGGTTCCTTCAGCACGGTCAGATGTGGATCGATGCTGTCATTCTTTTGTTCCGGGGTGCCAGCCAACAGCGGCAACATCAGTGCCAGTAGCACGAAGAGGATTGGAAGACGGGGGTTCATGGGAGAGTCACTGCAGAATTCGGTGTTCGGCCTGAGGCCACCGCCTGCCTGAGCAGAGATACCGAGATCATCGTGATCACCACTAAGCCCATGGTGATCATGCAGTCCATGGCAACGGTCGTCGCCGAAACATGCTGAGAGAGGCTTGCAATCGTGCTCGCCACTCCCAGTGCCGCCATCATTCCATAAAGCACCATCGAGAAAGCCCAGAGAGCGATGCGAACCCTGCGCGAAGTGATCCATCCAAGGGCCACGAGGATCGTGATGATGAGTAATCCATGCGGCAGGAAAACAATCATCGATTCCATGATCTCGGCCGCCGCGTCCATTAAACCGCCTTCGTGGATCAGTTCACGACAACAAATCATCAGTAAAAACCAAGCGAAGATGTAGGCCGGGACTCGGAGTATCGAACACAGACCCAAGACACCAACAAGCGCCATCAGCCATGTCAGCCATCGTTCCGTTTTGGAGGTCATGGCTTCTTTTCGATCTGAAAAAAGCTTCCTGTCGTGATCGCCGATTCCAGAGCCCAAGCTCCGGATTTCTTGCTCCAGGACACCGCCAAATAACTCATCACTCCGAAAGAGTGCCCCTTGGCATCCGTCATCTCATATTGGTAGATGGCATCCCATTCTGGACCTGTATCCACAGCAATTTTGCTGTCGCCGAGTTTTTCAAGATGAGTGATCCCGCATATCTTCGGATTATCCGTGATGGTTTTGATCGTGACCTTGGAAAGGGGCTCCTTGCTGATCTGTTTGCAGAGCTTGGAAAGGGCTGGGATATCGGCCGACATCATGGCTCTGTCGAACTCACGCGCCATCCCATCCTCAGTTAATCCCTCCGGCCGGAATCCGGTTTTTATCTCAGGATGCTGCTGGCGAAATCGCTGCACGTCTGCGGCAACATTGGCTTCATCAAGTTGATGGATCTTATCCAGGATCTTGGGATCGATTGTTCCCTGATCCAAGGAACGTGTCCGGGATTTCACTCGGGCAGTCCCCTTTGCCAGTTCTCCGTTCCGACGAAAGACGGCGACGGTGACAATCGACTGCACGACGACCACGGCGATCAGAGCAAACAGGAGAATTTTGAGGGTCTTGCTCATGGCTAGGGGCTATCGGATCACTTCCTGATTCTGGTGACAGCAGTTCCTGCAGGCTGTCCAGCCGGCCTTGATCTTCATCCCACACTCGGGACAGTCGATGTCTTCCTCGTAAGGTGCGACTCGGAGAATGCGTTGAGATGGGCGTGCGGCGAGCCAGATGAGCACTCCCCAAGGCCAGGAGATGACCCCCACAAGGAAGGCGATGAGCGCGCCTGATTTTCCACGGGATTCCGCATCCCGGTAACTCCAGACCAAGGTTGACATCCAGAGGATCAAGAAACCCAGCAATCCCAGGACGGCGAGAATTAGATCTCTGGTTGAGATCCCCTTCTCATGAGCTTCGTTCCAATTCTTTGCGAGTACGATCCCCGCAATCACCAGCGAGAGAAGCAGCACGAATCCAAACCATCGGTGCCGACTCCAATGGGACTGCATCATCGGGAGAGGTTTGTTCATGGCGGGGGAATTCATTGGTCGGTCTCTTCGGGCAGAATCAACTTAGGAAAGACTCCCTTCACTTCGTCTCTGAATGCCGAGGGAACATTCGTGAAGCCGAAGACTCGTTTCGCCGTTGTATCGGGGGTCGGTTTTCCATCCTGGCAAAGGGCCCCCCATGGCCAATAAGTGCTTTTCCCATCAGCAGTGAACCGCCCTATCTGTTCCGAATCCGCGTACCACAGTGAGGAGGATTTCTGGTCGAGAACGAAGAATCCATTAGTTCCAGCTTTTTCTATTTTTCCGCAGTTGAAACCGCTCTTCCCTTTCAAGTCGATGGATCTTGCAGTGAGTGTCCACGAGAAGGTGCCATCCGCTTTTTTCAGAACCTGAACCCCGAGGGTTGGGTGATTGGCATTCCCCTGGAGTTTGTATCCTCCGCTTTCCCGAATGATCATCGCCACATTTACGCCAGGAGGGTGATGCAATCTGTAGAAAAACCGCCCCATGATAAACACGGAGTAGGCAGCCCCAATCGCCAGAACCAGCAGAAGGATCTTGAAGCGCTTGTTCATGGCGGCGGGATGGCTACCGGATCACTTTCCTTTTTGCTGAATCTCCTTGTAGATCGCGATCGCCTTTTCATTGCCGGCGTTGGCGGCGTCCTTGATGGCATCGGTCAGGGCTCTTTGGACACCTTTAGCCTCGGGAAGCGTGGAGGTGGCCGGGTCGGCGTAGAGCGCGAGGACAAAATCAACGGCCTGAGGGTTGTTTTTGCTCACCGCGCCGCGTAGTCCGCCGATCGCACTGAGAAGGAACCAATTGTGATCCTTGTAGTGGATCAAGGCGTCAAGGGCTGTCTGGTTGCCCTCGGCCGCCGCCGCCGAGTAGGCACCGGGGACGAAGCCTTCGTTAAAGCGATCCTTTCCATTGGCATATTCGAGGACCTTGAAGACGGCGGGATCCTTTACGGCGGCATCACGGAGGACGTTGAAGGCGTTGTCTCCCAGGGAGCGGAGCTGGACGATGCGATGGCTATCCTTGGCTGGATCCAGTCCCTCGACGAGACGGGAGAGGGCATCGGCGATGTCGTCGATGGCGGCCGTCTCACCCTTCGCCGCAAGTTCGCCGAGTTTCTTCATGTAGGCGGCAGGCGTGGGCCAGGGAGCCTCCTGATCGACGGAGGGACGCGCATGGAATAGGAAGCGTCCGAGATGCGGATCGAAGGTGAGGGAGGACTTGTTGTTCGTGTACCAAGCGGCCAGCTCGGTATCGAGAAGATGGTCCGGGCAGGCGGTGGTGTTGCGGAAGGCTTCCTTCGAGCGATTCCTAAGTTTCTGCTGTTCCTTGGAGCCGTTGGAGGGGGTGTTGAGGATCTCCGCAGACCGCTCGAGGGCATCGGTCACCCCCCACGAGGCCGCAGTCACGATGAAATCACCCTCATTCTTTTTCCCGCGGTACTCCTGCCAGATCTCCCCAACCATGGTTGCGATGAGGTGCCCCGGAAGATCACGGATTTCATCGATGGGACTGCCATAGTTGTTTCTCTTGAGTTGGTTTTTCGTGTAGCCGAGCAGGAGAGGGTAGGTTGCTGGATCGTGCAGGGAGGCAAGCGCCCTGACCCACTTATCCTGCAAATAATTGCCGGATTCATCGGCCTGCTTGAGTTTCTCAATCAGGATTCCTCGCGCATCGGCCTCCCAGTGATTCCTGATCACCGCCCCGATCAGCTGTTCGTGCGCCGGAAGCATCCGAAGGAGCATTCCCTTGCAGGGGGTGGGGCTCAGATCCAGTTTGTTGATGGCGTAGATCAGGTCGTACTGGTTGTTCGGTTGATTGTAGAGAGCCATGAACAACAGGTCGCCATTCGCCGGCCCCACCTTGGAGAGCAGCGAAACCTCAGGGTCATTCTCGCTGAAAGCATTCCTCCTCTGACCGCCGACGATCCGCAGGATGTACTTCCAGACCTCGGAGCGGGAGGGGTTCTCCGGTAGCTGCAGCCCCTTCAAGTCCGCGGAGAGTTCCCTGTTCTGATCGGAGCGATCGTTTGTGAAATGGGTGTTTTCACTCGTCACCTTGAAGTTCTCCATGGTGAGCGTGGTCTCCAGTTCACCGGTCGGAACTGGCTTCAGCTGGAGAAGTTTAGCCCCATCAAGCCATTCGTCGGTCACCGTGATCGGCAGGGGTGGGTTACGCCCGAAATTCTCCTCCCTGGTTCCGAATGAGAGACTCTTGGAGCTGATATTCTCGATCTTGTCTCCGCCGGCTCCTCCCCGGAACAGGGCGGAGATGAAGGGATTGTTCAAGAACAGGTTCATGATATTTCCGAACATCTGCTGGCCCTGATCCCCCACAATCACCTCTCCCTTGTTGGTGCTAACCAGGGCATAGATGCTGCCGGTATCCATGATGCCCTGCATGGATGTTGCAGGGCGCAACTGCAGCTGCACGGTGCGTGTCTGGAGGTCGACTTTCACTCCGTCACTCTTCTGGAGGATCTCGGAGATGGTCTCCCTCTTCGATCCCTTGCGCACGATGGCACCCTTCTGAAGAGGCCACTCCGATAGCACGCGGTAGTCACTGAGCTGGACCTTCACTCGGACGGTGAGCTTGCCGGTCTGTCCCTTATATCGTTCAAAGTCTTCCTTGCTCATGATGAAGACCTGCTGACCGATCTCACGAAACGGATTGTTGTTCTGAGAGTTCATCATCGGCATGTAGCCGAGAGCCGCATCGAGGCTTTGCGCCATGATTGCCTGGCCCGGAATGAAGAAGTTTTTTATGAAGTTTTGGCCCAGGGGAAGGGAGGTCACTTTCTTGCCGTCCGGAAAGGTGAGTTCCGCCGACAGGGGATTGATGGAGACCGCTTTGGAGAGATCCCCCTGCTGACATTTGAAATTCACCTGAAAGACCTTCTTGGGTTTTTTGCCCGCGAAGTCGGCCATTTCGTTGCAGAAGATGGGCTCCCCGATGCTTAAATCGACCTTGGCACCGGCGGCGCTAATGGTCGGGGGATTACTTGCGGGACCTGTGAGGAAATCCCAAGGCCAGTATCTGGCGGCGAAAAACGGAACAAGCACGCTGAGCACGGCCAACGCGATCGCCTGCTTGGTCCGGCGGGTCCGGTACTGGAAGAAAACGACTCCCAGGGAGAGGAGGATGCGGAGCAAATCGGCTGCAACGGAGCGGCTGATGCCCAGACCCGGGGCGCCGGGCAAGAAGTTGCCCGTCTGACGGATAGCCTTGAGGGTGAAGACGATGGTGTAGACCCATTCGACGGCAAACTGCAGTGCGTAGAGCACAACGGCGGCGATCAGGTACCGGGTGAAGTTCGGCGAGAGAGCCGCCAGCATGGTGATGACGGCGATCCAGCTAAGCTGATGGAGTCCGATTTGCAGCCCCGCCAGGACGACATCACCGATCACGACGCCGTGGGCCAGAAGCACAGTGCACTGACCGAGCGCCGGAAAAAGCACGAGGATCAGGAGAGCCAGCAACTTGCTGCCTAGCACGGTGCCGCGAGGAATGGGTCGCGTAAGCCAGAAGGCACTCACCCCGACGGTCGGCTCCTGCAGGATCAGGGCCGGAATCAGCACGAAGAGGATGAGGCTGTGGATCAGGGGAATCATTCCCAGCAGCTGGGAGTAGGAGCTCTGACCAACGACATTCGAGGGGGCGACATTCCAAGCCGCCAGTCCGAACTGTGCGAGCGTGAAGAGGAGCCAGAGAGCCCAGAGGATCCAGGTCTGGCGGAGATCCTTGCGGAACTGGTGGAGGAAGAGGTTGTTCATGGTTGGGAGGGGATCAGATGGAGGTGTTGGCGATGCGGAAGGTGCGGGCAAGCGCCACGAAGATCTCCCGAAGCGGCATCAGGGAGGTCGTGATGTCGGTGGCATCGGGGAACTGCGCGCGGATGGCTCTCTCGGTCGCCGCCTGCTCGTAGTCTCCCGTCACGAAGCGCACCGATCTGCCGGCGGTTTCCGGAACAAGCCAGTCCCGAGGGATGGAGGCGGGGAGCTTTTGGTTCTCTTCGGCAATGTGGAACTCGACCTTGCGGAAGCGTCGTTGCAGTGATTCCGAAGACTCGGAGAGATAGAGTTTTCCGGCGTTGAGGATGCCGACCCAGTCGGCCAACCGCTCGACCTCGTCGATGTCATGCGAGGAGATGAGGACGGTCCAGTTTTCCTGCTCGGAGAGCTCGAGCACTCCGCGGATGAACTCGTCTCGCATGAGCGGGTCCAGCCCGGAGAATGGCTCGTCGAGTACGAGCAGCTTGGGCCGATAGGCGATGGAGGCGAGCAGCGCCGCCTTCATCTTCATGCCGCGTGAGAGGTTCTTGAGCCGGCGGTCGAGCGGCAGCTCGAAGCGCTCCAGCAGCTCCTTGCAAAAACCCTCGTCCCAGGTCGGATACATCGGACGGCACCAATCCAGAAACTCCGCGACGGTCATCGACTCGGGAAGCTTCAGGTTCTCCGAGACATAACCGATCCGGGCGTACTGCTCGGGGCCGAAAGCCGTCGTCTCCACGCCCAGTACCTTGGCGCTTCCCGAAGTGGGGTGCTGGATATTGAGGAGGGTCTGGATGGTCGTGGTCTTCCCCGCCCCGTTGGGGCCGAGGAGGGCGTAGATGGCTCCCTCGGGGATCTCGAGGGTGAGGTCGTTAAGCGCCTCGGTTTTGCCATACCGTCGCGTCAGGTTCTTGGTTTCAATGATGTGGTTCATGGGGTGAGGGGAAGTGTCAGTTGAGTTTTTTCCAGTGTTCCTCGATAGCGTCCTTCAGCTCGTGGATCTCAAGCCGGAGCTTTCTGGCTTCCACGACAAGCCGCTCGAGATCATCGCCGAGAAGTTCGCGCTTTTGCCTGACCGTGGCCTTGGCGGGCTTTCCCACGATCGTCCCGATGCCGGGCTTTACCTCGAGCATTCCCTGGGAGACGAGCGACTGGATCACCTTGTGAACCGTATTGGGATTGATGCACAGGTCCTGACTCAAGGCTCGGACCGAGGGAAATTTGTCCCCCGGCTGCAACTGCCCCGAAATCACGGCCTTCTCCACGGCAAAGAGAAGTTGCTCCGAGACGGGGGAGCCCGCCTTGAATGCAAGGCTGAAGGGAAGCATTTGGTGTTCTAGTAGGGATATAACACCAAGACGTCAACATCTTGGCGATAGTTTTTCGTTAACGTACTGACATCCAGCCGCCGTGCTGCTGTCCAGGCATCACAAGGTGACTTGTCCGACACCTATTCCTTTGCTATCCGAAGACAAGATCCTTCGGACAGAAGTGATGCTCCCTTGATCCATTTAGCAATGATGGAGTGCCCAAGTTTCTCAAGGCGGATACAGGTGCGGAAAAAGCAGAGATTGGCTTGTCGGGGCAAGATCCATGCCCCCCGGGGAGCTTTTTCGTTCGTTCTATTTCGGAGTATTCAAAGACTGTCCCATTTCAGAGTCATACTAAGAATTATATATTCAGCCGCTTATAGAAACCTAGGGGTGGGACACTTGGTGTCTGGATTTTCTGATAGCGTCGTTGGATGACTCGAGCCTCTGAATCCAATGGATCCTCTCTCATCACTCCCGAACAGATCTTCATCGCTTATGCGGAGATGAAAGCGAACCGGGACTCCTATCCCAAAATAAAGACCTACTACAGGAAACGGTGGCAGCTGATCAGCACCCTCTTTGAGATCCGAGTGGAGGAGAATGACCTGGAGCCGATACCCGAGAGCTACCTGCTCAAGGGGTTGGCATCCCATTGGTGGAGCGCCTCGAACTTCAGCCCACTCAGTACTCCTTACATCGGACGGCATGAGGAGCCTGATCGTTCCATCGCGGCGGCACACTACGATTCACTTGCCAGAAAAGCGGCCTCTATGCGCTCGGAATACCGGCAGATGGGAGGAGAACTGATCAGGGAACGCTTTCCGGAGATCTTGGAAAAGCGTATCGCGATCAGCCGTCTCCAGGAACTCGGGCTTCCCACCAAGAAGCCGAATGCCACGGAGGAGTGTCTGAAAGCATGGGACCGTAATTTCGAGGATGAGGAGGGGGTGGAGAAAGAGACCGGGTCGAATTCCCTGACTGATAATATCTCCCAGGAGCGGATGGATGAGCTGAAGCGTGCGGAGGAGATCCGCGCCCGGGCCGAGGCGTCTCTTGCCCGTGAGGTTGCTGAAGTCAGAAAGCTCGCCCTTGAACAAGGGGTGGCCTCGGAGGAGGAAATCGACGGGGTGATCTACGACATGGCTCTTTCTGAATTTCTGAAGCTCTCGGCGTCCCATCCCAGGGTATCGAGAACGCATTTCAATCCCGCCCTCAAATCACCATCAAAGTAACCGAACAATCCATGAATACCATCAACCTCATTAGTGCTTATCGCACGCCCTCTGACCGTAACCTCTGGTGCTTTGATGACGTTCGCTTCGGGCTAGTCCAGGAACTCTTCATGCACGGCGCATCCGCCTTCATCTCGGCAGTGGTGGGGGAGGAATGCGATCGCGCGGAACTGATCTTCTCCACGGTTCATTTCCCCAGAGCCAACTGCATTCTGACCCGGACCTGGTCGGGGGAGCGGGCCAAGGAGGGTGGCTGTGAGTATTTCGCCCACTATCCGATTTTGAAGGATCCCAACGATCCGAATCAAAAGGTCATCGAGGTGGAGGATGTCTGGCTCTGCCCGGCCATGATGTACTACTTCGGCGGGGAGGTTGCCCCGGAATCCATCTACGGGCAGATCACGCCCTCGAAATCCTCACGATAAGAACCACCAGCGATTCACCCATGACTGCCCCCATCAATCCCTACCTCTCTCCCGCCGATCTCTTCGTTTCCTATGCCCGGATGAAGGGAACTCAGAAGGCTCTTCCCGAGACCAAGGACTACTACGAGAAGCAGTGGCGTCTGATGAGCGGCCTCTTGGGAGTTGTCCACGAGAAAGCGGAGAAGCGGATCTGCGAGATGTGGAAAGAAGGCAATATGCTGGAGCGCCTCGTGGAACAGCGCAACAGGGCGGAGAGCTTTGACATCCCTGATGAGGTCAAGTTCCTTCCGGAGGTCATGGTTCGCCAGAGGGGGGAGCTTCACACAAGAGGCATGGCTCTGTTGGAGATTTATGAGCAGATGGGAGGATCTCTCTTGATGAAGATCTTCTCCGAGATCGAGGGGGTGCGGGTACTGAGGAGTCGTCTTCAGGAGCTGGGGCTTCCATTGCTACCGCCTGATGCAGCAGAGAAGATGAAACGGCATCTCGATG
>JACCDT010271341.1_pt1 | contig 15629 bp, 16 predicted proteins | sample 7446291 | NCBI WGS metagenome assembly JACCDT01 (sample SAMN15323446, study PRJNA562643) | freshwater metagenome | isolation source: river surface water | place: USA:Blue River Watershed | collected 2017-08-17 | reverse complement strand
TACAGTTTTACAATTATAAAAGGAGACATTCAGCAATTGGATATTTAACACCACATCAGAAATATTCTGAGTATAATTAGGGCAATAAAATGGCTTTAATAGTCTACAGAAATATTAGACCATTACATACCCAAGAAAGAAATACTTCCGTATTAGTGTAGCCATCATACTCCATTGGAGCAATAAGTTCTTTGGTCCCATAATTGTAACCAGCAATTAAAGTGTTTCTTTTTGTTTTGAAGCCTAAAGCCTCGGTAAACGATTTAAGAATATTAACCTGTAACTGCTATGTATCTCTACAATTTTATTAGATCATTATAAAGTGGGAATTTGTTGTAAATAATTCACATTAAGTTTTATTGTTACTTATAATTTAGAGTTTTGTTAGTGTTTGGTTAAGATATGAGGTATTTGCTATATTTGCAATGCTGGTTATATGATATATTAAACGGTTTGTTAGGGTTTAATAAAGCAATGATTTAATTTACTTGAAATTTAACTTCGTAAATGATTTATCTTTGATAAGTTTAAATTCGTTCAAATTTAACCTAAGTAATCAATAACGTAACAAGAGTTTTACTTTTTAATAAATTACGCTGAAGGTAGCATGTATGTGGATGAAATTCAAGGCTCAAGGCATTTTTATAGTATTTTTATTCTCAATTGCTAAATGTGGAATGACTGCTACGATTCCGTTTGAGAGTAAAATAGCTCAGGAAAGTAGTCCATCGATTGATAATAACATCGCAGAATGTACCCGCGATGAAAATGGAGTTTGCATTCCAAACATTTACCACGATGATTATATCAGCGTAAATAACTATATTATGAATCCATATAACCATGCACCAAGTGGTGGTGGCACGCAACATTTAACCGAAAGCGACGTTACCAACAAAGGTTTGTGGGATCAATTTTTTACGAACGGCACTTACAATGCTGTAGGTCTAGCTTCTTGGACAGTCTTAAATACACCCAATAATAATTATGGCTATGGAGCCAATATTTTTGTTCAATCTGGGCACGTTGGAGGATTTGCTATCGGTGGCATGATAGAAGTAATTAATCCATTTCTACAGCCAGGCTATCGTTATTTGTCAGGTGATATTTCCTATAATTTATTACCTAATACTCAAGTGGTTACACCTTCGGAATTGTACCTTGAATATCAATTTGCCAATAAAGTTCAGGTGGATGCTGGGTGGATATTTCTTGAGACACCATGGATGAATTCTTACGATGATGCAATGCTAGTTTCTGGTGACTTTCAAGGAGTGCTGGCGAATTATCAAGTTTCCAATAATTGGCGTTTGGTTGGGATTGCATCAAATGCGTATCAGGAAATGGGCTCTACCAGTTATAATCAATTAACTATGTATAATAAAGGTTTTAATGGCAATGGTTGGGTTTTACCCACAACTGCAACGAGCGATGGTTCTTATGCAATTGGTGGAGTATTTAAGCCAGTTGCAGATTATGATTTAAATTTATGGGGTTATAGCTTTGCTGGTTACGCCAATACTTTATATGCGGACTCCAATTATGTTTATCATTTAAATGAAGACAATAAATTTAATTTTGGAGTACAGCTTGGCAATCAAAATACTTGGGGTATGAGCACAAATAACATGCAGCAGGCTGGTTATGGCTCTCCTGACAGTTATTTAGTTGGTGGTAAATTTGGTTATAATTACAGCTATTGGTTTAATGCTGAAGTTTCTTATGATGGGATGTTTGGTCCAAATAATTCTTATTATCAAGGTGGATTTGTTTCGCCATATAGTTATACGATTGTTAATGATCCATTATACACCTCTGGTTTAGGTGCTGGTATGATTGAACAAGGTGCTGGCAATTCATGGCGTGCGGCAACCACGTTTAAAATTTTAAATGAAGATCTAAAGCTTGAGTTAGCATTTGAACAGTTTCTTACGACTAGTCCACTAAATGAGTACGATATTGATATAAAATATAAACCTCGTTTGGATGGATTAAAAGGATTAATTTTACACTGGGAAGCCGATTATGCGACTGCACCAACTTGGGATGTAACCAATGGTGGTAATTTCTTCTTTATGGAAACGATTGCATCATATAATTTTTAGTTATCAAATAAGTCAAATTTATGGATAGCTATTGCGATTTTTAGTTGATGTTGCGTACTAATCTTGATGCTTAATCAACGTGTTAATTTATATGTTAAATAAATTCTGCTGCAATATTCGTTGAAGATTCTTTGCCAATTTTATCAAAGTGTTGATTGAGAAAATTATCAGCTAATTGTTGCCCACTATTGTATAAATAGTGCAGAAACTCACTGTCTGTATTCAGTTTACTTGATACACCTAAATCTTGTACTATACTTTCAGCATTAATTGTATGCACAAAAATACGTTTATGTTTGTCTGAGCTTAATTCATGATTGTCAATCAAGCTAGTAATAAAATGTACCGCACGTAGTTCGCGAATTAAGCTTGAATTGAAAGATACAGTATTAATTCGATCAAATATTTCTCGGGCTGAAGTTGGTATGTTAGATATATTCACTGGATTAATTTGGATGATTAAAATATCTTGTGAAGAGGTTTCGCTAATTAGGGGGAATAGTGGTGGGTTGCCAATATATCCGCCATCCCAGTATTGTTCGCCATTAATTTCGACCGCTTGAAATAAAAATGGCAAACATGCCGATGCCATTACGGCTGATAATGTAACCTCATTGTTTTTAAAGATATGTAATCGATTATTTTTGACACTGGTTGCTGCAATAAATAATTTGCAGGCAGCATTAGCGTGTAGTAAATCAAAATTTACAACCTTGGCTAAAACATCACGTAGTGGATTAATATTGAATGGATTTAATTCATATGGTGAAAATAATTTGGTCATGTAATCAAAGAAAAGATAGCTTGGTGAAAAATCCATGTTTCCACGGCTGAGCATTTTGTCGAGTATGCTTGGCTTTAATACGCTAAATTTACCAAGTTCAATAATTTCTTGCCAAAATTGTCGTAGTTTTATTCTTGCTTCATTGGCACCACCAGTTGCTAGACCATAAGCCAGAACAGTTGCGTTCATTGCGCCAGCGCTAGTACCGGAAATTCCCTCGATCTCTAAGCGCCCATCAGCTAACAGACGATCTAGAACTCCCCACGTAAATGCGCCATGTGATCCACCTCCTTGTAATGCTAAGCTGATCTTTTTTTTGCCAGTTGCAACAACAGGTTGTTCTGAAATTATATTATGTGCTTGATGTTGCAAAGTATTTTTCTCCATTTAGTTTTATTCAACGGTATATACTACAATAGGATCTGTTCTACCGCGTAGTATTTGTGGGCCAAGGTTTTTAAAATTAAATTTATCGCGAATTGCGAGTACCGTAGAATCACTAATTAATATTGGTACTTTTAACTCTTTAGTATATTGCTCTAGGCGTGATGCAACATTGACTGTGTCACCAATTGCAGTATACTCAATCCTACGTTCGGAGCCGATATTTCCAACTACTGCAAAACCAGTATGAATTCCTATACCAATTTGAATTAATGGCTTACCTTCGGTTTGCCATTTTTGGCAAAGTATTTGTAATTCTTGCTGCATGTCGATTGCTGTTTTAACCGCATGATATTCTTGATTGGCATCATCAAGTGGAGCACCAAATTCTACCATAATACCATCACCAAGAAATTTATCTAGCATACCATGATTTTTAAATATAATTTCAACCATAGATGAAAAGTATTCATTTAATATTTGTACTACTTGTTCTGGATCAGATTTTTCAGCTAATTTAGTAAATTGGCGAATATCGGAAAAAAGTAATGTAACTTTCCGTCGTTCCCCACTTAATTTGAGCGGTCCATCTGAGTTAGAGATAGTTTCCATTACATGTTGTGAGACGTAGCGTGCAAAATTTAATCTGAGGCGTTCTTTTTCTTGTAGTCCTTGTGCCATATGATTTATTTCAGCGGCTAACTCAGCGAATTCATCTTCGCTAAGTACTACAATTCGTTGTGCTAAATTACCTTTTTCAATTGCACGAACTCCTTCATGAAGTGCTTGTAATGCAACTGTTTCATGACGAGATAAAAACCATCCAGTAATTAGTGCAATAATTAACGTTATTAAAAATGCGAAGATTCCAAATCCAAGTAATTTATGGAGTTGACTTATCACATTAGAAGCAAAAATATTGACGCCTAAGGTGGCTATATAATGACCACTGTTATCATAAATTGGTGCATATCCTGTCATCCAGTCACCCCATTGATCGGAAATGAATCTGGGTGGAGAATATACGGTATCTCTGTAGTTTGCAAGTTTAGCTTCGTTTGTTTCTATTTCAGCAGATGTGCCTGGTGGTGAGTAATTTTTACTGTTAAGTTCTTCTGCATCTACCAAATAATTGAAGGTATTTCGGTTAAGTGGAGATTGTTCCAATATGTATATGTATTTGACATAAATGTCCTTACGACGATTTGCATCACGAATTTTTCTAAGCTCTGATTGTAACTGTAAGTATTTTGGATTGCTTTCTTGCGGATTATTCTTTATTTGGTTGATTAATGTTGGATTAAGTGTGATTGCTGTGGATGACGCAATCGAGATAATTTTACTTTGTAACTCAATTAACAAAATTTTACGTACATGCCAATAAGTGATTCCCAAACCTACCAATGTGCTAATTAGTGTAGTTGAAACTAATGCCACATATAATTTGCTACGATATTTCATAGTTTAACAACCTTATTTTGCTTCATCTTAGAATTCAAAAGATTGACCACGAGTGATTATTCCCTTGAACCCATCTTGTATTACATCAGGTATTGATTCATGATTGTAATGATATAACCACATTTTTTGCTTAATGTAAGCGGGTAATGTTTTTAATTCATTATAATGAGCATGCTGGTGGCTCGGAAATTCTGATGTTTCGCAATCATGAAAGATTAAATCCGCCTCCTGATAAAAAACTAGTAGTAATTCTGGTGTAAAACGAGTATCTGTTGAGATGAATATCTTGAGCTTACTGCCTTTGATAAATAGGCCATAACTAGGCTGTAATTGGTTATTGCTATAACTGTGGATAGTTTTTATTAATTTGAAGTTTAGATTTTCCCAATTAAAATTAAAGTTGGATATGTTTCCAAGTTTAAAAAAAGTTTCTAAGTTTGTTGTTCGATCTTCCAAAGTTGACATTCCACCAGAGAGGACGTTATCCCATAAAGTTTTTTGTTGATCTTGGCTAATATACAGGGTAGGCTGGTGGTGTTCTAAAAAGAACTTGGCAAATCCAAGCCATTCTAAGCCTCCGACATGATCTGCGTGTAAATGACTAATATAGACTGTATCAATATCATAGTAACTATAGCCCAAATCATGTAATGAATGACGAATGTCACTACCGCAATCAATTAACATACATTTTGCATGTGGGCCTTCGATCAGCATATTCGATTGATAACATTGATCACCAACCGCAAAAGCGGATGCAACACCGAGAAAAATAAGCCGCATCTTTGATATCCTTTTAAACTTTAATTTTTAAGGTTTTGAATAGGAATGTCTCGTTATATTATAAAATAGCATCTTACGTTATCTTACATCAAATCAGAATCTAGTTTGGATGAATTGAGACAATATTAATTATTTTGTAACTGTCAATATATGAAGACCTGAAGTAAAATACTTAACTATATGAATGTATTGTGATGGTTTTAACCTGATTGATTGTGGGTGTGTCAAGCCCCCCATAATTAGAACCAACCTAAATTAGACATTCTCCATATAGTTTAGAGGTGAAGTATCTGCTGAATAATTATACATACTGATGGATGGAGTTGGTACGATGGCTTATAGTTGATATAGGTCATGATAAAGACGTTCGCGTTAATTATGGTAACAATGAGTTTGCTAATAAACAAACTTATATAAGCGGCATAGAGAGCTTTTGGTCATTCGCCAAAATTGGATTAGTAAAGTTTCATGGTATTTCTAAAAACACCTTTAACTTGCATTTAAAAGAATGTGAGTTCAGGTTCAATTATCGAAATGATAATCTCTGTGCTATAATGCTAAGATTCGTTAGAAATAATCCGCTTTGATTGTCTATCATCTTGGCTGATATTTGTCCAGTTAGGTTTATTTCAATCGCTAAGGGATTTATTCCGTTGGTGAATGAACTTCATATTCTCAGCAGAGTAGTACCAAGAATCAGCAAGAACATAACTGAGTTTGTTCTGATTTTTTAGTGACCATAATATCTGCTTACGCATTAGCTCATTATTTGTTACTGGGCTTTTGCATACCTCAGATTTGCTCTTGATCTCACAGTAGCTATACTTAGATATGATATCAAAAGATGCAGGTATTTTTAATGGTTGCTCATATTTTGGTTCTCATCTGTATGAGATTTATGCAGGATTGTATCATCAAATATTAAGCAACCATCAATATGCTCGTACTCTCTAACCAGAGATTTAACATTACGCTATAAAGTTTTACTGTCAGAACCATGGTTAGCCAGCATACGAGTTACCTGATCATGGGATAATGCTTTGTCTAGTATACTGGATAATCTTTTAGCCTTAGCCAGGACAGGTATTATTTGTAAATAATCTGTGTAAAGGTCAAAGATGTTCATTAGCTATTTGTTTTAGTAGTTATTCGGAGATCAGATTTTACACAAGTTACGCAGCTTAATGCGTACATCAGTTAGTAATTTGTAAATCAGACTCTAACATAAATTTAGATGGTAGATTCTATCAAAGTTAATCATTTAATTTGTTTGGTGAAGACTTTATATATTGATGTAATCAAAAACCGCGCCGCAAGTAGCGCGGTATGTTAGGACAAACTGTCTTAGAAAAGATTCGGCTGAATCACCCCAGTATGTAGTTTAGTATAGTTCTGCTTGCCTTGGTTTTTTACATATTTTGCAATTACTGTTTCATTACCATGTTGTCATACGGTTGATGCAAAGTAACCACTACTCCAAAACTCGCCACCCCAGAGTTGTTTTTTTACTTCTGGACATAGGGCAAAAACTTGGCGGGCTGTCATACTTTTTATCAACGTTACCAATTTTGTAACGCTATACGTTGGAACTGCTTGAACTAGTAAGTGAATATGGTCTGCGTCTGTACCAATTTCTACAAATGCTATTTCATACCGCTTTTCTAATTCTAAGCAAGTATCTTTTATTACTGCTTCAACCTTTTCTGTCAATACAGCACTTCTGTATTTAGCCGGAAAAACCAGATGATACAAGAGAACGCTTACATTATGTTCTTTGTGGATATATCTACTTTTATTCATCCAAAGATTATAATAGATTCGCGGCAAGCCGCGAGGAATTTACCCAAAGAGATTAAAAATAATTATATTTCAGCTTATTGTGTGTTTTTAATTTGGTTGATTTAGCCCTGCATAATCGAGTTGTGCAAAGATTTATTCTATTTTTATTTGACATATTTCAAGTTAGTTAGGTACAATGACGATAATTAGATTTAAATCTAATGCCTAAAAAATTTGTTAATCGAGTATTAAAATGCAAAAAAAATTAATGTTACCTGTTCTTCATGAACATCGCGCATTCTTAAACTTTAACTCAGAAAAAATCTCTGCTTCTTTCTTGTCTGCTCAAGTTTCTTGTTGTTGTTGCTAATCACGCACATTCACTGATTACTCTTTAGTAATCGACTTACTTTTCAAAATAAATTTAAAAATCAAACTGATACTGATAATAGTAATTTGTGGTTTTATATTGTTATCTGTAAGCTTATTTGTAATTGAGTTAACTGGCTAATTAATTTATGGCTTGGCTTATACTTAGTTAGATTAAGTTGGTATGTTTATTGCTTATGAACATACTGATAGATATTTATAATACTTATTAAATTATTTTTCTATAGATTTTAAAACAAATATCAGTATCAGATAGTCAATAAGGATATTAGTATGTTACAGCAAGCTGAATTATTTAAATTAAATCCAGCGCTAAATTGGTTTAATATTAAAAAATCATCGATTCATGGTTTAGGTTTATTTAGTTCTAGAGATATAGATTTAAATGAGCCACTCGGAATTGCATTAATTAAAAAAGCTCAAAGCTCGGACTATAGTGAACATTTAATTGAAGGGTTTGGATACCAAACTGCTGAAGATGATTGGATGCGAGTCATTGGTGTGCGTTTTATTAATCATAGCTTAATTGGTAATATTCGCCTAGAACATCGCGGTGATCAGGTACTGGCTTATGCTAATCAAGAAATTAAGTTAGGCACCGAGATTACGGCGAACTATGCTGAAATTTATCGGCAGATTAATTTGCCAATTCCAGATTTTTGCAAGTAAATTTTATAGCGTCATTAATATATAAAAAATTTAATTTTAAGGAAAATAGAAAATGAAAATAGAATCATTATTAATTCATGGTGGGGTAGATGGAGATGAGCAAACTGGTGCAGTGAATGTTCCAGTGTATTTGACATCAACGTATAAGCAGGATGGCATAGGTAATCATCGTGGTTATGAATATTCACGTACTGGTAATCCAACGCGCTTTGCAGCGGAAAAACTAATCAGTGACTTAGAATGTGGAGTTGCCGGTTTTGGTTTTGCCTCAGGTATGGCGGCAATTACGGCGGTATTAATGTTATTTAAAGCCGGTGACAAGGTCTTATTATCTTCCAATGTTTATGGCGGAACGTTCAGAGTTTTGGATAAAATATTTTTGAATTTTAACCTTGAATATGAGTTAGTTGACACAACTGATATTGCTTTAGTTACCGCTAAAATTACTGATAATGTTCGTGCAATATTAATTGAAAGCCCAACTAATCCTTTGATGCAAGTAACGGATATTCAACAAATTGCTAAATTGGCACAGCAGCATAATATTTTAACGATTGTTGATAATACGTTCATGACACCTTATTTGCAACGTCCGCTTAGTTTAGGTGCTGATATCATTGTGCACAGTGCAACTAAATATTTGGGTGGGCATAGTGATTTAATTGCTGGTGCAGTCGTGGTTAATAGCACAGAGCTTGCGGAGAAAATTCATTTTATTCAAAATGCAACTGGAGGAGTGCTTAGCCCATTTGACTCTTGGTTATTGATTCGTGGGATTAAAACGCTTGGTGTGCGGATGGATCGCCATTTAGAAAATACTAGCGTGATCAACCAATTTTTATTGAAACATGTTGCAATTGGTAAAATTTATTATCCAGGGCAATTAAATCCTATACAGGCTGATATCCAAGAAAGACAAGCCAGTGGTGCTGGAGCAATTATTTCTTTTGAGTTAGGTGCATCGTATAATGTGAATAAATTCTTAACTAGTTTAAAGTTAATTACTTTGGCAGAAAGCCTTGGCGGAGTTGAATCGTTAATTTCACATCCTGCGAGTATGACTCATGCAGCGATTCCAGTTGCGATTCGCCAAGAACTGGGGATTAGTGATACTTTAATTCGGTTGTCAGTTGGCATTGAAAACGTAACAGATTTAATTAATGATTTAGAGCAGGCTATCCTTGCGTCAATTGAGGAAATTTAAATGAAATATATCAATGATATTCGTGAATTAATTGGCAATACACCACTTTTAAAAATCAATAATTTTGGTTTACCTCAGGACGTAAATTTGTTTGCTAAATTAGAGTATTTTAATCCAGGCGGTAGTGTGAAAGATCGAATTGGTGTGGCTATGATTGCTGATGCCAAAGAGCGAGGATTATTAAAAGATGGTGCAACTATTATTGAAGCTACAGCGGGAAATACTGGGCTTGGAATTGCTATGGCTGCACTGAATTCTGGGCATAAAGTAATTTTTACAGTTCCAGAGAAATTTTCGATAGAAAAGCTTTCTTTGATGCGTGCTTTAGGTGCTGAAATAGTCATTACTCCACGTGAAATTGGAATGTTGGGAGCACAAGAAAAAGCTCAAGAATTATTACAGCAAATCAGTAATTCAATTTCATTAAAACAATTTGAAAACTTGGCAAACCCAGATATTCATTATCGTACGACAGGTCCTGAAATTTATGCAGCGCTTGGTGGTAAAGTGGATTATTTTGTAGCTGGCGCTGGCAGCGGTGGAACTTTTAGTGGTATTGCCAAATATTTACGTGAGCAAAATCCAGATTTAATCACGATATTAGCTGATCCACAAGGTTCAACAATGGGCGGTGGAGAGGTAGGGTGCTATAATATGGAAGGGATTGGTAATGATTTTATTCCAAAGACGATGGATATGAGTTTAGTGGATCATGTGATTAAGATAAATGATAGCGAGGCGTTTACCCATGCTCAATTATTAGCAAGAAAGGAAGGTGTTTTGGTTGGTTCGTCTTCTGGGGCAGCAATGGCTGCAGCTTTAAAATTTATTATTGGTTTGAAACCAAGTGGCAATATAGTGACGCTATTTCCTGATCGTGGTGATCGTTATTTTAGTAAGGGGTTATACAGTTAATTTATCTGTTATGTAATTTGTTGTAATATATTGAATAAGACATATCTTGGTTATTTTAATTTAAGGGGCTAGACAATCAAAGTATACTTTAAGGTGTGCTAATATATTGTCATGATTCATAAAAATAAGTATATAAACAGTTCAAAAATTTCAGAAGATAAATTTAGATAAATAGTTAAGTACTTTGTTGCAGATTTATCAGCAACGCAAATAGCAACTTTATCTGGAATTAGTCGAAACTCTATTAACAAATATGTAATGGAAATCCTCCATAGAATTTATGATCTTTGTAGTTCATGATCTCCTTTTATTACTTTGGGCTATGTAGAACTAGATGAGAGTTATTTTTAGAGCGATGTGCAGCTGGTTCAGTGATAAAAAATCCGCTGTGGTTGATAAATAAGTTTTGCATTATTCGTGGTTAATGTCAAAAAATAAAGTAATACCTTTTTGTACGGGTTTCAGACTAGACTTAAAAATAACTTCTCTTTTTCCAACTACACAATTTTCTGGTTCCAACTCATATTGTCCAAAACATTCATCTGTGATGTTATAAGTTATTCCGTTGTGGTTTAATTGCTGACCAACAATTAGCTTGTGTTTAGCAAGGGGGTGGTTGTTTGAAATTTTCATGATAATAATCCAAATAGAAAAACCCAGATGTGGAATCTGGGCTTGGAATGTTATTAATTATAATCTGTGATAGTTCAAAAATTATGATTAATAATACTAGGTTAGTTAAATGATTTTTGATTGATTGTTCTCAAAATGTTCCCATTTTGATTTTATGTGTAGGTATTTCAGATACTTAATGGTGCGGAAGAAGAGACTCGAACTCTGTCGAATCTCTTTGTTTTAATTACCTATTTTTTGATATAAATTTGTTGTGGGAAAACCACAGGGAAAGACACCTCCTTTAACTATAATTGCCCACTAGTTTATAACCATTTTTTTCTCCATGTTGTGGTATCCAATGCCCATAACTCCTGTACACGAGTTCGGAATCACGATGACCTAATTGAGTTGCAACCCATGCTGGCATTTCACCATTAGAAAGCAGTAAGCTTGCAAATGTGTGCCGTGTTTGGTGTATCGTCCTTTCTCTAATATCTAAAGAAGTTAAATATCTTTTTAGGTTTTTATTTAGCACATCGCTACTAGACCATGGTTCATCAGTGTTAGGATTTATAAATAGAAAATCACTTTTGTTAGCGCTCCTTTGTATTTGATTAATAATTGCGTTACCAGCTCTACTTAAAATCATTACGTCACGAATGCTATTTTTGCTCTTAGGTAAGATTCCTTTGCCGCGAACAACTTGTTCAATAACTCTTATAATACCTTTATTTAAAAGGGTATTATTTTGTTTTAGCGCGATTAATTCGCCCACGCGTAGCCCTGAATAAATTGCACAAATAAGTAAGTCTTTTATTACAGAAGGCGCTGCATTTATTATTAGATCAATTTCTTCCAAACTGAAAGGGTCTGGTTCTTCATTTGATTCTTCAAGAATTTCATCCGCAAGATTTTCAAAATACCCATTTTGGAATGGATTTTCCAAAACTAATTTAAAATCCTCGCAATCTTTCATTACTGATTTTAATGGAATGATAATATTTTTAAAATACTTAGCAGAAATATCAAGCGAGTTTATCCAATTAGTAACATAAACTTTGGATAATTCATCAACTGATAAATGACCGAAAGTAGGGATGAGATAGCTATTGGTATATCTTTCATAATCTTCATATGTGGTTGATTTGATTTTTTTCTTACCTTGAACTTGATCATTCACTCTTTTTTTATAATACAATAATTTTTGTTCGAGTAAGCCCTTTAAACGTATAATACTGTGGGTAGGCAATTGAGAAAGGTGCATTTGATTTTTGTTATCAATAAGGTCACTACGCTGTATTTGATACAAATTTATTTCACCCTTTTCACATTGCCGCTCTAATGCCAATTTTCTTTCATATGAAAACTTGATGTTTTCTGTAGAAATTTCAAGCGGACTAGTAAGTTTTCGAGCTTTGCCTTGTGCACAAATCAATACACGCAGCTTGTTTTTTCTAGTGTATATACCAGAAACATTTTTAGTATCTACTTTTTTGTCTTTGTAACCCATTTTTCAACTTCCTTAATATTAATGAGTTCGTTACCATCTGGAGCAATAAAAATTATTTTACTGTCCCATTGCCCAGAATTTTTTTTATGGTTAATTTCTCGTTTAGAAAAACCTGATAATTCTGAATAAACGTTGGATTGCACAATGTTTATTCCATTATTAGCCATAATTTGTGTTCTGGTTCTTTGATTTTGTGCCCACGAGTGATACGATGGAAAATTTACCATTAACGTATCATCTGGGGCGGTACATAGAATTAAACCACCTAAATATTTACTGAGTGATTTTCTTGCTTCTTTGATTGTAAAACCAGTTAATTTTACAAATAAGTCAGCTTTAACCCAATTTATATTAAGCAGTATTATTCTATCTGTATTGTTCATAGTATATTCCTTGTTTTAAATTGTTAAAGATCTTTTTAATAAATTTATGACAAAATACACTTATACTTAAAGGGCATATTAAATAACAATTTTATTAATTAATGATAGTTTACATCATTAATTATATATATTGCAATTTTATTTACATAAATAATTTCATAGTGCAATGGAGTTACAAGAAAAATAGCACATAACAAGTTGAAGTAATTAATAAAATGAAATATTAAACGCCAGTAAATTAATTAACAAAAAACTGATAAATGTTGATGATTATTGCATTTAACTGGTGGTTATTAATAAAATTACTTCGTCAACATTGCTCGTAGAATAATTTTGGGGGCTAGACAATCAAAGCACATTGAAAGGTGTGGTAACATATTGTCATGGTTCATAAAAACAAGTACATTAATAGTTCAAAATTTCTGAGGCTAAATTCAGAGAGTATTATTAGCTATTTTGTTGCAGATTTATCTGCTACACAAATAAACGTTTTATCTGGAATTAGCAGAAATTCAATTAATAAATATCTCATGGCAATCAGACAAAGAATCTATGATTATTGTCTTGTTGATTCTTCATTTGGAGTCTTTGGTGATATTGAATTAGATGAAAGTTTGATGTATCTAAAAATACGTTCAATTTACATTTAAAAGAATGTGAGTTTAGGTTTAATTATAGACAGCACAATCTCTATATTTATAATATTAAAATTAGTTAGAAATAATCCGCTTTGATTGTCTAGCCTATAATTTTTAAACTGCTAAAGATATTATTAATAAATTTATGATAAAATATATTCATATTAATATATGATAATGTGCGATATAATTATATATCTTACAATTTATTTGTATAAATTATTACATAATACAATGGGGTTATACTACAAAATGGCTACAGAACTTACTGAAATAATTAGTAAAAATAGAAGATCAAACGTTAATAAACTAATTAGCAAAAAATATAAAAGTATCAATGATTTTTGCGTTCAAAATGGTGAGGACTATTCTGCCGTACATCGATATTTGAACGGAACTCTCAGAATAGGAAATATTGTCATAAAGCGCTTTGAAAAAATATTTGGCTTAAAATCAGGGGATTTGGATAAGTCTAGCGAACTAAATGAAATTGTACAAATTCCAATATTTTCTTCAAAGGGTGCTTTTATTTCAATTGATAATTTACTATTAAGGGAGCCAAGCGCATATGCTCATATAGAGGGATTTATTTTTAATGAATTTGGTGTTTCAAAAGCTGACTCCATTGGTATTACCTATGATAATGATTCTATGTCTCCAGATATTAAAATTGGATGGAGCATACTCATTGATTTATCTGAAACAGACGTTCAAGATGGTGAAACTTATGCAATTTTGTTACACAATAAAATTCAGTTTAGGAAAATATTTTTCTTAGATGCGACTACTTTAGTTTTAAAACCAATAAATGCTGACTTTGCAGAAGCAACCATCATGATAAAAGATTTAATTGTAATTGGAAAACCCGCATATATTTTAGGCGGTTCATATAATAAGTAATAAAGGTATGGAAAATGAAAAAATTATGTAAAGTTTTCGAAGAATACATCATAAGCGCTCGTTTAAAAATCCAGAAACTAGCAGTGACAGCGCTATTTTCTATTTGCATAGCGTCTTTATTGTATTCTTGGTTAGCCATAAGTAAAAATCAAGTTCCATCAGCTTTGCTGATTTGTGTGAAATTTGCTCTAGTTATTCCATTCTCATTTTTTGTTGGTCTAACGTTACTTACTATAATACTAAGTTGTACATCATTTAAGATAAATGATAGACTTTTAAAAAATATTCATTTCTTGACTTTTATTGAAAAAATATCGTTATCAGGATTTTATGTGTCTTATTTGTTATCAGGTATTTTTATTTGCAGTGGGGGATTATATTTAATAAATCATTTTAGTTATTCAAATTTATTTATGTTTTTGTTCATTTCTATTTATTTAGTAGCTATACAAGGACTTATGTCTATAGTGACTCTATTTTTACTAGCATCATTGAATACAATTAAAAACTTAGGGGCGCTAAACTTACAAATATTAATGGTTGAGCCTTTATTAAACTGGTAATACTCCCATTTTTAGATCAATTTAAAAGTATAGATTATTTACGGCTTAAATAATTACTTCTTAAATACTGATGGCACACCTCCCAAGCTCATATGTGGTCTCACATTATTATACATCCAGAGCCACTGAGTTGATTGTTGTTTTACGTGTTCAAGGCTTTCAAATAAGCATTGATTTAGTAATTCATAGCGTATAGTTCGGTTAAAACGCTCAACATAACCATTTTGCTGTGGATTTCCTGGCTGGATATACCACAACTCAATTTCATTAATTTTTGCCCATTGTTTCAAGCGCTCACTAATATACTCTGGCCCATTATCACATCTAATGGCAAATGGTTTGCCTCGATGTGCAATTAACCGATCTAGCGTTCTTATTACTTGAACAGTTGTGAGTGAGAAGTCAATCTCAGTTTCCAATGCTTCACGATTATAGTCATCTATAATATTTAGTGTACGATACTTTCTGCCATCAATCAGATTGTCATGCATGAAATCCATTGACCAGATATGATTTTGAAACTGTGCGCTAGCTAGTTTCTCTGGT
>JACCDT010728502.1_pt1 | contig 15642 bp, 12 predicted proteins | sample 7446291 | NCBI WGS metagenome assembly JACCDT01 (sample SAMN15323446, study PRJNA562643) | freshwater metagenome | isolation source: river surface water | place: USA:Blue River Watershed | collected 2017-08-17 | reverse complement strand
GGGTGGGCCAAGACCAGTCGCCGGACCCTCTCCGCTACGAGCAAGGTGATCAAGGGGTTTATCTACTAATCCTCGGGCCACCGTACCACTTTGCAAAATTCTTTACCCTGTGTAATTTCGCCAGAGGCGAACCGGTATCCTGGGTTACACAGGGTTTTTATTTCTCATTTCTCTGTGGTATAATCTGTGGGAAAGCGATTGGAATGTATCAATTCTTTTTTTTGGGTCCCGCATCGAGTGCGGGACGACATAAAGAAAAAGGATGTCGTTATTTTGCACGGTATGTTTTCTCTCAAAAACAAAAAACAAAATAGGGTGGTCTTTGCTTTGGCCTTGTTTCTTTTTTCTTCGGGGATTTTTTTCCTATTGCCGGGTACTGTGCATGCTGATGCTTGGGGTGCGGTTAAAGAAGTAGTTGGCGGAGCTATTGGCGGGGTACTAGATAGCACGGTCGGTTTGGCGCTTCGAGGTCTTCTGTACGCTGTTTTTGTATTACTGGGGTGGTTTACCTCGGTAGCGGTCACGCTTTTTGAGTGGTGTATTAACCCGGACTATATTTCCGGAAATGGAGGGCTTTTGAACAAACAAAGCGTCTATGCTAACTGGAAGTTTATCCGAGACTTTTTCAACCTCTTTTTCATCCTGACTCTCCTCTATACGGCTTTTACGATTGTTTTTCAAGTGGCCAAGAATTACAAACAGACGCTTCTCAGTATCATCCTGGCTGCTATGTTTGTGAATTTCAGTTTCCCTATTACCCGGGTTATCATTGATGTGACCAATGTGCCCATGTACTACTTTGTCAATCAAATGATGGCCAAGGAAGAGGGCAAGAGCGCCTTTGGAAACTTCTTGGGCGCATCGAAGATTCAGGATGCTCTTATTCCTGAGAGTTATAGCGTTGCGAGTGGAAGTACTACCCAGCTCCTTATGGCGATTGTCATGCTCTTTATGTTTATGATTGCGCTCCTGGTTTTTTCGGTGCTGATGGTAGTTCGATTAGTAGCGATTGTTATGCTACTTATCTTTTCCTCTGTGGGATTTGCTGCTTCGGTAATTCCTGGAATGCAAGAATATGGGGATAAATGGTGGAAGGCTCTCTGGCAGTACTCTCTCTTTGGGCCAACGTCGATGCTTATGATGCTTATCGCCACACGGTTTTTTGAAGAGATTGGCAAGGATGGTACGAGAGGCCAGTTTATGCAGGTAGCGATCAGTAATGCCACACCAGCTGAGAGTGGGATGATTGCGTCTGTTGCGATGTTTTCAATCCCGATAATTATGATGTGGTTTGCTATTGGGATGGGCCTGTCCTCGTCGATCGTCGGAGCGGGAGCGGTCGTCGGCCTCGGCTATGCGGCTATCAAGGGTGCCGGGAGAATGACGTATAAGAATGCACCAATGCGTGGTTTGTATGGAGGGCTAAAAAAGGGCGCTTATGAGGGCAAAATTTTTGGACGCTCATACGCAAGCGATACTGGATTGCGTAGTCTACTAAAGGGTAAGACATGGAAACAGGCCAGTGAAAATACAGAGGCGAAATTTAAGGGTGCAGTGTACGGAGGTAATCAGGGCAAACAAACAGAATTGGACAAGCTTCATTCAAAGCGTGTAAATGAGGCAGTAAAGGACAATAAGGAGAACCAGGTTAATGCGTCTATGTTAAGACAGAGCCTCACATCGAATGATGTAGTGACAAGACAGGCAGCGGCAATTTCGTTGGCTGAGTCTGGAGAAATACGGACGAGCGACGATCTCATGAAAGCAATCCAGGCTTTGCGGAGTGGCGGATCAGCGGATGCGCCAGAGTTTAATGAGTACGCCTCTGACATGGTGACGCGCGCTATTGATAAGGCTAGGGATGGCGCTACAGCAGGGGTCAGTCCTGAACTCTACCATTCGATAGCGCAGGGCAAAGAGAGTACGCTTGAAGTACTTGATAGCAAGTTGAAAAAGGATGGAAATCTTCATATAAAGGTAAATTATAAGATTGATGAGACAGAGAAAGTGATGATTGAGGAGAATAATAAATTACCAATGGGCGATAGGAAGAGTAAAGAGGATATTAGTAAAATGGCTCGGCAACAGGTTTATAAGGATATAGTGCGTCCTTTGTCAGTCGATGATTTGATTAAACAGAAGACGTTACATGCCAGTCCTGATTTTGAGGAATATTTCTCTGAGGAATTAAAGGGTAATAAGCGATATGTTCAGGCTATTTTGGAAAAGGCTCATGAAAAGGGGAAACCAGAAGTGCAGGCTGTTTGGAGCAGAATTCATGCGAGAGCGGTGAAAGAAGAAATAAAGAGTGCGGACAAAGAGGAGGAGGATGATGAGGAGGCAAAGAAAAGGGCCGCAGCCAAGTATGCGAGTGATAAAATTAAGGCAAAAAGAAGAGAAACGGAAGCGCGTAGAAGGGGTTAATATGCACACGTCATGTTTGGTATAACAAAAAGAGTGGAACAGAGTAAGAATATTTATTATCCCCTTTTAGCTTCGGAGAGGCTGGATAATGGTTTGAATTCTGCTGAGGAGATTGGTGCTATCTGGTCTCATCTTGTGAAACTTGCGCCGGAGAAAAAAAATATTCTTGTTTCCGATGAGTTACCAGAGAAAATGGAATTGTTGCAGCGGACCCTTGGATGTGGCGACTCAACGATAGAGGGAACAAGTGTTCTTCTTCGTTGGTTTTACTTTGATGAGGTCGACCAGATTGGATTTGAAGGGGGATTACGAGATTTATATGGCGAACAAGCAGGTGAAGTATTAGGATTTATACAGAAAGAAATTCTTTCGTTGAAGCCAAAACCAAGAGTTGAGGAGGTATCTGAAACCGTAAAGAAGACCGAAGTCGCTTTCATTAAAATGCCCCTTCTTCAGGCGCTGTCAAAGTACGAAAACTTGGGGAACCAGCTTATTACCAATGAGCGGATCAAGATTAAGTCACAGCCAGAACCAGTCCGACCGTCACTCCTCTACTGGATCAAGTACTACCGAGATGAGCTCGGCATCGGACATCACAGTACGGTGGATCGAGGTAATTTCCTCTTTCGTTCGGAAAATGGTAAGCGCCTCTCACCCGAGGAACGGGAGCGGGTCAACCTGGTCCTTAAGTCCGTGGAAGAAAACTATCCCGTAGATATCGATACCGAGCATAGCGAGATCGTCTTTCCGGCCTTTGTCGCATCAGCGCCCCGGCCACAGCCTGTACCGCAGGCCGTCTCGCAACCGGCCCCAGTCGCTACCTCCGCGCCCCGTCCCAAGCCTGCTTTCAACTTTGGTCAGGGTGGGATGATGAGTGGTACTGAGGTGAAGAGTGCTCCCAAGGACGCACCAGCCCCGGGCAATCTCTCCTTTACCTCGAAGCACATTTTCCCAGCTGAGAAGCCCACTACACCGGTGACACCTACACCACTACGTCCTACTCCTCAGGCTCCGAGACCAGCTCCGCAGGTGTCAGAGGCCCCCCAGCCCCAGAACAACCCTTTCCGGATCCATCCAGTGAGTCTGGGCAAAGAGGACGATTAGTCCTCTTTGAAAAGCACAATGCAAAAAGCACAAAAGCCAAACAAAGCACATGACAGAAAACACAAATCACTACCGAGAACTGGAAGAACGTACCACTGAGTTTGCCAAAAGAGTGATTCGTCTCTGTAAAGAGCTGCCAAATAATACGATCAACAGACGACTCATTGATCAAATTGTTCGTTCAGCGGGTTCAGTTGGGGCGAATTATCGAGAAGCAAATGAAGCTCTTGGGAAAAAAGATTTGGCGCACAGACTCCGTATTGCAAGAAAAGAATGTAAGGAAACAGAACACTGGTTGGTGCTGATTGAAGAAGCAAATGAGGAAATGAAAAATCGAATGGCAGGACTTGTCAAGGAAGGTAGTGAGATAAGAAACATTTTATCTGCTATTATTAGTAAAGTAAGTACAAAGGAGAAATTTGGAGATTAAATTTTGGGAATTGTCTGGTCTTTGTGTTCTGAAGGTTGTGTTTTGAAGTCATACGACTATGATGTTTTCTGTCCCACAATTTATTGATGTCGAGGACAAGATCGCGGGGCCACTCACGTGGCGCCAGCTCCTCTGGATGATTGGGATGGGTGCAGCCCTCCTCACTGTTTTTGGGATGTTTGATACTGGACTCTCGATCATCATTTCTATCCCGATCGTGCTCATCTTTTGCGCTATGGCGTTCTATCGGCCCAATGGTTTCCCGATGACCACCTTTGTGAGTAGTGGGGTGATGTTTCTTTTTCGACCTAAGGTCGCTGTCTGGGAGCGACCAACTATGCCGATTGGGACAACCAAGGCGGCTCCTCCGGTAGCAAAGAAAGAAGAAGTAGCGGTAGAAAAGCAGATGACGGCTGATAAACTCGCCGAACTAGCGAGAATCATTGATAGAAGATGAAGTAGGTAGCAAGAAGCATGAATTATGAGTGAAGAAAATTCACATTACATATTTCATAACTCAAGGTTCAAGATTAAGGTACGACCATGGAATTACTGAAAGGCAAAAAACAAGGAGTCGGGGCAGGAGCGGCAAGTACCCAGCGCTATGTCGATGTTGATGAGATGCGCGACGGAGTGATGGTACTCAAAAGTGGTGCTCTCCGAGCAGTGCTCCTCGTGTCTTCAATCAACTTTGATCTCAAATCAAGTCAGGAGCAGGATGCTATCATCGCCCAGTATCAGGCATTCTTGAACTCGCTCGACTTTCCTGTCCAAATTGTCATCCAATCCCGCCGGTTCAATATCGGGCCCTACATCAATCAGCTGACGGACGTAGAGAAACAACAGGAGAATGAACTGCTCCGTTTTCAGATTGGGGAGTACAAGAACTTCATCAAGAATCTGAGTGAGGTCTCGAACATCATGTCCAAGTTCTTCTATATCGTTGTGCCCTTTTCACCCGTGGAGGACAAGCAAGGGGGATTTTTTGCCAAAATGTTTGGGATTTTCCGTCCTCGTCAGGCGGTCGGTATGAAAGGAGAGCTCTTTGAAACCTACAAGAGTCAGCTCCTCCAGCGGGTGGATCATATCGCGACTTCTCTCTCTGGAGCAGGACTTAAGGTGACCCAACTCAATACCGAAGAAGCGATTGAGCTCCTCTATAACAGCTACAATCCATCGCTTTTTACTTCAACTGTCATCAAGAATCCAGGAGATATTGAACTTGCCTAACGTACTATCATGGACAGAATTGTTTTTCGCGACAACAAAGGACCGATTCTCGGTGGTGGTCAGGTGGTGACGCCTCCACCGGCTCCAATCGAACCTGTGACACCGACTCCTCCTGCTCCGACACCTCGTCCAGAGCCAATTCAGCCTGTAGCGATGGAGCCGGTGCCGACACCGACTCCGGTCGCCCCACCCACACCGGCCCCTGCTCCGACGACCACACCAGTGACCCCGACTCCTCTGGTGACACCAGAACCAGTACAGACGCCTCCGCCTACTCCCGTCGTAGAGCCGATGATGGTAGCTACACCGTTACCTACACCAGAGGCCGAGGAATCAATGCCGGAGATGCCCGAAATCGTCCTCCCAGGTGTGAAGCCGGCCCCAGCAATGGTAGGAGAGGAGCAGTCTGTGACACCCACTCCGGTAGTCGATGAACCACCCGTGGTCATGCCACAGTCGCTCCCCAAGACAACCGCTGGCATATCACTGACCGGTAAGAAGGATTCTAACCGTGATGCGGAAGCGCTTTATCAGCAAGGTATCGCGACGCTTCGAGACCTTATTGCCCCACCAGCAATCAAAATTTCGAATAACACCATGCAGATTGGTGAGGTGCTGTCCCGTACCTACTTTGTGGTGGCCTATCCACGATATCTCTCGACCAACTGGTTTTCGCCGATTATCAACATCGACTTTAGTATGGACATCGCGCTCTTTGTCCACCCTATCGACACGGCAGAGATCATGAAGAACCTTCGTAAGTCTGCTACCCAAGTGCAGTCCCAGATTCATATCGAGAACGAGGAGGGAAAAATCCGCGATCCTATGCTCGAGACCGCTCTCCAGGATATCGAGGGGCTCCGTGACAAACTACAGCAGGGGACAGAAAAATTCTTCCGCGCCGGAATTTACATGACCATCTACGGGAGTGATGAGAATGATTTGAATGACAAGTGTCGCTCGGTCGAGTCTATCCTCGAGGCCCAGCTCGTGTATACCAAATCCGCTATCCTCCGGATGGATCAGGGCTTTGCGTCGACCCGGCCACTGGCGAACGATGTCCTCGATGTGGCCAACAACCTGAATACCGAGCCACTTTCGACGACGTTCCCGTTTGTCTCATCCGACCTTTCCTCAAACCAAGGTGTGCTCTACGGTATCAACCGACACAACAATAGTCTCATCCTCTTTGATCGGTTTAAGATGGAAAATGCCAATATGGTGGTGTTTGCCAAGTCCGGTGCCGGTAAGAGCTATACGGTCAAACTCGAGGTACTTCGCTCCATGATGTTCGGAGCAAGCGTCATTATCCTTGATCCAGAAAATGAATACAAGCATCTCTGTGAGGCTGTCGGGGGGACGTTCCTCAAGGTGTCGCTCAATTCTGATGTCCACCTCAATCCGTTTGATTTGCCAAAGAAGGTGGAAGATGAAGATACGGCCGGCGTGTTCCGCAATACCATCGCCAACCTGGTAGGCCTCCTTCACCTCATGCTCGGGTCGGTGACGCCAGAAGAAGACTCTATCTTGGACCGGGCTATCCGGGAGACCTATGCCATTCGGGATATCACCGAGGCGAGTGATTTCTCGCAGTTTGATAGTGCCTCATTTCCTACTATGTCTGATCTCTACGCGGTGCTCCAGAATATGGAGGGGGCCGAGTCACTCTCGGCGCGCCTGGAGCGGTACACTGAAGGTATTTTTGGTGGATTTCTCGACAAGCAGACCAACATCGAGATGAATAATCAGCTCGTAGCCTTTAATATCCGTGACCTGGAAGAAGAGCTCCGGCCAATTGCCATGTATATCATCCTCCAGTTCATCTGGAACGAAATCCGCACCCATATGAAGAAGCGGGTGATCGTCGTGGATGAAGCCTGGGTTATGATGCAACATGAGGACGCAGCGAGCTTCCTCTTTGGTATCGCCAAGCGCTGTCGTAAGTACTTTACTGGCCTTACCACTATTACCCAGGATATCGGTGACTTTATGTCGTCACGCTACGGTAAGCCAATTATCACCAACTCATCTCTCCAGCTCCTCCTCCGGCAGTCGCCTTCGTCGATTGATCTCATTGCGGAGACGTTTTTTCTGACGGACCACGAGAAGTTCCTCCTCCTTGAGAGTAACGTCGGTGAAGGCATATTCTTTGCTGGGACCAAACATGCCGCTATCAAGATCATCGCCTCGTATAGTGAAGATCAGATTATTACCTCGGATCCACGTCAACTTCTTGAAATTGAGGAGGCCAAGCGCGACTTCGATTCGGGCAACTAGAATTCTGTATGGCGACTCAATTTGATACGATACGAGAGGCAACAATCCTAGCGAGAAAGCATAGGAAAGACATAGCCAATGGCGATTTGGCACCATTTATTCCGGCTTTTGCTTTTGCTCTCGCCAAAGACTCGCTTATCGATGTCCTCACGGCTACCATACTGGCAGCAGTCGTGACAGAGTTCATGGGACTGTTTATTTCGGTGTACCTCTTCATTTTTTTATGGGGCAAAGGCAAGTGGAAGGTACGGCTGATAATATTCATCCTCGGGTGTTTTGACTCGATTCCGGCGGTGAGTCTTATCCCGTTCTCGACAGTCTGTGTCGCTTATGCCTACTGGCAGGCTATAAAAGGAGCGGATTTGGCTAAGCTAGAATTGGCACGACTGACAACACTCGCCAAGGTACAATTGGTAAGACAGCATCAAATGGTCCAGGTAGTTCAAGCGCAGACTGCTATTCAAGAGAATGAGGTTTCTCAGGAGGGCTCGAAATATCCAACTGCTCAAGGAGGACGACTCTCTCGGGGAATGGACTATGTACCAGTAGTGGGATCAGCCAAAATGATTGGTGAAGCAATGAGAGGGCGACGGGCGGGAGCATCTGAACGGATGTCTGGAACTGAACGAGTGAGGCAGGGAGTGGAGGGGGCGGCTTTTTTGGCGGCTGATATGACCGGAGTCGGTGAGGTGGCGCGACTGGGGAAGGCGGGGATGGCAGCGTCGAAAATGGGTGAACACGCGCTCGCGAAAGGGGCAGGGAGACAGATGATGAGAGAGGGGATGGCTCTCCATGAGCGAGGCAAAGTACGCGCATCAAATGACGCCAGGTATAAAAAGGTAGCGTAAACTAAGAGTATGGATACTGTACTAACCAAGAAATTTCTTATCACCGGGCTCTTGGCGGTGTTCAGCGTTTTCTTCTTGGGATACTTTACTCAGGCAGACAAGGTCAATCCGGTGTTTCAGATGCTCCTTGTCATGGTGGCCTTCTTCTTGGTAGTTCCGGCGTTATATTGTAAAATAGTATTGAAGGAGTCGCTTCACGATATGGGCTGGCAGGGCGGGAATGTTTTTGCGGGGGTGTTCCTCTCTCTTCTCTCGCTCTCTCTCGGGCTGGTCATCATATACGGGCTCGAACGGTACACTGCTTTTGGGGGTGCGTACCGATTACCACTGAGTATCCAGACTGATTTTGCGTGGTTCCTCCTCTACGAGGCCCTCATGGCGCCTCTCATGGTACTTTTTTACGAGGTGTTTTTCCGAGGCTTTATCGGGCTCTTGTGGCTCCGTTCGCTCGGCATGGTCTCGATCCTTCTCCAGGCAGGTCTTTTTGCCCTCATGCTCTTTGTTGCAGGGGAGCTCACTGCCAATCAAGTGCCGGCGCTCATATTTGCTCCGTTTGCGGGATTGATTGCTTACTATTCCCGCTCAGTCTGGTACTCGTGGGGTGCGACGTGGCTCTTTTTCTTCCTTATTGACGTCTATTTTTTGATCTCTCGTTGATTCTTTATTCTTATGATGAGGTTTGGGCAGCGACAATTGAAAAAGATCAGTAGCGTGTTTCTCTCACTCATGCTTCTCTTGGGGAATGCTCTACCCGCGTCCGCAGGACTCTTTAGTGGGCCGAAGATTCCTTCTCCATCTTCCGTCTTTTCTGATATGGAAAAGAGGTATCATCTCGATTCGGAGTCAATTCAGGAACAGTCTGAAAATTTTAATGTAAGTAGTAATAAGGTACTCGCTCCCGAAGTAAAGTTATTTTTTAGCCCCAGTGATCCCAAAGCTGGAGAAAAAATTTCAGCTAAAGCCTTTCCAATTTATTTTTCAAACCACGAGTCGAATTTGTACTATACTTGGTATATTAAACACGTTGAGTGTGACTTGGATAACTCACCTAGTGAGAGTGCCCGGTCACTGTGTGATCGTGATTCAGATAAAAAGATCACCGTTGAAGACTGGAAGATAGAAGCTATGTCGCTTATAGCCCAAAATGGGTTTGATGTTGCTGATGCTGATTATAATAATGATTCCGATGCAGATGGATACAAGGCGCGTTTGGGTGGCGATAACAAGACGGATACTCCCGATCATTGCTATCTTGCCGATACTGAAACCGGTAAGAATTATGAACTCTTGGCCTCTGATGTAGAGGATGCTGATCAGGTGACTTTTGACTGTCCAAGTGGCGAGACGCCTGTCTGTATGGAAGGTGAAGGTCAACTCGATTCCTGTGTGATTGATCCTCTGAACCCCAGTACGTGCTTCGATTTTTCTGACACAGGTGTTTGTCACCCATCGGGATCACCTATTTGTACGAATACAGGGGCGGCCCAATGTAGTGTGGGAGCGCCACGATGTGTGGTTGACCCTGTTAACTCAACCTCATGTGGCACTGAGCTCCTGACTTGTACTGGTGGTAAGGCTCAGGAAACGGCCTGTAAACATCTATTTCCTGATGCACCAGGTTTTGTGACTGGTGACGGTGAATTTGGGGCAGGCGAGGAGGAGTTTTGGGGAACAAATCCATCAGATCCTGATACAGCGGATAACGGTAACAAAGATGAGGCCAATGTTGTCGGGCTGGGTAGGGCAAATTTTACCTGGAATTATCAGCCGGGCGATCAGGTTGGTGTCGCGCTAGAAGGAACATCACTGACACCAACAAAGTATGATGACGCATCGTATATGATTGTATGGGCCTTTCCAGAAAAGGATTGTCCCCTTAGTCTTGCCGAAAGTACCGGTAGTATTACCAAAAAAATTAAGGGTTATGATGTCGATATATTGACCGCTAAGATGGATCTGAACAAGTGTATTGAACGTAATCTCGTTGATCCAACCGAGGGTGGTCAAGCAACGAATCTAGAAGTGTCAGTTTCTGTTACGCCTGAGAATCCAATTAATGATGAATCTCCAGACAAATCAGGAGATTTGGTATTGGCCCAAGCGAGTATTACGAATTCTTCTCGAAATATTAGTGATACGGTCTATGAGTGGGAAGTAGAAATTGGGAATAATTTGCAGTTTAGAAATGATGGAGGGTCGTTTATTGCCGGAAAAATTACGCAAGACCTCCAGGGTTTGGAGTTGCTTGGAAATAACAAGGGTATTGCCCTCGATACCCTTCGTCTGAAATTGAACTTGCCTAAAGATGGTACTTTTGGAGGACGAGCATTAGGCGAGTATATGACAGGAGGGGTTGGTTACCTTAGATTTACTGCAAAAGCCACCGAGAGCTTTTCGAGTGGTATAGTCCGAAAGGGAAAGAGTGATGTGGTGATTAAGTTTACGTCGTCTGGCAAAAAGATTGGCGCCTATAAAGTAATTGGCTTACCAGGGGCAGATGCGAGTACTACACGAATTAAATTAGACGAGAATGGAAGGATTTGCGAGGGCAATCCAGATGATCCGGAGAACAAGGATAATCTAGATAGAACTTCCTGTCGAGTGATAACCAATGAGATTATTGGGCTTAAAGTAGATCCCGCCGGACTTAGTAATTTTAATTGGACGATTAATGGTGCAACACTTAATTGTTCATCAAAAAACGTCTCGGCTGATTGTGGAGAGACTGCGCTAAATCATATTAATTTTTTTCCAGTGACTGGTGAAGTGGGTGATACCTATACGGTCACTTTGACCGCAACTGACTTAACCTCTGCGACTAAATCAGATCAGGTCGTGACGCTCACGCGAACCTTTCATGTGGTACAGCCCGAGCTCTCAATCAAGTCGCTCAATACCAGCGCTTGGCCAAAGCTCCTGGGACAGTACCAAGATATCACTGGGAAAAGTTGTTCACAGGGGATTTGTCCGGAGTACAGCGAGAATGTTTTTGAAGGGTTTTCGGGTGAGTCGCTCGGCTTTACCGGTGAGTTCATGCCGAATTTCTTGGCCAGTCGTTCCACGAGACAATGGACCGTCGATGGAGCCTATATAGCAGAATCTGGCAACGGAATCGCCTTCTCAGCTCTCAAAACGGCTCCCGATGTGTACAATATTGGTCTCTCCGCTCTCGTGGTTCAGCCAGTAGAGATTCGTAGGGCCTTGAGTGACATCTGGGGTGTTTCTCAGCTTGATTCGCCAGAAATACACTTCGCTACTTCCGCTCAGGTGGAACTCAAGGAACCAGGCTTCGCCCAAGGGACACTCCAGGGGTCCAAAAAGTACTTGGCCGCAATCGCGTCGTATATCCCGGCCTCAGTCATGTTTACTTTCCGCATTGCACTTTCTATCATGCTGATACTTTTTACAGCACATGTGCTCTTTGTCCTTCTCCCAGACCACTCGAGAGTGGTACGGACTCCTCACGATAGATAGTGCCAAAGTGCCACACTTGAATCTCAGGGCTCATAACAAAAATCCTCTGCACGATGCAGGGGATTTTTTTGGTGCCGTGGGAGACCCGCCCGAACGACTGATGTCATTCAGTCGGGCGGGGACTCGTCAGCCAGAGGCTGATCCGCCTTGGGCGGAAACTCTCATTGCATTCTCTTGTGGGCAAGGAGGGACTCTCCTTTGGACCTGGGATTTCTCTCGAGACGAGAAATCTCTTCTCGTCCCTCTCGAAAGCAAAGCAGTTTGCTTTCTCTTGTGGGCAAGGAGGGACTCGAACCCTCAATCCTTTCGGAACCAGTTCCTAAGACTGGCGCGTATACCAATTCCGCCACCTGCCCAATATACAATCTATATAATTTTTGCTTTCTCACCGAAAATTTTGAGGAGGTGCGCTGCTTCTTCTGCTACGGCTGGCGAGTCCTCATACTCACCATGATGCCGAGTACCTTCACCATAGGTGTGCTTTTTTTGGTCGAGATGGAGATTGACAAAGAGACTCACTTTTTCGACTTTGGTGTAACAGTGGAAGCGCGGGTAGCCTGATTGACCGAGGGCACGCACGAAGCTCATTTCGCCGCCTTCTTCCCGCTGGAACGCGTATCCGGCTCTACGCAGGAGTGAGACTGGGTTTTCGGTGATACCGGCTACGTGAATTTTCATAGATTTGAGAATGATCGTTATACGCTCCCTCGTCCCGTTACAACTTGTCGGGGTACCCGGAATCCCAGCCCGCAGAAGCTACGCTTCAAGCGTTGCTGGCGGGGAACCGGAACCACACGCACCCGAAGCGTGCGTACTACCACCATACTATGCCCCGTTAATCTAATCCGTTTTGGGAATCCCTGCCTGCCGGCAGGCAGGGAACCTCGGGTTATACGCACCCGAAGCGCACGTAATGCCACTATACCACACTCCGCAAATCCTCATTTTTCTAATCAACCCAGTGTTTCTTTTTGATGTTTTCTTCCTCCTTCCTTTTTTCGGCCACAATCCTTTCGGCGGCGATGGCCCGCAACTTGGTAAGATCGAGGTCCTTCAGTTCACTGGCCCGCTTGAGGAGATACGGACGGGTATTGCGCTCGGGGTCGTCGATGACCTCGGAGAGGAGAACATCAAGGAGGGCACCGATCAAGGGAGAGGGAGCGAGGCCAAGTTCAGTTATGAGGTCTGTCCCTTTCAGGGCGAGCATCTTGACCGAGAGCGGGTCACGAGAGACCTTGTCGATCATGTACTCGAGATGACGGAGTTTATAGGTCTTGCCTTTGGGGACACCGGAGCCCAGTCTATCACCAATACGGACCGCCATCAAATCAGCCATGTTTTCGAGCCCGACTCGCTTCACAAGACGCCGTACGGACGCTTCGGTGACCTCATCGACATTGTAGTAGAAGAGGTGATTGTCGACGAGGAGAGTAGCCTTGTTGATGACTTCCTTGGGGAAGCGCAGTCGAGTGAGGGCCTGTTCAGTTATACGTGCACCGACATGATCATGGTTGTAAAACGTGGAACGATACCCTTCACCTCGCTTGGTAGCTGGCTTACCGACATCGTGGAGGAGACAGGCGAGTCTCACAGTGAGGTCACTAGAGGGGCAGGTAGCGAGGGCTCGGAGATTGTGTTCCCAAACAGTGTAGATGTGGTGGAGGTTTTGGGTGACGCCGATGCCGAGCTCGAGCTCGGGGAGGATAGAGCGGAGGAGGTTGGCTTCGTGAAGTTTTTCGATACCGAACGCTGGGTTTGGTGACAGGATGATTTTCTCGAGCTCATCACGGAGACGCTCCTTTGAAATATGAGTGAGGAGCTCTGAGAGCTTCACTATAGCGTTAAACGTGGCTGGGTCGATATGCCACGGTGTCTCGTTAGCCCCTGGCTCTTTTGGAGTGAGCTCAGTAAGGAGGCGGATGGCCCGCATGAGTCGGAGGGCGTCTTCGCCGAAGCGCTCCTCTGGATTGCCAACGGTCCGGATACACTTGGCTTCGAGATCTTTGACACCGCCAAAGGGATCAACGAGTGACCACTGGCCATCGGTATTTTGACCATAGGCCAGGGCGTTTATGGTAAAATCTCGCCTGGCGAGATCTTCGGTCAGGGATGCAGTAAAGGAGACAGCATCTGGTCGACGGTGGTCCTGGTACCCTGATTCCGTGCGATAGGTTGTTACCTCGATGATTTCCTTGGGCGCCGTTTCAGGTGAGAGAGAGGCGCGTTCATCCATGACACTGAAGCGAGGCACTTTGACCCCGACGGTGCCAAAATTATTCTCATAAAAGCTTTCAGGAAAGAGCGCGAGGATTTCGTCTGGTAAGGCATTGGTGGTCACGTCCCAGTCTTTGGGCGTGCGCTCGAGGATGAGGTCGCGGACCGAGCCACCGACGACGTAGCCTTCGAAACCAGCCTCTTTGAGGGTGGCCAGGATATTTTGAACGGGGAGGGGTATTTTTTGAAACATAGAGAGTAAATGTCAAAATCCCAATGTCAAAAACCAAATCGATAATTCAAATGAAAATGTTCAAATGCAAACTTTAGGCATGAGAACTTTTGATCAGATTGGCTATTTGAAATTTGAGCTTTGAAACTTTGCGGTCTAGAGTGTTCGCTTCTTCTCCTCTTCTTTGTAACAGATGAGGGTATCACCCATTGCGATTTTGACGTTGCCTTCAAAGACGACACCGCACTCGTTGCCCTGACCAACTTCATCGGCATTTTGCTTGTTTTGTTGGAGATTGAGCATTTTGCCTTGGCCGACGATTTCGTCGCCACGTTTGATTTCGAGGAGGGAGCCACGGAGGAGTTTGCCCTCTGAGACGCGACCACCGACGATCATATCGTGCTTACCTGTTTTGAAGATAGCAAGGACTGAGAGACGGCCCGAATCAGTGCGGACAATTTCGGCGGGGAGCATGGACGAGAGACGGTCTTTGATGGCATCCACGAGCTTGTAGATGATATTGTAGGTGACGATTTCAACCTTGCTCGTTTCGGCGAGACGCTTGGCGACTGAGGTCGGTTCGCTATTGAAGCCGACGAGGAGTGCGCGCGCGCTCTCGGCAGTCCGCACATCAGATTCTGTGATACTCCCCACGCCTGATGCCATGATTTCAAGTACGATTTCATCTGACTTGATGGTTGAGAGAATCTGCTCGATGGCCTCGAGTGATCCCTGGACATCAGCCTTGAGGACAATGACCAAATGCTTCCTTTCTTTTTCTTCCTCGGTCTCAATTTTGCCAGTTTTACTCTTGGTGGCATCTTTGAGGAGGGCCTCTTTGGAGCGGAGCCGGGCGAGACCTTTGCCTCCCACGACCTGGACGACATCATTCGTCTGAGGAGCAGTATTGAAGCCGTAGATGGTCGCTGGGGTCGATGGGCCAGCAGCCTCAAGGTTCTTGCCACTCCAGTCCTCAATGCGACGGATGCGCCCGAAGGCACTGCCCGCGATGACATCCTGACCTACTTTGAGCGTTCCGGTACGGATGAGAGCGGTGGCCACAGGCCCCTTCTGTGGATCGAGGTGGGATTCGAGGATGACAGCAAAACCGTCGCGCTTTTGGTCAGCCCGAAAGTCCTCGACTTCAGAAAGGAGGAGAATATTGTCGAGGAGCTTGTCAATATTGATATTATTCTTGGCGGAGAGCTCGGTACACATGGTTTCACCACCCCATTCTTCAAACATGATACCGTGCTCGGCGAGCTCCTGTTTGACGCGATCGGGCTTGGCTTCGGGCTTATCGATCTTGTTGATGGCGACAATGACGGGGAGTTTGTGTTCTTTCAGGTACTCGATGACTTCCTTGGTCTGGGGGCGGACGCCATCATCGGCGGCAACCACCAAAATAG
>JACCDT010037421.1_pt1 | contig 15657 bp, 14 predicted proteins | sample 7446291 | NCBI WGS metagenome assembly JACCDT01 (sample SAMN15323446, study PRJNA562643) | freshwater metagenome | isolation source: river surface water | place: USA:Blue River Watershed | collected 2017-08-17 | reverse complement strand
TCCCGTTCACGTTGGATTTGCGACGCGTCTAAACAAGGCGGTGAGACAATGCAGCCACTGTGCAAAAACCTTCTTCATTTCCCGCTGAGTCTGTGGCATCACCGCGTTTGTTGGACGTGGTGAAGGGACTAGCACATCCCGCCGATGGCGGGCACTTTGACGAGCTGCAAGGCAAGTGTTCGCCTGCGACCCCATTGACAGCCAAGGCCACCGCGCAATCCGAACACACACAAGCTGCGAATGCACAAGACCTGTCTTCGCCTTGGCGCACGTTTTTTGAACAGCTTGGCAGCACCGGCCTAGACGACCTCGACCGACGCACCCAAACTCTTGCACGCCAAGTGCGCGACAACGGCATCACCTACAACGTGTACGCCAGCCAAGGCGGGCCACAGCGTCCTTGGGCCTTGGATCTGTTCCCCCTCATCGTCACCCCCGACAGCTGGCAGCAAATTGAAGTGGGTGTGAAACAGCGCGCACGTTTGCTTGAGCGCGTGATGGCCGATGTATATGGCCCACAGCAACTGATTCGCGAAGCCATGATTCCCCCCGCCTTGGTGCAAGGCCACCCCGGCTACTTGCGTGCCATGCATGGCGTGGCACCTGTGGGTGGTACGCATTTGCACATTGCCGCTTTTGATTTGGCGCGTGGGCCCAATGGCAGCTGGGCCGTGGTCTCGCAACGCACGCAAGCGCCCTCTGGCTTGGGCTATTTGTTAGAAAACCGCTTGCTCATTTCGCGCCAGTTTCCGCAAGCATTTGAAGCTATGAGCATTCAGCGCTTGGCGGCCACTTACCGTGTGTGGGTGGAGTCCCTCAAGGCGCACAGCCCTGAAGGTGCGAACGCACACGTGGCCTTGCTCACACCCGGGCCGTACAACGAAACGTATTTCGAACACGCTTACCTCGCGCGTTACCTAGGCCTCACATTGGTCGAAGGCCATGATCTGACCGTGCGCGACGAGCGTGTGTACCTGCGCACATTGCGCGGGCTAGAGCCTGTGCATGTGTTGCTCAAGCGTTTGGATGATGAGTTCTTAGACCCGTTGGAGTTACGCGCTGACTCCACCTTGGGCATTCCCGGTTTGCTGCAAGCCGTGCGCGCTGGCAATGTGGTGGTGGCCAATGCACCAGGCTCGGCGTTTTTAGAGTCACCTGCTTTGTTGGGCTTTTTGCCCGCACTCAGCGAAAAGCTGCTGGGCGAAGAACTGCAACTGCCAGCACTCGACACTTGGTGGTGTGGTGAACGCGCAGCCTTAGCATCAGTGTTGCCGCAACTCGAACACATGGCCATCAAACCCACCTACCCTGGGTCGGTGACGCACGGCACCTTTAACGCGACCTTGGGCCGCACCCTCACCCAAGCGCAGCGCGACGAATGGGTGGGCCGTATCACCCGCCAACCCGACCGCTACACCTTGCAGGCGTACACGCCGCTGTCGCAAATGCCCACTTGGAAAAACACCACCGAAGGCGTGGTGCAACGCTCAGTCATGTTGCGCGTGTTCGCTTTACGCGATGGAAAAGATTCTTGGCGTGTTCTGCCCGGTGGCTTGGCGCGCATTGCAGCGCCCAACGCACAAATTGCATCGATGCAACGCGGCGGCAGCAGCGCCGATGTATGGGTACAAACCCATGCCGACATTGACCGCAGCAGCTTGCTACCCAAGTACAACGCTGCCTCTGGCTTCAAACACCGCGAGCGAATGGTCACCAGCCGCGCCGCAGAAAACTTGTATTGGCTTGGCCGCTACACGGAACGCAGCGAAAACATGGTGCGCTTGGTGCGCCTGTGCATCGAAGCCTTGAACGGCGAAGACCCCGCCTCACGCAGCTTGTGGGCATGGCTGCAGTTACTGACCCAACGCCAAGGCTTGGTACCTGCGGGCGTGCCATCTGCACACGCAGTTACGAGCGACGACAAAGCCTCCAGCACACCTAGCATGGGTGCACGCCGCCGCGTGTTTGAACGCACGCTCATTGCGTGCCTCGACCAGGACGACCACAGCACCAGCGTGGGCTACAACTTACGCGCTTTGCATCAAGCCGCATCATCGCTGCGCGAACGCCTATCGCCCGAGCACTGGAACGCCATCGTGCACTGTGTAGACCAGTTCAGTGCCGACTGCGCGCTATCGGGCTCGCAACGCGAATTCTCTGCCGTACAAGCCTTGCAAGCACTGGATGCAGCCAGCTCTGCACTCGCCGCCATCACCGGTGCACAAACTGACCGCATGACACGCGACGACGGTTGGCAACTACTGAGCATTGGGCGCCACGTAGAACGATTGGGCTTTTTGTCGTCAGCACTCGACTTGGCGGTAGAAGTAGGCGTGTTTGAACACACCGTGGATGACGCCAACCATGCGGACGAAAACAGCTCGCACTATGCCGCGCTGTTGTCGCTGTTTGACAGCACCATCACCTTCCAAGCGCAGTACCAACAAAGCCGTGAACTCGCGCCGCTCATCGAGTTGCTGGTGCAAGACAACGACAACCCGCGTTCGCTCGCTTGGGTGGCGCGTATGCTGCGTGGACGTTTGTCCAAACTGGCCGACACACCGATGGGCGAGCCCGATGCTTTGGCGCGCTTGGTGCCTGATTTGAAACAAACTGATTTAGAACAGCTGTGCACGCCTAATGAGGCGGGCCATCACCCCCAGCTTCGTGCATGCCTAACCGAGTGTTTGCAAGCTGCGTGGCAAGTATCTGACGCCATCAGCGCGCACTACTTCAGCCACACCGACGACGCCGACAGCGTGGGGGCTTAAGCCATGTTGCTGTACATCACCCACACCACCACCTACCACTATGTGCCGCAGGTCAACACCGCGCAGCACATGGCGCATTTGTTACCACGCAGCGATGCCGCACAAACCGTGCAGCACGCCGAGCTGCACATCACGCCCACACCAGCAGCCACCAGCACGCATGTGGATGTGTTTGGCAACAACCGCACCTTCTTCTCGCTGCCCGTGGTGCACAACACACTGAGCATCACAGCCAAGAGCACGGTAGACACCCACTTCATCGCCTACCCGCCCGAGCAAGCCTTGACCACGCCCGCATGGGAAAACGTGCGGGCGCACTTTGTGTACCACTCAGGTGCTGCGTGGGACGCAGCCACCGAATACGTGTTTGCCTCGCCCTACGTGCAACCGCACCCTGACTTTGCCGAATACGCACGCGCCAGTTTCACACCCGCACGCCCCGTGTTGGCGGCGGCGTGCGATTTGATGACGCGCATCCATCAAGAGTTCACTTACGAGACCGCCAGCACCGACATCAACACCCCCGCCCTCGAAGCCCTCAAAAGGCGCAAAGGTGTGTGCCAAGACTTTGCGCACATCCTCATTGGTTGCCTACGCACGCAAGGTTTGGCCGCACGTTATGTGAGCGGCTATTTGGTGACCGAAGTGCCTGAGGGCCAAACCCGCTTGATAGGCAGCGATGCCTCGCACGCCTGGGTGTCGGTCTACGTGCCCAACGATTTAGACGATGCCGCTGAAACCGCCAAGACCGGCGCACTCGCCACCCACGGCCAGTGGTTTGACCTCGACCCCACCAACAACCGCTGGGGCCTGAGTTCCCCCGGGATCGACTACGTGACTTTGGCCATTGGACGCGACTACGCCGATGTGTCGCCTGTACGTGGCGTGATACATGGTGGGGCCAGCCATACGCTGGAAGTGGCAGTGACTGTACAGCCGGCTTCGGAGTTGGCAACACCGTCTGGACAAAATCAGTCTCAGTCTCAGTCTCAGTCTCAATCGCAAACTCAAGGACAGTCGCAAACACAGTCCCAAGGCCAATCACAAAGCCAGCGTCAAAGCGAGACACTCTGACACGCGTTACGCACTTTGAGCGCTCTTAAAATTGCGGGATTCAAACAAGGAATCCAACATGAGCGTTTACGACAAACTCCAAGCCCTGAACATCACCCTGCCCCCAGTGGCCACTCCCGCGGCGGTTTATCTGCCGTTTGTACAAACAGGTAACTTGGTGTTTTTGAGCGGCCACATTGCCAAACAAGACGGCAAAGTGTGGACAGGCCAATTGGGCAAAACCATGCAAACCGCTGAAGGCGCGCAAGCCGCACGCGCAGTAGCTGTAGATTTGTTGGGCACGCTGCACGCCGCCGTGGGTGACCTGAACAAAGTCAAGCGCATCGTCAAAGTGATGAGCTTGGTCAACTCCAGCCCCGACTACACCGAGCACCACTTGGTGACCAACGGCTGCAGCGAATTGATTGGCCAAGTGTTTGGTGACAAAGGAACACACGCACGCAGCGCATTTGGCGTGGCGCAATTGCCTTTGGGGGCTTGCGTGGAAATTGAGTTAATTGCTGAACTGGCTTAAAGCCAGTCAGATCAGCGCAGCGCCGCTGTACAGAGTTTGAACTGAGCCATGGGTGGCTCAGTCTCTTTGCCTGAGGGGCCAAACTTAGACAGGTCAACCACCACGGCTGGTTGCTTGGTCACGAGTGGAAACAGCAAGCTGAGGTTTTTCTTCTCGTCGCTGACCCATGTTTGCAACTCGTGCTTCTTGGTGTCTTTGTACTCAGCGCACACATGGCCTTTTTTGCACTTTTGCTTGTGCTCTGAGTAGCGTCGCACGCTGACGTCTTCCACACCTAGCTCAATGCGTGGAATGGGAAACGGTTTGACGTCTTTGCCACCCGGTGTGAGCTGGTGGTTTTGCCCCACTACCGTCAACACCATGTCTTTGCCTTTTTCACGCTTGGCCACGACAGAACCGGTGAACGCAAACTGCGTGTGTTTCTTGTTGAACTTGCTGGTGTAGACGTGCATCAACGTGAGCTGACAACTGGGCTCTTTTTTGTTCTTTTTGTTTTCTTTGAACACCATACGCGAAGCGTCGCCCGACATATTCGGCGACTGCGCATTGCGCGCTGCCTGTGCAGGCACAGCGGCCACCAGACCGCAAACGAGCGCGCAATAAGCAACCAGAGCCATGCGGCTCTGGACCTTGAACAACCAGCTCATCAATCTGCCGTGAAGATGCCGCTGACGCTGTGCAGCTGATCCAACGCCATGCCGCAACCACGCGCCACGCAAGTCAGCGGGTCTTCGGCAATGAGCACTGGCAGGCCAGTTTCTTCTGAAATCAAACGATCTAGGTCTCGTAGCAATGCCCCACCGCCGGTCAGCATGATGCCGCGCTCGGCGATGTCTGAACTGAGCTCGGGTGGCGTGCTTTCCAAAGCAATCTTGACGGTGGACACTAAGTTGTTGAGCGTATCCGTCAGGGCTTCCAAGATTTCAGTGGAGCTGATGACAAAACTCTGTGGCACGCCTTGGCTGAGGTTACGACCTGTGATTTCCATCTCCATCACTTCACCGGTGGGGAATGCGCTGGCGATTTCTTTCTTGATGCGCTCAGCCGTTTGCTCGCCAATGAGCATGCCGAAGTTACGGCGGATGTAGTTGACGATGGCTTCGTCAAACTTGTCACCACCAATACGCGCGCTGTTTTTGTAAACCATGCCGCCCAAAGACACAATGCCCACCTCGGTGGTTCCGCCGCCAATGTCGACCACCATCGAGCCACAGGGCTCGGTCACGGGCAAGCCTGCGCCAATGGCTGCAGCCATCGGCTCTTCAATCAAATACACCTCAGATGCGCCAGCCCCAAGGGCAGATTCACGAATCGCGCGACGCTCGACTTGGGTAGAGCCGCAAGGCACACAAATCACAATGCGTGGACTGGGCTTGAACAACATGTGCGGGTGGGCCAGCTTGATGAAGTGCTTGAGCATCACCTCGGTCACGGTGAAGTCGGCAATCACGCCATCTTTCATAGGGCGAATGGCTTCAATGCCCGTAGGTACGCGGCCCAACATAGCTTTGGCTTCGTTACCCACAGCCAGCACCGAGGTCTTGCCGTTGAACTTGCCTTCTTTCTTAATGACTACCACCGAAGGCTCATCTAGAACGATGCCATGCTCTTTGGTGTAGATCAGCGTATTTGCCGTGCCTAAGTCAATGGCAATATCGGTAGAAAAGAATTTGGTAAATCTAGAAAACAAAATAACCTCGCGTGAAGGAGTAATCGCGCAAGATTATCGGTAAATTAACAAAAATGATCCATACACCGCAAGGCGTATAAATTATTGAATTTAAAATAAAAATAACTAATTAGCATGCAAAAAAAAAAGACACCTTGAAGGTGCCTTTTGAAATTGATTGGAACTAATTAAGCTTTAACAGCGCGAAATCCTGAGTACATCCGCGATGCTGGGCGGCTGCGCTGTTCGGCTTCTTGCACAAGTTGCGCACGGATGCGATCGAATTTAGCTTTGATGCCGGTCTTTTCGCAAGACACGATCTTGAAGCGACGCTCCACGGCAACATTCGGCGATTCGATCTGAACTACTGATTTATCCAATTTAGGCTCCTGAGAACTTTGTAGAGAATCAACGCACCAGCTTTACGTTTGGTGTACAAGTTTTTAAAAAAATATCAAAGCTGCACATAAGTGCTTGATTTACTTATAATTTTTTACAAACTTTCACGATCAATTACTTTGAAAACCACCCTTTTCTCCCGCCTAAACTTAGGCAACGACGCAAGAAACATATGGATTTGGTGGGTGTTGGGTGCTCATGTGCTGGCGTGGGTCCTAGCGCACGGCATTGCCGATACAAACCTGGACAGCTACGCCGACATGCTAGAAAACTACGCATGGGGGCAAGAGCTGACATGGGGTAGCGCCAAACATCCACCGCTATTTGCGTGGGTCACGGGCATTTGGTTTGCCCTGTTCCCCACCATGGACACGGCTTATCACTTGCTGTCTTACCTCAATGTGGCTATCGGATTATTGGGGGTCTATCGTTTGGCCGAGGCCATCGAGCGATCGGATTTAGCACTGCCATCCGTGGTGTTGCTGTGCATGGCTTTTCCTTACAGCACCTTGGCTGTGAAATTCAATGCGAATGCGATTTTGCTCAGTGTTTGGCCGTGGGTTGCGGTGGCTTGGGTGCACAGCATTCGCGCCTCTGGCCGCGCTGGCCTAGTTTGGTCTGCAGCGCTGGGCGTTTTGGCAGCACTTGCCATGCTGGGTAAGTACTACAGCGGCGTATTTTTGCTGGCTTTGTTTTTAGCAGCATTGGCAACAGAAACTGGGCGTCTGTGGTTCATCACCCTTAAACCATGGCTGACCTTGTTGGTGTTTGGCCTCAGTCTGCTGCCACATATCCATTGGCTACAAGGACACGACTTTGTCACGCTGCACTACGTCAGCGAGCAAGGTATTGAGGATGGCGTGAACTGGCGTTTGCTCAGCAAATTCGCAATTGCCCCCATCGGTTACTGGTTAGTCCCATGGCTGCTTTGCACAGCTTTGTTCGCGCCGAAAGAAACATCGGTTTGGCAATCGCTTCGCACTTGGCCTTCACGCATGTCGCGCTCTTGGTGTCCCAAAGGTTGGGACGACACCTTGTTTTGGGCGGCAACGTTGCCATGGGCCATTACGCTGTTGTTTGGCATCACAGGCTTTGTGGAGCTTTCATTGCCATGGGCCATTCCTATCGGATATGGTTTTTCGTTGCTTTGGCTGCGTAACCTTACCCAAGACGAAGAAACAACCACGCTTATAACACAGCGTTTTCTCAAGTGCTTGATGGCGTGGTTTGCCATCGTGGTGCTGGTCAGTCCTTGGTACGCTTGGCACCAAGCTCAGAACGGCACAGAAAACCACTACCTACCTAGGCGAGAAGCCGCCACGGCGTTGCTGCAAACTTGGCATGACCGCCACCCTGATGTGTCTCTGAAATGGGTGGGCGGCCAATGGGCAGAAAGTGCGTTATTGGCTTTTTATGGCGACCACACCTTGCGTGTGGTGCCAGAAGTACCAGACCAATTTCCGGCCACTGTGAGCCCCTTGCCAAATTGGCAATCGCAAGGCGGATTGCTGCTCTGTCCTATGGGGCCTGTGAGCGAGCCCGTCACCACCGATTGTCCTGAACGCATGCAAACCTGGTTGCAATCTCAAGGACAAAAGACCACACCAATCCTGATCACCGTCCAAAGCCAAGGCATACGTTTTCCATTGGACAAGCCGTTCTCTTACGTGGCTTTTGAATATTTACCCAAGAAGCCCCAATAAAAAAAGCCACCCGAGGGTGGCTTTTTTAATGGATGCACGTGATTAACGCACCACAGCGATTTGATCGCGCTTACCAGCTTTGAAGGTATACAGAGTCAACGCTCCGTTTTTGATATCACCTTTAGCATCGAAAGAGATCGTGCCAGTCACACCCTTGTAGCCTGTCGTCTTGGCCAATTCAGGCAAGTACTTGGCAGGTTCGGTGGACTTGGCACGCTGCATCGCATCTACCATCACAAACACCGCGTCATACACATAAGGTGAGTAGAGCTTCACATCGTCGTTGAAGCGCTTCTTGAATTTGGCACCGAAATCATCCATACCCTTCTTCAATGCACCGTCTACACCGCCAGCTTCAGCACACACCACTTGGCCGTCGGCCATGGCATCACCTGCGAGCTTGATCATCTCGTTGGTACAAATGCCGTCACCGCCCATGAACTTGGCTTTGATGCCGAGCGATTTCATTTGCTTCATCATGGGGCCGCCCACGGCGTCCATGCCGCCGAAGAAGATGATGTCTGGCTTCTTGCCCTTGAGCGTGGTCAAGATAGGCATGAAATCTGTGGCTTTGTCAGTGGTGAACTCGTGGCCTACCAAATTACCGCCGGCTGCCTTCACGGCTTTTTCAAACTCTTCAGCCACGCCTTGGCCATACGCGGTGCGGTCATCGATCACGGCAATGGATTTGCCCTTGAGTTCGTTCACTGCATAGCGGCCCAATGTGCCGCCCAAATGCACGTCATCAGCCACCACGCGGAACGCTGTCTTGTAGCCTTGACGTGTGTACTTGGGGTTGGTGGAGGATGGCGAAATTTGGGGAATACCAGCATCGCTATAAATTTTTGAGGCGGGGATGGTGGTGCCTGAATTCAAGTGGCCAATCACGCCGCTGACTTTGGCATCCACCAGCTTTTGAGCGGCAGCCGTGCCTTGTTTGGGGTCGGCAGCATCATCTTCAGCCACCAACTCAAATTTGATTTTTTTGCCATTGATGCTCACGCCTTTTGCATTGAGTTCTTCAACAGCCAAGCGAGCGCCCCACTCATTGTCTTTACCCAGGTGGGCAATCGCGCCACTGACAGGGCCTACATGGCCGATTTTGACCACTTGATCTTGCGCCATAGCCAAACTGCCGATGGCGGCCAATGTTGCAACGGCTGTCAATTTGAGAGAGAGATGCATGCAAGAACTCCTATAAGGTAAAAACAGAGAGAGAAAAAATCAGGCCGAAGTTTCCTTCAACTTCAAGTCATGGCGAGTGATGGAATACCCGCGATCGGCGTAGTGCTTCCAGCGTTGGCGTGCCAACTGGCGGTCCTCGTCGTCGAGGCTGACCACCTCGATGGTGCGCTCAAAGCGTTCATAGCCCGCAGCCACGTCAGCACCCAAATTCAACAGCACTTGATGGTGTGGAAGTTCGGGGCCACCTTCAATCTTGGCGGCCAACACCACGGGCGACGCCATCAACTGCTCAGCAGGGCTGCCGGCGCGGCAATGCGCTACAAACTCGTGAGGCGAGAAGGTCCACAACAAGGTGTCAAGCGCTTGCAGCGACGCAGGTGCGCCCGTCACCACCACGCGCGCGCCGCTGGCCACTGCCTTGCGCAGCAAGCGACAGGCATAGGCTAGTTTGTCGGGCGCGTTGAAGTGGAAAGCTATTTCGGTCATTTCGCTTTGACGGTACCCAACAAATACTGAAGCAACAAGCCCACAGGGCGACCCGTCGCACCTTTGGCTGCGCCGCTCTTCCAAGCGGAGCCTGCGATGTCCAAATGCGCCCATGGATAGTCTTTGGCAAAACGCTGCAAGAACTTGGCGGCAGTGATCGAACCGCCATCGCGACCTGCCACGTTGGCCACATCGGCAAAATTGGACTTGAGGCCTTCAGCATATTCCTCGTCCAATGGCAAGCGCCAGCAAAGATCAAGCGAAGCTTCTCCAGCTGCAAACAAGGCATTGGCCAGCTCGTCAGACGGCGAGAACAAACCACTGCGCACATGGCCCAGTGAAATCACGCAAGCGCCGGTGAGCGTTGCAATGTCAATCACTGCGCGAGGCTTGAAGCGCGTGGCGTAGGTCAAAGCGTCACACAAAATCAGGCGTCCTTCGGCGTCAGTATTGAGTACCTCGATGGTTTGACCGCTCATGCTGGTGATCACATCACCGGGTTTGAGTGCTGTGCCGTCAGGCATGTTTTCGCAGGTAGGAATTAGGCCCACCACGTTGATGGCAGGTTTCAAGTGCGACAGTGCCTCGAACGTGCCCAGCACGCTGGCAGCACCACACATATCAAACTTCATCTCATCCATGCCAGGGCCTGGCTTGAGCGAAATACCGCCCGTGTCAAACGTGATGCCCTTGCCCACCAGCACGGTTGGTGCCACCGATTTAGCCGCACCGGTGTACTCCAGCACGATGAAGCGCATTGGCTCGACTGAGCCACGCGCCACAGCAGCAAACGAGCCCATACCCAGCTTTTCAATTTCTTTGGGGCCCAGCACTTGGCACTTGATGCCTGCTTTTTTACCCAAAGACGTGGCAACATCCCCCAAATGTGTGGGTGTTGCATGGTTGGCTGGACGGTTGCCCCACTCTTTGGCCAAAGACACGCCAGCCACTTGGGCTTTAGCCCATTCAAAAGCAGGCTTTGCAGCCTTGGTCTTGTCTGCAGTGGGCAAGGCAAGAACCACGCGTTTGAGCGTCGAGGCCTTGGCCGATGGCTTGGTCGCCGTGTAAACATAGCTCGCATCAGCCACAGCCTGAGCGGCGGCTTGCAGATGTTGACCACCAGCATCGGCCAAACACACCGTCAGATGAGCAGGCTTGGCGGCTTTCACTGCACCCACGGCAGCGGTGACGGCTTTGCGAACCTGGGCTGCCGAGCCATCTGCAGTCGACACCAGCACCACACGCGTGGCACTCACGCCTTGAGGTTGCCAGACCGTCAGCAGCTTGGCTGGCGACTCATCCAAGTCGCCGCTTTTGCGGGCATCAGAAATAAGTTGTGCCAAAACGCTTTTGGCGGGTTTGTCCTTGGCAGATACCAAGATAATCAGCGCATCGGTTTTATGCGTGGCTGCAGCGTGTAAATCTAGGGTCTTGAGCTCGAAGTTCATAATTAGGTTTTTCCTCTATCGCTGATGTTATTCCATTCCTCTATTCGTAACGAGCTCGCACGAAGCTTTGGCGCTACGCTGGTCGTGTTGGTCACCATTGTGATGACCATCATGCTGATTCGCACACTTGGACAAGCCTCACAAGGCAGCGTGAATCCATCTGAGGTTGGCCTGGTGATGGGCTACACCATGCTTGGGCACTTGCCCACGGTCTTAACCATGAGCTTATTCATTGCTTGTGTGGGCACACTGTCGCGAAATTACCTCGAAAGCGAAATGGTCATTTGGCTGGTGAGCGGCAAAGGGCTTCGCTCATTTTTGACGCCGATGTTGCGTTTTGCTTGGCCTATGCTTCTGTGCATTGGGCTATTAGTGCTCTTAGTCTGGCCTTGGTCCAACCAACAAATCAGTGAACTAAAAGAACGATTTGAACGCCGAGGTGATTTAGAACGCGTTTCCCCTGGACAGTTTCAAGAGTCAGCAAATGGTTTGCGGGTCTTCTTTGTGGATAAAGAAAGTTTAGATAACCAAGAGGGCAAAAACGTTTTCATCTCATCGACTGACCATGGCAAGCAAGCCATGACGTCCTCAAAAGCAGGCCATATTGAATTAATCAATGAGGATCGTTTTTTGATATTGGATGTCGGCCAACGTGTTGAACAAACGATTGGCGAAGCAGAGATCAAGATCAGTGAGTTCAAAGTCTATGGAACAAGAATTGGGCAAGATGTCAAAGCTGCCGCAATCATTCCAGCCAAAGCAACCAACACGCTGCAACTCATTCAGCAACCTACGCCACAAAATTTGGGTGAACTTGCTTGGCGTATCGGCATGGCGATGGCAGCTTGGAATTTTGTCGTGATTGCACTGGCAATTACCAGCGCCAATCACAGAGTCGGGCGAGGCGGCAATCTAGCTTTGGCTCTTTTTATTTTTGTTGTTTACTACAACTTCATCAACTTAGGCCAAAGTTGGATCAGTGCTGGCAAGGTTCAGTTTGGCCCCTATTTGATGGCTTTACACGGTGGTGTTTTGTGCATGGCATTGATGTGGCTCAGCATTCGTCACAACAACTGGAGCTGGCGTCAATTAATACAGGCCAACCCAAGCCACAAGGCTAGCTCATGAAAACATTACGTCGTCTTATTTATGGTGAGATTGTTGTGGCCGTTGGGTTTGTAACCCTAGGCTTTTTGGGTTTATTTTTCTTCTTTGACTTCGTTGACGAACTGCAAGGTGTGGGCAAAAACAATGGGGCTTATCAGCTCAAGCATGCGCTTACCTATGTGTTGCTACTGATTCCGAGCCACTTATATGAGTTGCTTCCCATCACTGTGCTAATTGGCACTATTTTTGTAATGGCTCGCTTTGCACAGAGCTCTGAGTTCACTATTTTGAGAACCAGTGGTCTTGGACCTGTCATAGCATTGCGCACCTTGCTCGGGCTAGGCCTCGTTTTTGTCGTCCTGACATTCGCGATAGGTGATTACATTTCCCCGCTCTGTGACCGCTACGGCCAATTACTCAAATCTCGATACCTTGGAGAAATCAAAATCGGACAAACGGGTGCTTGGTTGCGCGAACGTCAAGGTGAAAACAGTTATGCGGTCAATGTCACCACCCTGACCCCCGAAGGTAACCCTAGCGGAATTAGGATTTTTGAATTTAACAAAGAAGGCCAATGGGTCGCGCTGATCAAAGCGCGTGACGGCCTGGTGGTGAGTAACGAGGCTTGGAAGCTTCAGGGGGTTGAGCGCAACCAAGTTGTTAGCGGCAAACTCGCAGAGACGAATCTTGAGCGCACACACCTTGGCACCTATACATGGCCAACAGCCATTACTGCAGAAATGGTGTCGGTGGCGTTACTCAAGCCCGAACGCATGAGCACCCTTGATCTATTTCACTACATCACCCACCTGAACGCCAATGGTCAAAGCACGCAGAAGTTTGAAATTGCCTTTTGGAAGAAAGTTTTCTACCCGCTGAGCTGCTTAGTGATGGTGGTGCTAGCCCTTCCATTTGCTTACCTACATTTCCGCAGCGGCAATATTGCAAGCCACGTCTTTGGCGGTGTGTTGGCTGGGATTAGCTTTTTCTTGCTAAACAACGTATTTGGCTACGTGGGCAACATCAACAACTGGGCCCCCTGGTTTGCTGCTGCGGCACCTGGACTGCTTTATAGCGTTGCCTCGCTGGCCGCATTTGGCTGGCTAGTCGTTCGACAATAAGGATTTATGCACGCCATCGTTTTATTTGCACACGGCTCACGTGACCCGCTGTGGCACAAGCCCATCCAATCCGTGGCTGACCGCATTACAAAGCGCTCACCCAGCACCGTGGTGCGCTGCGCCTACTTGGAGCTGACGGAGCCCGACTTACCCCATGTGGCCAATGCCTTGGTTGCCGAGGGTGCGACCAGCCTGTGCGTGGTGCCGATGTTCCTGGGCGTTGGCCGACATGCGCGCGAAGACTTACCAGAGCTCATCAACGCTTTGAAAGCTGCACATCCATCCGTTGACATCAGCTGTCAGCCAGCGGTAGGTGAGCAATCTGCACTGCTCGATTTGCTTGCAGACATTGCTTTAGGCCGCACCAGCGACCATGCTTAATCAGGCCTAAACACGTCAACCTAAAGTAGCCACGTATACGGCACACCCCTGACATCAACAACAGCATAAAGAAACGAATAATTAGATGATTAAGACATAATGACGTTGCAAATTACAAAGCCACGCCATGAACCTACATCAGTTCCGTTTCGTCCAAGAAGCCGTTCGTCGCAACCTCAACCTGACGGAGGTTGCGAAATCTCTTCATACTTCTCAGCCTGGCGTATCAAAGGCCATCATTGAGCTTGAAGAAGAGCTAGGCATCGAAATCTTTTCTCGCCACGGCAAGCGGCTCAAGCGCGTGACCGAGCCCGGCCAACATGTACTGCGCAGCATCGAAGTCATCTTGCGCGAAGTCGGCAACCTCAAACGCATTGGCGAGCAGTTCAGCGCCGAAGACAGCGGCACCTTGTCTATTGCCACCACCCACACCCAAGCCCGCTACGTGCTGCCCGTGCCTGTGGCCAAGCTGCGCGAGGCTTACCCCAATGTGAACATCAGCCTGCACCAAGGCGCCCCCGCACAAGTGGCGCAAATGGTGATGGATGAAGTGGCCGAAATCGGCATTGCCACCGAGTCGCTCTCTGAATACCCCGAGCTCGTCACCCTGCCCTGCTACGAGTGGGAACACATGTTGGTCATCCCTAAGTCACACCCGCTCGCTGGCAAAGTGCGCATCACGCTAGAAGACTTGGCGGTTGAGCCCATCATCACTTACCACCCCTCGTTCACCGGTCGCACCCGCATTGACAAAGCCTTCGCCGCCAAAGGCCTCACCCCACGCATTGCCCTAGAAGCGATTGACTCTGACGTGATCAAGACCTATGTGCGCTTAGGTTTAGGTGTGGGCATCGTGGCCGAAATGGCCGTGAAAGATGGCTTGGACGACGACCTCGTCGCCCGCCCTGCCTCTCAATTGTTTGGCAAGAACGTGGCGCGTATTGCGTTCAAACGCAGCGCCTACATTCGCCACTTTGTGTATGACTTTGCCGCCCTCTTGAGCGACCGCCTCGACCGCAACCTGATCATGAAGGCCCTCGATGGCCACCCTACAGACTTCAACATGTGAGCCACGCAACATGACCACACCGCACCTCGACACCAAGTTCCCCAACATCGGCACCACCATCTTCACCGTCATGTCGGCTTTGGCCACCGAGAAGAACGCCGTCAATCTCGGCCAAGGTTTTCCCGACTTTGACTGCGACCCCAAGCTCGTAGCCTGCGTGAACGACGCCATGACTCACGGCCTCAACCAATACCCACCCATGACCGGCGTGCCTGCGCTGCGTGAAGCCGTGGCTGACAAAATTGAATCGCTGTATCAGTACCGCTACGACCCCACCAGCGAAATCACCATCACCGCGGGCGCGACACAAGCCATCCTCAGCATCATCTTGGCAGTGGTGCGTGCGGGTGATGAGGTGATCGTGCTCGAACCCTGCTACGACAGCTACATCCCCAACATTGACATGGCGGGCGGCGTTGCTGTGCGCGTGCCACTCACCCCCGGCACTTTTCGCCCTGACTTCGACAAAATCGCTTCGGCCATCACCCCCAAGACCCGAGCCATCATCGTCAACAGCCCACACAACCCCAGCGCCACCGTGTGGACGCGCGAGGAAATGCTGAAATTACAAGAGCTGCTCGCCCCTACCAACATCATGCTCATCAGCGACGAGGTCTACGAGCACATGGTCTACGCACCGCTGAAGCACCTCAGTGCGTCAAGCTTTCCCGGCTTGGCCGAGCGGGCCTTCATCGTGTCGAGCTTTGGCAAAACCTTCCACGTCACCGGC
>JACCDT011423778.1_pt1 | contig 15664 bp, 38 predicted proteins | sample 7446291 | NCBI WGS metagenome assembly JACCDT01 (sample SAMN15323446, study PRJNA562643) | freshwater metagenome | isolation source: river surface water | place: USA:Blue River Watershed | collected 2017-08-17 | reverse complement strand
GACTCAACCAAGACCAAAGCAAAAACTCCTCCCCCGCATATACCCCTGATACACACTAGAATATACTACACGCACTATGTTAACACACATCAAAACCAAAGACGACCTAGCCCAATTGCTACAAGACCAGTATGATTATACCATGAAGCAGTCCAACCGCAGGATTGCTGATGTGCAGTATGAAGTGGATAAACTACAAGACCAAGGCGCAGATGACTCCCAGATTGAGTATGTAATCTTCGATGAATTGGGCTTGGATATGGGAGATAATGACTATGAAAGCTATCCAGATCGTGATCAAATTGCTCAAATTGTTGCGCTTTTTGTTGATAATACGTCAAAAAATGCGTGAAAAGGCACAGGGAATGTGAACAGTGTTCATTCGAATAGTGACCTGTTAGACCCCCATAACAAACCATTCAAAAGCCTTGAGTATCAACAGGTAATACGAAAATCTAACAAGTCAAAAATAAAACAAAGGATAGAGAGCTATTAGTTGATACACACTAGAATATACTGAGTGTGTTGAGGTGTATGTGAGTGTATTTGAAGATACAGGAACAGAATGCTGATACACACTAGAATATAACAGAACACGCCATGAATTACAAAATCACGTCACGTTACGTCAGACCATACGGCACATACGGTTATCGCGGAGTTATTGCTGAGAATACAAATAATAGTCATTCCAAAGTGATTTGGGAAGGAGATGTATTTGATACAGAAATCGAAGCGTTAAATGATGCCAAAACTGAATTACAACGTATGTTGAATCTCAATACAAACTCTAATACACACTAGAATATAATAGAACACGTCATGAACATTCAAATTAAAAAAGAAGATTACGATGCATTGCAATCAGAAGAAAGCACAATTGACACTCTTCTTCAATGTGGATTGTTTCAAAAATACTTTCCTGACATTGCTGATAAGATGTTGGAAGCAAAACGTGGTGTGTATTCAGCGATAGAGAATGCCACTGTTGTTGATACACACTAGAATATACTACACTCGCTTATGAAAACAGTTGAGCAACATATCAAAGAAGCGTGGGATGAAGGACGCTTATGGGAGTTCATGGGATGGGATTTAGTCCATGGTGCTACTGATGAACAATGGAATGCATTCAAAGTTTTGTTTCCCGCATTATTTGATACACACTAGAATATACTATACCTGCTTATGAAAATCGAAGTCAATCAATATACGCCCAAAGAGAAACCATTCCCGAAACTAATGTGTCATAAAGTTACTGGTATGGTAGTTTTGTTTAATCGTTATGGAAAAGGCACGGTTATCGCAAATTTTCCTCTTTATCGTGAAGTTGGTGATTATGCGGATAATTGGAACATGGCATCATTTATGGATTTTGAAGGAGAAATCACAATCAAATCCTGATACACACTAGAATATACTACACCCACATTATGACATTTGACGAGTTTATCAAAGAATACCGTGGCAAGAATCAAACCTTTTTGGAGACTTCTGATCTTGCTGTTATCAAAATGTATTTGGAATACAAACGCCCAGATACATGGAGAACTGGTGAAATTTCTGGCACGGGCTGGTATTACTTGGGATATGTGGCAAAGAACACCAAACTGTTCTGTCCCGCAAATGTGGTAAAAGCCATTGACTGATACACACTAGAATATACTGTTGCCATGTTCTCATATACTATTACCAAATCATTGCTCGGTTGGCTTGTAACTGAAACCAGTGTTGACAAAGAAGGAAATCAAATGCAATTACGCAAATGGTATTTCAAGAATCTTGATGCTGCCATGAATCTCATTCGTGGGCAACTCTGATACACACTAGAATATACTGACACCACTATGACCACCAAATACAAATACCAATCCTTCCTGTTGACAACCCCGCACGTCAAGGCTATGATCGCAGCACTCAAGAAAATCAATATCAAAGTTGATGCTGATTTTCGCGATGGCACTGTCCGTGCATATTTCAAAGACGTTGAAATCTTTGCTGCTCTGCAAAAGGGTCGCAATCAACCTTGGATCGTGCGCCATGTCGTCGATCTGTTTGTAAAACCCTGCTGATACACACTAGAATATACTTCCCTTGTTATGAAAACAAAAATCGTAAATAACAAACCTGCATCAAATCGTCCATTTCCCAAGCTCATGCAATGCAATGGCGTTAAAGGCTTTATCGTGCTTATGTATTATAATAATCTCAATAATTATGGAGCAGGAACTGTTGTTTCCGTAGGCGCGAGTAAGAATTGGAAACTTGGAGAATATATGGATACTTGGTCTACTCATCGGTTCTCTGACTTTGAAGGCACTTTGGAACTCTCCAACGACTGATACACACTAGAATATAATTAACACACAACCAACACACTATTATGGGACTTGACATGTATCTTAAACGCACGAATCGCACCGATCATTCTATCGAAGAATTGGAGGCGATTGACCACGAAACAATCACACCAGAAAGCCCAGAAGCCGCGCCGTTTCTGCCTCTCCGTGAGTATGAATACTCTGATGGATTTTACAGTATCTTCCATGAGGTTGCATACTGGCGCAAGTTCAACGCTTTGCATAACTGGTTTGTCAGTCGTGTGCAGGATGACATTGATGAGTGCCAACTGTCAGAGATTGATGACGACACTCTGGTTGCTCTGATTGATGATCTTCGTGCTGTTAGTAAGGGAGAAGTCGTTGAAGACTTGGAACCTGTGGGTGGTTTCTTCTTCGGTTCTACTGACAAAGACGAGTATTACCTTGAGCGAATCAATGATGCTCTGAATACTTTCGAGAATGTTTTGAAGACCTTTGACTTCAAGAAGTATCGACTTTTCTACCGCGCATCGTGGTGATACACACTAGAATATACTGCTGACATGAGTAAGTTACTTGGCAACAAATTCGCAGATAAGGTGCGATCCGCAACACTTGCTGACGCTCAGGCATGGGCATCGTCTAATGAAAAGACGATGTTCTGCTTGGAATACCTAGAAGCATTCAGTCTCAATGAGATTGATTTTTTTTGGCAGGGTGAACTGGAAGAAAAATTCGAGCATTTGCTTGGTGATACACACTAGAATATGATGTTACTACCGCAAACAAACATATCCAAAATCGCATCGGCATGCAATGACATGGACACACACAACAGAACCGCATACGCTTTGGATCTTTTGACCAAAGCGCAGAGACGGGCGAATCGACTCCAAGAAACGATTTACGTCTGCTGTGATGAGACTCGGTTTTATTTCGTGCGGTGGGGTTTTGAATGGGGTGACTTGGTTCTCTGTGAGATACCACCCTACCCCACTGATACACACTAGAATATAATAGCACCACATGATCACTCCATCTACCATCACCGACTTTAACCGCACCGAAGCTGAACTGGAAGAGTTCCTCCTTTTCTCCATCATGGTTGCGGGTAAGAGTGCCGATCAAACTGCTAAGAAACTGGACTCGTTTCTGTTTGTTACCATGGGTTTGATGACTCCCCTCTCTTGGGTTGAACATCTTCTTAACTTGGAGAACGGTATCTCTGCCAATAAACCACTTATGGTCTGCATGCAGAATCATAAACTGGGGCAGTATGATCGACTCTACAAAGCATTCAAGGGTATCGTCCAATTCAAGGGCAAGCTCAAGGATGTTACCGTTCAGGACTTGGAAAGCGTTCACGGCATCGGAGCAAAGACCGCACGATTCTTCGTCCTGCACTCTCGCCCCGATCAGGAACTTGCTGTTCTTGACACGCACATTCTCCGCTGGTTGAATGACCAAGGAGTCAAAGCTCCCAAAGCTACCCCCAGCGGTAAGAAGTATCAAGACTTGGAGCGTATCTTTCTGCAACTCGCTAAGGAAAAGGGAATGTCTCCCGCTGACTTGGACTTGCAGATCTGGAAGCAATACTCCAAGCACTGATACACACTAGAATATAATACACCCACAACCAACCACACATATGATTGACATCATTGATACACGCGACCCCCGCCACGCAGCAGCATACACCCTCGCCGCAGAACACTTCCTTTCCAATCTTGGAGGATATTCAGGAGAAGAACTGGCGACTCTGATCAACCTTGACGAGGATGAGGCAACGCCCGAAGAACTGACAAAGCGCAGGAAGATTGTTCTGTGGAGCATCTTTGAAGACGGATGCCATTCCATGGATGATCCCTATCGTTATGTCTCGGATCTGATCGAGATGTTGGCACTTGACTTTCTTAATTTTGAGGAGAGATTCAAAGAAGCACAGCAAGGCAACACTGAGGTGTTCGCATGAACATAATAATCATGTTGCGGTGTTGGAAAAGTTAATCTAGCACCGCGACCGCATTCTCCCACACATACATCTGATACACACTAGCATATACTACGCCTACTATGTTACAAGAGCTAAATCAAACATTCACGGAAGAGCAAAAGAAAGACAATCTTCGCCTTGCCATCAAAGCTTTGCGGGAGAATCCCAAGAAAGCAATGCATATGATGCAGGATAATGCTGGTGGACGATGCTGCCTGTGCGTTATGGCACATGTTGCAGAAGACATCATGGGCTATGAGAGGGATGAACTATGCGGCATTATGAATCCACGTTTCGATATGTCTGCTGTCTTTGGAACCAGAGCTATGCAGCCCATAGGTAATTTTATGGGAGATCCGACAAACGTGGTGATCGGCGGGGTAGTCGCCAGCAGATACAATGACGGAGACAGCTACAGAGAGGGGATTAAACCGCTCACCCATGTGGAAATCGCGGATATGTTAGAGAAGGAGTATCTCACAGATTGATTAAAAGTCGACCTTGGCATGTCGTTAAACTGCCAGTCATCACTGATACACACTAGACTATAATAGGGGCGTATGGAAAACTACTACGAAGAACAACTGAATATCACCCGTGCGCAACTCGATGAATTGCGTTGGAAATACTATGCTGCCCGTGACATGATCGCCTTTGCGGTGGGTTACACCAAGCGGGATTTGCCTGAACTGTCCGAGCAATTGGAAGCATTCTTGGATGGTAAGAAAGTCACTGATACACACTAGAATATACTGGGGACGCAACCAACACCACACTATGAAAGTCCGAGTAATAAATAATTTTTCAGTCGGTTGATTACGTCAATATCATCTCGCAATAATCCTAGCGCAGCGTTACACCGATGACATAATATTCCCCTCACTACACCTGTTTCATGATTGTGATCTACACAAGCAACAGAATTTCTATCCCCCCCGCGACCAACATATTCAGATATGGGATATTCGCAAATTTTACATTTAAAATTTTGATCAGTTAGCATTGAGTGCATTTCATCTAAACTCATCCCATACTTGACTCTCAATCTATGTTTTGTTGATTTTTTGCTTATTTGTCGTAGTCGCATTGTTTCATCTCCCCCAGCACGTATTTCTTCACATTCTCTGGATCTTTTAGAACAACATTCTTTACATGTTTTTTTAACATATGAATAATATTCACCGTTTGCGTTTTTATTTTTATAGTGTCCAAAGTCAGATTCATTTTTTTCTTTTAAGCATTTTTTACATATTTTCATATTGAATATTTAGTTCAAGTGTAAGTTTTTTGTAAAATAATTTTCATTTTTTATTAAACCATATATCAGTCCGCTATGCAACCAACACCATCCAATACTCGATGCAGGGTCTATTTCAATCTGCACAAGAAACTCCTGTCCGTTCAGACCAAAGTCAACGGATCATGGAAAGTTATCAAACATGTCTTCAATATCAACCTGACTGACGTTAAGTTCAAGGTCAGTGAGGCAGGTCGTCAGCGCGTCCTGCGTGAGAAGCGCAAGAATGTCCATGCCTTCATCGAGGGTGTTGAAGCTGAAGAAAGGGTAGGTGAGACTGCCCAGCACATCACCTACAATCCCTACAAGTATGAAAAGTTCACCACTGGGGAGAAATATGTTGACAAAGCAGAATATGCTGCTATCGTCGGGCGCACAATCCTAGCACTCAATCCACAATAACACCATGAAGAATATCAAAGCATTTATCTTAGGAGTAATCGAATTTAGAAGTCATATGACTACCAGTGTCGATGACGATTTGATCGAAATCTATGATCGTGGAAGAGACTTTGCACACCGTTTGACCTTCCGTAAATTCGAACAAGAACTCTGATACACACTAGAATATACTGTTGCCATGACCACGCTCACTCCAGAATACCTCGAATCAGTCCACGCAAAACTCGTTGCCACTCTCAAGAAAGGCACAAAAACCAACTACGGCATTTTCTCCCATTGGAGAGACGACTTTGCTATCTTTGAAAACGGCTGGGTGGGGTATCATGCCCTACACTTCATCCAAGTGAAGCGCGAACCTCGCCCCTTGGTAGTCAAGAATCCTTTTGTGATGAAGCCTTTGGTGAGTCACTGATCTGATACACACTAGAATACAATACACCCGCAACCAACACCACTAAATTATGACTATTCCACTTAATAAAGCATTTGAAATTCTTCAAAACGCATCCGCAGTAATCATTGACGATGATGTTCTTGTTCATCCCTCTCTTGATACTCTCACTGGCGATGACGACAATGAGTTTATGTATCTTGGTTGGGAATCCGATGAGGGACTTGGCTACTACGTTAAGTATTCAGAAGAGTTGAACCGCGAAGTGAAAGTCTCTGGTTCTAGCATGTTCTTGATTAACACTGATGGTGATGAAGACCAAATCACTGTTCTTGTCCCTGCCAATCTTGGCTGATACACACTAGAATACAATACACCCGCAACCAATAACCAACTACTACTATGCCTAACTGGAACGAAAATCGCCTTGTAATCAAAAACAACACCCCCGCTCTGTCTGACTATCTCAAAGAGAATGGTTTGAGCTTCAAGAAAATTGCGCCCCCTGCTTATCCAGAAGAGCGCGATGAAATTGGATGGAACATTATTGCCGCTCAAACTGCTGCTTGGGGAACTAAGTGGGATCTGGATGAGAAAGAACAAAAGTATGCTGCCAACGATCTTATCGAGAACGGCGAATGCAGATTCGATACTGCTTGGTCTCCTCCTATTGAGGCTATCGCCAAACTCTCGGAACAGTTCCCAGACGTGGATTTTGAGCTTCATTACAACGAACCAGGCTGTGCCTTTTATGGGACTGCTTACATCTCCGATGGAATGGTCAATGACGAATGCTCTAACATTGAAGACAAAGACGATTATGTCTCGTTCTTGGTTGAGTCTATGGGCTATGATCAAGAGCAAGCGGAAGAAGCCGCAGGGCTTAACGAAGACGAAGAAGAATAACTTTTCGGTAGCATGGTGAAAGTCCTCCCCCTTGGTGGTTCTTGGGGGAGGCAATCATGATACACACTAGAATATACTCAGGGCATGACGAAAAAACGCAAACCGAAACTGGCACAAAACAGCTTGGAGTTACGCAACATGACTCGCCATGCCTGTCCTCCCCCATCCTTCTCATTCAAGGATCGCAAGCATGCGCTGAACAAAAAAGCGTGTCGCCAACCTGTTGATACACACTAAGATATACTCAACGCACAACCAACACCACTATGGACATCACCACTGTCAAACAAGCCATCATCGCTCGCATCGACGAGCTTACCCGCATCGCAACCTACATGGGTCTGCGCTATCCTGCAAAGACCACCCATGACTTCACTCTGCGTGGTCGCTGCGCTGGGCAATACGTCTACTCTTATATCAGAGTTACCACAAGCTTCACCAAGTCCGTATTGCGCTGGAACTTGGACATTGCCAAGAACAACCTACAGGAGTATCTGAACACGACCGTGCCGCATGAGCTTGCCCATGCGATTCAAAAATACCATTACCCAACGTCCCAACCCCACGGTGCTGAGTGGAGAAAACTCTGCGTTGCTCTGGTCGGACATGAGCTTCCCCGCTGCCATTCGTTTGACGTGACACCTGCGCGTAAGACCAAGCGTTATACATACACTTGTAACTGCGATTCAAAGACCCACAATATATCATCGGTCATTCACAATCGCATCATGAAAGGTAGGTATTACAGATGCAACGATTGTTTCTCTCGTATCGTGCTTCAATCCAACCTTGCTGTTACACACTAGAATATAATACACCCGTATGAAGAAACTACTTTGGAAACTCTACTATCGCGCACTCTATGGCAAAGACTATGCAACTAGACTTGCTCATGCAACTATGATCTGCCGTGTCTTTGTTCCGATGAATGTCGTGAACTACACTGTCAAGGGAGAGATTATTCGTGAGCGCGTTCACTGGCAACCACGATACACCATGGAGCATCCCCTTATTAAGAAATACTCCAAGGACGTTTGATTACACATCGAATATATCGGTGAACGATGCTGTGTCGTAATCGTAGGTTGCGCTCAGGGGAGGGGGATTGTATGGCTCCACGCTGACAAACTTATAGATCGGGGTTCTGTTCGCTGAGTAATAGAATGCGCTATCGAATGCAACTCCAATACTGTCGTATGTGAAGTTGATCAATTCGGTATTGAATAACACCTCCTGTTGCGCTGCTGATTCTTTGTAGTATCCGTATGTGCTGAGACCGACAAAATCAGTATCCCCCACCCATGTATATTCCTTCGCCTTGATCAAATAAGTAAACATAACACTATTTACCCAACTGATACACACTAAGATACACTACCACCATGACCGTTACCGAACACATCTTTTACCTTCCTCTGACAAAAACAACCACACTCGCATGCGGAACCGTTATGCTGTCTCTATGCCTGATTGCCATTCGTGTCATCATACTTAGCAACAGCGTGACCGAGCGTTTGATCATCACAGGAGTTCTTATTGCTACTGGGCATATCGTGAACAAGGTATACTCATTGTTATAAAATAACCAAATTATTATTTCATTTTTTCCATCATTTTTTTGTTGACACAACAACTTTATTAGTTTACCATAATCGCACATGTCTGATAAAACACATAATGGCTTAGTATCCGCACTCACGCAAATGCTCGCGCTTGCAGAAAAAAGCAATTCAATTGAAGAATTTGAAGCCGCAGTAAAAACGACCTTCTTTCCAGAAAAGAAAGAAGAACCCAAGATTCAAATCATCAACACCAAGCGTGAGCATGGTCAATCGAACAGTAATGATTTTGTGACCAGAGACGCAGCAACCATGGTCGAGCTTGCGCTGGCACTGGAACCTCTTGGCACATTCGATCTTCATGGGGGAACTGTGGTGCGAGCCAAAGTCGACTTTCAATCTCTCCCAGTAGTAAAGAACAGGTATTACATCGTTCCTGAACTCTACGTTCACCTTGCCAAGCGCAATGGTCGCACATCAGATGACTTGTTATGTTATGTGGATGATGTGCTTTGTCAAATTTCTTAGGTGGTAGTGCATAGCAAGTCCCCCCTCTCTGTGGTGGGGAGGGGGGCAACGCACTGATACACACTAGACTATACTGGGGGTGTCGCAACACTTGCTGATGAGACATGAGAGTGTCTCATTTGATAGCAAGGGGGGCGGCTGATACACACTAGAATATAGTGATTGTGTCGCAACGCTTGCTGAGAGACATGAGAGTGTCTCACGGTTCAGCAAGCGGGATGCGGCTGATACACACTAGAATATACTGATTGCGCTATGAAGCTACTAACTACTGCCAATACAAAAATCGCCAAGGGGAAACAATACGGTTTCATGACTTATGGTATCCACCTTGCACCGTCAAACCTTAGCGGTGTCAATACCTGCTCACATGCCTCTGTCGGATGTGCTGCGGCATGCCTTAACACTGCTGGCATGGGCGTTTTCTCGAACGTGCAAAAGTCGCGAATCGAAAAAACTCGTTTTTTTACTAAAAATCGCGAGTTATTCCTTTCACAATTGCACAAGGAAATCACCGCTGCCATACGCAAAGCAAAGCGCGATGGGTTTGTGCCTTGCTTTCGCCTTAACCTGACATCAGACTTGCCATGGGAAAACATCAAGTTTCAAGGTAAAAACATGATGGAACATTTTCCTGACGTGCAATTCTATGATTACACGAAAAATCCTAGTCGGATGATTGCTTCTCTGACTGGCAAGTTCCCTAAAAACTATCATCTGACGTTCTCACGCTCTGAGTCAAATCAGACCCAAGTGGAAATTGTCTCTGCTATCAAGGGCAATGTCGCGGTAGTTTTTCACAAGTCACTTCCCAAGCGTTACCTTGGCAAGCGGGTAGTTGACGGGGACAAATCAGACTTGCGCTTCAAGGATAGCAAGGGCGTGATTGTCGGACTTGTCGCAAAGGGCAAGGGCAAGCGTGACGCAACGGGCTTCATTCTCTCCCCCTCTCTCTGAGGGGGTGGGACTGATACACACTAGAATATGATGGGAACGCATGAAAGCACAATCCACACAATCAAATCACACGTCACACAAAAGCAAAACATGCGCGAGTGCATGCTATGCCGCAAAGCCTGATACACACTAGAATATACTGAGGGGGCAATGATCGAATGGTCGTTGCTCCCTCTCATCCTGAGAGAACACTGATACACACTAGAATATACTGACACTGCCATGAGCACCAACACTACTACCAACACCGTGCCGCTTACTGCGGCTGAAGTTAAAGCAAAAATCCTTGCTACTAAAAACAAGGGGCAATTCATTACTGCCTACTGGCGTTCTGAGCCTACTCCTGCTGCTGCCCACAAGGGCGTTCATCTGCTGAAAATCACCAAGGGCGTTGTGCGCTCTGGGATTGACTACGCAAAGCTAGCGACCATTAAAGAAGCAATCGCTAACGGCGAACGGGGAGAAGTCGAACCGCTGCCTTGGGGCGTATGGAAGGACTTTCCTTACATCATCGAACATAAGGGCAAGGAGTATCTGCGCCTCTATCCATCCCCCTCTGAGTCTCACCGCCCCAAAGCAACGTTTTTCGTTGATGGCGTGGAAGTTGATCGTGCAACGTTTGCAACGTATCTCACGCCTAGCAATGCGAAAAAACTGCTGGAGCCTGAACCGTTGGATTGCTTCACAATCGCGGAAGACAATCTGATTGGCGCGGATGATTACTTGGATATCATCTGAGACTAGGGGAGACTCCCCCCGAAAGGGGGGAGTCTCTGATACACACTAGACTATAATGTCCCTGCTATGAATCACCTTGTATTTGTTATCAAAAACGGTTTCCTTTTTTTCCGCATGAATGACTCCCAAGGAAGTCATCCCCTTGGCGATGATTCCCCCGCGCAAGTCATTGCCTATCTGAGGGGGATGATTCCCCACAATACACACGAAGTCATCACTGATACACACTAGAATATACTACCACTATGTCAAGACCTATATGTGAAGATGCGCCTTGCTGCGGATGCTGCGGACAATCCGATTACAGTGATTCCGACTGGGATGATGTTTTAGTCTATGAGCGTTTGCGAGAGGAAACGTTTGAAGACGACTGCGGACATCAGTGCGATGAGATGGGCGATGAAGATCGCTATCTTGATTCCTACTGGGAAGACCGCTTTGGTGATTGTGACTACTGATACACACTAGAATATACTGATACCGCCATGAAAACTTACTGCTTACACATCCGTGAAATCCGCGTATTTCCTACCACCGTCCAAGCCAACTCCTTGGAAGAAGCAAAGGAGCTAGTCCTTACTGGGGAAGGAGACTATGATGAAAATCGTCAATACTGCTCTGACATTTCAGCACTTGACGTATTGGACAATCAATTCGAGACTGGGTTTGAAGATGGAAAGGAAATTCCGTTCAAGACATTGAACTGCGACTGATACACACTAGAATATACTGATCGTGTTATGAAAATTCATCTCGTTAAAAAAAGACATTATTGGTTTGAATATCCACTTTTTGCTTTACAAGGTCTTTTCACTATTTTAGATGGTTTGATTATGTTGTTCTCTATGGGTTTTTTAATTTCCTCGTTTGCTCTCACTATCTGCAAAGTAAGAACTGAATTTCATTTCAAGCGACTGAAAAAGGAAAGGAAATTCCTTTCAAAACATTGAACTGCGACTGATACACACTAGAATATACTGATACCGCCATGAAGAAGTTCCAATCATTTGTCAAGAAGTATGCGCTGCGTCAATACCATTACAGCGGCGACAAAGTAGCAATGCATCGCGCTGCCATGGGCATGCTGCGGGAGCTTGCTACTGCTCTGGGTTATACTCCCACTGAGTATGACGTGCGTAGCAACAAGGGCGGCATTGCTGTCACTGGGGAAGTCACGCTTCACGCTGACAATCTTTACGTGCAAGTCTGCGATGCATGGGGAAGCAATCACTTGGCTTTCCTTGTCCGCACCTGCAAAGGGCGCAAGGACTATTGCGGGGGCGCGAATCATTACTTGCATCCGCACCTTGCATCATTCGATGACGTTGTCACTTTCTGCAAACGTATCACGCGCAATGCGTGATACACACTAGGATATACTGATACTGCCATGACTGAAGATCAAGCAACTGCAATTCAAAACTACGGGGAACAACATCCACAGTTCCATAGCAAGGCAATGCGCACTTGGCGTAAAATCTGGAAGCAAACCAAGATGGAACGCTTTGCACATGCCGTTCTCTGCACTATGAGAGATCACAAGGAGTGGTCTGCTGATACGGTGGATGAGATTTGTGACCACGCTTATGCGCTCGGACTTGCTCACACCGACAAGGAAACGGCAGAGTTCACCCCTCACATCGAGGGGTGATACACACTAGAATATACTGATACCGCTATGAATGAAGAAACTGCAAAACGTATCCAAGCCTTCGGGGAACTGCATCCTGACTTCCACTCCAATGCGATGCGCACTTGGCGCACAATCTGGCAGAATGAATCCATGAGACACATGCAATCCATGGGAACGGGCAAGCCTATTATAGTCCCGTTGTGATGACAGTTTTGTTAATCTGACATTTTAATTTTAAAATCACAATCAAATAAATCTGATATTTTGTAGGTAGTGGCACAAAAACGCATGCGTGGGGCGCAGCACTGACTCGCCCACGCATGCGAACCACTGATACACACTAGACTATACTGTTGTTATGAAAAACGTTATTATCCTTCGCGGAGTCTCTGGGGCTGGGAAAAGCACTGTCGCAACGCTTTTTGGCAATGCCGCTATCGTTTGCGCTGACGACTATTTCACCGATTCGTGGGGGCTTTACAAATTCGACGCAAAGCAATTGCCACAAGCGCATGCGCAATGCCAGAAACGCTTTATGGATGCCATGAATAATCCTGACGTGGACACGGTCGTCGTGGCGAACACAAACATTTTCCCCGCGCACTTTGCTTTCTATGAAGAGCAAGCGCAAGAGTTTAACGCTCGCGTGTTTCACTTGGTGATTGAAAATCGCCACGGGGGAGTGAACGAACACGATGTCCCTGATACTGTTCTGATGAACATGGAAAAAAGTCTCCGCAAACATCTCACCCTACGCTGATACACACTAGAGTATGATGATTACGCCGTTCAGCAATGGACGGCACGGGGAAGCAAAAGTGCCGCAAGTCACGCTTCGCCCCGCTCGTTTGGAGTCTGCGGACAAGCGCGTTGGTGTTACCAATAGGTATCACCGCGCCGCGAGAAAATGAAGCAAGATCACCCAAGGGTCAGCCCCACCAGTAACGGGGCAACTTACCCTAGTGATACACACTAGAATATGATGATTGCAGGTGATTGCCTATGAGTCACCTGCGTAACTACTAACAAAATTATGAATACACTGACCTTCACAATCCCTGCGCCACAACCCGATGATGAATTGCAAGACGTTATTGACTTGGCTTTCGCTGATGCCTTCCGCGATGCCTTTGGCGATGATGACGATATTCCCGATGATGTCTTTTTTCAAGAGGTCGACGATTTTGAATATCGTGCAGAGTGGTGATACACACTAGAGTATGATGTCGGTGGGTGATTGCTAGTCGATCACCCATCTGATCATACCCTAGAGTGCTGATACACACTAGAATATGATAAAGCCGCAACCATTACTTATTATGATTGATACTACTACCCTGCCTACCATGTCCCTGTCCGCGATTGCTAACGTCATCCGCCGTGACTGGGGCGCGAAAGTCAACTTCGCTGCCAAGCCGTATCTGAGCGCCATGGCATGCCTTGAGAGCGTCCGCGATAGCTACGGCTACGATGACGGCAAAAGCATCGTGCTTTACTTCCTGAGCAATGCCAGCGCATGGCGCGGGGATGTCGCGAAAGCGGTTAAAGCGGAATTGAAAGCGCGGGTCAAATGACCCGCCCCCGCAAGGGGACGCTGATACACACTAGACCATAATGTTCATCGTTGATACCTGTGCAACGTAAAAAAGAAACTTTTCAGGTAGTTCTACCTCGCAAGTAGAATGTAAAAGGGCTGTAGTCTCGCCCCTAGCCGAGCGCGAGTTGCTAGGGAATTTGTTTTGCTGATACACACTAGACCATAATGATCCTGCCATGAATATCATTTACTTCATCCAAGATGCTTCCATCTATCTCATGCAAGCCGCTACGCTTTGCGGCGTGATTTACTTTATCATTCTCTTTGTTGACACAAAGGGAGTGTTCATGCGAACAATGATTGTTCTTTACGGTCTGATCGTCGCTTGTGTCGGACAATGGTTTGTCAATATCATGGAAGCCGCGATGCGCTGATACACACTAGGTTATAATAAAATCGCCATGAATATCATCGCTACCACCGCTACTGTTACCGCCGCTCATGTCCAAGCGTTCCTTGACTTCATGTCTCCCACTGCGGGGCAAGTCATCGCCTTGCCCAACAGCAAGGTGCTGCTCAACTTCACCCTCATCGGTGAGAAGCGCATCGCATGGATCACCGAGGGCGCAGAGATTGCCCCATGGAATGTGCAGAGCATGCGCCTCTCCATGGCTGATGCCGAGGAGCTTGCGGCTATCCGTGAGCTTTGCAGCAACCCAAGCAAAGCCGAAGTGCTAGGGTATGTCAGTCCGTGACTGATACACACTAGAAGGGCGACACTCTCCTGCGAGGGTGTTCGCCTGAACACAAGTCCCCGCTCCTGTGAGCGTCCTGATACACACTAGCGCGTGTTAGGATTTGCTTACAGGGGCTGGGATTTTTTTTAAGAAGGGGGAGCCATGCAAAAATTATTTTTAATAGTTTCCCATATTTTCTCTTATAGCGCCCCCTTTAAAATTATTTTTAATATTTTCCCATATTTTTCCCCATAGCCCCCTTCCCCATAAAAATTTTTTTTTCAATTTTTTCTCAATTTTCCTTATAGCGCCCTTGACGCACTCGAATTTAATGCTTAGATCTGCACTTCTTTCCACGATTGATCCTTTTTCACAGGGAGTAAATCTTTAAGAGGTATCTGCATCAGGGTATTCTTGATACGTTGCATTTTTTCATTTTGCTTATCAATTGCTTCGTCTATGATTTGATCCAAGGCGATTTTGTCTTTGGCTCTGATAGCATTTGATAATGCCCGTAACTTTGCTCTGTCTCCTCCTTGATAAGCAGTATTGAAATTATATTCTTCGTCGAAGTTATCTTCATTGGTTTCCATTATCTTATGGAATTTTTTTCGCAAGTAATTCAAATAACGGACTTCTTGATCATGCCGATCCATTTCGGTTTT
>JACCDT010324939.1_pt1 | contig 15665 bp, 16 predicted proteins | sample 7446291 | NCBI WGS metagenome assembly JACCDT01 (sample SAMN15323446, study PRJNA562643) | freshwater metagenome | isolation source: river surface water | place: USA:Blue River Watershed | collected 2017-08-17 | reverse complement strand
GGTAAAGCATTGTATGCAGTGGCAGACATAAATGGCAAAAAGGGGATGCTGATAAATCATTTCATTCAGCTAGAAGAACTACAAAAGGGATGGGGTAAAGATAGCATTTTAAGCCAAGTGAAATTTGTTCCCATAGCTTACTCCATTGAACAGCTTAGCTACGGACAGCGTAAAGCACTATTTTCAATTTTAGGCCAAATTGTGGGAGGAGAAGAATCTACTTCAATTGGCGTATTATCGCGTGAATATGACAAGAAAACAGGACTTATTAGCCTTTCTGTAAACCACTGGAACGAAGAATTTGCCATTGCTCTTTCTCGGGCTGTTTACAAAGAACTAATCGATTTCTACACCTATGATTCGTACGATAATATGTCCTTAAATGTACGAAACGTGAAGAACAAAGTAGATAGTATTCGAAGTGCCCTCTATGCCACCCAAATGGCCTCCGCAAAAAAATCTGACCAAGCCTTAGGTTTAATCATGCGGGAAGACCAAGTAGAACAAAAGAGCTTAAATATTAAAGAGCAAATGCTAATAGCCATGCTAGGGGAAGCTCAAAAAAACTATGAAACCTTATCCATGATGCAGAGAAGCTCAAAACCAGATTTTACCTTGATTAGAGAGCCCTTTTCCCCTTTAACTCCTAAAGCAAAGAGTAAACTATTGTATTCATTGGGTCCTCTCTTCTTCATTGCTTTCGCCTCCATCGCATTGTTGCGCATCAGAATACTAATCAAGTCATTTATCAAGCCAAAAGAAAAATGATTAGAATCATTCCCCGTTTTTTGAAACGAGCCCTTTTCAAGCTTATTTATTTTAGAGGGATGCCATTCTCCATCTTGGCATCCATGGGCTTTGTGTCACGCTACAATTACAAAGAGATGTCAATCATACTAAAAAAATGGAAGCATTCTACTGAGTTTACGGAGTCTAATATGATTGCCAAATGGGAGTGTTATCACACCCTAATTTATATCAGATACAACTTTAAAGGGGAGTTCTTATACATCGAAAAAGAGATTTGGAAGCACATGTAAATAATTTTAGTACGTATATAGAATAAAAGACAACCCCTGCCAATGGCAGGGAGTTGTTTATTTATATGGACCACACTAATTATTATACCTATTTGAACTGATTTTCAAATAGTTGAAGATTATTGCGCACCAAATTGCGCACCAGAAGTTATTATGATTTGTTAAAAGTCGGAACTTGCAAGCTTCATTACTATTTAAATCTTACTCTTTTGTAATAACTATTCCATGAAGCGAGGCGCTCTTTTGTTTCTGTTTCATCCAATAATTTGTTTTTAAATTCTCTAGAAAGGTCCAGGTTGTTGTTTTTAACAATAATACCTGTTACACTTGGTAGCATTGTTTTATAGTTAGTTTTACTATGACTTATTTTGAAGCCATCTTCAATAATTGCATTAACAATATCATTAATTTTTTCTTTAAAATCAGTCGAACTAGAAAATGTCAAGTCATCAACAAATGAAGTGAAAATTAAATTATTTTCTTTTGCAAAATGTTGCAAACGCTCACCCGTTTTTATAAACACTAAGTTCGCAATAATCGTAGAAGTTGGAGAGCCTTGTGGCAACTTACCCTTAAAAGTTGTTAGTTTAGTTAAATATCTCGCAACAGATGGAGAGAATTTAAATTTCAAAAACATTTCAAAAACATTTTTGTGACTCACTGAGGGAAAAAAATCTGACAAATCAGTTGTAAAAATATACTTCCTACCTTGATGTTTCTTTGCATTAGAAATATTGTCTTTTCCTTTTATCCCACCAAAAGCATATTCTGGAATTAAAAGTTTTTGTAGAATGCTTTTTTGTAGTCGTTTCTGAATTTGTTTTAAACGCTTTAAACTTGGATTAAGTACCCTTTTTTGAATTAATCCATTTCTGAACTTTGGTTCACCATTCTCATTTAATTTAATAATCTCTTTCTGATAATAGAAACTATCTATATTATTTATAATATGATCCATTTCTTTTGGATGAACCCTTAATTCGTAAGATAAATGTTTAATTGTTTTAATCATTTCACCGAAAATGACTTTTCAAAAAATTCTGAAATCAATGAATTTATAGATGGAATTAAAAAATCAAACGCATTTCTTTTTTCGAGCGCAATGTCCTTAGAATCAATTGCTAGAAAAAAGAGTATTGGTATTGTAATGTTTAATTTATTACAAATTATTTTAAGCGTAGGCATGTTAGGCTCCTTTCTATTATTCTCAATCTGAGATAAATATGCTTGTGATATGCCGCAACATTGAGCAAGTGCATTTTGCTTTATTTCCTTTTGTATCCTTATATATTTTATTGTGTTGCCTAGGTTCATTTATTATTTAAAGAGAAAAATTAGGGGTGTCGGCTAGAAGTTATCATTTAACTCGTGTGATTTTAAAAACAATCTGGCCAAAATTATCAATATATTGAGTATGTACTCAATATTATTTCCTCCTTTAGCTTCTTGAATTACATCAAGGCACTCATTCAACAAAACTTTGTCTTCATCCGAAAGCGAATAACGGTTCTCCAGTAGGAGATGCTTGACTCCTATTTCTAGGTCATCAAGGCTTTTGCTATTTTTATTATTCATTTGTAAAAGGCATTTATGCCTGCTACATTTCAATAAAGCCCGTTTACATATTTCTTAGACGTTATTCACTCCATTTGCACCCCTAAAAATTCCTGCTACAAAATAGTAACAGTTGTTAAAATTAATCAATCAGGTAAACGACAATAAACATCGCATCAACTTGATTTGAACATTCAAACAGAACCACTAGGGTTGTGTAACTTAATACACTTTACAGTTAGAAATTGTAAATCGATAAACAAAAGCACCTTTCAAAGAACTAACACTAAAGTAGCTATTTTTAACTATTTATTAATGAAAAACATATTATTGTTAAAAGCCCATGATTTAATAATACGAAAAAGAAGCATATCAAACACAAAGACATCTCTCTATGATATATTTTTTAATATTAGAAAAATGTAAGAAGTAATCCCCATTTAAAATGGTTTACCCGTCAAACCCCTCTCTCCGCCCAGATCTTCTCCAACTTATCCGCAAATTGATCACCAGACACCTTAATATAGCGCATAAATGATTTATGTGATCTATGCCCACTGATAGACATAATAATTAATGGATCGGTCCCTTTCAAATATTCATTTGAGCAGAAGCTGCGACGGGCCGTATGGGTTTGTAGAAAAGTATATTTTAAATCAACAAACTCTTTAAGCTCACGTCCATAGGTTACTTGTTTTGTAAATGGGACGTGGAGGCTGCGTAGTTTCTCTCCTACTAGTTTAATAATGCGGTTGAATTCATTGTTTGGCGGGACTACAGGTAAAGAGTTGTCATACTTCTTCAAAATTGAATTAACTACTGGGTGAATGGGAAGGGTGACTTTTGCTCCCGTTTTCTTTTGAATAAAACCTAAACGATTGTTTCGTATAGCTGATGTATCGATGCTTGAGTAATCCGAAAAGCGCATAGCCGTAAAACAACCCACTACAAATACATCTCGTACATGTTCGTGAACCGGATCATCGAAATTTTTAATTTCTAATAACTGTAGAATTTCGTCTTCAGTCAGGTAAATGCTATCCGTTTCTTCACGTCTGGTATCGAATTCTAGTTCGGTGATTTTAGTTCCTGGTATTCTTTTAAGTTTAGCAGCATATTTAATTACTTGCATCAGATTCATCATTGCATTTGAGTGCGTATTCATAGCATATTCTTCGTCGATGATTAGAAAGTCACTAAACTTGTCAATGTCACTTTGGGAGAAATCATTTAACGGTAGTTCTAGACCTGTATGCTCTTGAAAATTCAACAAATACCCTTTCGTAGTTCGATATCCATCTATGGAAGAAGGTTGTAGTTTCTGTCGTTTGGGTGACAAACGCGTTCCTGATTCACAATCTTGAATAAACTGGTCAAAGAATTCAATCAGGGTTTCGTTTGATTTAGTAAGAACTGAACGGCTTGCTGCATTTTTACGATCTGGACGGTTAACTAATGCGGCGATATTAGATTGAAGTTCGACAAAACTCATTGGAGCTTTGCCGTTTTTATATTGATCTAACAAAGACAAGATCTCTATTTCTAATTCCTTAAGTCTTTGGATAAGAAGTGTTGTTGTGGACTTACCTACATAAGACTTCACAAAACACTTCTTTTTATCCCAATGATCTGTCTCTACACTTCGGCCAGTATACAAAAAAATACTAACGCCGCTAACTGATATTTTAGCCCGAATGCTGCTTACTCTTTGTTTTGGCCGTGCAAGTGAAAATGAAACTCCCATTTAATTCAATCTTAATTGTTTAATAAATTCTCATAAACCTCTTTTTCAAATCGTAATGCTTCCTCAGTTCTAAATTCATCTTCCCCAAAAATGGGGTATTCGATGTGGTTTCCGTCAGATTGCATAACAATTGAAACAGTTACAGAATAGCATGCATTTTCACCTAGAACAAATTCTTCTGGAGTTGCAAAAGGAAGAAAAAACATGCCTTGTTTTACTAGAATTGAAATAAGTTCATCAGCTCTAAGTAGTGCATTTTCTCTTGCCTCATTTAAGTTATCTCTTTCAAAAATTTCCGTATGAACATATGGCTCAAAAACATTGAATGTGGTGATAAAAACATCTACTCGATAATAATATGGGTCTTCACCTATTTGAAGGGGCCCTCTTTCTAACTGCATCAGTTTAAATTTTAACGTGAAAAATACCTATCTAAGAATCAAGGAATGGGAAGTTCTCAATTGCATCTTCTTTGCTACAATTCGCTAGGTCTAAAACGAATCTCATTCCAGCCAACATACCGCTATTAAAGCCATGACTCCATACTCCTGCATCTTCATCTAATAATTCTTTTACTTCCTCTGAATACAATTCGGCAATTCTTTTTCTATTTTCAACCACGGCTGAGATGTGGTCATTTTTAGGTGAAGAACGTACAAGCCAAACCAAATCGCAGTATTTCGACTCGAATTTTTCTACTTCCGCAATAATTTCTTTTTTTGTCATTTTACTCATAATTTTCAAATAGCGGATACTCGCCGCTCCGAGTTTTGTTTATTTATTAGTTTATTCTTGTACTCAAATAATTCACTATCGAAGATTTTAGAAATCGATATTGTGCACCACTTTTTTGGCCTACTAGCTTTCCTTCTAGAAATAACTTAGTCAGGGTCTGTTCGCTCAATTTCAGTAATTCTGCAGCTTGCTTTCTATCGAGTACTTCGTCTTTAAAATTCTCACCTAATCTGGGGTTGTTAACAAGTTTTTCTATCTCCGTATTTACTGCATTTGTAATCATACTCAGTAAATCCCCTACCGGCACTGTCACTACTTTTATTGTGTTTGAATCCATGGTAATTGTTATTTAAATTAAATGTTTTCCTTGTTTTTTGGCCCACATAATTGAGCAAATTTTTTTAGTTCTTATATAATGCTGAATATTCGCTCAACATAGCTTCTCTAATTTTATTTCTTCCATCTAATAGGGCATTTTCATCCTTAATTCCTCCTTTGTAGGAATCAAATCTTCCTAGGGATTTGAAAAACTTGCGTTCCTTAACACCATTATCAGTCAGCCAATAACCTTTAACTTTCATGTAAAGTATTTTAGTCTGTTTATGTACATTTTGACTTAATTGAATCTGTGGGTCAACGATCATTCTAAGTCTTGCTATTTGAAGAATATAAGCATCATTTTTTGCCACCACATCCGCTACCTGATTTAATCCAGGCTGTTGATTTACAATTTCATCCAAGTATAATTGATAGAATTCCACATATGCATTCTTTAAATCATTTAATTCCTGTAAATAAGATTGTCCTTGAAAGTCTTTTATCAAATCTTTACTAAAATTATCTAGCTCAAGCCATATTAATGTGTTACGAACACTACTAGCATTTTTCGTATTTTTAAAATTTAACATTTTTTCATTTACTATTGCATCTATCTTCGTCATATCCTTTTCATTCAATTCATAGGAAAAAAAGAAAAAAAATGCTTTAAATGAAACAGAAAACGTTCCTGCGGCAAGTAAGTCGTATATGTGATTCATTTTTATTTTGTTTTGCAATGCAAAGGTAAACCGGAATTATTTGTTTTCCAAATTTAGTGGCCCACATTTTTTAAAAAACTATAAAATAGTTTTAAATTAACATTATCCCCTCCCTGCATCGCCGTATCCGCTCTCGCCTGGAAGCGGGCTCCTACCCCCCTATAAAGGCTACGATACTCCTAGACTTGTAATTCCCATTTTAAAATTTTTACCAAATTTTTCCTGAAATTGAGTGCTTTTAAGAAATTCCATTCGTCGCTTTTTCTAAAAGTGTCGGATGATGGACTTTAGCGTAATGTAGCAAGGACCTTCTAACATGCTCACTTATTGTAGTGCTATCTATCTGATTAATGATATTGATTATTTGGCGTTCTTTTCGAGAAAGTCTAAACCGGATAAATTCGGATCTCTTTTGTTTCTGTATTGTATTCATCATGTTTAACTATAAATACCACAAGAAACGAGAAAATCAATAATCATATAGTTTTGAGACATACTCCTTAAACTCTTTTAATGCTGCTTCCCGGCGTTTTCCGCTAAATTGCGAGCAAATACCTGCCTCGACTTGATTAGACCTAAGAGGGGAGAACAACCGTTTTTCTTCAGGAGTATCTATCTTCTCTTTAATCATACTCTTACCCATTAGCTTTTTAACAGTATCATCTACTATTTGATCAACCTCAAACAATGGATTTGATGTTTTAACAGCGACGCCTGGTGTAATACCCGTAAAATCAGTTAATACTTGTTTGATTTTATTAATAACTTCATTTCTGTTTAATCCAGCATCTTCCATTAGGAAACAATCATGTATAGTCAACACTTTAGAATTAGGATAGGCCTTGATTAATTCTTTAGCCACGATATCTAATACTAAAAAAGACTCAGCCCGCTGAAGCAAGTAAGGCATTGGCGATTTAATGTTTCGAAAAACTAAATTAGATGCAACAAATTCACATACACTTGGGAAAACCCGATTCAATAGCTTTACTATAGCCATATGATTCCGGTGCTTTTTTTCTGTATCAGTCAGAAAGCTGAGGACCATATTTTTCACAGAGTTTCTATTTTGCAAACTAGGATATTTTAATAGCAGATCTTTGTGATGTTGTGCTGCTATCTCAATCAATACTTCATAAAAACCAGCTTCAAATGATAACTGCTTAAAGTGCCTTAAATCGTCTTTTTCAAAATAAGTCGGCAACAAGTATGGGATGCTCCTTCTTCTTGCTCCTCCTCGTCCCTCTGTGGTGGGTTCCTCTCCCTTTGCTTCTAATAAGTTTGTTAGTTTAATATGTAATCTTCTATAAACTTTGAATAGATTATACTGTCCATTCTGATTAGTAAAGAATTCAGAATTTAATATAGTTGCCAATACATAGAGATTAGAAGATTTCAAATCAAATTCAACTAATTCATTTCCGTTTATCCGAATAAAGGACCTTAACTCTTTAATAATATTAGTAAATAAGGAATGAAAACGAAGATTTTGATTATTCAACTTTGGATTAAAACGCCTATCGTATAAATCATCAATATTTATTTCCATTTGACCCATCTTGGCCAATATCAAGTACCTTAACTTCTTCTTATTCCAATTAACATTTAAGTACACTTGCATTCTCTGCTGAAAGGCGGACTTATATTCATGAATATCTGGAAGAATTTCAATTTCTAAATTAGTAAACTGATCAAATAAATGTTTTACATCTTTCCCTTCATTAAAATTCGTATCATATAAATAGCCATTATCAAGAAACGATTGGTAGTTATTAGCTGTGCTACTGGGAATAAGCTTACGTTGAACAAGCCCTTTATTACAATAGTTGAAATTCAGATTATACATTTCAGGTCTAATGCCAACTTCATAATTTCCCAAATTAAGATTTTGAATTAGAATTCCCCTATCTATGAGTTCCCGCTTAACGATAATAAAATTTGCACTACAGATCTTTTTAAACAAGGTAGATAAAAGCCCAACTGGCTCAGCCCAAAGTGTATTAATTCCATTCTGCCGTATCATGTAGTCTAGAATTATGTAGACTGTATTTTCCAAGTTTACTCTATTATCAATTCTCCTATCTTCCCAGATCTTAAAGATCTCTTTGTAGGGGATATTTGCGGGTATGTTAACAACCATGTGAAGCAATGTTCAATTTCATATTTACACTAGTATCTTATTATGTTTCGGGCTAAAATATATCTTTTTACATCGAAAAAAGGCCTATTTAAGACCCTTTTGTGTCGTATTTCATGAATGATATGTGTGTGACCATTATGTAACCACAGTAAAACAACATACTAATTAAAAGTATCGATTTAAGTATTAGCAACACCCATTTTAAAAATTCAAACTTATACTAACATTTGATGCTTCTAGGCTCCCTTTTAAAGAAAACATTACAAAAAGCTAGATATTTAAGTAGATATTCCGACGAAAGTACCCCAGCGTTCCGCTCGAAAGTACGCCATTTATTCCGGAGTAAAGTACCCCACTTTTTCAGCCTTTGTTTTCCACTAAGCTAACGTGGTTGTTTCAAAATTAGTAATTTTTTTTCTTTCTCAAAGACTTTCCCGTTAACGCAATTCTGTGTGCAGAAGCTGCCAATCTGTCCATAATTGCATCTGCTAGTGTGGGTTCATCAATAAAGTTATACCAGCTGTCTACTGGTAGCTGTGAAGTAATGATAGTGGCGCCTACCCCATACCGATCTTCAAGGATGTCTAGAAGCGCTATTCTGGCATCATTGCTAAGTGCTTTTAAGCCAAAGTCATCAAGGATCAGTAGCTTGTTTGCTGCTATTGTTTTGATCCATTTTAAATACGATCCATCCAGCCTAGCTTGAGCGAGGGCTTCTAAGAATTTATTCATGCTGAAGTATTGGGTTCGGTAGCCTAATAAACAAGAACTCCGACCTAAGGCACAGGCAAGAAAAGATTTGCCACACCCTGTGGCTCCAGTTATAAGTACGTTCTCGGCTTTTTCGATAAATTGGCCATCTGATAGTCGAAGTATTTGTTCTCTAGTGATACCTCTTTCTGCATTGCAGATAATATCTTCTGGTAAAGCATTGTAGCGCAGTTTACTGGCCTTAAGGTACTTCTGGGTTCTAGCGTGCTGGCGATACTCTAGTTCTGCTTGTGTGATGCTTCCCATTAGGGTGTGCACATCCTGCAGCTCATGAATGGGCAGCGATAAAGTGGCTTCATAGCGTTTAGCCATACCTGTTAACTTAAGGGTGTTGAGTTGATCAACGGTGTTTTGTGTATTCATGTTAAAAAGGGGATTATGCGTTATTTTAAGTGCGTGTGGGGATGAGTTCAGTTATAGGTAGGCTTCGGGACCTCTTAGATTAGTATGTACAGGAAGGCGAAAGGTGGAATTTTCCTCTTCTTGCTGCTTGTCCATATTATTCTCTAGGATATTCTTGATGGCTCCATAGCTGAACTTTTGGCCTTGTAAACCTCTTTTGCAAGCTGCCTCCATACGCAAGCAACCATAGCCATCTATCAACCTGAGCAGACCTAAACAAGCCGTATAGGATTGGTCGATGACTAGTTTACTATCCATTACTTTTTTAAAGTATTCTAACGTATGCGGACCGTTTTGTTCTGCTTTTTTCAGATAATACTCTGGACTCCATCCCCGTTGGCGACTAATGGCCTGGTGTCGTTCAGGCATATGCTCTTTGATTGTAGTATAACTGTGGCTAGTGTAGTTTCTGGCATGAATGGCTATTCTTTGCCCGTCATGGTATATTTCTACTTGGCTAGTACAGTATACGATTCGTACTTCCTTTCCTATGAAGCGGTAAGGAACCGAATATAAGTGCCAGTCTTCACCAATTACTACATGGTAATGTTTTTGGACTTTGGCTTTCGTGTAATGTTTAATGCTATAAACCGATTCGGGCAAAGGCTGCAGCAATTCTTTTTCTTGGGTATCAAACAACTCTTGCCGGCTAAATGTCTTTTTCTGAAAATTGATTTGATGGTGACTATCTAGTTTCGCTTTGATAGCTTTATTGAGCTCAGCTAGGCTACGAAAAGTCTCTTGACGCAGCGTGGCATATATGCGTCTGTAAAAGATTTTAACTTGGTTCTCTACCGTAGGTTTATCTTTAGGCTTATAGGGGCGAGTAGCCAATAACGCAATGTTATTATGATTAGCCCACGACTCTAGCATCACAGGAAATGTGGGTTCGTATTTGCAGCTTTTGGATACCCACTGCCGCATATTATCAGATTTAACGCTCATAGGAACACCCGAAAAGTAATCCAGCGTATTATTTAACGCTTTCAGCACCTGTTCTAGCTTCGCATTAGCTAAAGCCTCTATATATCCATAGCCGCTAAAAGGGAGCACGGCAACATACACAGGACAAGCAATTAACTCTCCCGTAGAAGTATCTACATAATGTAGCATATCACCAGCAAAGTCAACTTCTAATAGCTTCGCCGGTTGATGCACAAAATGCATGACTGCATCATTTAACCGGATATGAAGTTGTAACAGCTCACAAAAACGAGAGTATTGAAAGCCAGCTGGATATTCGCGGATGTATTCCTGCCAAAGCAGTAACCGAGTAACTCCTGTTTTACTTAGTTCTTGATGGAAATAATCACTCAAGCTATTGAAATGAACTTTTCTAGGATCATCTTCCTCGATTAGAAGAGGCTTAGTTAAGCCCAACAATTGCTCTAGTTGCTGATTGGATTGTTTCAACAGCTCGGTAAAGTCCACTCCTGTTTCGAGCAGCTTCTTGCGGTAATGAGCGATTGTCTTGCGGGTAATTTTAACTTCTTTTTCGATGGTTCGCAGAGAAACACCTCGGTCGAGAAATAACAGGATCTGTCTAATCTTATGCATACTAAGTAGTTTATTTGCCATAAAAAGTAAGTTTGATTATAAATCAAACTTAAAATAAATAGCGGTTAAACGTTGCTTAGTGGGGTACTTTGGCTCGGAATAAATGGAGTAGTATATGTCGGAATGTCAGGTTGCTACAAGCGATGCCTAACTTACAAAGTGGGGTACTTTGCTCCGCAATAACTGGTATCCTTTATAGCGGAATCGTGGAGTATTTTGTAGCGGAATGGGTGGGGTACTTTGCAGCGGAATCGTGGGGTACTTTGTAGCGGAATATCCATTTAAGAATACGCATTTAATTAATCATTGTAAATACTATTAGGAAGAGATATCATTTGGATCTAGAGTTTTTAAGACCATACTGTGGGTTTTCAAAAAAAGATAATTTTATTCCAAAATCAAATCCTAAAAAGAATAAAACTACTGTTCAAGCTGAAGCGACCGCTTAAATTCAAAGTCTTTTAGTGGAGAAAAAATAGCACAAGGTTCTTAAAACAAAAAAAGCCCACCTTACAGCGAGCTCCTCATTTATAACCACAAAAATGAATCAATGTGCTACTCCTTTACTAAATAGAACGGAAGTAAAAGTCTTAACCAAAATAACTATATCAAACCAAACCGACTTCCTCTCTAAATACTCTTTCTCCAACGCCACCTTAGACTCAATCGAAATCTCATCTCGTCCATTAATCTGTGCCCAGCCTGTTATCCCTGGCTTCAATTTATCAATTCCGGTAGCTACACGTAATGCCATTAAATCATCTTGATTGTATAATGCTGGTCTAGGACCCACAAAAACCATTTCTCCTTTGATGATATTAATCAGGTTAGGAAGTTCATCCAAACTCAATTTCCGCAAAACCCCTCCTATTTGCAACAAATAGGATTCTGGATTTTCTAATAAATGCGTCGCGACATTCGGTGTATTCTTCTTCATGCTTCTGAACTTGTAGATATTGAAGAACGTATAATTAATACCTACTCGTTTTTGTTTGAAGAATATGGGGGATCCGTCTTCAATAAAAATAACCGAAGCCACAGTTAAAAATACTGGGGATAAAATCAAAAGGAGAATTATAGCTAATAATCGATTAAACATCACTTTTGTATTATCCTATCTCCAAATCCTTTTCCAAAAACAGTAAGTAGAATATATTTAAAATACATAAAATTATTAAACCCTACTATCATTTTAGCATCTGTTTCTGCTAGTAATTTGGGAGTTGACATATCTATTTTATTTATTTGAGAAAGCCCCGTTATTCCTGGTCGAACATTATAAACACTTCTTAATGACCTTTCGGCGATTAATTCTTCTTGATTGAATAAGTTAGGACGTGGCCCTACAAAACTCATGTCACCAATAAAAACATTAAATAATTGCGGCAATTCATCAAGTTTTGATGTGCGTAATAATTTTCCCCATTTAGTAATAGCATTAACTTGAACCAAATGAGTTGAAACGTTCTGAGTATTGACATTCATTGAGCGAAATTTTAATAAATAAAATTTTTTTTTATGAATTCCTACTCGCTTTTGACAGAATAAAGGAGAGCCCGTATCAAAAAAACCTATAATTAAAAGTAAAATTAACAACGGACATAAAATAAAAAGACCTATAAACGAGAAAATAATGTCAAACGATCTAATCATAATTGCTTTAAAGTTTAAACTCTTTTAATACCGAAGTAGGAGACCACCCAAATGTTTTCCTTGCTTTAGAATCGTCAAAAGTTAATGTTGACATAATTTTTTTTAGTTTATGAGAATCAATTGGGAAACTAGGTCCTATTAAGTCTCCAATTATAGCCAAAAATTTCGCAACAATAAACGGCATATTAGGCACCAATCTTCTGCCAAAATGTTTTGATATCAATAAACTTAACTCGTTAAAGCTTGGGTGATATCCATCCGTAAGATTATATATTCCTCCTACTTCTGAAGCTTTTAAAATGAATTTAGAAACATCTGATGCAAGAACCATCGACTTTTTTGCCAAGCCTTTAGATACATTAAAATATAGTCCCTTTTTTATTCCTTTTATCATATCAGCTAAGTTACCTTTTGGATCTTCGCCAATTACCAAAGGAAGCCTTAATATTGTACAAGTTATATTGAATTTTTTACACCAATCTATTATTAATTTCTCAGCTAAAATTTTGCTCAAACCGTAAGGATCATTTGCATTAAGTTTGACTAATTCATTAATTTGGATTCCAGACTCTAAACCATAAACTGATACTGAACTAATAAAAACTAACTTTTGAGGACACCCGTTAACTTCCAAACCTTTTAACAAATTATAAGTTCCTTTAACATTAGTTTGATAAAATTCAGAAATTTCAACTTTGCTTTTCGGAACACAATGTGCTTTCCCTGCAGCATGAATTACTAAGTCAAATTGATTTTCAAAAACGGGAATTTCTTTAGAAATATCAAAATTATATGACGAATACGATCTAGATAAGGTCTTTAAATCATGACACTCAAATTCTCTTTGCAATATTTTGCCAAGAAAACCATTTGATCCGGTAATTAATATTTTCATCAATATCAGCTTAAAACCTCATTGTATTGGGATAATATGTTAGCCTCGGTGAAGTTTTTATGTGCAAAGGTTCTTGCATTAATACCAAGTGATTCAAAATCAATAGAACAATCAATTTGGGTCAGAAAATTTAAAATCTCTATTTCATCATGCCAATTAAAACTCCAACCAATTTTATTTTTTTTGATATAAGTATCAATTTCAGAGTTTTTATCTCCAATATAAAAGATTGGTTTAGCAGCAGACATCAGATTATATACTTTGGATGGGACTCCTAAACCGTACATTCCTTCGCAAAGTGTTATTAATCCTACATCACAGGAGGTTAAGAACTTTGCTTGTTCACTTCTAGGCTTCGTTTTAAAAAAATAAACATTGGAAATATTATTTTCCCTTACATATTTCTCTAATTCATTTTTGTTTGCACCATCTCCAATTACTAAAAGAATTAAATTGGGATTCATTGCCTTGTGGAATAATTTTAAAAAACGTTCTAAACCTTGAACTCGACCTACATTTCCAGCAAACTCCAGGACAACTTTTTCCTTTAAATCTAAATCAAAATATACATTCCTGTCTATAGTAACATTTATATCAAGAAGTTCTTGGTCAATCCAATTTGGAATCACAAAAATCTTACTCGGCTCCAACCCCTTATTTATGAAATGCTGTGACATATCCGACCCACATGCAATTAATTTGTCCGCAGAAGAATACCCTTTATTCATAATAAAAAGAATAAACTTATATATAATTGACTTCTTTCCTATAATACCTGAAACTGCAGCATTTTCAGGAAAAATATCTTGAAGTATAATAATTAAATTAAATTTTTTAATCCTTTTTAATAAACCGATAACTATCAATAATGTCGGTGGATTCGTTACCAAAATGAGTTTGTCAATTTTCTTTACATTTACCATTATTTTTAAAAAAACAGCAATTGTAAAATAGAAGAATAGAAAAAATCTAAAAAATAAATTATTCTTATTTAGAGACGGAGTATTTACATGAAAGATCTTCACATTTTCACTTAATATTTTATCCGTTTTTAAGCTTTCTGAATGATAACTTGAAGACCCACAAATTACGTTAACAGAACCTTTTTCAGATAGCAATTCTGAAATCCTTGTCATTATATAAGCTGTAGATGTTTCCTCAGGAAAAAATAGTTGCGTTACAATCCAAGTAGTTGACATTATACAGACTTAATCCAATTAAAATTCATAATAATATTTTTCTCCACACTGAATCATAAAATCGCGCATTTCATGAATCATTTCTGAATAATTTGGCACGACATAATCTATATCAGTTCTAGAGTTTATTAATGATTTATCGACTTTATAATTACCATTTGAATTAATAATTATTTCCGTTTTGTTGAAAACTGATTTAAATATTTCAAGTAAAGAGAATTTGTCAATTTTTGTATTATTTGTTAAATGGAATATCCCATATAAAGTGATATTCGAAGTCAATACAAAATGAATAAATTTAGCAAGTTCAAGTGTAGTAACACCACTCCAAAATGCGGAATTATAACCACTTATTTGATTTTTTTGATTTAAAAACCAATTAAGCAAGCCTATACCCGAAGTATTAAGTTCAGGGCCAATAATTGAGGTTCTAATCGTTAAATCTTTGCCATTGACAATTTCCCCTAAGGCCTTAGATTGAGCATAAAAACCTTCTCCATCCTTTAATTCAGATTCTAAATAGCCTCCCTTTAATCCAGAAAATACACAATCTGTACTTATATGAAGTACCTTACAATGGCTATTTTTTGTAATTTTTTCCAAAAAGTGGGGTAAATAAGAATTAATTAAAATTGCCAAATCTGGACTACCCTCAGCTGTTTTATTTAATATTCCAATACAGTTAATTATACAATCAGGCTGCAAATTTTCAATAACATTACTCAGGCTTTTGAAATCGGTTACATCCAGAATAAAAGTTGGACGTCGATTGTCAGATTCAGATCTTGCAATATCATAAACATCATATGTTTTATTAAATGCCGATAAGTATCTTTTAATAATGTGACCTGCCATTCCAGCTGATCCAAGAATTAAAACTTTTATTTTTTTCATGCTTTATTCCAAATGACACGATTTACAATTGCAGTGTAACTTTG
>JACCDT010757030.1_pt1 | contig 15671 bp, 21 predicted proteins | sample 7446291 | NCBI WGS metagenome assembly JACCDT01 (sample SAMN15323446, study PRJNA562643) | freshwater metagenome | isolation source: river surface water | place: USA:Blue River Watershed | collected 2017-08-17 | reverse complement strand
TTGTACAAAATGAACAGTCGAGTAATTCCAACCCGCAAATCATAGGAATTTCTGTCAAATTTGTACACCCTGAACAGTCAAGAATTCTTAAATTCTCAATAGTTTTGTATTCTCCAGTACAGATGATACACATGGTGCTAAAATTTATTTTTTGTTTTGTTTTTTCATTTTTTTATGAGCTTGACGAGTAAAAAGATCTCTTCGCTAATTCATAGCCCTTGCACCCTGGTGAATAGTAGATTTCAGAGATCTGCGATGACAAAGCTTCCAACTTTTTTCCAGCATATATTCGTCTGAGTTTCTTTTGGAGAAATCTAAGTTTAGCAAGGTTCTCTTCAAATTTGGGATTTTGGGATAACCAAGGGCAACTATCACAACCTAATATTTCCAATCCAGGAATGGCAGGAATTTCGAACAAACTTGTACTTTTATAACAAAATAACGACTTCAACCCAGGAATGGTAGGAATTTCTGTCAATCTTGTACAATTTGTACAATTGAGTATTATCAAACTAGAAATGATAGGAAGTTCTGTCAAACTTGTACAATCCGAACAGCTGAGTATGTTCAATCCAGGAATGATAGGAATTTCTGTTAAACTTGTACAAAATGAACAATCAAGTGTCAACAATCCAGGAATGACAGGAATTTTTGTCAAACTTGTACATCCATAACAACTAAGTTTTTTTAATCCGAGAATAACAGGTAATTTTGTTAAACTTGTACATTGTAAACAGTCGAAAAATTGTAAACCACGAATGTTAGGAATTTCTGTCAAACTTGTACAACCTGAACAATCAAGTGTTTCCAATCCAGGAATCATAGGGATTTTTGTTAAACTTGTACATCTTGAACAGTCAAGTGTTTGTAAACCAGGAATAACAGCAATTTCTAATAGATTTACACAGTCCCGACAATGTATTTCCTCAAGATTTTTAATGAAAGGAATTTCTGTCAAGTCTAAACTTGAACAATAGAGTGCTTCCAACCCATAAATTACAGGGATTTTTGTTAACTTTGGACAATATGAACAGTTAAGTGATTTCAACCCAGGAATGATAGAAATTTCTTTCAAATTTGGACAGTGTAAACAGTTAAGTTCATGCAATCCAGGAATGTTAGGAATTTTTATCAAACTTGTACACCCTGAACAGTCTAATTCTCGTAAACCTCTCATAGTTTTGTATTCCCCGGTACAGATGATACACATAGTGTTAAAAATTTTTTGTTATATTTTTCTTTTTCATTTTCTTATGTTGAAGAATAAAAAGATCTCTTCGCTAATTCATAGCCCTTGCACCCTGGCGAATAGTAAATTTCAGAAACCTCCGGAATCAAAGTTTCCAACTTTTTTCCAACGTATCTTCGTCTGAGTTTCTTCTGGAGAAAGATGAGTTTCTCGAGGTTCTCTTCAAAATAGGGATTTTTAGACAACCAAGGGCAACTATAATAGCCGATTGTTTGCAAATCAGGACTGTTAGGGATTTCTGTCAAACTTGTACACTCGTAACAATAGAGTTCTTTCAATCCAGGAATCACTGGAATTTCTTTTAAAGTACACCATGAACAGTTAAGTATTTTCAATCCCTCAATGATCGGAATTTCTGTCAAACTTGTACACTTGAAACAGTAGAGTTCTCGTAATCCAGGAATGATAGAAATCTTTGTCAAACTTGTAGACCATGAACAATCCAAATATTGCAATCCAGGAATCACTGGAATTTCTGTCAAAGTACACCCTAAACAGTAAAGTTCCTTCAAACCAGGAATAATAGGAATTTCTGTTAAACTTGGACAATGTGCACAGTAAAGATATTTCAACCCAGGAATGACAGGAATTTCTGTCAAAGTACACCCTGAACAGACAAGAGTTGTTAAATTTTCAATGGTTTTGTATTCTCCTGTGCAGATGATACACATGGTGCTAAAAACATAGGATTATGTTTTTATTTTCATTTTTTATGAGCTTGTCGAGTAAAAAGATCGTTTCGCTAATTCATATCCCTTGCACCCTGGAGAGTAGTAGATTTCAGAGATCTGCGGAGACAAAGCTTCCAACTTTTTTCCAACGTATCTTCGTTTTAGTCTTTTCTGGAGAAAGATGAGTTTACCAAGATTCTTTGCAAAATCTGAATTTTGCACCAACCAAGGACAAAATCTACAGTGGAGTTGTAATCCATTAATGACAGGAATTTCTGTCAAACTCGTACACCTTGAACAGTCGAGATATTGCAATCCATCAATGTTAGGAATTTCAGTCAAACTTGTACAATCGAAACAGTGTAGTACTTGCAATCCGCAAATCATAGGAATTTCTGTCAATTTTGGACAATATGAACATTCAAGTGATTTCAATCCCTCAATGTTCGAGATTTCTGTCAAATTTGTACAATCGTAACAGTAAAGTTCTCGTAATCCGCAAATCATAGGAATTTCCGTCAAACTTGTACAATATGAACAGTGTAGTACTTGTAATCCGCAAATCATAGGAATTTCTGTCAATTTTGTACACCATGAACAGATTAATCTTTTCAAACCAGGAATGATAGGAATTTCTGTCAAATTTGGACATCGTGAACAGTCGAGTGATTGTAATCCAGGAATGAATGGGATTTCTGTTACTCTTGCACACCCTGAACAGCCAACAGTTGTTAAATTTTCAATGGTTTTGTATTCTTCTGTGCAGATGATACACATAATGCTAAAATTTATATTTTTGTTTTGTTTTTCATTTTCTTATGAAGTTGAAGAGTAAAAAGACTTCTTCGCTAATTCATAGCCCTTACACCCTGGTGAATAGTAGATTTCAGAGATCTGAGGAATCAAAGTTTCCAACTTTTTTCCAATGTGTCTTCGTCTCAGTTTCTTTTGGAGAAATGTAAGTTTAACAAGGTTCTCTCCAAATTTAGGATTCTGGATTAACCAAGGACAACTATCACAACCGAATATTTCCAAATCAGGACCGTCAGGAATTTCTGTCAAACTTGTACAATTGTGACAAAAGAGTTCTCGTAATCCGCAAATCATAGGAATTTCTGTCAAACTTGTACAATCTGTACATTCAAGTGCTTGCAATCCGCAAATCATAGGAATTTCTGTCAGGTTTGGGCACAATGAACAAGTTAATCTTCTCAACTCAGGAATGACAGGTATTTCTGTCAAAGTACAACCTATACAGTATAGTTGTTGTAATCCAGGAATGATAGGAATTTCTGTCAGGTTTGAGCACCATGAACAATTGAGTACTTGTAAATCAGGAATCATTGGAATTTCCTTCAAACTTGTACAATAGTAGCAGTAAAGTTCTTTCAAACCAGGAATGATAGGAATTTCTGTCAAACTTGGACATTCTAAACAGATTAATGTGTTCAACCCGCAAATAATAGGAATTTCCTTCAAACTTGTACAACATGAACAGATGAGTTCTTGCAATCCGGGAATGATTGGAATTTTTGTTAAACTTGCACATTCTGAACAGTTTAAAGATCGTAATCCGGAAATCATAGGGATTTCTGTCAGATTTGTACACCCTGAACAGTCAAGAGTTGTTAAATTTTCAATGGTTTTGTATTCTCCTGTGCAGATGATACACATGATGCTAAATTTTATTTTATATTTTGTTTTTCATTTTATGAGCTTGTGGAACTCAACTAATTGTCTCGTCTTCATCGTTATCTTCAAGAGCAGAAAGTCTTGCCAAACATGCTGGTATTTTTTTAGGTTCTTTGTTTTTAACATAGACTTCACCACGAATAGCTGAATCCGCTAATTCTTGTAGTTTTTCTCCATAATCATCTTTGTATTCACCAAGTTTTACATCACGTATAGATTGTACAAGTCGATCATACAATTTTGCACGGATCTTTGTACCAACTGCTTGTTTCTCCTTACGTTCTTTTTGATAATTTGAACCAATAAGATTGGACATTCGAAGACCTCCTACTCCAGAGTAAACAACAGCATATTTATTAGTATTCATTGCATTGTAATGCACAAGCAAAACTTCTGAACGTCCCCGTAGACCAAGAAATATCAAGTTGTAAAGTGCTTCATCTTCTGGATTCGATTTTCTAATTTTTCCTTTCTTTTGTTTACGTACATTCAAAAAATAATGATGACCTTCAATGGTATCAAATGAAACACAGGCAGTCGGTACAGTTTTCAGTACACGCATTTCAGGAGTGGAAGGAAACATATTTTTTAGACCTGACTTATCAATCACAACATAAACAGGTCTACCAAATTCATCTTCTTCTCCAGTTATTGCAAGACTTTCAAGTTCATTTGCTTGGATAACATGTTCAATCTCATCAGGAGATGTAACTTTTTCGAGGTCAGGATCTTTCACAGTAACTTTTAGCCATTTTGCAGGTTGACAGTTGTATCCTGTCTTAAAAAACACACGTTCATTAAAACTTTTTTCAATCTCAACAGGAAGATGAAAATTACCACGAGGAGTTGTGAACGACAAATCAAAAGCACGACGCATTCTTGATTTCCGGGATAATTCAAATTTTTTTTCATTTTTATTAGACTTGTCTCTTACACTTGTTTCACACGACATACTGGACATGTTTTATGCTTAATAATCCAGTTGGAAACACATGCCTTGTGGAATAGATGACAACATACAGTCATGTGTAGATCATTCTCGATTGGTTCTGTGCAAATGGAACATATTTTACTTTCCTGTGTAAGCATGTCAAGAAAATGCTTAGGTAAAACACTTGGTAGACTACTTGGTAAAAGACTTGGTTTGGGTGTATTTACAGTAATGTTAGCGACACATGCGGATAGTCTTGGATGGTCGTTGGTTTTTATGATGCTTATCACAAGTTCGAATTTAGCTGGATGTTTTACCTTTGTTACAAAGTGTCTTCTTTGTATCTTCTCATTATCATATAAAATTAAACATGTACTTGAAAGAATTGGAATAAGACTAGATGGGATAACAATCCCATATGTTTGAGAGGCTTGCTTATATTCGTCAAGAATTTTACGTTCGATCCGTTCACTCTTGATGCAATATTTAAAAATTCCTATGTTAACAAACATATAGTCTGGTTCAACAACACTCAGTACACGAATGTTACAATATACATTTTGATCATCAAAGCGTTTCCACACGAGTCGATCCATGTTGATTTTTTTCATCATTATTCTGAAAAAAATCATTTTTATTCATTTTACACGTATATATGCTATTGTTTTATATGTTTTATATGCTATTGTTTCGCACGACATATAGGACATGTTTTATGTTCAGCAATCCATTTGGAAACACATGCCTTGTGGAATAGATGACAACACACAGTCACGTGTAAATCCGCCTCAATTGGTTCTGTGCAAATGGAGCATTTTTTGCTTTCTGGAGTAAGCATGTCAAGAAAATGATTGGGTACAACACTAGGTAGAAGCGTACGTGTATTTACACTTACAATACTATACACACATGAGTTTAATCTTGGAATGTTATTGATTTTTGCGATCCTTATCGCAATTTTAAATGTAGCTGGATGTTTTATCCTTGTTGCAAACTCAGTGTTTGTTATCTTCTCATTGTCATAAAAAATTGAGCAATTAGGCGCCATACATGGAATAACATTAGCTGGGATAGCAATCCCATATGTTTGAGAGGCTTGCTTATACTCATCAAGAATTTTACGTTCAATCTGTTCACTCTTGATGAAATATGTACCGATTCTCATTTTGACGATCATATAGTCTGATTCATCAACATCCAGTACACGAATGTTACAATATGCATTTTGATCATTAAGGCGTTTCCATACGAGTTGGTCCATCTTGATTTTTCATCGTGATTCTGAAAAAAAATCATTTTATTTATACGCTATTGTCTTGTACGACATATAGGACATGTTGTATTCTCAGAAATCCATTTAGTAATACACGCCTTGTGAAATAGATGGTAGCATTTGGTCATATACAGATTCGCCTCAATGAATTCTGTGCAAATGGAGCATTTTTTGCTTTCTGGAGTAAGCATGTCAAGAAAATGTTTGGGTACACTACTATATGGTGTATGTACTGTAATATGTGTTGCACGCGAATATAATAATGTACTGTTTTTTATGAGGCGTAAAACAACTTTAATTGTAGCTGGATAGCTTACCTTTTCTAGGAACTCATTAATAGATATTTTGGCATCGTCATAAAAAATCGAACAATCGGATGAAATCTTTAACGGCATTTTATCATTTTTCTTGATAATTTCAAATGTTGTAAAACCAACAATAACTCTTCTCCCAGAAAGAAGATTGTATTCATCACGAACCCGATTTTCAAGCTCACCCCCGATGTATATTATATCATTATGATGAACAATTTTGTATGCCGTTGGTTCATTAATAATTATTTCATGAAAGTCACAATACATTTCTTTATCACCAGTCCAATCAAAGTAACCAATGAGTTGATTCATCATTATTTTTAACCAAATTATTCTATAAAAAATCATTTTTCATGCAAACATTACTTCAGGGTTCTCCAAAAGACTTTCCAACTCACCTCTCACATCTTTTCCAAGTGTTACTTTTACAAGAGCCCATACATGTTCATTTTCTATCCACGAACGTAAATACTCATCGTATTGATCCTTATGCTCTGTTAAGAACGCTTTCAACAAGTCTATTTCCTTTTTGGAAAAACGAATCCCAGCTCCTACATCAATCCCTTCTGTATCTAAATTGTAAACTTTATCTCCAATTCGGAGAAAGTTTCGAGCTGCGAAATCTCCAATTTTGAATGCATAACGAATCGAAAGTTGCAAAACAAACGAAAGTAATGCTTCTTCACTCATCTGAGAAGCATACCCAAAACCCATACTTCCATCCTCAAAAACTTTCTCAAAATCCACCACCATCGTTTTTGGCCACATCTTACTCTCTTTCTCAATCGTTGGATATTCATCCTGATTCATCAAATCCTCCATTACAACAAAGTAATAAGCCTTATCAAGACTTACCTTCGTTCTACAACCAAATGGTGTCACAGGATTTATTTCACCGTCAAACATATTTGGAAACAATATCTTTACATTCACATCAATGTTGTTTATACCACTAAACAATCGAAAAACAGATTGAATCTTGAAAGGCATCATAGCAGACTCCTTATTCAAATAAGGACCTTTCACTACAACATTCTGACCAAATCGATTCTTGGCAAAATACGTATCTGGACGTACTGCACTACAAATCAATTGTGCTCGTGCTTTTAATACAAAAGCATCACTTTCAAAGTCAACTGTGCCCTGTGCAATTTTTCCTATCTCATATTCCCATGCAAGTTTCTTATATATTTTCATCCCACATATTTCACGATTTTCATACGCAACAAGAGAACCCTCAATCGCAAAATCAGCAGAATCTCTCTTAATGCTTCTTCCAACACGTGTATGCATATCGTACACATAATCATCAAGTTCGATCAGTTTGTTTGATAGACAACTGTTATAAGGCTTGAAATCTTGTGGAAAATCTGTATTCAAAGGGAATGATTCAACTCCAAGTATGTAAGTATATACAGGATGCATACAACACAAAAATTGCTCCTTTACCTTAAGAGTTTTGTACCATTTTTCACATGTATCCAGAATAGGATCATTCGTAAAATGCCTCAAAATCTCAAAAATCAAAAAACCTGGTCGAATACTTCCCTCGTGTTTTTCAACCAACTTTTCTTCCCGAAGAATCTGTTCTATCCAAAACCATGCATTCGTATCTTTGTTCTCCAAACACCAAACTAAATTATCAACACTCTCTCTTAGTTTTTCATCATCTCCAAGAGGATGAATATACACAGGCACATTTTGATCCGGTTTTCGTGTTTTCAAATATGCACGAAGGTGTGAATAAAAACGTGTATGTGGACACATGCACATAATCTTTACTGCTTTGAGCATGTTAACTGATAACTTCTGATTCGTTGTATCCCAATCCTCAAAAAGTTCATCAATCACAGTAACAATTTGTGGACAAGCAATACCAATATCTTCAAGAGCCACAACTCGAAGACGATTGTAAAAATTCGTCCAAGATGCTTTTCCCTCAGGAAAAAAACGAAACACATCAAGCTCACATGCAATATATTGTGCCTTTCTTACATTCGAACGCCGAATATATTTTTGCAAAGCAGATTTTGCAACATCAAACTCATAACCATTCAGAGTTATGATGTTTCTGTATGTTGTGGACATTTTTGTTTCTATCTCTTCTGATAAACCTCGATGTGCACGAAGTTTCTTTACGTACTCTGGAAAACTCAGGTTCATTTAAAAAATAATCTGTTTTTATATTATTATTTCAATTTGGATAGTGCTTTTGTCTTCGCATCTTCAACATATATTCCCAATGCTTTCAATGCGTCGTAGTTAATTTTATCTGACCTTTTTTTCTCTTCATACCTTTCTAAAGTAGGCAAGTATGGAGTAGGTTCATACTTTACTCTCATACATGCATATTTAGCACGATGCGCCGATTCTGATAAACAACCAAAATGGCAACGTCTAAAAGGACATTGTACGCGTGACATTCTTCTCAAATAAATAGAAAATAAATCTATTTTTTCATTTTCTAAACAAAATTCACGTCTCAGTGAACCTGCTTCAAACTTTCGAGGATTTTTTTACCTTCAGGAGTACCTAGGTAATGGTCAATAAACACAAAATCTGATGTTAATCCCACAATAAAATCATCTCCAAAACCAACTGAAGTTTTCAACACAAAGGCAAATAGAACATCAGGCGATTTCATAACCTCTTGAGGGTTATGCTTTTGTACAAGTGACAAAGAATGGCCAATCGCATAAACATGGTACGGATCCATCTTTGACAGATCAGGAAACTCCTTTCCAGTTAGTTTAGTCCACAGTTCGCCAGACATTTAACGTAATCTATTAAAATCAACATTTTTTCAATTTCCAATACTAGTATTGGAAATTTGTTACTCACCTTATAACAATGACTCTAACCATGAAACGACTCAAAATAGTATGGTGTTGACGCAAATGTGATTCTACCCGTCTTTTTAATTCGTCAGAATCACCACTATCACATTCAATGTAGAGATAGATCGTGTGATCAATTTCATCAAAATATACATTTATAATATTAGTATTTGGCAAAGCCTCACAAACTGCATCAAAGGGATCCATAACATAATCTGGAGGATCTTTACAAAGTATGTCACGCAAATCAGCCAGTCTTTTCTCTTCAGTCTGACCAAGTCATTCTTCTTTGGGATCGTTAAAAGAAACTAGACACATGCCACGTTTGGAAAACTTTTGGAATAGCTGTACAAACTCTTCCTTAGTTTTCCATTCAAACTTTTCTTGTTCTTTTGTTTCTGGTTTTATCAAATTCTGAAACATCGTTACAATCTGTCTAATCGTACAGTCAAAATATCGAAGTGACATAGTTCCACTAAAATCTTTGGGCATTTTTTCCAAGATAGTTTTCCCTTCACCTTCCTCAGGCAAAAAAGAAAAGATTTCTGGAGTCGACTCTGTCAAGTCCAATTCATATGCTTGAACACCAAAAATTACAACAACCAAATCCTCTTTCAAAAACTTTTCCATCATTTCCTGAGTATTTGCTACGATTTTGTAGTCCATGAGTTAAATAAAAAACAGACAAAATATTTTTTTCATTTTCTAAATTCCATCCATCGGACTTACCATCCATCATGCTTAGGATCACAACCACACCCACAAACAGGTCCTTCCTTACAATAACAACCATAATGCGAATCAAATCGCATGTTCTTCTTCAAAAAATCGAGAATACAAACATCGTCAACGTCATCCAAATCACTGAAATCAGTCGAGTCCTTTCCATTATCAAAATCGTTTTCCTCATCATCTTCATCCTCATCTCCCTCGTCATCATCTCCATCGTCGTCCTCAATCCCTTCAAACTCTGATAGATTCTTGTTTTGAGAACGAAACACACGTTCTCGCTTTCCATCAGCCCAGCTGAGTGCAAATTCGAAATCAGATGGACTGAAATGGTGATCTCCAAACCAAACTCCCTCAGCAATGAACAAACCATATGCCTTACCCTTATCTCCTCCATTTGGAGGAAATTCAACACAGGCGATAGGCAAATCAGGTGGAAATTGGCAAAGAGCCTTAATATTTGCAAACGAAACTTCAACGAACCACATTTGAAAAATAAATAGGTTTATTTATTTTTATCAATTTTTTGTTTCACATACATTTACGCAAGCGGAGAAAGACCGAGTCGAGGAAGACCAAGACGAACTCGGATCACATTCACATTAGTTTCCATTCTGTCCGATGGAAGAAGTCGAGATTCGCACAACTGCAATACCGAATAGTCCTCCTCTTCCATTTTGGAAGCTGGAAGATTCTTTTCGTTCAGATAGTCTTCAACAACCAACACGTTTTCCTGCATAGCTGACTCCTTAGTTTGTTCGTTCGACATTTCACTTTAATGGTCAAATTATTTTTGTTTTTCATTTTTTATTACGACAACTGACCCCATTGTAATATTTCATGAGGTGCAAGTAGCAATTTTTGGTCTATTGCTCGCATATAGAAAAACTGCATGAGCGCGAAACAACACTGCACCATCCAATGCGTCATTTGCGTTATTAATACAATAACTCTGTACTCATTACACGATCAAGCTCTTTTCTTGCAGGACCACCAAGAAAACGACGTAAGCATGGGATCCACAAATTCGAGGGATAGTCCTTAAGAAAATCCACATATATGGCTTCTGAATGATCTGACTGAAATAGTTGATCATTCAACAATTTTTGTGTAAGTGGTGGAAGGCTATTCAACCATACAGAAAAACGTTCATGCACGGTTGCTGACATTTGATTGATGACAATCAAATTATTTTGTTTTTCATTTTATTACAATGACTACAAATTAGCACGACATGTTGGACATTTTTTGTCCAATACACCTGCAATACATGCCAGATGAAAGTAATGATAACATGATGTCATACCTAGTCCATTGTCATGACTAGTTCCAATAACATCAGTACATATGGCACACACTCGTTGTGCATCTGGCAAAAGTGAAAACACAGATTCAATGAAATGCCTTGGAGGTGCGGTAGCAAGAGGCTTTTGAAGTGTAAATTGAAGTACAACCTTTGAAGGACCATTTGTGTTAAGAAATTTACACTTTACAAGTCTAATATCCAAATATGCATGACCATCTTCACATCCAAAACCACGAACCAATAATTGTACTAGCATCGTTGCCTCCTTGTTGCACAAGTCTTTGTATTCTGCTGGAGAATCATCTGCATTCAAAAAAACAGCTGAAGAAAAATTGTTCTTCTTCTTAAGAACAATACAATCATCATCATTCCTTACTCTGGCTACAGTAACTACACCTTCAGAATCTCGAACGGTTTTAATACATCGTTCGAGTTCAACAACCCCTGGTTTAACGGGAATCTTCATTATCGCAAGTTTCCCTCCCCAATATTCGTCACCAGTGCGACAAGTAATAATAGCTTTTGGTGTGTAGTATTGAGGAACATTAATTACCACATTCAAAGACTTGCGAAAATAGTTGCTAATGAGTGCCATTTCAGTTTTGAGATGACAAAGTTAAATAATTTTCATTTTATTAATTTGCCCTCAACTCACATAAAACAGTCACACCATCAATGATGTCTGTATACTTAACTCGCTTTACATTGTAATAGTGCAACCACTTTTGACAGTTCTGACAAGGTGAACACTTGCCGAAAAAATGGTTTCCATTCTTATCACGATTCTCAGAAAGTCGCACAACATACATTGTAGTTGCAGGACGATCAATAATAGCCTTGTTCTTATTCTTGCACTTTACAATTTTATTAGTCTTGTTAAACAACTTCAAACTCTTAAAAAGAACATTCATCTCGGCATGAAGAGACGTGTGAAATAAACGTCCCGTCATTTCTCGGTGCTGATTTTCAGCCACATAGAAGACACTGTCCTTTTTCCAGACAAGCTCCCAAACGATGGTTAGACAAAAATCGACTTTTCTCCGCAGCAGTTATGGCCATCTCAACCGCTGTCCTATCCTTGCGAGAAAGATCGGAAAAAGGAGTAATCTTAACAAGATGATAATGCGTAAGAGTGTACATTTTCTTTACGTTTCGTTAAAGAAAATTTTTTCATTTTATTAGTTTTTCACTCATTCCATTCGCTTCACCTTCACTCATCCCATTCGCTTCACCTTCACTCATCCCATTCGCTTCACTCATCCTGCGAATGAATGCCAGCTTCTTCAATCTGTCGCGCTGTCTCACGGGCTTGGATGATCTTGATCTTGTTAAACACATACGCAGTGTGCTTTTGGTTCCAAATGCCTCCGAGAGATACAAGCACCCTATTGTATGCTTGAATCCCATCACCCCTAACAAAAAGCGCCTTCGGGTACTTCTTTGAAGCTTCACACTCGAACTGCTCAAAAGGAATGTTGCTTGCTCGACACACACTTGCAAATGCGTCGATACACGCATCGTCATCGCTCTTGAACTCGGGTTGTTGTTCAGGTTGCTGTTCGGGTTCAGGTTCGTGCCCCTTGCCTACTTCCTCTTGTTGAGGCTGTTCAGGTTGAGTTTCCTCAACTTGCTCGACAGGTTGCTCAACCTGTTCAACTTGCTCAGCAGGTTGCTCAACTTGTTGTTCGGCAACTTGCTCAACTTGTTGTTCGGCAACTTGTTCGACAGGTTGCCAACCAGCGAGTGCCCTTGAATTAGACAAGGATACAAATGGCTCCCTGTTCCAGCGATGGGAAACCTTTTTGATTGGTCGTCCCTTGTAAAGCTTGTCAGGTTGAGCAATTGGTCGAAGAAGATTAACCATTGTGGGCAAGCTGAAAAACTTTGTCATCTGTTCATCCGTCAGTCGAAGATCTTCTTGAACTGCATCATGATATTCCTGCATCTCATGAGACCAATGTGAATCACACAAAGCGTCAAGAATGCGATAAGCGATTTGCTCGGGGGTCATATTTGTCTCAGTTTGAGTCTCCATCTCTGCCAAAAAACATCAAATAAATTTTTTTTTCAATTTTTATGTTTTTATTTGTTTTTATTTTGTTTTTATTACTTTGTTTCAAAGACGACGACGCTTGGCAGGTTTTGAGTTGACAGGTTTTGAGTCAAAACCTTCCTCTTCAGCTTCTTCTGCTTGTGATCTTGGGGGAAACTTGATTGATCGAACCATTCCAGAAGTCCAAGCTCGTCCACGTTTCTTCAATCCTCGAGCGTTGAGTCGTTCGGCAATTGCCGAGTTTTCTTCCATTGACGACTTGATCAGTCTGATTATCTTCTGTTCTTTGGGGTTTTCAACCTTGATCAATCGAGTCCGATCCGCAGATCCTTCGATAAGTACACGCTCGCCCATCCAACCAAACGGAAGAGAACCAAAAAACTCGTCTCCTCGTTCACGTCGGTACCTCAACAAGGCAAGAGTTTTCTCTCGAAGAGACTCTGATTCCTTGTTGGCATCGAGAATACATTGTACAAACCTCAACTTTTCCTGTGCGTAGCAAAGATTCTCTTTTTGGGCATAGAACGTGACACCGCGATCGTTCAAGTTCTCCAACCAACCAAGAAACTTGAAGATGTTTCGAGACAAACGATCAACACGGTAGATGAAGATCGAATCGCCTCGTCGCGCAACTTCTCCAATTGCGGCCATCGTCTTCGGGATTCCTCGATAGGCAGATTCACTAATTCGAATCACTTTGATTCGAACAACCGACCCGCACATGCTCTTTGCCTTTGCAATCAAAGACTTTTCCTGAACTTCAAGAGAAACATGGGTAGGACCAACTTGTCCCTTGGTAGAAACACGACAGATGCAATAGACGACTGGGATATCAAGTCCGATATCATCCAGATAGGTTCGAATCGCATTCTCACAATTGCAATCTTCATCTTCAATCCACCAAGACTTGTTTCCCCATCCTTTGAAAGTAACATTAAACCTCCACTTACCTGTTACTGAAATCTCATGATTGCGCACACGAGAAACCTCATAATCCTTCTTTGTGACAGTCCCTTGTTTCTCTTCGTTTTTCTGTCTTTTTTGTGCCCTTTTGTCTTGAACCATCAGACGTGCAAGCAATTCAATAACATCATCTCGATATTGTTGAGGTACTTGGAGCTTCTCCTCGACTTCATCCGAGTCATTTTCCAAAAGAGAGCTGGCATCATATTCAGAAGTGTTCATGGCAGCCATGTTATCTTTGTTGCAAATAAAATCATAAAAAATCAATTTTATTTGGCGAATTAAAAGTAGATGAAATCATCCACGTTTAGGTAACACACTTGATCTTCTGCAAGAACTTTGTTATCTGGCCAAGATTCTCCACAAGATGTAAAAATCTTTCGCATGACCTCTTCAGAAATCAAATGTGAATGCCGTTTCTTCTTGTAAAGTGTTAACAATTCATAATGCTGACCATTCAACAATGCAATAGCCCAGACATTACACGTTGGATCATAGTTGACCACACGAAGTGGATAAGTGCGTCTACGCTTTTGTCCACTTTTCTTCATGTTTGTTTGAACAATCACTGCAAAGTTGAAAGGCAAAACAGAAAGACACAAACCCATCTCAATGTATTCTTGAAAATGAGGCTCTGCAAATTTAAGCTTTACTTTTTCTTCGATACTCAAACTTTCGACTCTCTCAAGCATACGAATACGATGCTCAAGCAAGTCATCAAGTGACATAACATCACCAGTAGTCAAGTACCACAACAATTGTTGTACATACAAACCGCAATGACCATCACCTGTAACATTAACTCTTCCAAAACTGTATCCATCTGGAGCACAATCATTCAAAAGAGTTTTCAAAACTGGAGGGAGACATTTTGAACGTCTATCTACTCCAAGTCCTTCTGGTCCTTCTGGTAACATATTTAACTCGAATTGTGTGTCAGACATAAGTCGAGTTAAATATATTATGTATTTGTTTTTTATTCATTTTAAGGAACTATTCTAGAGTTGAGCATACTAAAAGATCTCTTCGCTAAATCATATCCCTTGCACCCTGGCGAGTAGTAGATTTCAGAGATTTGAAGAGATAGTGTTTCCAACTTTTTCCCTGCATATATTCGTCTAATCTTCTTTTGGAGAAAGATGAGCTTAGCAAGGTTCTCTTCAAATTCGGGAGTTTGAGACAACCAAGGACAATGATAACAGTAAAGTGCTACCAATCCAGGAATTACAGGAATTTTTAGTAAACTTCTACAATCCGAACAGTCGAGTGTTTCCATTCCATGAATGATTGGAATTTTTATCAAACTTGTACACCATGAACAGTCGAGTACCTGCAATCCGGGAATCATAGGAATTTCTTTCAAACTTGTACAAGATGAGCAGTCGAGTACTTGCAATTGAGGAATGAGTGGGATTTCTCTCAACCTTGTACAACATAAACAGTAAAGTTCTTGTAATCCAGGAATGACTGAGATCTTTATCAAACTTGTACATTTTGAGCAAGATAATGTTTCCAAACCAGGAATGACTGGAATTTCTGTCAAACTTGTACATCTTGAACAGTAAAGGTCTTGCAATCCGCAAATGATAGGAATTTTTGGCAAACTTGTACATCCTGTACAGTCAAGTACTTTCAATCCGCAAATGATAGGAA
>JACCDT010024437.1_pt1 | contig 15673 bp, 18 predicted proteins | sample 7446291 | NCBI WGS metagenome assembly JACCDT01 (sample SAMN15323446, study PRJNA562643) | freshwater metagenome | isolation source: river surface water | place: USA:Blue River Watershed | collected 2017-08-17 | reverse complement strand
TGGACGCATTTGTTTTAAATTGTTTGCTCTAAGGAATTCTGATCGTAAAGCATCATCTTTAAAAGATGGATCATTCTCAAAGCCAGGCATTTGAGAAGCAATAATGTAATTTTCATCTACAACAGTAGAAGCAAGCTCTTGTGGATTTGGAGTATAACTTTCAAATTGAGTTATAGATTCTTGCGTAGGAAAACGAGCTATAGTATCAGGGTTACCGTGTTTGGTGTCCCAAAAATAATGGAGATTTCCGTTTGAAAGTATGACAAAACGAGCACCTACATTTCGTGCATAATTGCGAGCCTGTTCTTTTGCTGAAAGTGGCTCAATAGATTCTTTTTTAGCTTCAAGTACAACGAGAGGACGACCATCTTTATCTAACAGAAGATAATCTATGTATCCTTTGGGAATGTTTTCAAAATCGTCTCCAGCATCAGTAATACTTACGCCAGGCTCAAGCGAAATATTTGCTTTTCCTTTTTCTGAATCCTCAAAACGCCAACCTGCTTGTTCTAAAAGTTTGTTAATTTTTATTCGTGCTTGTGCTTCTTTATTATTCATAAAATTATTTTAATAATTCGTTAGTCGACACTCCCAGTGTTTGGGCTAGATTAGTAATCGTTGAAAGAGTAGGATTTGTTTTTCCATTCTCGATATTACTTACAAAAGACTTGTCTACACCGAGTATTTTAGCAAGCTCGGTTTGTGTAATATTTTTCTTCGTTCGGATTTTCTTAAGATTATCTCCTAATTTTTTGGCATCATCTTTCATAAAAAGAGTATAGCATAAATCGTTGTATTAAACTACAACAAAAGCAAGTCATTTCTGACTTGCTTTTGTTTGCTAGTTTCGACCCTTGTCGAGTGCTCGAACCAGCTCTCTCTATTGTGACCCTACGCGGAATCGAACCGCGCTTCCATCCTTGAGAAGGATGTGTCCTAACCGATAGACGATAGGGCCAAATGATAGTTACTAGTTTTTAGTTGCTAGTAAAACCTAAAAAAATCAGGATTTATAGATTTTAACACATTTTTGTCCTTTTGTAAAAAATCATTATAAAATAAGGACTTTGTGAAGATTGACTATTGACAATGTGATACAAAATGTGTTGTAATCCTTGACTTTTGACTTCGTTTTTGCTATAATTAATATATTCAAAAATAAACAAGGTTGAATGAAAATTACCACTCAGGTATTTTTTATTCACCCAAAATACAGTTTCGGGCCGTTTGCAGAGCGTAACTGCACAATTATGTTAAAACAAATATACAAAGTAAGCGCCATGCTAGCCTTCGTTCCATTCGTAACGATTCCGAGCTCAACCCTTACTCTCAATATAGGTTCACTCAGTATTTCTTCTCCAGAAAAAATAGAAATTTCAGTAGATGATTTACGTGATCAGAAGGCGAAAATTATAGATACTTACTTTAAGGAACGTTCTATGCCTTTGTATGGAACAGGCAAAACTTTCGTTTTAGTTGCGGAAAAATATGGTTTAGATTATAGACTATTACCTGCAATTGCTATTCGTGAGTCATCTGGTGGAAAGGCAGCTTGTGGATATAACCCATTTGGTTGGGGTTCATGTAAGATGCACAATTTCCATAGTTACGAGGAATCGATTGAAGCTCTTGGTAAAAATCTAGGTGGAGCAAGACAAAGTACAGCTCGTTATTATGCTGGAAAAACTGTAAAAGAAAAACTTTATTATTATAATGGTACCGTGGTTCCTACATACCCAGACGAAGTACTTGCAATTATGGATAAAATCGAAGCTGATACTGATTAAAAAAGTTCAGTTTCGTACTCAATACCAGAGTAAAACAAAACACGAAGCCTTACCGCTTCGTGTTTTGTTTTTCTTTTTTAGTATGCTAGAGTGTTTTTGGGTTACTTTGAATTACGAAATCTTTCTCTTTGTCATCCTCGTCCCCGATCGTGGTCGAGGGTAAACTCCTGCGGGGATCCAGGTTAGTATTTATTTAAACCTAGATTCCCGTCTGTACGGGAATGACACAAAAATTAAATGCGAATTTCGTAATTCAAAGTAGGTTAGTTATTTAAATGGAGGAGGCAAAATGCAAAGAAGAATAATTGCTTTGGCGATAGCAGGATTACTTTCTTGTTTTCCTTTATCTTTGCCTAAGGTTGATATGTCCAGAAAACATGAAAGACCAAAAGGGAAGGGGAAATCAAAAAGAGATAAAGATTGGGATAATAATATTCGTTCCATCAATCAAAGACAAAGAGGTTTAAGAAATCCAATCGGGAGAGGGAAATGATTGACACCAAAGACATTCATGGACCAGTTATCTTAGTTGCTGGTTTAGGTAGCACGGGTCGTTTATCAGGTATTGAATTACGTTCCCTTATTAAGGGATTGAATGATATCGCTACTGTTGTTTTTGCTGAAGACAGTAGCTTGGATTCTTTTTCGGATCTTGATCTTGTTTTTGAATTAAAGAGAACCAGTGTGGTTCCTGAATTACCTAAAGCTTTCTTTTTTAAAGAAGATAATTCTTCAAGAAATAATTCTTGGAAAAGGGCTAGGCGTGAAGCAAATAGAAATGCTGGACTAAAATTTAAAGGTAAAAAATAAGGCGCGACGTAAGTCGCACCTTTCTTTATCTTGATAATTTATTTTTAGCTTTTCTTATCTATTTTGTTAAGTGGACTTTTTACAAAAACAAAATAAATTACCGCAATTACTGCAATGAAGTCTATAAGACTTGATATAAATGCTCCCCATTTAAACACAACACCTGTAAGTGGCATTGTATAAGCTAATTCGTTTAGATTACCAGCAGCACCAGTGACAAATCCAATAAGTGGATTAATTAAATTCTCTACAATACTGTTTACCAGCTTTGTTACGGCACCGCCCATAATAATACCGATAGCAAGTCCCATTACACCTTTTTCACGAATAAAATCAATAAATTCTTTCATATATTATTAATTAAATTTGTAACCCATTTAATTTAAATTATTTGGGAAGGTGATTGTTTCGTTTTTTCCTGAGTTTAGTAACTTGATAGGTCTATATTTTTTTAATGTTTTTCTACCAAATTGAGTAACCTTTTCTTCTTTAAGTACTTCTTGTGCTTCTATTTTGTCACCTTTTATTAAACCAAAAACCTCATCACCGCGATCTTCCAATAAATTAAATAATTCTGTTAATTGTCCTTCTTTGTATCCATCAAAAACATAAAAAGTATAAAATCTTCCGTTTATCTCTCTGCTTATTCTACCTTTTGGTTTTAAGTTTTCTACTGATTCTTGCGTTGTGGGTTCTTTTTCCATGGGTATTTCGTTCATCATATTCATATATTTATATGATATCACAATTAATTATTTTCTTTTTCTTTTCGCAATAGTTCATCGATATGTTGTCTGTTTTTCTCACCGTAATCTATTTCTATTTCAAAAAAAGGTATTACTTTTACAGGCATTCTTTTCATTACAAAATGTCTTAGGTCAGATCGCATTCTTTTGGCAAAGTTAATTGCTGCGTCTTCCTTGTTTTCTGGAAGTACGGTTATAAAGATAGTTGAGTGCTTCATATCAGGGGATACTTCTGTTCTTGTAACAGTTATCATAGAAAGACCAGATGATTCACGTTGAAAAAAGTCTTGTGCAAGAGCTTGTATTTGTAAACCTATCTGTATTTGTCTTTTGCTTAATGGTTTATTTGCGTCCATGGTTTTTAGTGGTTAGTGACTAGATACTAGGGGTTAGGGTTATTGGCTATACCCTAGTGGCTAATTGCTATTTTTATATTTTTAATTTTTCAATCAAAATTGCCTCAAGTATATCACTTGGTATCATTTCGAATTTGCTTTCTACCATAAGGCCACATTCATTACCTTCTAGCACTTCATTTGTTTTTATTTTTTGTGATTGTAATTCCACAACTCTTCCTTTGCCAAGCTCTAGACCACGACGAACTATTTTTACAAGGGCACCATTTTGTATTTTGCCTTCCTCAACCCGCCCACCAATAACATGCTTATCTTTTTGTGAGGAGAAATTTTTAAGTATCTTTAGTTTTCCGATGACAGTTTCTTTTTCTTCGTAAGGGAGACGTGATTCTACTAACTCATCGAACCACTCTGTTAGTTTGTAAATGATGTCAAATATCTTTGGTTCCATCTTGAATCTTTCTACTTGCTCACGGGCTTTGCCGTCTAGTTTTACAGAAAATCCTAAAATAACAGTTTTTTCATCAGATGATGCAAGCATAATATCTCCTTCAGAAATATTGCCAACACTTTCGCCAATTATTTTTATTTTTATATCATCAGTTTCTTTTTTCTTTAATTCTCGCTTAACGGCATCTAATGTTCCTAGAGAATCAGCCTTGATAACTATAGGTATAACAACTTTTGCGTTTCTGTATACACGAGGATCAAGCATTTCTTTTTTTGTATTGTTTTTGGTTTCTGTTTGTAATTCCTCCATTGCTTTTTTGTCAGAAGAGGACATAAATATAGCTCCAGCAGAAGGAACCACGTCAAAACCAGTAACTTTTATAGGTTCTCCTGCATGTGGGTTACGAATTGGCTTACCTATGAAATCTTCAATAATACGAATTGGAGAAAGAGCACAACCAGCAACAATTGCCCCGGATGATGCAAGTGTTCCATCTTTTATAATTAATGTTGCAGATATACCTCTTTTGCTATCTACAAAACTTTCAAGCACATAACCTGTCGCATCACTTTCGGTGTTTGTTGTTAATTCATTCATTTCTGCAAGTAGAATAAGTGTTTCAAGTAAAAATCCTATACCTGTTCCAACTTTGGCAGAGATTTCTACACAAGGAACATCTCCTCCGTAACCTTCTATATAAATACCATTTTCTACGAGGGAGTTTTTGGTTTTTTGTATATCAGCACCTGGTTTATCTATTTTGTTTATTGCTACAACATAAGGAAGTTTACGAGCATCTATTGTTTTCCATGCTTCAAGTGTTTGAGCTTTTACACCATCTTCTGCAGAGACAACTAATATAGCGATGTCTGCTATTTCTACACCACGTTCACGCATTGACTGAAAGGCTTCATGGCCAGGTGTGTCTAGGAAGGTTATAGCCTTCATCTGACCGTCTTCGCTTTTGTGTTTTACTTCATAGGCAGAAATTCTTTGAGTGATTCCTCCAGCTTCTCCTTCAACAACATTTGATTTACGTATAAAATCAAGCAAAGAAGATTTACCATGATCAACATGACCAAGTACAGCAATAACTGGCTGGCGAGAAACTATTTGTTTTTCTTCCTTTTTTGACATAAAAATATTTTGCTATTATACCACAAAACTAGTTATTAGTCATTAGTCATTAGTTTTTAGAAAATAATGATACAATTTGCTTTGCAAATTGCATCGATAGATAAACATAATGTGTTTAATTATTTAATAACTGTTTTGTGCTCGTTTTTGCTTTTCTTTATTACTTCTTTTTCTTCGTCGGTTAATTCATAGGTGCTTTCGTATTTTTCTATTGGTTTTGCAAAGGTGCTTACTCTATCATGATGATGAAGTGAAGATATGACAACACCGTTTCCTTTTTCGTTTAATAATGCAACAGAAAAGCTTTGGTTGGAGCCATTTATTTCAAAGGCTTTGTATCTGATTGTTTGTATATTTCTTATTGAGGTGTTTACTCGGTCGTCTAATTTTAGGGCGTGTTCTGATATAACTTCATTTCTTTTCTGTATCTCTTCTATACCAGACACACATTCTTTTATCGTGTCTTCAAGGGATATGGCATTTTTGCCTTTTGTAAAACGTTTTATTTTTATATGAAGAGATAATATATAAATAAATAATAGTATATTTAAAACAACAAGAATAATTAAAATATGAGGAATGAAATTAGAGAAAATATTCAAGTAAGGGGAATACATAAAGAGAGTTTAGCATATAAAAACACGAAAAGAAGAGGGATTATTATGGGTTTTTGGTAGAAGTGGGGATAAATTATGTTAATTTTAAATTTTTAATTTTAAATTTTAAATCAATTTCAAATATTTTAATTTTTACAATTAAAATATTAAATAATTAAAAATTGATTAGAAATTGGAAATTGATAATTAGAAATTGTTGTAATTTTGCTTATAAAATAAGGGGTTTGTAGGTGCTTGACAAAATATTTGTATATGCTATACTGTATTATAGTTTCACTGGGATGGTCAATTAGATCATATTTTGGAAGCCTACAAAACTTTCATCAAAAACCTACGCTCTTTACAACCAAGTTTTTTCCAACACAAGAAGGAGTTCACATGAAGCAGAAGAAGACCATCGGAATGTTGACCTTCACCGCATTCGCCAAGCGCAACCGTCCGGCCGTCCAGAAGAAGTAAACAGGCCGCGGCATGATCGTTCTCGCCATCGTGATGGCGGTAAGAGAAGCAACGCGGGGCATCTTCGTCTCGCTTGCCTGTTCGGCCGCCGCCGCGCCTCGTGCGCTGGCGCCGCCGGAATTCGGGCTCGCTCGTTTCTCTACCGCCGCAATCGCCGCAAAGGCGCGCCAGCACATCGAAAAGGCCGGTGTAAGCTCGCGCACTTGAGTGGCAACTACGCTGCTCGCCGTGGTATTCTCTAATATCACGTGCTCAACAAACGGAGGAAAAGACTCAGAACCCAAAGTAATTTGGGCTAGTAAAATCAAGTACAAAAATTCGCGCTTGCCGGTATCGAAACCGGCACATTCAGACAAGCGAAGTACCCTCGGGCGCGCGTCGCGCCCGAGGCAACAATCCCATATTTTTTCAGAATTAATTTTTTTGAGAAAATATGGGATTTTTCAATTTTCAATTTCTAATTTTTAATCAATGTCTTAATTTTTAATATTTTAATATTAAAATATTGATTAGAAATTAGTAATTAATAATTAGAAATTATACACACACCTTTCCTTTTTAAATGTTATATAATTAAAGTTAGGTCAATTATCAAAAATTTTAATATTTTATGAAAAAAACAATTATATTAACCAGTGCTTCAATTATGTTTGCATCTTTTGCTTTAGCACAAACTGAAACAAAAGAAGTAAGATCTATGCCAATGCAAGGAAAACCTGTTCAAGCAATAGCTTCTCAGGGGGCACCTATGATGGCTCAAGTTGGTCAACAAAATGTGATGCAATTTATGACAACGGGAGATAAGGCAGTAGATGAAAAGCTTGCTGTACTTATGAAAGAAAGAGATGAAAAGCTAAAAGCTATACAAGAAGAATATCAAACAAAAATAAAAAGTTTGATGGGTGATAAGAAGCTTATGCCAAAGAACACACCAAAGAATATGCCACAACAAATGGCAACAGGTACAAGACCAGCACAAATGCAAGGAAATCCTAGAAACATGGAGGGTCGCGGTGAAGGACAGGCTGTAGGGAGACCTGCTCCAATGGGTATGCCTATGATGCAAAGAGAAGAAGAATCTGAAGGTTCTGCTGCAGTTAATAAAGTAAAGAATGTTTTTAGGGGAATGTTTAACAGAGAGTAGATTAGATAGTATTAGTTTTTTAAAAAACAGAGAATATAGCACATATATGGTGCTATATTTTCTTTTTAATATTTAATTATTAATTACTAATTTCTAATCAATTTTCAATTTTTAATATTAAAATATTGATTAAAAATTAATAAATTATAAATTAAAATTATATTTTAATGTGCCAAAGTTATGGCGATTACATCTTTTATTCCATTTTTAAGAAAAACATTACGTGCCTCGTTTAATGTGCTTCCAGTTGTTGTGATATCATCTATCAAAATAATCTTTTTGTTTTTTATTTCTTCTGTGTTTTTTATTTCAAAACTTCCTTTTTGATTTTGTAGTCTGCCACTTCTTGTTTTTGATTTTATTTGTCTTACTGTGTCTTTTTTACGAAAAAGTATATTTGTTTTGTGGTGGATATTTAATTGTCGGCTATATATATGTGCGATAATTTCTGTTTGATTATAACCACGCAATATTTTTCTAAAAGTTGGCATAGGTATTGGTATCAAAATATAATCATTAGGATTATCTATTATTTCGTTTTTGAATACTTCTGTTGTAAAGGAAACCAAAGGCAAAAATAAATCTTTTCTGTGAAAATATTTTGCATGATGCATAATTCTTTTTAAATTTTTGTCCCTGTAAGAAAAATAAGAAAATATAAAATAATAAGGTGTGTCTAAAGAAAGAGATAAACCACTTAAGCATTTTTTACAAATGATTTCTTTTTCTTTTTTGCACAAAAAACATTTTTTTGGGAAAATTATATTTATAAGATTATTGTATAAGTTAGAGAGAATCCACATAATATTATATTTTACATAGGTTTTTGTATAATTTACAGTGTATACTTGTTAATATATGTTAGAACTGTTTGGATCAAATCAATCAAAAGAGGCGATAGGTCTTGATATCGGGCCTTCTTCTATAAAGGTTGTTCAAATAAAAAGAGAAAATGATAGGCTTGTGCTTGTTACTTATGGGGAGGTCGCAACAGGCCCTTACGCTGGACTTTTGGTTGGGCAAGCAACAAAACTTGGAGACGAAAAATTAGTTGAAGCAATTAAGGATTTGTTTAGAGAAGCTAAAGTCACATCAACTAATGCGACTCTTTCTATAGATTCTTCCTCGGCTTATGTTTCTATGATTACTGTGCCACGTGTAGAAGATAAGGAATTAAGAACTATGATGCCACTTGAAGCAAGAAAATATATTCCAATACCAGCAACAGAACTTCAGATAGATTGGTGGCATTTGCCAAATTTTATTTATGATTCTTCTAAGGATCCACGTAATATGAACGTTGTTTTGGCGGCTGTAAAAAATGAAACAGTTACTCAATACGATAGATTAATTAAGCAGATTGGCTTAACTAATGCTGATTTTGAGATAGAGGGGTTTAGTTTGGCTAGAAGTGTTTTAAGAGGTATTACAGGACTTACTCTTTGTCTTGATGTTGGTTCTGAATATTCTACTATTAATTTGATACATTCAGGTGTGGTTATTGATATGAATGTAATAGGCCATGGCTCACAAGAAAGCACAATACAATTATCTAAAGCTCTTGCTTTGCCTATTGATACAGCAGAAGAGACAAAAAGAAATTTTGGATATTATGGAGATGAAGCAAACCCTTACGTTAAAGAAGTTATGACGCTTTCGAGTTATCCACTGTTTGGTGAGGTTGCACGTCTTTCTCTTATGTATGAAAAAAAGTATAATCAGAATATAGAAGGAATGATTATTTGTGGTGGTGGTGCGCGCATTCCGGGTATTGTTGATGCCTATAGACAGATATCACATGTAGATGCTCGTATTGCGACACCGTTTGATCAAATAGCTATACCTCCTTTTTTGCAAGAAATGATACAAAGAATTGGCCCAACTTATTCTATTGCTGTCGGTCTTGCATTAAAGAAACTATTTTAAAATATGCCTTTTTCATTCAACCAAGGAGAACAAAACCAAGGAGCAACAGAAGTGGCAGTATCCTCTTTTGACAGAAAAGAGGATACTGGGCCAGATTTTGTGATGATAACCTTAATTGGTGTTTTTGTTATTCTGCTTCTGATAACAGCCGGGTTGTTTGCTTATAGAAACTCACTACAAAAACAAATAGCAACCAAAAAAGCCGACCTTTCTCAATATGAAGGTGGTCTTAGAAATGTTCCGATTGATGAAATAAAAGCTGTTTCCTCAAAATTAAAAATAGTTGGTCAATTAGTAAGAGATCATCCTTATATGTCTACCGTTTTTAAGATATTAGAGTTAAGTATAGAAGATGGTATAACTTACGAGACCCTCTCTCTGAATTTTAATGAGAAAAATAATGCTTATAATCTTAATTTGGCTGGTTACTCGAGAGATTATAGTTCTATTTATAGACAAGCGTTAAATTTTAAGAAAGCGCCTTATTCAAAATATATAAGTAAGGTTGAGGTGTCTCCACTTAAATTACCAGATGATAAAGGGAATATTGATTTTACTATGACTATGATGGTTTCTATAAAAGGTGTAATGCCAGAGAGTATAATTGTTGAAGAAAGTAATACTGGCACTAATAGCGCTGCCAATGTCGGGGCCACTTCAACAGCTAATACAAATAATAATTAATTTATGTCTAGACAACTTCAAATTTTATTTTTAATAGTTTTGTCAGGATGTTTATATTATTATGTAATTATGGCTATTTATACTGGCAAAAATGATAATTTTGGTTTGATTGAAAAGGGTCAAAATATTGTTGCCTTAAAAGCTTTAAATACTGAGTATGATTCAACCCTTGAAGAAGCTAAAAAAATATCTGACAAGGCTTCTAGTCTCAAAAAAAGATATTCAGCAATAACTGAAGAAGATAAAGCAAAATTAAAAGTCATTCTTCCAGAAAGTCTTGATCAGGTAGAGCTTATAAATGAAGTTAATAATATTTTTAGAGACAGAAGTGGTTTTAAGGTAGAAGGAATGTCTTATACAAAGGGGGTTTCAAAATTAGGAAATAATGTCGGCATGTATACCGTAACAGTTAGCACAAAGGGTACATATGAACATTTTAAAAATCTGGTTAGTAACATAGAGAATAGTATGCATTTTTTTACAATAAAAGAAGTTAGTTTTGCTACACCAGAAAAGGAAGAAGAACCGATGAGTTTTAATCTTAAATTAGAGACCTATTTTTCAAAATAAATTTATGGAACAAATAAAAGAAATTTTTAATAAATATAAGAACCTAATCATAGAAGCATCTATTGGTATATCTTTGCTTGTGGGGAGTTATTTCGGTTTCTCTTATTTTATAAGTGTTGGTGAGTCTGTAACCAAAACACAAGCCACAGGCCAACTGCTTGGTCCTAAGTTCGTAGAATTCTTGCAATTAACAGGCAAAGATGCTGTTAATCTTGATATATCTTTTTTGGAAAACCCAATGTTGAAGCAATTACAAGATTTTACTGAAGAAATAACAGAGAGCGAAAGAAGGGGAAGAGATTATCCTTTTTATCCAAAGAATGCTCGTTAATTATTTATGATTTTATTAGACTTATTTGTTAGTCAGAATAAATTAACTGAAGAAGAAGCAAAAGAAATAACTGATGCTTTAGCTGAAAACGAGCTTCTTGTTGTTGATGAACTTCTGCTTAAAAAAAATATAACCTCTGATGAAATACTTCAGGTTAGATCTGTTCTTTATGGTTTACCTATATATAAAGATGAGATAAAAAAGGATGTCAAATTAACAAAAATAATAAGTACTCAACAAGCAAAACAAATGCTTGCTATACCAATAGAGTTAAAAGATGAGGTTCTTTATGTGGGTGTTCTTGACCCAGATAGGGGTAATGTTCTTGAAAGTTTACAATTTTTGTTTAATGGAGAAGGTAGGCTGTATAAGATATATTTGATTTCTTTTGAAACACTTAAGGGTGTTTTAGGTGATGCTATTGGGCAAGCAGAACAAGGTAGCCTTACAGAAAAAGTTGACGGCGAGGGTGGTGAAGGGGTTGATTATCTTACAGAAGAGGAAAAGATGAATAAGATGGATAATGATGATCTTGACCTTACCGAAATAGACGCTGTTTTAGATGATGATTTGGCCAAATTAACAGTTCCGCAAATTATAAGTACAATACTTCGTTATGCTATTGATCACGGAGCATCTGATATTCATATAGAGCACATGGGTACTTTTGTGCGTGCACGTTGTCGTATAGATGGTGTGCTAGAAGTTTCGACAACTTTGCCAGTAAAAATACACATAATGTTAATTGCGCGTATCAAAATTCTTTGCTCAATGAAGTTGGACGAAAAACGTAAACCGCAAGATGGTCGTTTCAGTACGCGTATTGCTGATCACACCGTTGACTACCGTGTGTCTACTTTTCCTGGTTATTATGGTGAAAAGGTGGTGATCCGTATCTTGGATAGTTCTGTTGGTGTAAGACAGCTTGATACAGTTGGTTTATCTGCGACACATATGAAGCAGATTAGAGACGCTTTGGCTGCTCCTTATGGTATTGTGCTTATTTCTGGTCCTACTGGTTCTGGTAAAACAACAACCCTTTATTCTATGTTAAATGAACTAGATAGAGATCATAGAAATGCTGTGTCTCTTGAAGATCCAGTAGAATATAACGTGCCTTCGATGAATCAGTCTCAGGTTTTTCCAGATATTGGATATACATTTGCTTCAGGTTTACGTTCTATTTTGCGTCAAGATCCAGATATTATAATGGTGGGAGAAATTCGTGACGGAGAAACAGCGAAGCTTGCCATACAAGCCGCACTTACTGGTCACTTAGTGTTTTCTACAATCCACACCAACACGTCAGTTGGAGTTATAACACGTTTGCTTGATATGGGTGTGGAGCCTTATCTTATTGCACCTGTTCTTAACTTGGCTATTGGACAACGTCTTGTTCGTGGTATAGCCCCAGGGTGTGCTAAATCTATTCCTTTGGATTCCGGTATGCAAGCTATGATAGAAGAACAATTTAAAACATTGCCTGATAAATTTAAGTCACAATTGCCACTTAATAAACCTTTTAATGAAGTGCAGGGGAATGATCAATATCCATCTGGTATGCTTGGACGTGTCCCCGTCTTTGAGGTTTTGACAGTTGATGACAAAATAGAAGCCATGATAAACAAAAGTGCTAGCGAAGAAGAAATTTGGGCCAAAGCTCGTGAAAATGGAATGATGACAATAAAGGAAGATGCCATGATAAAAAGCATAGAAGGAAAAGTTCCTTTCACAGAAATACACGAATTATAAAAATAGTAAACGATGTATATTTGTTGTTTTTGTTGAACTTAGTATCGGTTACAATTAATTTTAAATTTCTAATTTTTAATTTCTAATCAATTTTTAATAATTAAATTATTAAAAATTGATTAGAAATTATTAATTTAAAATTAGAAATTAGTTTTATTCACTTTCTACTTTTCAAATCACTGGTATAATAAAATACATGGACTATGAAGTAGAGCTAGATGATTTGATTATGACACTTGTCAAAGAAGGTGCTTCTGATTTGCACTTAACAGTAGGGGTTTTCCCTACTGTTCGTATTGATGGTGTACTTGTTCCACTTGCGCGTAAATATGAACTAAAAGGTGAGGACACTGTTGGCTTTCTTCGTGTACTGGTTTCAGAAAAAGTTTTTACTAATTTTGTTATCAAACAAGAACTTGATTTTGCTTATGAGCACAGAGGTGAATACCGTCTAAGAGGTAATGCATCTTTTCAGCACGGATATGTTTCTATAGCTCTTCGTCTTATACCAAAAGCTAGATCTTTTGATGAGCTTAATTTACCTCCACAATTAATTGATTTTTCTAGAAAAAGAGAAGGTTTTTTCTTGGTTGTTGGTCCGGTAGGACAAGGAAAGTCTACGACTTTGGCAGCAATGATTTCTAGAATAAATGCAGAATCAAAAAGACATATTGTAACCATAGAAGATCCAGTTGAATATATTTTCCCGCAAGATAAGTCACTTATTGAACAACGTGAGGTTGGTGTTGATACTGAGAGTTTTTCTGTTGCCCTAAAGCATGCTTTCAGACAAGATATAGATGTTATTATGATTGGTGAGTTAAGGGATATAGATACAATAGGTACCGCAGTTACAGCTGCCGAAACAGGACATCTTGTCTTTGCTACGTTGCATGCCAACTCTGCTGGTCAGACAGTTGATCGTATAATAGATGTTTTCCCAGCAGAAAAACAAAAACAAGTAAGACTTCAGTTATCTGCATCACTTATCGGAATATTATCACAAAGACTTTTACCAAGAATTTCTGGTGGAGTGATTCCTGTTTTTGAGCTTTTAATAAATAACACCGCTGTTTCTAATATTATACGAGAGGGAAGAGTACATGAATTAGATGGGGTAATAGAAACATCGTCATCAGAAGGTATGATTGATTTTGATAGGCACTTGGCACAACTTGTTAGAAACGGGGAAATCTTAAAAGATGTAGCATTGCAACATGCGAGAAAAAAGGAAATGTTTGAAAGACTTCTTTAAAATAATATGATTTTTAACTATACATGTATAAATCAGGATAATTCAAAAGTTGAAGGTGTTATAAATGCAAACACCAAAGATGAAGCCGTAATTGAATTACAAAAAAAGGGATTAACTGTTGTTTCTATAATAGACCCAAATGAAGAGGGTGGTATTAAATTAGATGATTTCAAAAAAATACAAAATCTCCAGTTTTTTAAACCAAAAATAAAACAAAAGGATATAGTTATCTTTTCAAGACAAATAGCCACTTTGTTTGAGGCGGGTGTTTCTGCTCTTAAAGGTTTTAGATTGCTTTCTGCAGAAAATGAGAACATAACATTGCGTGAGAACTTAAATGATGTCGCTGACGGTATTGCAAGTGGAGATTCTCTTTCTAAATCTCTTGCCAAAAAACCGGAGATATTTAGTCCGTTTTTTATAAGTCTAGTACGAGCCGGGGAAGAGTCCGGTAAGCTAAATGAAACTTTCCTTTACTTGGCTGATTATCTTGATCGTGAATATGATTTGAGTCAAAAAACAAAAAAGGCCTTAACATATCCATCTTTCGTGGTTTCTGTGTTTTTTATCATTATGTTTGTCATGATGACTTTCGTTATACCAAAAATGATGGCAATGTTCACTGAAGAAGGTATAGAATTGCCTTTAGTTACAAGAATTATAGTTAATATATCTAATTTTTTTGTTGATTACAGTATTTATATGGTTCCTGCGGCAATAGCTGGGTTTTATATGTTTAAAAAATGGACCAAAACACCAAGTGGTAGATATGCTGTAGATAGTTATAAGTTAAGATTACCTGTTTTTAAGAATCTTTTTCAGAAGATTTTCTTAACTAGACTATCTGACAACATGAACACAATGCTAACATCAGGTGTACCGATTTTGCATGCCATAGAAATCACCTCAGATACTGTAGATAATGCGGTACACAAAGAACTACTTTTACGTGTGGCAGAAAAGGTAAAAAACGGTACTGTTCTGTCAAAGGCTCTGTATGAAGAAGAATATGTACCTAATATTCTTGTACAGATGGTGCGTATTGGTGAAGAAACTGGTGAACTTGGGTATATTTTGAAAAACCTAGCTAATTTCTATAAACGTGAAGTGGATACCGCTATAGATAGTGTTATTGGTCTTATAGAACCGGCCATGATCGTGGGTCTTGGTCTTGGTGTAGGTGTGCTTGTGGCCGCAATCTTACTTCCTATGTATAACTTGTCAGCAAGTATATCTTAAGGGTTAGTCTTTAGCCACTAGGGTATAGGGTTTAGAATAGTAATTAGCCACTAGGGTATAGCCACTAGTTAATGCAGGAAATTTGCAAAGCAAATTTCCTGTTTTATAATTCCCGCTATTGGCTATTGGCTATTGGCTATTGGCTATTGGCTATTGGCTATTGGCTATTGGCTATTGGCTATTGGCTATTGGCTATTGGCTATCTTTATCCCCACTTTTCCACATAAACCCTTGTTTTATATCTGTGGGGTATTATAATATATAGATACAATTAAATAATTAATATATATGAATACTATTACAAGTTTTTACAAAAAAGGTTTGAGAAGAGGCTTTACACTTATTGAGCTTCTTGTGGTGATCGCAATCATCGGTCTTCTATCAACAATTATTGCTGCTCCTATTACAC
>JACCDT010791111.1_pt1 | contig 15677 bp, 14 predicted proteins | sample 7446291 | NCBI WGS metagenome assembly JACCDT01 (sample SAMN15323446, study PRJNA562643) | freshwater metagenome | isolation source: river surface water | place: USA:Blue River Watershed | collected 2017-08-17 | reverse complement strand
GCTGCGGCCGCCGTGGATCTGAGCAAGGTGCGGCCGGTCACCGTTGTCTCCCCGACATTGCTGGCCCAGAGCGATGTCTACCGTTCGGTCAATCCCGCCATGCAGAACACGGGAGGCGACGATGCAGGGGTCAAGGTGGCGCGAGCCACGACGCCCGATGGCAAGGATCCGGTAGCACAAGGGACTGATCCCGCCACCAATGCCGCCGCGGCCCTGCCTCCCGGTGAAATGCAGGTCCGGAAAGCCGAGCCGGTGCGTCCCATGGATCTTCCCTCAGGTGCTCCGGTCATGGCCCTTCCGCTTCCCAAGCCGGCCCAGTTTTGAGCCGGACCGGGGCCTTTGCTACCAAAGGTCCTGAACTGCGGAGACGGCCTTCGAGTAGAGGGGGTGGCGTCCGCCTCTTGCAAGTTCCGCAAGGAGGATTTCGCGGGTCTCTTCGCGCGGGGCGCGCACCATGTTGCTGCTGCCGGGAACAGACGAACCCTTGACGTTGGTGACATAGAGATCGGATCCGCTTTCGCGAAGCACCTCGAAGGAGGAGTCGCCGGTCTTCAGAAGAAGGCGGCTGATGCTGGGGCCTTCCGTCTCGGACAGGGTGGCGGCAACGGGTTTACCCTCCGTGTCGAGGAAAACGGTGTGATCGGCCTTATCGTCAAGCCGCCATCCCAGCCTCTCGGCCAGCCAGCCGACAAGCAGGAGGGCTGTGACCCGGTGTTCCGGGGCGTGGTCGATCCGGAGGGTCCGGATCCTTTGAAGTTCCGGGAGCGTTGCCGGGCAGTCGAAGATGCCCGCCAAGGCCCGGCGGACCGGCAGGGAGCGTGCCCAGTTCAGATCGCAAAGGACGGTACGTCCCTCGCCGAGGGCCGCAATCTTGGAAACCAAGTCGAACTGCTCCGCCGGGTTTTTCCAATGCCTGCTGTCGAAGATCAGCCGGTCGACCCAACGCCAGAGCTTCCCGTCTACGGGGGGACGGAAGTCGGCCTGCCACCAGAGCACGAGGGGAAGGTCAGAATCGAGGTGGGAGAAAACGACGCTCTGGAGTGAGCGGGCGGCCTCCCCGGAAAGGCGGAAGCTCACCTGCTCGCTGCAGACTTCGCCCCCCTTGCTCCCGCGGACATAGCAATTCATGCTGATCCAGGCCTCGGCGCTGCTTCCCTCGGCCTTGGGATTCGCCTGGATGAGCAGGGCGCGCATGGCATGTTCGCCCGCGATGCCCTGGATGATGGCGGCGTTGGAGGCAAGGCAGCCTTCCTTCTCGCTGTAGATTGCGAGATTAATGAGTGAGGCTCGTGTCTTCCCCTCGCCGCTCTGCTCCCAGAGCTTGCCCAGTTCGCGCTCGATGCCGCCGATCGGCACGGGAATGCCGGCGGGCGTGCTCACATGCGCCTCCAGGTGACGCCGTGGCGGGCGGCGAGTTCGGCGGCCGCGGCGGGCCCCCAGGATCCGGCCGAGTGGAAGGCGAGGTCATCGCTGCGGGTCTTCCATGCCTCCTCGATGCCGTCGACGAAGGCCCACGCCTCCTCGACCTCATCGCGCCGGGCGAAGAGGGTGGCATCGCCCGACATGGCGTCGAGCAGAAGGCGCTCGTAAGCCTCGGGGGTGGCCTTCCCGAAGGAGGTGCCGTAGTGGAAGTCCATCTTCACGGGCTCGATGCGGAGGCTGGATCCCGGCATCTTCGCGCTCATGCGGAGGGAGACTCCCTCGTCGGGCTGGATGCGGATGACGAGGACGTTCTCGTCAAGGACCTCGCCCGATTGGTTGAAGAGGACGCGCGGAACGGCCTTGAAGGTGATCGCGATCTCGGTGCCACCCTTGGGCATGCGCTTGGCCGTGCGGATGAAGAAGGGAACGCCGGCCCAGCGCCAGTTGTCGATGTTCACCTGAAGGGCCACGTAGGTTTCCGTGACGGAGTCTTTCGGCACGCCCTCCGCCTCGCGGTAGCCGGGAACGGGCTGGCCGTTGATGAGTCCCGCCGTGTATTGGGCGCGCACTACGTGTTTGAAGACATCGTCACCGCGCAGGGGCCGCAGGGAGCGGAGGACCTTCACCTTCTCGTCGCGGATGGCATCCGCACTCAGGCTGGTCGGGGGCTCCATGGCGGTGAGAGTGAGGAGCTGAAGGAGGTGGTTCTGCACCATGTCGCGCATGGCGCCGGAGGTGTCGTAGTAACCGGCCCGGCCCTCGACGCCAAGCGGTTCGGCGGCCGTGATCTGGACGTGGCTGACGTGGTTGTTGTCCCAGAGCGACTCGAAGATGGAGTTGGCGAAGCGCATCACCATGATGTTCTGCGCGGTCTCCTTCCCGAGGTAATGGTCGATGCGGTAGGTGTCGCGCTCGGGAAAAACCTCGCTGACGAGGTTGTTGAGTTGCCGTGCGGTGGCGAGGTCCTTGCCGAAGGGTTTCTCCACGATGACGCGGGACCAGCTGCCCGCGGCGGCCTTGCTCAGGCCGCTCGAGCGGAGGTGGTCGAGGATGACCGGGAACTGGTCGGGTGCGACGGCAAGGTAGTAAAGACGATTGCCGCCGGTGCCGCGCTTCGCGTCCGCCGCCTCCATTTCCTTGGCAAGGCGGGCGTATCCCTCGGCGTCGTCAAAGGGACTCCTGTGATAGACGATGGAGTCGGCGAAGCTGGCCCAAAGTTCGTCGTTCACGGGGGTGCGGGAGAACTTGCGGGTAGCCTCCTCGAGCTCCTTGCGGAACTGCTCGCTCGTCTTGTCGCGTCGGGCGAAGCCTATGATCGTGATAGCCGGAGGCAGGGCCCCCTCGGCGGCGAGGTTGTAGAGCGCCGGGATGAGCTTGCGGTGGGTCAGATCGCCGGTCGCCCCGAAGATGACAAGGGTGCAGGGCTCCGGCGAGAGGCGGTTGGCGATGCCCTCGCGGAGAGGGTTGGCAGGAAGATTGGTCATGCGGGAAATTGTGAAAAGTTAAAAAGTTGGAAAGCTAAAAAAGTGATAAAGCCTCAAGCCGGGCGATTGGTTCGCCATGCTCTTTGTAAAAATTCACTTTTTAACGTTGTAACTATCCAGCTTCAGGGGAGCGGGAATCGTGACGTGAAGGTGGTGACTTCCTTGCGGAGCTTCGCGAGGGCGGCATCGTCATTGCGTGCCTGGAGGCCCGCATGGATGAAGTCGGCCACCTGCATCATCTCTTCTTCCTTGAAGCCGCGCGAGGTCATCGCGGGGGTGCCGAGGCGGATGCCGCCGGTCTTGGTGATCGGCTCGGTGTCGAAGGGGATGGCGTTCTTGTTGACCGTGATGGCCGCCTTGTCGAGGGCCTCCTGGGCCTCAAGGCCGTTGATGCCGCTGGGACGCAGATCGACAAGCAGGACATGGTTGTCGGTGCCGCCGGAGCTGATGGTGTAGCCGAGCACGCTGAGGCGCGCGGCGAGGGCCTTCGCATTGAGGACGATCTGCCGGGCGTATTCCTTGAAGGAGGGTTGCAGCGCCTCGTGGAAGCAGACGGCCTTGGCGGCGATGACCTGCATGAGCGGGCCTCCCTGGACTCCCGGGAAGACCTGGGCGTCGACCTTCTTGGCATACTGCTCTTTGCAGAGGATGAGTCCGGAGCGGGGACCGCGGAGGCTCTTGTGCGTGGTGGTGGTGACGAAGTCGGCGTAGGGAACCGGATTGGGATGGGCCCCTCCGGCCACAAGACCCGCGATGTGGGCCATGTCGACGAAGAGGTAGGCCCCGACGGAATCGGCAATCTGGCGCAGGCGCGGGAAATCGATCTCGCGCGGGTAAGCGGAGGCGCCGGCGGTGATCATTTTAGGACGCACCTCTTCTGCCTGTTTGGCGAGGGCGTCGTAGTCGATGCGGCCGTCGGCTTGGGAGACGCCGTAGTGGGTGACCTGGTAGAGCTTTCCGGAGAAGTTGGCCTTGTGGCCGTGGGTGAGGTGTCCGCCGTGGGCGAGGTCCATGGTCAGGATCCTGTCGCCGGGATGCAGCACGCTGAAGTAGACCGCCATGTTGGCCTGGCTGCCGCTGTGGGGCTGCACGTTGGCATGCTCGGCGCCGAAGAGCTTCTTGGCGCGCTCGATGGCGAGGGTCTCCACGACATCGACATGCTCGCAACCGCCGTACCAGCGGCGTCCCGGGTATCCTTCGGCGTATTTGTTGGTGAGGCAGGAACCCTGTGCTTCCATGACCGCCTGGCTGGTGAAGTTCTCCGAGGCGATCAGCTCGATGTGCTCGAGCTGACGGTGACGCTCCGCGGCGATGGCGGCGGCGATCTGCGGGTCGGTTTTGGCAAGGGCGGAGTTGGCGTCGGTAGGCATGGTGGTTGTAGATTGATCCACGAAATCGAGGATTTGTTCCAGCGCGCTTTTGATGACATCGCGGCAGCGCTTGTAGGTGGGGAGTCCCTGGCCGATCGGATCAGGGACATCCCCGCCGTTCCGGGTGAATTCACCGAGAAGGCGGATTTTCTCCCCGTGCTCGGGAAAAAGAAGGTCGATGAGACGACGATGGTCGCGGGTCATCGTGAAAACATGGGTGCATTGCTCCAGCAGTTCCTCCGAGACGGGTTGGCTGCGGAAGGACCTGAGATCGATGCCAAGCTCGGAGAGGGCCTGGACGGAGTGCTGGCTGGCTGGCGCTCCCTTCGGGGCGCTGACCCCCGCTGAAAGGACCACGATGTCTTCCCTGCCCCCCAGAAGCTCCTTCATCAAGCCCTCGGCCATGGGGCTGCGGCAGACGTTGCCGGTACAGACAAACAGGATCGTCTTCTTCATCAACGGGCTGGGAGGTCAAAAAAGGTCGGGCGATACCGCATCCTGTCACCATAGAAGGAGCCTCCCTGAAGTCAATCCGCTCTCCCCTGCCCACGGACCCCTTCGAGAGGGAGGCAACGAGGCCATGGTGATCCTCGTGATGGTATCTTTTAATCCTTACATAACATCCTTGGTAATGAATGTAATATCGCCAACTCAATCCATCTCCTCTTTTTTTAGTGACAACAGGTAGTACGACTGCTAAAAACGCAGCTTACCCCTATGCAACGAAAAAGTGCTTTTTCCCGCAGGCTTCCTGACCTGGTGACCGAAGAGTTGGTTGGCGTCCTTACAAGGAAGGGAGCCTCCTTTGAATTCAAGCAACTCTTTGACATCGTCCACGACCGTCTCAAGAAGCGCAATGCCGCAAGCGGCGGCGAGGAGATGCTCCGTCTGCGTGCCTACGAGAAGCTTCAGCATCTTGTTTCCCGCAACATGGTCAAGAAGAACGGCAAGAAGTACAAGGGCCTTGCTTCCCTTGCCAACGCCCTTGTTCCTGCCGATGCCAGTCCCGTGACTCCCCCGGTACCCGTGGTTTCCAAACCCGCCAAGCTTGCTCCGAAAAAGCCCGCCGCCAAAGCGGCCCCCGCCAAACCCGTTGCCAAGAGCGCCCCGGTGAAGAAGGCAGCCCCCGTCAAAAAAGCCGCGCCTGCTAAGGCTCCGGTGAAGAAGGCAGCGGTGAAGGCCAAGACCAAGCCGGTTGCCACCAAGAAGGCGGCTAAGAAATAAGGCTTATTCCTTTCAAGCTTCACCGGTTTTACAATCACCCATCCTTTAGCGTCCATGGAATCCACGGCAGCAGACTACGGCTCCCTACTCCTTCACATCGTCGTCTGTATCGGATTTGCACTGACCACATGGGTTGGCAGTCTCCTTTTGGGGCGGATTGGACGCCGCACGGGGGTGAAGGATGTTCCCTATGAGTGCGGAATGCTTCCCGAACCCGGCCCCCAGCCCCGCTTCAGTGTCAAGTTCTACCTGGTGGCGATGCTGTTCATCCTTTTCGATATCGAAATCGTCTTCCTCTACCCTTGGGCCGTTGTTTATCAGGATTTCCTGAAGGTGTTCGGCACCCAGATTCTTTGGACGCTCCTCACCTTTACGGTCATCCTGCTGGCGGGATATATCTACGCCATCAAGAAGGGTGCCTTGAACTGGAGTCGTTAACGGCACCCCTGCCACCGCCTTGCGGCGGAGTTTTTGATCAGTGCTTTCTAAAGACCATGTCTTGACCTCGACGGTCCGCGCATTAGGGTAATGGACCAATTTTTCAGGAAGGGTGGCTGAGCTTGGTTTAAGGCACTCGACTCGAAATCGAACGTGGGGTAATTCCCACCGAGGGTTCGAATCCCTCCCCTTCCGCCAACTGTCCGCAGGACAGGAACTCATTTTCCCAGGGATGAGAACTTCAGTTCGACTGGCATGCCGCGATAACGCGGCAAAGCGGATAAATATTTCACGTAACGGGCGCAAAGACCGCAAAGGAAGGGACTGAACGGAAAGTCGAGAGACGAGAAGTCTAGTGTCGAGAGAAAGATCGGGCGCTTCCAAAAACTTTCATGGGATCGTTTTTTGTGTGATCCCTCGCTGCTTTACACCCAACAATTCCTTGGCGACCTTTGCGTCCGTTGCGTGAAACCTCCGTTCCTTGCTTTCGTCTCTCGACTTCCCGACCCTCGACTCGGTTTTTAGCATTCAGCCTTTCTCCTCTCCCTTCTCTCCATGTGCGCCACCTTTGAGTTCCGGGGCAGGATCTTCAAACCGGGCCGTGAAGTGATTGCCCTGAGTCGCGAGGGAGTTGTGCGTCCGGTCTGGGCAGGTTTTGCCCGCAACGAGATTCTGGACTGGTGGTAGCGCAAGGGGGGCGTGCTTCTGGATCTTCCCGTCGCCCGTTTTGCGGAGCGATCCGATGAGAGCCGGAAACTGGTCTGGGATGACGTTCCCGCGGGGCTTGTCCTGCGCGGCGTAATGGAACGCCGTGAGTCCGTGCCCATCGTCAGAATCGTGACACGGGCGGCGACGCCACCTGAAGCGTTGAGGTTTGGGCATCACCGGATGCCGCTCCTGGAAGCTCCCCTGCATGGCCCCCCTGAGATGGCAGAAGTGGAGGGATTCCTTGATCCCGAGGCGCAGCGGAGCCTGTTCTGACATCCTTCAGGGCAAGCGGGGAGGGGGCGTGGCATCCCCACCCCGGTTGAACAAAAGGGATGACGGAAGCAATCCCGGCGCGCTAGCTTGCCAAGCATGACGACACGACTTCCCTCCGGCATCCTTTCACTCCTAGCCATGGTGATGGCGTTTTCCTCCTGCTCCAAAAAGCAGGAAACCGGTATCGCCGTCGGACAGTTCGCTTCCCTGACCGGTGCGCAGGCCACCTTCGGCCAGAGCACGGACAAGGGGGTCCAACTGGCCCTTGAAGAGATCAACGGTGCAGGGGGAGTGCTCGGCCAACCGCTCCGCATCATCACCAAGGACAACCAGTCCAAGCCGGGGGAGACCTCGACGGCGGTCCGCGAACTCATCACCCGCAACAAGGTGGTCGCCCTGATCGGCGAGGTCGCCTCGGGCCGCTCCCTGGAGGCCGCGCCGATCGCGCAGCGCAGCGGCATCCCGATGATCTCCCCGGCATCGACCAACGAGAAGGTGACCGAGACGGGTGACCATATCTTCCGGGTCTGCTTCATCGATCCGTTCCAGGGCACGGTCTGCGCCAAGTTTGCCGGCAAGCTCGGCGCGAAAAAGGCGGCGATCCTCGTCGACGTCTCCAAGGATTACAGCCTGGGTCTTGCCAAGAGCTTCAAGGAGCAGTTCCTGAAGGAGGGCGGAACCATCACCGGCCAGCAAAGTTATAGCGGAGGAGACAAGGATTTCAGCTCCCAGTTGACGGCGATCAAGGCCGATAATCCCCAGGTCATTTTCCTGCCGGCCTATTACACGGAGGCTCCGCTGATCATCCGCCAGGCGCGCCAACTCGGCATCACGGTTCCCTTCATCGGCGGTGACGGATGGGACTCCACGGAGCTTGTCGGCGTCGGCGGTGCCGCGGTCGAGGGGTGCTACTTCTCCAATCACTTCTCCAGCCAGAGCACCGACCCGAAGGTCGTGAATTTTGTGAAGGCCTACCGAGCCAAATACAACGCCGATCCCGACGCCATGGTGGCCCTTGGATATGACTCCCTGTATCTTCTCGCCGATGCCATGAGGCGCGCCGGAACCACCGATCCCTCCAAGGTGAACGCGGCAATCGCGGCAACCAAGGATTTCCCCGGAGTGACAGGAAAGATCACCCTGGATGCCCGCCGCAATCCGACAAAGCCGGCCGTGATGTTGCAGGTGAAGGACGGGAAGTTCGCCTACGTGGAGACGATCGCGCCCTGAACAGTCCTGAGTCATGGCGGTTGAAGAGGTTGCTCGGGCGGCAACCACCATCCGCTGCGGGCTCTTTGGATGTTCGGCGGTCCGCGAGGTCTTGGTTCTTCCTATGGCTCTCCGGGATCGCCCCTCTTCCCTCGACTTCAGTCCCAAGCTTCAGTTTCCGAGGCTGCGCACGCCGATCGAGTCGATCCTGAGATCGAGCGATTTTTCGGCAAGCCTGAGAAAGCCTTCAGAGGAATCGGTGAGGAGGATGTCAAGACGCGAGGGACGAACGGGTGAGTCTTTTCTCTCACCGAGAATCCGACGCACGGTCAGGGCACAGTTCTCGGCGGAATCGACGAGGGTCACCCCGTCGCCGCAGATGGAGGCGATGGCGGCCTTGAGCAGCGGGTAGTGGGTGCAGCCGAGCACGAGCGTGTCGATTCCCTGAGCAAGCATCGGTTCGAGATAGCGCCGCAGGACGGCATCGGTGATGGGATCCTCGAAGAGTCCCTCCTCGATCAGCGGCACAAGCAACGGACAGGAGGTCGAGATGACCCGGAGATCCGGATTGATCCTGCGAATCGCCGCGGCGTAGGCATCGCTGCCGATGGTGGCGCGCGTTCCGATGACGCCGATGTTTCCGCTCCGGGTTGCCTTGACGGCGGCCGCGGCGCCGGGTTCCAGCACCCCGACCATCGGAACGGGATAGTCGCCTGCGATTTCTGAGACGGCCAGAGCCGAGGCGGTGTTGCAGGCCGCGACGATCATCCCTGCCCCTTCTGCGAGGAGGAGATCGGAAATCTCCCTGCTGTAGCGCGTCACGGTCTCCCTGCTTTTTCCCCCGTAGGGAACGCGTGCCGTGTCGCCGAGATAGAGGATGCTTTCCCCGGGAAGGGCCCGGCGCAACTCCGCGACCACGGTGAGCCCGCCGATCCCGGAATCGAAAACCCCGATCGGGGCGGCGGAGGCATGGTGGCTTGCTTCGGTCATGGTAAATGGAAAACGTAAAACTCGGGGACCTTCAGGGAAAGCCTCGGGATGATCTCCTCCCTATTTCCCGGACTCCTTGCCCGGGACCTGATGGTCGTGATCCTGATGACCCTCCCAGCGTTTCAGAGACTCCGCATGCAAATGCCGTCCCCGCAGCATCCGGGTAATGACCCCGTAGCGGGGTGAGAAGAGATAGGCTGAGGCCAGGAGGACCGCCAGCAGCATCACGATGCAGGGGCCGGAGGGAATGTTGGCGTAGTAGGAGAAAAAGAGACCTCCCACGGAGCTGAGAAGCCCGAGAAACGCCCCTCCCCAAAGCATCCGGGTGAAAGAGTCAGTGAGCAGGTAGGCGGTCGCGGCCGGCAGGATCAGGAGGCCGAGCGAGAGAAGGACGCCGACCGCCTGGAGCGAGGAGACCAACCCCAGGACGGTGAGGGCGAGCAATCCCGCCTCGATCCATCCGACCCTGATGCCGGATGCCTTGGCGACGGTGGCATCGAAAAGGGTAAGCAGCAGCGGTCGCTGGAAGATCACCAGAAGAGTCAGGGTCAGGAAGGCCGACCCGTAGGCGATCCAGAGATCCCCATCACCCACACCGAGGATGTTTCCAAAGAGAAAGTGCGTCAGGTCGACCTTCACCTTGGCAAAACGGATCAGGATGATGCCGAGTGCAAAGGCGATGATGTAGAGCGAGGCCACGGCCGTCTCGTCCTTGAGACGGGAATTCCGGGCGATGAGCTGGCCGCCCAAGGCCACGAGCAGCGCAGCCACGAGTCCACCAAGCAGGAGACCCCCGGGGGAAAGGCCGATCAGGATCGCGGCCACGGCAAGCCCGGGAAGCAGCGAGTGGGAGAGGGCGTCCGCGAGCAGGGCCTGGCGACGCAGGATGATGAAGGTTCCGAGGAAGCCGTTCGTGAATCCGATCAGCGCGCAGGAAAGCAGGGCTCTCTGCATGAAGGTGTAGCCGAACGGCTCGATCAGGCTTTGGAGCAGGGAGGGGATCATCGGTCGGAGTGGCGGTGTTCGCCGGAGTAGACGGCGGTGCCGTAGGCGCACTCCAGATGTTTGGGGGAGAGGGCCTGCGCGACCGGTCCGCACGAGACAAGCTCTCCGTTGAGCAGGATGGCTGCGTCGAAGAGTTCCTGCGCCTCGGCCAGGGCATGATGGGAGACAAGAAGGAGCTTGCCGCGGTCCTTCAGCGTTTGCAGCGCGGCGGCGAGGATGGCACTGCTTGTCCGGTCCAGTCCTGCAAACGGCTCGTCGAGCAGGTAGAGATCGGCCTCCTGGGCCCAGGCCCGTGCGAGAAAGGCGCGTTGCTGCTGTCCTCCCGAGAGGGCCTTGATCTGACGGTTGGCGATGGGGGCGAGGCCGAAGAGATCGATGGCATCGGCGACCGCTGAGCGGTCTTTGGCGGAGAAGCGGCGGAACAGTCCCAGATGATGGTAGCGCCCCATCTCCACGAGTCCCTTCACGGTGACCGGGAAATCCCAGTCGACCGACTCGCGTTGGGGGAGGTAAGCGATGAGGGGGGCGGCACCAACCAGATCCCGCCCCTCGATCAAGACGCGACCCGTTTCCGGACGCAGGAGGGCGGCAATGGATTTGAGCAGCGTTGATTTCCCGGCGCCATTGGGACCGAAGAGGCCGACGCAGTGACCCCGGTCGAGGGTAAACCCAAGGTGATGGATCGCCGGAACCCGGTGATAGCTCACCGTGAGATCCTCGACATGCAGCATCGGTTTGTGGGAGGGCATCGTGTTCACGGGGTGAAGGCCTCCGGTAGAGGCAGGACATCCTCCAGGGTACGTCGGGACCAGAAGGTTTTCTCCAAGGGGGCCGCGGCACCCTCCGTCAGCAATTCGATCCCGAGCGCATGGGATTCGTCATTTGCCCAAACCGCGCTGATCACGAGATCCTCCCCCTGGGTAAGATCCACGGAGTCATGGCACTCCCCGCTGGAGAGAAAGATTTTCCCGTTATCCTCACGAAGGAGGTTGATCCCATGCTGGCTGACCGAACAACGGAGCGGAGGCGGGACTGCGCGCAGCACCAGGGTGGCGCGATGTGTTGCTGCTGCTGGGGCTTTTTCCAAGGCTGCTGAAGAGGGCACCTTGGGAGCGGGAGAATCAAGGGTGATTCTCCAAACAGGAATCAGCACCGCCGCCAGTGCTAGCAGGACGAATGCAATCCTGAGGATGGGATTCCCGTTCATGAACGCTTCTTCCGCAGGTCCTTTCCGGGGGATGTTTCAGTGACTCGCGGTCGGAGATGCGCTAGATCAGGATGGCGAGATCGTATGCCGCAAAGGCCAGAAGAAGTGCCCCGGCGATCCGTATCGTGGAATGAATGCGAGATTGCTTCAAGGCGCATCCGACAGAGATGCCAAGCACGTGAAGCAGGGAGGTGCAGACGATCATTCCGGCGAGGAAAAGCATCGGTGTCATACCTGAAGGAATTTCCATGCCGTGGGCGGCACCATGACAAAAGCCGGCCGCGGCAACGCAGGCAATGGCCGTCACCGTTCCGGGCTTCCATGCCATGCCCAGCGCCACGCCGAGGAGAATGAGGGATGCAAGAATGCCGGGCTCAACCATCGGGGAATGCAAGCCAAGGAGTCCGATGATGCAACCCAGGGTCATGAAGCCCACGAAGGAGAGAGGCAGCATCCAAAGTGTGCGCCCTCCGAGTTGAACGGCCCAAAGCCCCACGGCTACCATGACGAGGAGGTGGTCAAGGCCGGTCAACGGGTGGAGGAATCCAACGGACAGCGGGTTTTCGGGGGTAGCATGATTTCCAACGGGGTGTGCCATCGCCGGGAGGGCGGATCCAATCAAAACGAGCAGGGGAAGAAGGCGTTTCATGAGCATGAAAATGCCGTTCTTTCCTTGGAAAAGCCAGCGTGAAAGGGAGGGCAAGGGAGCCCGGGAACGTCGTTACTATCCTCTATCCTGCGGGTTAAAACCAGTTGCCTGCAACAGGCCAATCGGGAGAAGCTTTGCGCGCACTAACTTTTTTCCAAGACCATGTATTATTCCCGCACAATGATTTTCAGGACTGCATCCGTTGCCATCGGCATCTTCCTGACGCATTCCTCGCCACTCAGGGCAGTGATCACGCCTGTTCCGATTCCTCCCTCCTATCCCAAGGCCTCCGGTGTGAGCCTGACCGTCAACGGCACTCCCGTTCCGGTGCTCAGGGTTGCCCTGAACAAGGGTCACCATGAGGCATTCGACGTTGCCTCGTTCACGATGACTGAAGGCGCCCGGGTGATGGTCCGCTATGAGAGGGATGCTTTGAAGGCGGCTGTGGACCCGACCGGGGAAACCAATGCCGCAACCGCGACCTCGGTACCCTCCTCAACAAGGATTCTCCCTGCCGGAATGGCCGCCAACCTTAAGGATGCACCGAATTCCGCGACGTTCGACATGGATCGCCCCCGTCAACTTCACATCACCCTGCCGGGAAGACGGATTCCGTTGCTCCTCTTTGCCAATCCCGTTCCAAAAATGACGGAACCTCGGCCTGGCCCGGGAACCGTCGATGCGGTGAGCGCCTTCCATGCCGATCCCACCGGTGCCAGTGATTCGACCGCTGCGATCCAGAAAGCGATCGACGAGGTTGCTGCCAAGGGTGGCGGCACGGTCCTGCTCCCTCCCGGTATTTACCGCGCAGGCAAGCTGGCTCTGCGGGAGAAGGTGCGTCTCCATCTTGCCGGAGGCGCCGCCCTCAAGTTCCCGGATCAGGTCTCCGAGGGATTCGACTACGAGAAGGGGCACAAGGACCTGCAACCCGGTCTCTATTTCATTTCCGTCACGGGAGCCCGTCATGCCGCGATCACCGGCAACGGCATCATTGATGGCAACGGGGAAACGGTGAAGGGACCTGACGGCAAGAGGCGCTATGTCTCCGCGCTCGGCGGAAGCCATGCCGACGACCTGACCTTGGAGGGGTTCACAATCATCGACTCAAGCAGTTGGTCGGTTGTTCCCGCCTTCTGCGACAGGCTGCTCATCAGGGACATCAAGATCGTCAACAGCCTGCTCCTTTACGAGAACGACGGCATCGATCCGGTGAGTTGCCGCGATGTCCTTGTGGACCATTGCTTCGTCCTGGCCACGGACGATGCCTTCTGCCCCAAGCCGGGAGGGGTCGGCACGCACGGGGGAGGGGTAAAGCCCGGGCCGGCCAAGGGCCTGAGGGATGTGCTCTTCAATGATTGCACGGCGTGGACACGAGCCGCCGGGTGCAAGGTGGGAAGGCAGTCGGGGACCCCGGCCCTGAATGTTGTTTTCAAAAATTCCCGCATCCTTGCCTGCAGCCGTGCATGCGGGGTCGATCACGACGGCGGGACGGCCCCGTTCCGGAACATCCTCTTCCAAGGGTTGCAGATTCACCAATGCGGCTCACCCTGCTCCGTGGAGTCGCTGAATCCCGGGCCGATCCGGGACATCACCTATCAGTCGCTCTCCCTTGGCATGGAAAAGGGCAAGTTCAAGCCGGCCCGCTTTTCCGGAAACCAGGAGGGGCCGCCCGTAGAGGGTATCAGCTTCATCGATTGCACCGTGCACGGCGAGCCTGTGGTCCCAAACGGGGAGAGCCCCCTTCGCATTGACGCGAAGAAAGGGGTCGGGCAGGTGACGGTCATCTCACGCGTCCCCGCCCCCCCTTTGGTGACGCTGACGGCGGTGTGGGGATGCAATCCGGAGGAGGGGGCGGCTGGCAAATCCCTTCCTGCCGCGGCCTCCGTGCTGGTGAGCGACGGTGAAAACCGCCCCTTGAAGGGAATCGAGGTCGTCTTTGCCGTGGAAAGCGGCGGAGGCACCGTTCCCCTCCAGCGTGTCCTCAGCGACGAGCGCGGGGTTGCCTCGGCAGGTTGCTGGAGGCTCGGCAAGGATCCCGGGGAGAACACGCTTGTCGCATCCTGCCCGAAGTCCCCCGGAAGCAAGGTTGTCTTCATGACCAAGGGAGTTTCCCGATGAAAGGGTCCGCGGCATCTACTTGCCGGCCTCCGTTTCCGCTGCTTGCAGGTTTCTTGATCCTTGCCTGCCTGCAGCCTCTGCATGCGGAACAGCAAGGCATGCAGATCGCCGACAAGGAATCGGCCAGCGCCCCGATCCAGGCATGGCGTCCGGGTGAGACCAAGGAACAGCGCGATGCCCGCATGGCATGGTGGAAGGAGGCCAAATTCGGGATGTTCATCCACTGGGGTCTCTACGCCATCCGTGGCGGCAACCTGAACGGCAAAAATTACAATTCCGAGTGGATGTACGCCCACGCCAAAATCCCGGTGGCCGAATACAAGGCCCAGGCAGGGACGTTCAATCCGGAAAAATTCGACGCCGAGGCCATCGTGAAACTGGCCAAGGAAGCGGGGCAAAAGTACATCGTCGTCACCACCAAACACCACGACGGCTTCGCGATGTTCCCGAGCAAGGCCAGTCCGTTTAACCTCCGCGACGCCTCTCCCTTCAAGCGCGACCCGATCGCCGAACTTGCCGCCGCCTGCCGGAAAGAGGGCATCAAACTCGGGTTTTACTACTCCCAGGGCCAGGACTGGACGAATCCCGGCGGAGGATTTGTCTCCTCGGCGAAGGGACCGTGGGACGAGGCGCAGAAGGGTGATTTCGATGCCTACCTCAACAACGTGGCCATTCCGCAGATCAGGGAACTCATGACCAACTACGGACCCGACATGCCCTGCCTGTTTTGGTTCGACACCCCGACCGGCAATATGAGCCAAAAGGACCGCGTCGACCGAGTCATTGAGGTCCTGCTGCCCCGTAAGGACATGATCATCAACAACCGGCTCAAGTACGGCGGCCCCGGCGACTATTCGACTCCCGAGGCCTACATACCGCCCAAGGGATTCTCCGACCGAGACTGGGAATCCTGCGTCATGATGAACGACCACTGGGGCTACAGCTCCCTGGACCACAAATGGCGGAGTGCCGACAGCCTGATTTTCCAAATGGTGGACGCCGTCTCGAAGGGCGGGAATTATCTCCTCAACATTGGCCCCAGACCCGATGGGTCCGTCCCCGAGGAAAGCGTCAAACGCCTCCGCGAAGTCGGTGCCTGGATGAAGGTCAACGGCGAGGCCATCTATGGCACAAAACCGACCATCTTCGGCGAGGAAGTCGGCACGTTCAGTCCTACGGAAAAGGACAAAAAAGGGAAACCGAAGTTCCTAGCCAAGCGCGACTGGAGATGCACGACAAAGCCCGGGCGCATCTATCTTCACCTTTTCAAGTGGCCGTCCGTGGGGACCTTCACGACGCCGGCTATCGCCAACAAGGTCACCAAGGCCTATCTGCTTGCCGATCCCAAGCGCGAGGCGCTGAAGTTCAATCAGAGCCCGCAGGGTGTGGAGATCACCTTACCCCCGAAAGCCCCCGAACACCACGCCTCGGTCCTCTGCCTCGAGGTCGAGGGGATTCCGGCGACGGTATCGTCGGGTGCGGGAACCTGATGCGGGCTTATCCAGGATTTTGCAATTTCGGGTTCAATGAGCCTCCTGAGGGAGCGTTCAAGGCGATGTCTCCAAATCCTTGAATTTCAT
>JACCDT011938489.1_pt1 | contig 15707 bp, 20 predicted proteins | sample 7446291 | NCBI WGS metagenome assembly JACCDT01 (sample SAMN15323446, study PRJNA562643) | freshwater metagenome | isolation source: river surface water | place: USA:Blue River Watershed | collected 2017-08-17 | reverse complement strand
TATATCAAACTTTTGTTGCATCGCTTGAGCTAAAGCAATTTGAGATAGTATTTGTAAATAGACTGATTTATCAGCACGTTTTTCTGCTTCAGGAAGTAATGCGAACAAGTTTCTTTCTATATCAATATGATTACCCACGAACAGATCATCAAAACTATCTAGCTGAGATTTATTAAGGCTTTCGTTCATATGCTTGATAACCTCTTCGTGAACCACAGCACTAAATCATCATCAAGCGGGTAGCTATTACCGGGTATTGTTGGTTCGTAATTGTATGTAATACCCTTGCCGTCAGGGATGTAACCGCGCTTTACATAAATTCTTTGTGCTGCTCCATAGCCGCCATCTTCGCCTGTATATAGACCAACACCGATGCCGACGGTATCCGATCTAGTTGCAGCTTCTTTTTCAGCCGCGTCAAGCAGTAAGGAGCCAATGCCCATTTTTCTGAATGAAGGCAATACGTTTAAATCCATAATCTCCGGTATGTTTTGTGCTTTAAATGACAGATATCGTGATTGCCATTTTAAGGTCACGTAACCGGCAAATTCGTCCTTGAAGTGAGCCACCCAAACAAGTCGCTCTCCTGCTTCTTGCTCCTTTAAATATCCTTCAAAAAGCGATGCTGGTTTATTCCAGCCGATCTGATGAAAGCTAGACACAATAGCTTTAATATCTTCCTCAGTAAGAGAGCGAATGAATACGTCGCTTATTCTGTTTGCATGAAGATTATCAAGGCTTTTTAGCATGTAAACCATATTCCACTCATACCCTTCAGGCTTTAAATTGAATAATGGAGCAAAACCTAAGGATCGGTAGAAGTTGTACGTTTTCAGATAATTCTCATCTGTTTCCTCTGGCGATAAAGTTTCAACAGAAATTGTTTTAGCGCCTCTATTTTTGGCCTGCTTAAAAGCTTCGTAAGATAAGAGTTTTCCTATCCCTTTTCGATGGCAATCTCTTAAAATACCCATCCAATAAATGTTGGCATTTTCAGGACAAGGGAAATCTATTGAAATAAGAGCAACATACTCTTCACCTACACGTGCAGCCAGATTGATCCGAGAACGAACTCCAATAGCATAATGCTCGTTCACTTCAGGCAAACCAAAGTACTCCGGCAAATCAGCTGTAATTTTGCGGCATAGTGCGCAAGCTAAGTCTGGTGCAATTGTTTCAATCTTTATCATAACACTTTCTTTAAGTAATAAAATGAAGTGCCTGCTGCATAACCATCTCTTTTGAGTTCAATTTCAAATCCAAGTTTCTGATAAAATTCTGGAGCCTGGAAACTCATAGTTTCAACAAATGCAAAATGACATCCATTCTCTTTACCAAAAGTAAAGGCATGTTCCATTAAAGCTCTTGCTATACCATGCCCACGATGCTCTTTATTGGTGAGTAAATATTTGATATGCAAATTGCCCCAAAATAATTGGCAAACAACCACTCCAAGAGATGCGTCGTTTTCCATGATCTCGAATGCTACTGGCTCCCCGGCTAAACCATCAAAGCCCACAGAATCAATCGCATGTTTTGCAAAAGCTTCGTAGATCGATGCCTTTCGTTCTGCAGTAAGAGTTGTTTGCGTGATGTTATGCTTCATGCTTTTGTCCTTAAAAATATTTCACACCAATAGCTTTACGCACTTGCTCCATTGTTAATGCAGCTGTATCGCGAGCTTGTAACGTACCTTGCTCCAGTACATGAATTATTTGATCTTTTGTATATGTTTGACGTTTTTCTCTGATAGGCAGCAAAAACTCTTGAAGGACATCATTCAGAATATTTTTGATTGTGGTGTCACCAAGTCCTCCACGAGCATAATGAGTTTTTAACTCTTGCACTTCTTCGCTATTTGGATGAAACGCATCTAAATAGGTAAAAACAACATTCCCTTCAACCTTTCCTGGATCACTGACTTTGATATGGTCTGGATCTGTATACATTTGGAAGATTTTCCTCTTGATCTCATCTGCGCTGTCTGAGAGAAAAATGGCATTACCAAGGGATTTGCTAGCTTTTGCTTTGCCATCTATGCCAACCAATCTTGACGATTTACTTAAGACAGCTTTGCATTCCTTCAAGACTTCGGAGTTGTAGATACGATTAAACCTGCGAACTATTTCATTCGTTTGTTCGATCATAGGAACTTGATCATCTCCAACAGGTACAACTTCAGCTTGAAATATTGTGATATCTGCAGCTTGGCTTACCGGATAACAGAAAAACCCAGCAGGAATTGAATCATCATAACCCTTTTGTTGAATCTCGCTTTTAACTGTAGGATTTCTTTCAAGCCTCCCTAAGGTAACAAGATTTAAATAGTAAACAGTCAGCTCGGCAATTTCTGGTATCTGCGATTGAATTAAAATTGTTGTAATTTCTGGATCAATACCAACGCTCAAGTAATCCTTTGCTACCTCGAAAACATTTTCAGTGATTTTTCCTGGGTCTTCAAAGTTATCAGTAAGCGCTTGAACATCCGCGATCATAATGTATTGCTCAAATTCATGCTGTAACTTTACTCTATTCTGCAAAGAGCCAATATAATGACCTAAATGTAATTTGCCGGTCGGTCTGTCGCCGGTTAATATTCTCTTTTTCATTTTGCAACCTTCAAATATTTATACGTAAACGTGAGTGCCCGTCCTATAAAATAGCCAGAAAATAATCCACTTATTACACTTTCAATAATAGAGTATTTAAGAAACAAGTCTGGATCTGTCAACTTTAAATAGCCAAAATAATATTTAACAATAAAAAAGGAAAGCAATGCCATAAGAGTTCCATAACTCCCAGGCACTTCAATTGACCATTCTTTTTTTATAACCTTTATTGTATTTCCTGTGTTTATAAAGAAGCTTGCTATGCTGCCTCCCATAATTACGAGACAAAATACCAAAGCATCATCTGAAAGAAGCGTTTTATACTTAATGGCTAGCAATATTAATGGAATGATAAAGAGCTTTGGGATATAAATAACCCTCGTTTTTATACTCTTAATGCCTACAAACAATAAATAGCATAATATAGCCCAGACGTATAATGGCGTTCCTTTAATGATGTGTATCAATTCATTCATAACTCTTTCCTCAGAAAATTCTTACATCTTTTTTAAAATACGCATCACTACACCATCAGGCAAAACGCGTAATAGATGGCTAATTATAAAATAGAAGAAAGATGGGTAACCTCGTGATTTTTTGAGCTCAGAGAATTTACACATGTACTTTGCCATTTTGTCAGCACTCCATGTAAAAGGCCATTTGCCTTTAAGGCCATCTGTTGCCACAGGACCTGTATAAATAGAAGAGAATCTCAAGTTTCTTCCAAAATAAGTGAGCGATAAACTTTCAAAGGCTTTTGAAATTGCTGCCTTCGATGCACAATAAGCACTCCCTGTAGGTGGTGCAAAAATTGCATTCACCGAACTTGTAACAATAAAGTGAGCCCCGCCGCCTAGCAGGCATGGTTTTTCAAAAAATTCAACAAAGGCTAAAACGCCAAAATAATTGACTGCCATAATGCGTTCATGTACTTCAACTGTAAACGCTTCAGGATTTTCAAGAACTTTTTCACCTGCGATACCTGCATTCAAGAAGAAAAGGTTGGGACAAAGACCTTGATCAAGAATATTTTGGCAAGCCCTATGAATATCAGACTTGTCTGAAATATCGCATATAATGGGGATGAATGAGGGCCCCATTTCATTTTTTATTGCATTCAGTTTCTCTACCCTGCGAGCTATTCCAACGACAACCCAACCTTTGGATATCAACTCCCGAGTTAAGGCTTCGCCGATTCCAGAAGATGCACCTGTAACGAGAGCAATATTCTGTTTATTCATATTATTTTCCTTCTCTATCATGATTTGCCTCCCCAAGACATGCCACCATCTATGGTGAAGGTAGAGCCAGTGACATATTTAGAGGCACTATTTGAAGCAAGATATAGTATCAATCCATCAAGATCACTTGGCTCGGCTATAAATCCTGCAGGTATTTTATCTTTCCAGAAATTAGGGTCATGTTTGTTTGGAGATCCCTGCAAATCTGACTGAACTGGTCCTGGATTAATTGTATTAATTCTGATTTTATACCGCGATAGCTCAGTTACTAAAGATTTTGTCATATGGATGACCGCAGCTTTACTTGCGGCGTAAGCAGTTAGCTCTTTGTATGGGAAGCTATCACCATTTACACTGCCGATATTAATAATCGATCCCTGTATATCATGTTTTTTCATATGACTTGCCACCGCTTTGGTGACATACCACACGCCCATTACGTTGGTTTGGATAACTCGCTCAAAATCGCCATTATTATCTTCTGAAAAAACAGGAGTCAAAGCTCCAGTCGCTGCGTTGTTGATACAGATATCAATCTTTTCACCTGCTTCTTCAAGTAGCGCAAGAGCTGCTTTTACTGATGCTGAGTTAGCAACATCCATCTGTATGGCTTTGCTGTTCTTAAGCTCCTTACTAAAAGCATTAAGTTTTTCAATATCGCGACTAGCTAAAATTACCCGTGCACCAGCTTTGCTTAAAATAATGGCAAATTGCTTACCTAAACCCTGCGATGCCCCTGTGATGATAGCCGTTTTGCCATTCAAATCAAAAAGCATTGACGGTGAATTAGTTGTCTTATCAGATGCCATAGTCGTATTGCTGCTCCAAATAAAGATAATTAATAAAAAGCATTTAAAGAATGTCCTCATCTTCGATTCCAATTAGGGTGCCTCACTACGTTTCATGATGGTTTGCCCCAGGAAATTCCGCCATCAATGGTGATGATGCTGCCAGTGACATATCGTGATGTATTGTTTGATGCAAGGTATAAAATAAGACCATCAAGGTCGCTAGGGTCTGCAAAAAATCCAAGAGGAATTGAAGCTTCTAGATTTTCTCTCAGCTCTGGTGTTGATACTTTATAATCTGTAGCAGCTGTATGAAATGGCCCTGGGACAATACAGTTAACTCGTATCTTGTTTGGTGATAATTCTCCAACCAGCGCTTTTGTCATTTGGATGACTGCCGCTTTTGAAGCGCAATATCCAACCCTATTTGCTTGCAAATAATTTGTCCCATTGACGCTGCTTATGTTAATAATCGACCCATGAATGCCATGGTTCTTCATATGATTTGCTGCTGCTTTGGCAACATACCAAACACCCATAACATTCGTTTGCATGACCGACTCAAAATCATTCTGAGTGTCTTCTTCAAATACGGGAGTCGCTTTAAATATCCCGGCATTATTTACGCAGATATCAATCTTCTCTCCGGCCTTCTCTAATTCAGCAAAGCAACTTTTTACGGATTGTTTGTCAGACACATCCATCTGGATGGCCCTAGCGTTATTAAGCTCAACAGCCAAGTCGTTCAACTTATCAATCCTGCGGGCGGCCAAGATCACACGTGCACCTGCACCAGATAGGCAACGAGCAAATTGTTCCCCAAGACCACTAGAAGCCCCGGTGATTAATGCTGTTTTACCTTTTAGATCAAATAGTTGCATGTTCAATTTTCCGACAGATGACAAAATTATGAGATTCCCACAGCTTTATCTTGACATAAAACTATATTTTGTGCAACTATAATATGTATAATCATGTTATGATTAAGCTCTTTTTTAAAAACAACCCATTTTATGGAGAGAAATACATGTCAGATAACGCCACAAAAGACTACCCAATCCCTGTGCTAGAGGGCCCAAGTTTTACTTTTGCTCAGGCCTATTTTACGTGGAAGCGCATCACAGACAGGGCTCTGGAGGCTGTTGGTTTAACGCATACGCAGTATGTCTTTATGGGGACACTGTTTGAGCTAGAAAAGCATCAGGACAAGGCAACACAAAATGATTTGGCGAGGCTAACCAATTCGGATGTAACCATGACATCGCAAATCCTACGCACGCTACAAAAGCGTGGGCTTGTTTTGCGCGAACAAATAGAGGGTGATGAGCGAGCAAAATATTCCAGCCTATCGCCTGCTGGTAAAAAGCTCGTCAAAAAAGCTGCTGAAATTATGAAAACAAATGAGAAAGAGTATTTTGCTCCAGTAGAAAAAGATATGGAACAGTTTTTAATGTATTTAAAAAACTTAACACGCATCAAAGAGATTAATCTGCCATGAAAATCACTTTTACTCTCTTAGCTGAATTACATTTTCCCCTGTTGCTGAAGTGGCTGGAAGCGCCGCACGTCAAAAAATGGTGGGACCAGGATGTAACTTATACAATGGATTTGGTGCATGAAAAATTTGGAAAACACATCCATGGCATTGCTCTTTCAAAAAATTCAAACCACAAAACATACGCTTACGTCATCTGTTTAGACGAAGAAATGATAGGTTACATACAAGCTTATAATGCTCATGATTTTGCACAAGAAAACCACTTAGATTTGAGCGCTATTTCTGGTGTTGTATGCGGTGTAGATTTATTTATTGGAGAATCATCCTTCTTAAACAAAGGATTGGGAGCTAGTATTTTAAATGAATTTGCAAATCAGATATTAGCTCCACATTTTGATTGGTGCCTGATTGATCCAGCAAAAGATAATCTAACCGCAATTAAAGCCTTTACAAAAGCTGGGTTTAAAATATTTGAGCAATTTCAAACAGAATCTACGGCTTGGATGATTAAAGAATTATCATCATACGTCTCGTTTTCATATGATCCAGATCCTAGTTTTGATGAAAAAATTTCATGCGCATTACGGCGCAAATGCGAAGATTTAACTGGAATTAAAACAGATTTTGAACGGGTTAATGTTTATTTAAAACATGAGCAAATCAATGTTGCTGGGGCGATTTGTTATGTTCACGGCAAAATACTATGGTGCGATTTAATTTATGTTGAAGAAGCTTTTCAAAACAAAGGGTTTGGTCGCCAACTTATAGCCAAGCTCTTGGAAACAGCGCTATCTAGAAACCTCCGGGAAATCCAGTTAAACACCTACTTTCCAGAAGCTTTGGCGTTTTTCAAAAAATGTGGATTTGATGAAGTGGCAGTTGTTCCGCGTTGGAAATATGATCTGACATGCTATTTAATGAGGAAAATGATATGAGACATGAGCCACTATCAACCATCCAAAAACTAATTAAAGAACGTTACGTAGGCGCTAAAGCCGTATTCTGGGCAGGATCAGTTGCGGCAAATCAGGGAACTGATTCATCCGATCTTGACCTTGTTATTGTTTTTGAATCATTACCAAATGCTTATCGAGAAGCTTTTGTTTACGACGGTTGGCCCATTGACGCCTTTATTCATGATCTTGATACCTTGCGGTATTTCTGCGGCAAGCTTGAGGCTAGTGATGGTAAACCTGCGCTCATTCATATGATTCTTCAAGGCCAGGAAGTTTTAACGCAAAACTCTGTGAGCATCGAAGCTAAGGCTATCGCTGCTGAAGCTTTAGCAAAGGGCCCCGATAGCTGGACTAAAGATCAAATAGATAAAGAGCGCTTTCTCATCACAGATATCTTAGATGATATTAAATCTCCTAAAAACAAAGAAGAGCAAATAATATCTGCCGTTCATTTATTTGAACCGCTCTTGCAGTTTTATTTTAGGACCCAGAAAAAATGGACAGCTAGTGGCAAATCTTTGACACGCCTTTTTAAACAAGAAAATCCAGAGCTTGCAGAAGAATGGGGATCGGCTTTTGAAAGCTTGGTTAAAACAGGTGATTCTACGGCGGTTGAGACTGTTGTGACAAAGATATTGGAGCCCTATGGTGGCTATCTGTGGGATGGCTTTAGGTCTGATGCGCCAGCAGACTGGAAATTACTAGAGGAGAACAAAATCCTCAATGAACTTAAATCAAGAGAGCCAATCTTCCATCATCCAGAAAAGTTTGGAAAAACAAAAGAAGATATTGAAAGGCAAATGTATGATGAATTTTGGGAAGTTGGCGCATCAGGTAATGTCTACACCAAACAAGATGTTATAGAAACCCTGCTGGAGCGCTATAACAACCCAAATTATCAAGATATTTGGGAAGCAAAAGACTTTGCGCTCACCACAATTGCCCAGGATAATTATTTACTGACATACATACTTATCCAAGGCAGAACAAGAGTCACAAGAAGATCAACACTTTGGCGTAAAGTCAATGGTGATTGGAAGATACTCTATCATCAAGGAACAATTATTAAGGAGTTAAATCATGTTTAAAAAAATAATATTGGCAGCTTTATTTGTTGCTGCATCCTTATTCATCTACTTTTTTATAGCAAACCCATACCGTATTAGTGGGATTAATGGAGAAAAAGGCAATTGCATGGAGCCAGCCATAAAAGATGGTCGCTTGTATTTTGTTAATCATCTTTATTATAAATTTGGACCCTATAAAACGGGCGATATTATTATATTTCGCCATGAAGACAAAATATGGATTTCAAGAATTGTAGGCCTTGAAAATCAAGAAATCAAAATTACTGATAATACCATTTTGGTAGATAACAAGGTCTACTCTGACTCTGTTCACCGAAATTGGCAGGATTGGAGATATGGTAACTATGGCGTTGAGAGCATAGCAAAAGTTCCCCCAAGAAATGTGTACGTTTTATCAGATAATTTGTCAGCACATCATGATGACAGCCGCGTTTTTGGGCCTATTTCATATGACAACATTCTCGGAAAAGTTTGGTAGGCTAGCATGACAGAGAAAATGATAATTTTTGATTGCGATGGCGTTTTAGTGGATAGCGAAATTATAGCAAATCGTATAGACGCAGAGATGCTATCCGAACTTGGCTATGCAATTTCAACAGAAGATAGTATCAAAAGATTTACGGGCATGAATGCTGCCAAAGTGCGTGACATTATATTTCAAGAATCTGGCATTAACCTACCTGAGGATCTGTCTGATCTCACACAAAAATGTATATTGAATGCTTTTGAAAATGAACTTAAACCCCTTATGTATGAGGTGTTGGAGCATTGCTTCTTCATGATTAAATGTGTTGCAAGTTCAAGTCCAAGAGCAAGAGTTTTAAAATCCTTGGAATTGACAAAACAAGATCACTTTTTTACACAAGAATCCATTTTTACATCTTCTCAAGTCAAAAGAGGAAAACCATTCCCTGATTTGTTTTTATTTGCTGCGCAGCAGATGGGAGTCGCTCCACAAAACTGTTTGGTTGTTGAAGACAGTATGGCAGGAATCAAAGCAGCCCAAAGCGCTGGCATGGATGTGGTTGGATTTTTAGGGGGAAGTCACGCGGGTTTTGAGTGGTATCGACATAATATTCAGTCATTAGGTGTGCCTATAGCGTTGAATGCAGCCGACCTGATTGATCAGTTAAACCATTTTAATAATGATTCAGCCTTGAAAATTGTAGGAGTGTGATGATATGACAACACAGCTTGCTTTTCAAACCACGTCTATCCGGGAATACATTCATCATCTTATCAGCGCGATTATCCCCTGTGACGATGTTGAACAAGAGCATATTAATGATACGTGTCTTTGGATTGAAAGTGGCGCGCCTATTTTTCGGGTTCAAAAGCCTGATGTTCCAAACAAACATTTAGTCTCTTATTTTGTACTCTTCGATGAAGTTTACCAAAAAATACTCCTTGTCGATCATAAGAAAGCACTTCTTTGGCTGCCTGCAGGAGGGCATGTAGAAATTGATGAAGATCCAAAAACTACAGCCAGTCGGGAATGTTTAGAAGAGCTTAACGTTACAGCTGATTTTTGGTCACCTCATCCACTCTTTTTAACGTCAACGTTAACTGTAGGTCTAACAGCTGGACATACAGATGTAAGTTTATGGTACGTACTCAAAGGAGATAGTAACAAAGCTTATGAATTTGACCAGAGTGAATTCAATGACATCTGTTGGTTCCGCCTTGATGAGATTCCGCACGACAAGTCAGATCCACATATGAGGCGTTTCATAGAGAAATTAAAAGGTAGTTTATGAACAATCTCACTCACAGAAAAGCAAGAATTGCTGATTTACCACGTCTTATAGAGCTGCTATTAGAAGACGAACTCGGGGCTACAAGGGAATCAAAATCAGCTGAACTTGATGAAAGCTACATCAAAGCGTTTAATAAGATCGAGTCTGACCCAAATCAATATTTAATGCTCGTAGAAAATGGTGATGAAATTATAGGAACTTGCCACCTCACCATTATGCCGTCACTCACCTTTATCGGCAGCACCCGTATGCAAATAGAAGCTGTCAGGGTAGCCGGGAGATATAGAGGGCAGAAAATAGGAAGATGGATGTTTGACCAAGCAATCAACTATGCCAAAAAACATGACGTTTCTATCATCCAACTCACCACGAATAAAAAACGGCCAAAAGCAAAACATTTTTATGAAAAACTTGGCTTCAAGGCCAGCCACGAAGGCATGAAATTATATTTGGAATAAGATCTATGAAAATTAAATTTGAAAAAGTAACAGGAGCTCATTTAAACACTATCTTTAGCTGGCTTACTGAACCTCACGTTATGGAATTTTGGGATAATACCCAAGCGCATAAAGATGACATTGTCAATTTTGCTGAAGGGCGAAAAACACCATCGTCTTATGCTGGTGGCGAATATGTTTATTGGATTGCATATCTTGAAGATGAACCTTTTGCAATGTTGATGACCATTCAGGAAGCGCATAAGGAAGATATAGGCGAAGAGAAACTTAAAAGACTTTCAAAAACAGGTCATACCTACGGCCTCGATTACATGATCGGTAACCCTAAGTTTTTTGGGAAAGGCTATGGATCTCAAACATTATCTGACTTTATCGATTTTCTCAGAGAATCTATCGATCCAAAAGCAGATACTTTTTTGATTGATCCTGATAGCGCCAATCTACGCGCAAAGCATGTTTATATGAAGGCGGGCTTCAAACATGTGTGTGATTTCATTATGGAAGGTGATGTGAGTGGCGCAGGCAAAATTCATCATCTGCTCCTCAAAAAATTTGATCCAAAGATTTCTATAATCAAAGCAACAATAGATGATTATCCACGCATTCAAAACATCGCCCGTTTCTACGTTTATGATTTATCAAGAGACTGTGGATCAATTTCATCTGATTGGGCTATTCCGGAAGATGGTCTTTACGAGTGCTTTGATTTTAAAAATTACTTCGAAGAATCAACCAGAAAAGCTTATTTGATTAAGGTTTATGATGAGATAGCGGGCTTTGTGCTGCTGAATCAAGCAACCGAAAACTCTGCAAACACCTGGAACATGGGAGAGTTTTTTATTATAGCTAAATTCCAAGGCCAAGGGATTGCGTATCAAGTTGCAAAAGAAATTTGGAATATGCATCCAGGCATGTGGGAAGTTTCCGTTATCCCTAATAATAAGTCAGCCTTAAAATTTTGGGAAAAAGCAATTAGTGAATTTACCTCTGGTACTTTTAATAAGCAAATCAAAGAAGTTACATATGACGAGCATTGCCCCCGTCACGTCATCTTTGAATTTGATACGCAAAATAGCATCCACCAAAATATAGTTCCACAGTTTGTCGTTCGCACGTCTCAGCTTTCTGATATCTCTGCCATGGTTTCACTCTCAAAAGCCAAGCGTTTATCCTACGAAAAAGCCCAACCCCAGTTTTGGCGATATGCTGGAGATGAAGGTGATAACACACAGAGACAGTGGTTTAAACAACTGCTGCAGGACACAAATCATGTGATGTTTACTGCAGAAAGCGACTCCCAAGAAATCCTGGGATTTATCATTGGCAAGCTCATGCCTGCTCCGGAAGTTTATAATCCAGGTGGTCTGACATTGATGATTGATGACTTTTGCATGAAATCCGAAAATCTTTGGCAATCTGTTGGGCATGAGTTAATTGAAGAGACGAAGGCTGCGGCCAAGTCTAGAGGCGCCACTCAAATTCTTGTTGTTTGCGGCGCTCATGACCTGCCAAAACGTAAGTTCTTGAAGGATCAAAATCTATCGATTGCCTCTGAGTGGTTTGTAGGGGGTATTGTATGATCAAAATCTACCTTTTAAAAAACTATCCCAGCACCATACCGAAACTTGCACACATTTGGCATGAAGTCTTAGGCAAAATCTGGGTTCCTGATGTACCCGTTGAACGTGTTATCGCAAGATTTGCAGATCACTTGAATGATCAAGCTTTGCCAATTACTTTTGTTGCATTAGATGGTGATTTACCGGCTGGCATGTGCTCTTTGCGTGAAAATGATGGTATTCGTCCAGATCTAACACCTTGGCTTGGTTCACTTGTGGTTGATCCAAAACATCAAAAGCAAGGCATTGGCAGGATGCTGATTGATGTGACTGTACTGAAAGCAAAAGAGCTTGGTTTTGAAAAGCTGTACTTGTTTGCTTTTGATCCCACCATACCAGAATACTACGAACGCCTTGGATGGAAGAAAATCGGTATGGATGAATTTAAATCCTATCCTGTGACGGTGATGGAGGTGGATTTATGATCAAAATTGACCTGCTGAAAAATCATCAAGACGCTATACCAGCGCTTGCAAATATTTGGAATCAAGTGTTGGGTAAAATTTGGTTTCCAGAACTTACAATCCAAGAGATAGAGTCATTGACATATGATGAGCTCAACATCTGCGATGAAACAACTTCATTCGCTGCGCTGTATGATGAAATTCCAGTAGGATTTTGCACATTGAAACTTAAGGAAGAGTTTCGTGCCGATTTAGGGCCATGGCTTGCAGATGTAGTAGTAGCCCCTAAACATCAAAACCAAGGGATCGGAAAAATGCTGGTTGATGTCGCAGTTAGACAAGCAAAGGAGCGTGGCTTCAAAAAGCTATATCTGTTTGCTTTTGATCCAACGATACCTGAATACTACAAGCGCCTTGGATGGAGCCAAATATGTATGGATGAATTTAAATCCCATCCTGTAACCGTTATGGAGGTGGCGTTATGAACCAAAAAACAATCATTTTAAGCCCAGATCTTGCACGTAAACTCATAGCCCAGCAATTTCCAGAATTCAGTGATTTACCTATAACCGATGTTGAAAAACAAGGGCATGATAACCGCACCTATAGGCTTGGTGATCATATGCTTATTCGTATGCCAACAGCCGCAGGTTACGCTTTAAAAGTACCAAAAGAGCAAGAGCTGCTACCGCAATTAGCAAAACGTTTAAGCGTTAGCATTCCGGCTCCTATTAAAATGGGAAAACCTTCGGCGGACTATCCATACCCATTTTCCATCTACAAATGGTTGTCTAGAAAAAGTATCAATTTGCTGACGTTGACCGATCAAGAAAAAGAACAACTTGCTTTTGATATGGCTAAATTCTTAAAAGAGCTGCAAGCCATTATGGACATTAAAGGCCCTGAGCCGGGTCAACACAACTGGTGGCGCGGTGATCATGTCAGCATTTACGATAAAGGCGCCAGAGAGCAATTTGCAGAGCTGGCTAATTTTATAGATGCTCCCCGAGCATTAGCTTTATGGGATCAGGCGTGTGCGACGAGATGGAATAAGGCGCCCATATGGATTCATGGAGATTTTGCGATTGGCAATATACTTATGGATAGTGGAAAACTATCAGCAGTCATTGACTTTGGTGGTGCTGCGGTTGGAGATCCAGCGTGCGATCTTGTCATTGCATGGACGTATTTGAGCGGTAAAGCTCGTGAGATTTTTATTTATGAAATGGCTATAGATTCAGATACATGGCTCCGAGCCCGCGCCTGGGCATTGTGGAAGGCAACATTTGAGCTATGCCAAATTGCAGATAAGAACAGCCCTGAGGCTACTTTACAAAAACGAATTATTGATGAGGTTATGAATGCCTAAGAAAAGATCAGAAAATAGTGCATTAACATTAAGAGAGCTGTTAATAGCTACAAATCACGAAAAGCTTGTCGATATATTATTATCATTACATGAGAGCAATCATGATGTAGGTAAGCAGCTCGATATCATTTTTGCGGGTCTAGATGATGATCCTAAAAAAATAGTCAGCATGATTAAAAAGGAAATCGCATCTCTTAAAAGATCTTCAAAATTTGTCGACTATTACGAATCTGATTCTTTGGCAGATCGTTTAAATGACTTGCGTTTGAGGATTGCGGGTGATTTGAATGCTAAGTCTCCTAAGATCGCTTTTGAAATGATGCTTGATTTTCTAGATCTGCATAAAAATACCCTCGAGCGGGTTGATGATAGTAATGGCACGGTCAGTGGAGTATTTTTTACCGCTTGCGATGACCTAGGTTTGCTTGCTGGGCGCATTAACCACCTAAATAATCAAGAAATCGTAGAAATAGTTTTCGCTCGGTTCATGAATAATAATTACAGCATTTACGACGGTATTATTCAAAGTTTTAAGGATATTTTAAAAGATCAAGGCTTTGATTTACTTAAAGAAAAACTGGAGCATGTAGTAAATGATAAAAATGCTTTTACTATAAAACATGGCCTCAAGTCTATTGCGGATTGTAAAAATGACGTTGACGAATATATTGCTGCCTGTGCATTTAAGGATGGTATTTGTGCGCAGGATCATTTGGATATAGCTAAAAGACTTATCAAACATTGGCGTCCAAAAGAAGCACTAAAGTGGTTAAATGAAATGGAAATACCCATCAATCATTCTTGGCAACAAGATAAAAAAGACTTAAAAATACAAGCCTTAGAATTAGATGGAAATTATGAACAAGCTCAAAAGGAGCGCCTATTATGGTTTTCTGAAACCTTGAGCCCGAAACTTTATGGGGAGATTTTAAAAGCTGCAAAACCAGATTTTAAAGAAACCTTTCAATCAGATGCTATAAAAAAAGCATTTCAATTCCCAGAACCACATGGGGCCTTGAGTTTTTTAGTCCAGATACAGGAATTTGAAGAGGTAGCAAAATTTGTACATGCTAGGTTTAATGAATTAAATGGAAGGCAATATTATACGCTCCGACCTGCTGCAGATTTGCTGCAAAATACTGATCCTATTGCAGCTACGCTCCTTTATAGAAAAATGATCGAACCAGTTTTAGATGAAACAAAATCTAAATATTATAATTATGCAGCCAAAGATCTTGTAACATGTGGGGTTTTAAATTTTAAAATAGCAAACTGGGGCACGCTACAAAATCATGAGGAATATTTAAAAGTCATCGAAATAAAGCATAAAAGAAAAGTAAGTTTTTGGGCTGAATATAAGTCTGCATTGCAAAAACAAGCTGCCAAAGAAGCAAAAATAGCGAGAAGCAGTGTATGAATCAAAGCACTAAAACCTACATCTCTTTAATCATCTGGATTGTGCTACTCATAGCAATTGGTGGGGTCATTGGCTCCTTAACAAAACCGGAGATCAGCATTTGGTATAGCACCTTACATCGCTCCACCCTGACGCCACCAAATTATGTATTTCCAATAGCCTGGACTATTTTATACGGCATTATTGGCACTTGCGGCTGGCTCATTTGGCGTGGGCCTTCATTTCGCAAGCTCAGTGTTATCAAAACCTTATATTTGACTCAGCTCATATTAAACTGGAGCTGGACGCCTTTATTTTTCGGCTTCCACTTAACCGGACTTTCCATCGTAGTTTTGGTCGCTATGGATATTCTGGTAGTCACGCTCATTTTCCTAGCTTACCAGAAAATAAGGGCAGTATCGCTGTTGATGCTTCCTTATTTATTCTGGATTCTGTTCGCAACTTACCTAAATTTTTACATATGGCAGTGTAATTGATACGTCTATGAGTTTTCAAAGTCAAAC